>Ga0105237_10000532_pt1 | contig 53644 bp, 36 predicted proteins | sample KBSC24metaG_FD_81520 | JGI IMG/M metagenome (GOLD analysis project Ga0105237, IMG submission 81520) | Corn rhizosphere microbial communities from Kellogg Biological Station, Michigan, USA - KBS C2-4 metaG | ecosystem: Host-associated > Plants > Roots > Rhizosphere > Soil | place: Michigan, USA... | reverse complement strand
CACCATGAAACCCACAGAGGTAAGTTCTCATTTGCTGCACATATTACAAAACAATATCTCCAAAAAATCCCTGATTTACAAATTACATTGGATGCATCGCATTGGGTTTGCGTGGCTGAATCGTTTTTAAAAAATCAGCAGGAAGCTATGCATTTAGCCATTGAGAGAACAGAACACATCCATGCACGGGTAGGCTATGAAGAAGGACCACAGGTGCCTGATCCACGTGTACCTGAATGGCAATATGCGTTAGATATGCATTTGAACTGGTGGGATAAGATTGCTGCACGTAAAACAAATGAAGGTACTGATGCCGTGTTAACTATAACACCAGAGTTTGGGCCATTTCCTTACATGGTTTCAATGCCATTTACTCAACAGGCTATTACTAATCAATGGGAAGTAAATGCATACATGATGCAGCTATTAAGAGAAAGGTATGGTTAACGGTCATGGTTAATAAAATGGCATTTGAGAGGAAATTACACAAAAAAAGATGTTAATGAGAAAGTTTAAACTATTGATTTTATTGATAATGACAACTTTGGTTGTCTCGGCTAAAGAATATCATGTATCTCTAAGCGGTAATGATGCAAATGATGGAAGTCTGGCAAAACCCTTTAAAACAATTTCTGCCGCAGCAAACGTGGCCATGCCGGGTGATGTGATCATTGTTCATGCCGGTGTGTACCGGGAGCAGATAACGCCCCCTCGGGGTGGCAATTCAGAAAAGGAACGAATTGTTTACCAGGCTGCCAAAGGAGAGAAGGTTGAGATTAAAGGCTCGGAAATAATAAAAGGCTGGAAAAAAGTCGGTAACAACACCTGGATGACGAAGATCCCGAATAATTTTTTTGGAAAATTTAATCCATACAACGATTTAATCCGTGGAGATTGGTATTGGCCTCCTAAAGGCAGTACCTACCATACCGGGGCTGTGTATCTGAATGGCGACTGGCTGATGGAGGCTATTAAACAGGAAGATGTGATGAAAGCAGCAGACGAAAAAGACCCGCTCTGGTTTTCAACAGTTGATTCAACCACAACAACAATATGGGCGCAGTTTAAAAATGTGGACCCTAATAATGAAACGGTTGAAATTAATGTAAGGCAAACGGTTTTTTATCCGGATAAGCCATTTATTAATTACATCACGCTTCGTGGTTTTACCATGCAGCACGCTGCTACGAACTGGGCGCCACCTACAGCTGAGCAAATGGGACTTGTTGGCACACATTGGAGTAAAGGATGGATCATTGAAAACAATATCATCCAATACTCAAAATGCGTGGGCATTGCATTGGGCAAATATGGCGATCAATGGGATAATAACAATACCGAATCGGCATTGGGATATGTAGGTACTATCAACCGGGCATTGGCACTTGGATGGAATAAAGGTACTGTTGGAGGTCATATTGTCCGCAACAATACAATAGCCTATTGCGAGCAGGCAGGTGTGGTAGGCAGCATGGGATGTGCATTCAGCGTTGTTGAAGGCAATACAGTACACGATATTCATATCAGAAGATTGTTCAGTGGTGCAGAGATGGCAGGCATCAAATTTCATGGGGCTGTTGATGTTCAAATCCGAAATAACCATATCTACCGCACGAATATGGGCGTTTGGCTCGACTGGATGGCACAAGGTACACAGGTGAACAATAACCTGATGCACGATAATGATCTGGATATTTTTTTAGAGGTACAACATGGGCCTATACTGGTTAGTGACAATATTTTACTTTCAAAAACAAGTTTGCTGATGAACTCCAGCGGCGTTGCTTTTGCACACAACATATTTGGAGGCAAGATGACCGTGATATCTTACGACAACAGGTTGACACCTTATCTCAAACCACACTCTACCTTTGTTGCCGGACTTCATGATAACGCTGGCGGAGATTGTCAATTTTTTAATAATTTATTTGTGAATGGAGGCGATGCAGGCGAATACAATAAAGCCATATTACCGGTGATTTTCGATGGGAATGTTTATTTGAAAGGAGCTATCAGGGCAGTAGCAGGCGATAAAAAAAGGAGCTTTGGCGAAATAAGTTCAGAAGCAAAAGAGAAACTAAAAAATGTTCGGGACAAAGATGCCCTGGAAACGAATTTTTTGACGGAGGAAAATTTTGATGCCGGTGCGAAGTTGATAGCGGAAAAGGAAAAAATGTATTTAGAAATAGCTTTGGACAAAAATTGGCTGATCAAACAAAAAAGAAAATTAGTGACAGGACAACTGTTGGTTAAAGCCATTGTTCCCGATTTACCGTTCGAGAATACGGATGGCTCCCGGCTAATAATTGACAAGGACTATTTTGGCCAGAAACGAAATGTCCTAAATCCGTCGCCGGGTCCGTTTGAAATAGTGAAAAGCGGAAAGCAACGAATCAGGGTATGGTAAACCACAACAGAGCCCAGAACTCAAAGAAATATGAAACATAGGCGGATACAATCGGCTAATTGATCCAAATCGATGGTGGATATGTGTATTTAATAGTGTTGAAAAAGAAAGACAAATAATAAGAAGACTCAATTAGCATGAGAAAGATTTTTCGTTTAGTTATTTTACTTGCCATTTGCTTGATATCTGTCGTAATTTCAAAAGCGCAGAATTATGATCCTAAATCAACAATACCAGGCAAAAACAAGACAGAAGAAGAACAGAATGCTAAGGATAGTTTGTCAAAAAAGTCAGCTGTCGAAAAAGTTATTATTGTTTATAAAACACATTTTGATCTGGGTTACTCCGGGACCGTACAACAGGTTGTACATGATTACCGGACGTCGATGGCAGACATGGTAATTGAGGCTATCGACAAAAATATTAATCAGCCTAAGGATAAACAATTTGTCTGGACGCTTTCAGGATGGCCGATGAAGCAGATCCTATGGGACGGACAGGCAGCTGGTCGCAAGAAGAAAATTGAAAAAGCCATCTCTGATGGCAACATCGCTATTCATGCATTACCATTTTCAATGCATGCAGAAAGTGCAGATATTGAAGACATGGTAAGGGGGCTTAATATTTCATCAACTCTTGCACGAAAGTATAGACAGCCACTTTCTATCAGTGCAAAAATGAGCGATGCTCCTTCTTACTCATGGTTTATTCCAACGCTTCTCGCAAACGCCGGCGTTAAGTTTTATCACATGGGCGGGCCGCAGGTAAATATAACATTGGGACTGCCACCCTTTTTTTGGTGGGAAGGACCTGATGGATCCCGTGTTCTCACGCTTTACAATAATGGCTATGGAAGCGACCCTCTTCCGCCAGCTAATTGGCCCTATAAAACCTGGTTACACATCAGCATGACCGGTGACAACCAGGGGCCACCCGCCCCTGAAACCATAGCCAAAGATCTCGCATATTATAAAAGGCTTGGGATTGAAGCCAATGTTGGGACAATGGATGATTTTTCCGAAACGATCATGAAAGAGGATTTAAGCAAACTACCTGTCGTTCACAGTGATATTGGTGATGTATGGATCCATGGTACAATGAGTATGCCCGAGGCAACCAAACTGGCTCAAAATATCAGGCCTTCAATTGGTGGAATGGACAAGCTGTCGACGCTCGAAACGATCTGGGGTATTTACCGTCCCGACTTGCGTAATATAACGGCCGAAGCGTATGAACAAAGCCTGCTTTACAGTGAACACACCTGGGGGCTCGCCAACCAGCATTACATAAAAGTTCCTTATGGAAAAGCTTGGGATGAATTGTGGAGCAAAGGTTTGCCCCCTCAATATAAATTAATGGAAGAATCATGGAGATATAAAGCAGATTATATCACCAATGTTCAAAGACTTATCTCAAATCCATACCGGGATGCGGTAGCATCACTTGCGGACAATGTTAAAGTGGAAGGACACCGCATAGTTGTTTATAATCCTTTGCCCTGGAAACGCGATGGGGAAATTGAACTTGATACACGCCTGGCCTTCGGTAGCGATTTTGCCTCACTCAAACCGGTTGATGGAGGTGCCGCTATCACAGTTTCCCATGAATCCCCGTCAATTGAAGACAAAGCGCCTATGTCCCGTTTCGTAGTTAAGGATATTCCACCCATGGGCTATCGTACTTATGTAGCTTCCAATGAGAAGGTTGATAATCCGGAGATGATTGCAGATAAAAATTCAGGAGTGATAGAAAGTCCGTTTTTCAAAGCAGCCATCGACGCTAAACGGGGCAGGATTGCCAGCCTGATTGATAAAAGAACCGGAAAAGAGCTGGTTGATACAAATGCTCCGCAAGGTTTCGGCCAGTATTTTTATGAGCGGTTTGGATATAAGCAGCTTTCCGGATGGATAGACAAATCGCTTTATCCCCAATATCAGGCGCACAGGTTTTCGTTTGTAGCTTATGATATGCCTCAGGATGTTGTCTACAGTTCGGCACTTCCAGAGGATATGACCCTGACTATAGAAAAATCTGCCATAGATGTTAAAGCCGTATTAATTGGTACTATTCCCGGACCCGGACAACCACAAAAGATTTCTATCTCATTGAGCCTTTCCGGTCTGCAACCTATAGCCGATCTCGAAGTGAGCTGGCAGAAACAACCCGATTCCTGGCCGGAAGCAGCCTGGATTTGCCTGCCGTTTAAATGCGACAATCCCCGTTTTCGCCTCGGTCGAATAGGTGCCGACGTTGATCCGGTTGAGGATATGAACGTTGACAACGCCAATTATCATTTATCGTGGGTCAATACCGGAGTAGCTGTGTATAATGGAACTACAGGAGCTGGAGTAGGTATCTGTTCGCCCGATGCACCTTTGGTAAGCCTCGGAGAGCCCGGAGAATATAAGTTTGACAAGCGTTATAAGCCCCGGAAACCATATGTATATATAAACCTGTATAATAACCATTGGCGTACCAATTTCCCTGCGTGGATCGGAAATGGGCAACGTATGAGTGCCCGGGTACGGATATGGGCATTTGACAAATTCACGTCTGAAAGTGCGCTATATACGCCGGCCATGGAGACACGTGAGCCTATGTTAGCAGCTTGTTCCAATGTAAAGAACGGTAGCTTACCGGTTACACAGGCTGGCATTTCACTTTCGCGCAAAGGAGTAGCTGTAACGGCGTTTGGTCCGAATCCTGATGGCGAGGGTATTGTTCTTAGGGTTTGGGAGCAAGGGGGGCTAACAAGTAAAATTGAAGTTTCCCTGCCGCAGAATATTAAGAAAACATCAGCTCAACCCGTAAACCTGCGAGGGGAAAATTACGGAAAACCTATTGATATTAAAGATGGTAAGTTAACATTCGAGATTCATGCTTATGCTCCTGCCAGTTTTGTTCTGAAAGACTAGGGCAATGAATCATCATGTAGTAGAAACGTTGTTTTTCTATGGCAAACCATTGACGGGTTATAAGCGAACACAGACGAGGTAAATTACGAAACGAATAATGTCAGATGAGATAGTCAGAGGTAAATGGCCAGCGTGATTTTGTTTTCGAAAATCAAATCAAATTGCATAAGTGGTAGCAATAAATTTTTACCGATCAAAAAGGTCTAACAATGACATTCTTTCATAAAGAAAATTAATCTAAACACACCAAATATTTTACTATTAAACTATGAAACAAAATTTATTAAAAAAACTGACAAGGCCGAAAAAATCACAGTTAACGTTGGCAATCGTCCTGTGTTTTGTTCTATTTAACTTTTCCTGCAAAAAATTGGGAGTTATAGATCCTTTAAAGGATCACAACTCATCTCCCGGCCCCAAAAACGAGCCGGCTCCATCCCTTGTCGAATATAATTTTGATAACGACAGCAATTCCGGTCTGATGTTCCAGGATGGAGAATCTATGGCTCTTCTTACTTCGGAAGCCAGGCGTTATGAAATTGGAAAGGTACTGCGTGTGAAAGCGGTTGATACGACAACAATAGAAGTGGCAAACTTTGCGCCTGTCGATATTTTGGATGCTACGATACTTTTGACTATTGAAGGACAGGCAAAACCAATAAAGCTTTTCAGGGTCGGGAAGATCAGGGCGCATGCAATTAAGGTGATACCATATTCATTTATTAAAGGGAGTACCAAATTTATAAATACCGACAATCAGGTAGTTGATCTGGCCCAATATAAAACTACAGGTATCCCAACAAACAAAGTATCTTTTGATTTTACCGGGACTACAGATCTGATCATAAAGCTCAAATCATTGGCTAAACTGAAATGGAAGGTCAAGTACCAGGACTTTGACCCCACAGATAATCCCAAGGATAATTGGAAGGATAATATCGACGCAAAAGATGTAAGAAGGTTCACTGGTTTGATGATCAATTTAGCGTATATGTTACAGGCCGACACGACGCAGAAAGTATTTTTAGCTGAACCGATCACGGATAACAACAAGGTTTTAATGACAACTGCACAAAAACAACAGGCTTTTAACAGCATACTCGATATCCCTAAATTTAATTGTGGCGTGGTGGTGAATGTTTCCGGATTAGGAGGTGGCTCCACTTACGGTTTGGCTGACTATCTCTTAGTCAAATACATGACCAAAAACATCTGTTTCGAAGCAGTGCATGAAATTGGTCATATGGTTGGTTTTTCTCACAGTTCAAGCATGACCTATCCTTCTTCAGATAACAGGGGTGCAGTTGTGGCAACCGGGAATGTGTATTTGATGATGATTGCGAAAGGCTTACTCCCCATAAAAACCAGCAACTATTATAAACCATCAGATTTATAATGCGGATATAATGGTTTCTGTTTGAAATTAACAAATCATACTACTTCTTTACCTGTAAATTTATGAAGACAACTCAATTGAAAACATAACAAGGTCGAAAAATTCATATTCAACGTTGGCAATTGTCCTGTGTTTCGTCCTATTTAACTTTTTCTGCAAAAAATCGGGACTTACAAGTCTTGTAAAAGATCAACTTTCATTTGTCAGAGTTTTTTGAAAAGCCCGGTTTTTGCCGAGGGACTAAATATTATCAGTATAAATTGATTAATAGGGACAGTAGGCAAAGGAATTGAGGTTCTTACCGGCGTTATTGAGGTGTCGCTTTTGTAATACAATTATAACTCAATAATTTTTTCTGAAAGTTTTTGGAGGGAATTTTACTAACGAGTAAAACTGTTTGTTAAAATTAGACAAGCTGTTGTAGCCGCTTTCATACGCGATTTCAGCTATGGATTTATCGGTCTCCATTAGCAAGCGCTTTGCATTGCCAACTCTTGTTTCATTTATAAATTGGGTAAATGTTTTTTGAGTCCTTTTTTTGAAATAATGGCTAAACGCTGAAACACTCATGTTTAATAAGGCTGCTATTTCTGATACATCAAATGAGCTGTTGATATTGTTGTAAACGTAATTGTAAACTTTGTTCATCCTTGTACAGTCAACCTCATTCAAATAAGGTTTAAACCCTGGGCTGGACAGGTAATATATATCCGACTTAGAAAAAATATTAAGTATTTCAAGCAGGGCTAAAGTTTTTTCAAAGGTTGCCAGGTCTAATATTTTCAATATTTTTTCCTTTACTAATTCGTTTGTCGTGGCATCTTTTAAACAAATTCCTCTTCTACTGTTATTGATCAACTTTTCGATATGCTCAGCTCCGGTCAATCTGAAAAAGTATTCGCCAAGGAAATCTTTGTTAAATTGTACCACAATGGCAAGCGAATAGCTATCATCTTGTAAATGATTATCATTACACCAAAAATGAGGGGTGTTTTCTCCTACCAAAACAAGATCTCCAGGTTCGAAATTTTCTATACTGTCGCCTATGAATCTTTTTCCCCGACTTTTGAGTATTAATGTAAGCTCTAGTTCCGGATGGTAATGAAGTGGAGCCGAAAATTTTTTCTCTTTTACTTCTCTCGCAACAAGAAGCTCCCCCGGGTTGGCCGTTATCTTTATAAATTGAGTCTTCATCTGCAAAATAATTACTTAATAAATTTATCTGTTTTGATTGGAAATTCAAACAAAGACTACCAATAATTCAATAGAGAGGAAGAAATTGACCAATTAGGGGCGATAATATCTGTTGGTTTAAAATACTTTTGTTTAAACCAATTTAAATTTCATGCCAGTAACTACTGATTATAAGGGGTATAAAGGATTACCCGCAATCGTTGGCCTCCACAAAATGGAGGATGCAATTGATAAAGGTTTAACGGTATCCGAAAGTGTGAACAGACTAAAAAGATATCATTGGACAGCAAAACGCTTAAGCCTTATTCTGATCGGGCGGATCACGTCGATGCCTATATATGAGTTGAAAATGGCATTTAGCATGCATGCGCATTTGTTGGCAGAGCACGTAGAGCCGTTTTTTAACCGGGTAAGGGAAATGCGCGAACCTCCTTATGGCATGGACGAAACGCCCCATGTTGCCATGGACATTTTACTAAATGAAATTCAGAATGCCCCTACCACCGAAGCGCTGATATTAGGAATTTACCAATACATCATTCCAGCGCTTGTGAGTGGTCTGGAACGACATATTGCAGACAATAATAAGCTTTTTGACCATCCGACATATAGGATATGCAAACTGGCATTGTCAGATATAAAAGAAATTGAGGATTACGGACAAAAAGCTATCAAGGCTTTAATTTCTGCAGATGATCTGATAGCGTATCATGACTGGATGTGTTATCTTGAAATAGGTCTGAATTCAATGGGCGGCTTGGACGGAACACAGCCAGTTTCTGTGGTGGCGTCTGATGAATTATTCTGGAAAGAAGCTTACTTATTTGATTTTATTCCTCAAAGAGACGAACGTTTTTTCGATGGATATAATATGCGGGTTAATGCGGAAGCCTTCTTATTCGATGGGGATATTTATGCCCTTCCTAAAACACTTATGCTTTATTTTAAGCGCATGCGCGAAATTAATGTACCAGAGATGATGGCCAGTATCGTGCATGAAACCAAAGATAAGCCCTGGGAATATTATAGGGAAATGATTCGTCAGATATGGGATGAAGCCAGACACGCCATGATGGGCGAGGTAGGATTTGCGTCGCTCGATATTGATTGGAAGAAAATACCGATGGATGTCACCTGGTGCCATATCCTTAATACTGAGTTAAGTAATAAAGAGCGCCATGCGGTTCTGTTTTATATTGAACAAGGATTAATGCCGGCGAAGACCGGGAAAAAATACGAGTGGGAAGTTGCCGTTGCCACAACAAACAGACTCACAGAATTAATTCAGGATTATGATTGGGCGGATGAGGTATTACATGCCCGTATCGGTCGTGACTGGATTGTACCTGAATTAGGAGGGCAGGACAAGGCGTTGGAATTTGGCAACAGAGCCTGGGACAAGGCGTTAACTAACCGGTACGATCAATTTGAGCAGGAAGGGAGGACAAAGCATCACAATTGGTGGCCCGAGATTTACTCCGAGGCATGCAACCACTGGGAAATAGAACCTGACCCCGAGGTTTTGAATTTTGATATCAGTTACAGGGAATCCCGGCCGGATCAGCAAAAGGTATAGAACAGATCTTAATTATTTGACAGGAAAGCATTATGAAATGATCAGATGTTTTTCCTTCTTAAAAATAGCGTATGAAATCATACAGAATGTATAAAGTTATCGGGAAAGTTAAAGAAAGTAGTTTAGTCGTTTCGTTGTACCTGGCGCCAATAGACGGTATTCCATTAACTTCGTTTCTGCCAGGCCAGCATTTGCTGTTCAAGCTGCACATCCCTGGTCATGAGGTTCCTGTATTTCGATATTACAGCTTTTCTGATATGTTCAATCACGAATATTATCGGGTATCGGTAAAAAAAGAACTTCCTCCCGGTAAGAATTTTGATTTACCGGAAGGAGTAGCTTCTTCTTATTTATATGATTGTGTAAAGGAAGGTGATATTCTGGAAGCAAAAGGACCATCAGGTGATTTTTATTTAAATCCTGAAGATAAAAAACCAGTTGTTTTAATTGCCGGCGGGATAGGTATAACACCGTTGCTAAGCATCATTAAATCAATTGCCAAATCTAATCCGGACAAAATGGTTTATCTTTTTTACGGAGTTAATGAAAGTAGCGAACATGCTTTTCAAACGGAATTGCGGCAAATTAGTGATGCGCATAATAATAGCTGTATTACCACCTTTTATAATAAGGAAAACTCCGGTGACGTACAAGGGCTGCATTATGATTATGGAGGTTTCATAAACGTACAAACCATATTACAAATAACGAAAGAGATCTATTTGGATTATTATATATGCGGGCCGGGCGCAATGATGACCTATATTACCGGAGAACTAGAAAAATTAGGCATTGATAAACAAAATATCCATACGGAGTCATTTAATCATAAAAATGAAGAGAATTTGCCAGTAGAAATGCCGGTGCCGTTATCCGGTCAGGAAAGTTTAAAACTAAATGCTGACTTTTCAGTAGAGTTTTTACAGTCGGGTAAAAAGATACTATGGGATAATCGGTACCGATCTATACTGGAGTTTGCGGAAGGGAATGACATAGAAATAAGCTCTGGTTGTCTTTTCGGTGACTGCGGTACTTGTCTTACCGAGATAAGGGAAGGAAATGTACGCTATACACATCAAACACTGGTGGCAGTTGATAAAGGTAACTGTTTGCCCTGCAGTTGTATACCAACAAGTGATGTGATATTAAATGCATAGATTTATTAATACTTTTCGCTTTAGAAATTAAGCTTCCATGCAGGGAGCCAACATTTTGTAACAGAAACAAACAGGTAGTTAAAGCTTTGAGATAGAAAAGGATATGTTTTTAGATAAAATATGTACATACATTACTACTAATAACAAGAAATGAATTCAAATAAGGTTACTGATCAAGTGAATGGTTATATGCCGGAGCATATACTGCTTCGCAAATCTTCGCAAAGGCTAATGCCTGGCACGTTAAATCGACCGGATACAGAGATGACTTATAATATTTATCCGGCTCATTCACTTGGTGAGGACAAGATATTTAATGGTTATGCCTCCTTGGCCAAATGGATCGTTCAACAAAAAAACGTGATTATTGACGGCTATGTGGGAGTTTTTTGGGGTAGGGTTCAGTCCGCGTTAAATCAACAAATTATAAACGCGGGGTTAACAATCAATTGGATTTATTCTGCCGCATATTTAAAACCCGTATCAGAAATCGACGCTATGGTAAGCCCTTTTTTAGGTGAACCGGAATCGGTTTGGGGAACAAAATGTTTACTGACGCTTAAAGATCTTTTTGAGGATGAGTTCTCGGCACAATCGCCCGATGAAGGATATGATATTAATATTGTTGTGGGGTCGGGTGCGTCACTGATAGACTGGAATGTGCCGATAATCTATATCGATCTGCCAAAAAATGAATTGCAATACCGAATGCGGGCGGGCTCGATTACCAATTTAGGGAACAACCGGGTATCTGACCCCATTTCAATGTATAAGAGGTTGTACTTTGTGGATTGGGTATTACTAAACCAGCATAAAAAATCGATACTCGATACAATCACTGTTATTGCTGATGGGCAATGGATTGATGAAATAAACTGGATGTTAAAAACTGACCTTATCGAAGGTTTAAATCAGGTTAGTAAATCCATTATCCGCGTAAGGCCCTGGTTTGAGCCAGGCGTATGGGGCGGACAATGGATAAAACAACATCTGTCTCAGGTAAATAAAGAAGTAGAAAACTATGCCTGGTCATTTGAACTGATTGTTCCCGAGAACGGATTGGTTTTTGAAAGTAATGGCTATTTACTGGAAGTCTCCTTCGACTTCCTGATGTTCTGTAATCAAGAGCAAGTGCTGGGTAGGCATGCTGCTCAATTTGGAGATGAGTTTCCGATAAGGTTTGATTTTCTTGATACCTATAATGGTGGCAACTTATCAATACAATGCCACCCCCGCTTAAAATATATTCAGGAGCTTTTCGGTGAGAATATCACCCAGGACGAAACTTACTATATACTTGATTGCAAAGACGATGCTCAGGTATATCTTGGCTTTCAGGAAGATATTGATGCAGCTTCCTTTAAGAATGTCTTAATAGATAGTCAAAATAAAAATGGCGAAGTAAAGATTAATGACTTTGTTCAGTCGCTTCCGGCAAAAAAGCATGACCTGTTTTTAATTCCGAACGGAACTATTCATAGTGCAGGGGCAAACAATATGGTGCTTGAAATAAGTGCAACGCCGTATATATTCACCTTTAAAATGTACGATTGGTTAAGGTTGGATATGGATGGGAATCCCCGGCCGATCAACATCGAACATGCATTTAAGAATCTCGATTTTGATCGGAAGGGAGACCTGGTACAACAGGAACTGATTGCAAAGCCCCACGTTCTGAAAGAAGACAAAGATTGGCAATTGGTTCATCTGCCAACACATCAGGAACATTTTTATGATGTACACAGAATTGAGTTTGATAACATCATCAGTATTGATACCAATAATGGCTGCCATGTGATGATGCTGGTTGAAGGCGATGCCATTTTGGTAGAAACGGCTGACGGGACTAAACAGACTTTGGCCTATGCGGAGACCTTTGTAATCCCGGCTGCAGCAAAAAATTATAAGCTGACTAATCTGGGTAAGGGACGGGCAAAAGTTATTAAAGCATTTTTAAAGCAGATATAGATGACAACGATTCAGATCATTATCCTAAAGTCTTCTATGTGTGGTGAGTCTGGCATTTGCTTAAAATATCCGCCATAACTTGCTGATCAAGAGAATTAACTTTTTACCTAATTAATTATAAACCAATTTTAAACCAGTTTTATGAGATTTTTTTTACAAAAATGCAACACAAATGCAGGGATGGGAACCCTAATGAAGCTTGTCGTTGTATTGCTTTGTCTTTTAGGAGGCATTCAACAGGCTTTCGCCCAGCAAGCCATTTCAGGATCAGTAAAGGATTTACGGGGAACACCTCTGGTAGCCGCATCAGTAAGGGTGAAAGGGACAAGTACCGGTACGTTAACCGATAAATATGGTGCATTTACAATTAAACTACCTGCTGGGAAAACTGTTTTGACGGTTACTTACGTCGGCTATGAGGCAATAGAGGTTGATGTTGCTTCCAAGACTTTCTCTTCTGCGATAGTATTAAAGGAGTCTTCGTCTTTGAAAGAAGTTGTAGTTGTAGGCTATGGTACACAACGTAAAATAGATGTCACAGGATCTATCGGCTCAGTTAATAGCAGAGCAATCACAGAAAGATCGTCACCTGATGCCATTGGTGCCTTACAAGGTCAAGTACCCGGAGTAAACATTACTCAAAACTCAGGCAAAACAGGTGATTATAGAATCAATATCAGGGGCTTCAATTCTATTAACGCATCCAATAATCCTTTATTTGTTATTGATGGCGTTATCGGGGCTGATTACAGTGCGATAAACCCAAATGATATAGACAAAATTGATGTACTGAAGGATGCATCAGCATCTGCAATTTACGGAGCACGCGGTTCTGGCGGCGTAATTATAATTACTACAAAGCAAGGTAATTATAATAGGCCAACCACTTTAAGTTACAATGCGGTAGGGGGGTTCAATAGCTTACAAAGAGAGATCCCGGTTTTGAATTCAACCCAATACCAGGCTATGGAAAAACAAGCTTATGCCAATTCAGGTGTGCCTTATCCTAATTTCGGCGTACTTGAACCGGATTTGTTTAAGCCAGATAATACGCCAAGGTATAATACAGACTGGCAGAAAGAAGTGTATAAACCAACATTTTCACAGAATCATAATTTGTCGGTAAGTGGTGGAACTGATGCTTCTAAGTTTAACTTAGCTGTTGGTTATCAGGATGATCGGCCATTGTCGTTATTTACTTATAATAAGAAATTTTCTGCCCGGCTAAACGTAGACTCAAGGATAAACCAATGGCTTAATGCTGGGTTAAACATATCAGGGATTTACAATCTGTCAAAAACTAATGATGGGTTTGGCTATGGTGTACAGAGGATGGCTTTGGAATCTTTGCCTTATATTCCTGTAAAACTCCCTAACGGAAAATGGGGATCCGACGGTATGCATTTATTAGGTGAAAGTACTCCGGCCAATCCTGTTGCAGAAGCTACCAATGACCTTAACCTAACCCACCGAACGCTTACTTTCGCTAACACTTATCTGGAGGCTGTTCTTTCTCCCAACTTAAGTTTCAAAACGAGTCTGTCAGGCCAGGTGAATTCAAGTAAAAATAATTTCGCTTATAGCGGTGATCTGCTGGATAGGGGTCAATATAATGGTATTAACGCATCTATAAGCACCGATCAAAACCTGTATTGGCAAAGTTCAAGTTATTTTACTTACAATAACACGTTCGGCCGGATTCATAAAATTAACGCAACGCTGGGCGCAGAGTGGTCACAAACTTCTGATGAAACCTTTGCGGACGGTGTAAACGGTTTTGATAGCAGTTATTTTTTATTTAATAATTTAGGCGCTGCAAATATTGCTAATCCGCCAACGTCTGCTGCTTACAAAAAGCAAACCAATTCGTATTTTGGCAGGGTAGTATACTCTTTGGCAGACAAATATTTGTTCACCGCAACCGGCCGTTACGATGGAGCATCAGTGTTTGGTGAAAATCATAAGTTTGCGTTTTTCCCTTCGGCGGCAATTGCGTGGCGCGTTTCACAAGAAGACTTTTTAAAGAACAGCAAGCTGATCAGCAATTTAAAGCTAAGATTAAGTTACGGAAGTACGGGAAATTCTTCCATAGATTCCTATCGGTCTCTCAGTACACTCAGTACAAATTACGCAATTTTTTCAGGTACAAGGACAGCCGGAGTTGTGCAGGGTGTTATTCCCAATTCGGATTTAAAATGGGAGCAAACCAATCAGCTTGATTTAGGTCTGGACCTGGATTTATTTCATGGGCGTATAAATATCGTTGCGGATGTTTATAATAAAGTAACCCATAATTTACTGCTTAATGCGCCGGTTCCCTTATCAACAGGTTATGATAATGTATTAAAAAACATTGGTTCGGTCGGTAATAAAGGCCTTGAATTAGGAATTACTTCAAATAACCTGACTGGAGATTTCACGTGGAGCACCACATTAAATCTTGCCTTCAACAAAAATAAGGTACTGGCATTAGGTACCAACAACGAAGATATATTTCCAGGTCCGTCAGTTCTTGACCAAATAGGCATTTTAAGAGTAGGACAGCCGGTAGGATCTTTATGGGGCTATAAACAAGATGGCACTTGGGGCTCAGATGAGGCCGCACAAGCAGCAAAGTACGGGAAAAGGCCTGGTGATATTAAAGTAGTTGATTTAAACGACGATGGCCAAATTAATTCCAAAGATCAAACCATACTTGGGCACTCTTATCCGAATTATACAGGAGAATTTATTAATAGGTTAAAGTACAAAAATTTTGATTTCTCCTTAGATATAGGCTTTAGCCAGGGAAACAGCGTCTTTAACATCGGAGTTCTTATTCAGGAACAGAGACAAACCTATGCTAATGCTTTTACAACCGTTCGTAATGCGTGGACACCTGCAAATCAAAAAACGGACGTAGGCTATGTACGCTTGAATAACGACCCCCATGGGTCTACGCTGCTCCAAACATCAAGGTACGTATACGACGGATCCTTTATCAGAGGCAGAAACATGACATTGGGCTATACTTTTCCGCAATCTATTGCTAATAAATTCAGTATGAGTTCATTAAGGGTTTTTGCTGGCTTGCAAAACTTCTTTATGCTTACAAAGTATAAAATCGGCCACGATCCTGAGGCATCATCATGGGCGCCGTCTTTACCTTTTGCCTACGGTATCGATTTGTATGGTGAACCCAGGCCAAGAATATTCAATCTTGGATTAAGCATGAACATTAAATAATATCAACCTGTAAAATTTGTTAGTCATGAAAAAAATAATAAAACTATCAGTCATTGCATTCGCCTTTCTGGCGATGCCATCCTGTAAGAAATTCCTTGAGGAGAATCCACCAAGCGCCTATACTCCAGCCAATTACTATAAAAGTCTTGTTCAGGCACAAAATGCTGTTAACGGTATTTACGCTTCAATCAGTACTTTATACAGTCAGGGCGGTAATTTTGATGATTTAGGTTTGCTGTTGCTTGAAATGCCAACAGGTCAGTCCAACACTGATATCAGCCAGTCGACCAACAATCAAGAGTTACTACACCTAAATACAAGTTCTGCGAATTTATATGTACGTCAATGGTGGAGGACATCTTATAAGGGTATTGACGCAGCGAATTTGGCAATTACCAATATTTCCGCTATGCCAGCTTCAGTCGTGTCTGCTACTCAAAAGAGTCAGTTAGTTGGGCAGGCTCAATTTTTAAGAGCGTGGTTTTATTTTAATTTGGTAAGGATTTATGGAGATGTACCATTATTAACTACTCCAACAACTGGCACTGCAGATTCACAAATTCCAAGAAACCCGACTAAAGATATATATGAGAAATTAATTGTGCCTGATCTATTATCGGCAGAGCAAAGCGGCTTACCGTTTGCAGATCAAACAGGAAGAGTGTCATTGGGGGCGGTAAAAGGATTGCTGGCAAAGGTATATGAAACGATGGCCGGTTATCCCCTGCAGCAGGCAGATAAACACGCTTTAGCCAAACAAAAAGCACTGGAAGTTATTTCGTCAAATCAGTTTACGTTGTACAGCAATTATGATCAGTTCCGTGACCCGTCGAATGACAATAAGATGGAGAATATTTTTATGGCCCAATTTTCAAGCAAAGATCTGTCTAACCCATTGTTTGCCCAGACACTTCCATTGTTTCAGCCCATAAGCGGTGTTTATTCAGGTAACGGTGCGCTAACACCAGATTTAACGTTTTACAAATCATTCAAGCCTGGCGATAAAAGAGGACAAGAAGATCAATACTTCTTTTCTCATTACGCAAATCACGGATCAGGTGCAGATGTTGTATTTAGTGAGGGACAGCATATTTTTAAATACTTTGATAATGTAAGTTATGCTAATAACACACAATCTGGTAAATGCTTTCCAATAATTCGTTTGACTGACATTATGCTTTTATGTGCAGAAGCCCAAAATGAAGCGGATGGAACTCCAGATGCTAATTCATATACCTATTTGAATCAAATCAGATCAAGAGCTGGGTTAGCCCCATTGACAGCGCTCAGTCAAAGTCAGTTTCGTCAAGCCGTTTGGCGTGAACGGAATCATGAACTTTGTTATGAAAATATAACTTGGTTTGACATGGTTAGAACCCGTATGGCTTACGATACCAAAAATGATGCATTTGTACCTTTGGTAGGATATACCTTTCCTTACGGATCGAATATCACTTTTCAGACAAAAAATTTACTATTCCCCTTGCCTCAATCTGAAATACAAGCCAATCCTAAGCTTACGCAAAATACAGGATACTAAGACATAAAAAGATACAAATACTTTAACAGTAATAGATCTCAGGTCGCTGCCTTTAAAGAAAGTGGTGCCGTGATAGCACCACTTTCTCACTTATGAAAAATGAGAACAAAACGGGGAGAATCAGAAAATAAGCAATTATGAAAAAAATAGCGATAGGCATCTTATTACTCCATAGCATAATAGTTTTGGGGCAGGATAAGCGTCGCGGTTTACCGCCTGTAAATCCAAATGTTAAAGAGGTTATAGTGATATTCAAAACGCACTTTGATATTGGTTATACACATCGGGTTAAAGATGTTGTACAATATTATCGGACGGAAATGATCGATAAGGCTTTGGATATAATGGACAAAACCAAAGATTTGCCCACATCACAGCAATTTACCTGGACTGCACCAGGCTGGGTAATGGCTAAGGTATTGGAAGATTGGCCCGGCCAAACACCCGAGCGCCACCAACGATTGGAAGATGCCTTTAAGTCAGGGCGGTTTGTAGCCCATGCCATGCCTTTCTCCGTTCAATCACAAATATTGTTTCCCGAAGATATTGCGAGGTCATACGAATCATCTTCTTTTGTTTCCAGGAAATATGGTTTGCCGTTGCCGCGCGGAGCAAAAATGACGGATGTGCCTTCTCAGGCAAGTCTCTTGGCAACAGGCTTGGCACGAGGCGGGGTGAAATTTATGCATATTGGCTGCAACTGGCCAAGTGGATACGTAAAATATCCACCCCTTTTCTGGTGGCAAGGGCCTGATGGAAGCCGTGTTTTGACGCTTTATTCGACTATTTACGGGACCGCAACAGGATTGTCATGGCCAAAGGCATGGGGAGGTAAAGATGGATACGTAGGAGAGAATCTAATTCCACCTGCTAATTGGCCCTATAAAGTATGGCCTGCTATTTTTGTCACCCTTGATAATTCGGGTCCGCCCAGTCCAAAAGACGTAAAAGCATTATTTGATGAGGCCGCAAAAAAAATGCCGGGTGTGAAGGTTCGGGTAGGGCGCCTGGAAGATTTTGCCGACGCTGTTTTAAAAACACATCCTCAATTACCAATTGTAAAAACAGATGCACCAGACACCTGGATCCAGGGTAATATGAGCGACCCCGGTGGAATGAAAATCTCCCGCAATATTAATCCACTTATACCAGCCGTCGAGGGGCTGAACACGCAACTTAAAAACTGGAATATAAATGTTCCTGATCCAACCAAAGATATTTCAAAAGCTTATGAAAATGTGTTATTGTATGCGGAACATACCTGGGGAGGAGCCAGTTCTGTAAACCAATACGGAGAGGCATTTAAAAACCTTTCACCCGAAACATATAAAGATTTGGAAGCATCATGGGAAGATAAGACCAATTATATTCATACAACACAGCATATTATAGAATCCCTGCTGGCAGATAACCTGTCGGCCCTCGCTCAAAATGTTAATCAGCCAGGTAAACGTTATATAATTTATAACCCGCTTCCTTACAGCAGATCAGGGTGGGTTGAAGCAGGCCGTGATCATAAATATATTAATGCTAAGGATATCCCTTCCTGTGGTTACAAAACCTTTACCGAAAAAGATCTGGTGGAAAAAGCTGCCGTTGAGTTAAATTCAAACAAGATCGAGAATAAGTATTTCGTAATCACGTTTGATCCAACCCGGGGCGGTATTTCATCCCTTATTGACAAACGTACCGGAAAAGAATGGGTTGACGGCAATGCTAAACAGGGCATGGGGCAGTATATGAACGAGCGGTTTACTTATGAACAAACCGTAAAATACGATACTGAATATCAGCAGGGGCGTGCGATGGACATCTTTGGCGCAAAAGGAGTATGGCTGCATCCGGGTTTATACAAGCCTGGAATGATCTCAGAAAAGCAGATTCCTTACCGTGCTGCATTATCAAAAAATGGCAGTTTAAAAATCATTAAAGAAGTTAATCAGGAAACAGGCATTATTGATATGCCTGCAGATACTGCTAATCATTTTCCTGCCTCTTCATTGCGGGTTATACTACAAAATGATAAGCCTTTTGTGGATATGGAGATCACGATTAAGGACAAAGCAAAAGATAACTGGCCTGAAGCTGATTGGTTCTGTTTCCCGTTTAAAATAAACACACCTAAATTTACGGTAGGCCGCTGTTTAGGCATGATGGACCCGGCCAAAGATATTCAGGAAGGTGCAGATAAAGATATGTATGCTGTTGGAACTGGGGTTACGATAACCGGTCATGACGGAGCCGGAATAGCTTTTGTTCCCTTTGATCACCCGCTGATCAGTTTGGACAGACCCGACATCTGGAAGTTTTCTAAGGAGTTCATTCCGCATAAAGCGGTTATTTATCTTAATCTTTATAATAACCAATGGAATACCAACTATCGTTACTGGTATCCGGGAACCTGGAGCTCCAAAGTGAGGATATCGACCTTTACGAAAAATAGTACGGTAGAATCAAGATTGGTTACTCCGGCTCTGGAAGCAACTACTCCATTATTGGTAGGCGAAGCCGATGGGAATGCAGGCAATCTTCCAACTGAGCAACCCGGGATTTCTGTTTCAAGGAAAGGTATCCAAATTACTGCTTATCGTCATAATAGTGCCAATAATCCTGTATTTGCAACACACAACAATAATCAAAATGCCACTCTGTTGCGCTTGTGGGAGCAAGGCGGTAATTCGGGTTCTGTTACGGTTACATTGCCGGAAGGTTCAAATTCCATCAAAGCAACCCCGGTAAATCTACGTGGTGAAATAATCGGAAAACAGCGTTCGATTTCTAAGGGTACTCTTACGTTTTTTCTGGGACATTATGCACCGGCAAGTTTTGTATTAGAGTAAATCGGATGGTCATAGTAAAAACAGAAATTATTATTCTGATTGTAATGTGATCTTTTTTGTTGGGCGTCGAAGATAAAAAAGCAAAAGGGTAAAGATATTTCAGGGATGAGATCCTGAGATTTAGTTGATGAGTATTTCCGGCATTGTCGGAATACTTAAAAAAAATCTAAACGAGGTAATTATAAACCAGGAAGTAAATACGTATGAGAAAGAAAATCAGGATTTTAGTTTTTACTATGTTGATATTGTCAACAGGAACATTCGCACAAGACAAACCCGTTTCTCCTATACCAGAAGCGCCCGTCCCCTCGAATTTACTACCAGGAAAAAAGGCGCCTGTAGTTACTGATGTATGGGTAGTGTTTAAAACACATTGCGATCTGGGGTACACCATGCCTGCCAGCGCGGTATTTAAGAAATATCGTGAAGATATGATGGATAATGCCATCCGCTTAATAGAGGCCGATAAGAAAAGAACGCCTGATGAGCGCTTTAGATGGACGATTGCCGGCTGGCCCATGAAAGCAGTTATTCTTGGTCCGTTGCAAACGGCCGAACGAAAACAAAAAGTAGAACAGGCCATCCGGGCTGGCGCTATAAGTGTACACGCGTTACCGGCCACTATTGAATCGGATGTGATGGAACAGGAAGATTATGTACGGAGCCTGATCTTTTCTTCCCAGATTGCGAGGGAGTATGGTCATAAATTACCGATTGCGGCAAAGATGACAGATGTACCAGCGCACAGTTGGTTATTACCTACCTTGCTACATCATGCGGGTATTAAATTTATACAAATTGGTTGTAACTATACCGTTCAACCGGTACGTCTGCCGCAACTTTTTTGGTGGCAGGGGCCCGATGGATCAAAAGTGCTTTGCAACTATACGCCGCATTATGGTTCTGGCGTAAAACCTCCGGAGAACTGGCCTTCTAAAAATTACCTCGCCGTAATTATGACGCACGACAATGAAGGCCCCCCTTCACCCAAAGAAATTGAAGAGGTGAAAAAGCAGGCAGCCGAAATGAAAGGTGTTCGCCTGCATTTAACTGACCTGGATGAATATGCGAAAGTTCTGCTGGCCGAAAATCCGCAGGTACCCACTATTCGTGGAGATATGGTTGATCCGTGGATTCACGGTGTAATGGCGATGCCTCAGGAATCAAAAACTGCCAGGAATATTCGCCCGTTTGAACCAGCTCTGGATGTATTGAACACAGAATTGAAGTCATGGGGTGTTGCAACCACATCATTAGCACAACCTTTGGCAAAGGCATACGAAAACAGTATGCTCTTTAGTGAGCATACTTTTGGTGCATGGGCACCGGGCACCGGTGTATTTTCAAAAGACGGAAAAACAGAAGTGCCGGTAGCAGATCGATACAAGTACAATGAGGATTTTATTAAAGCAAGAAAAGAAGGCTTTTATGAGAAATTCGAAGCCAGCTTTAAAGACAAGGCACAATACATTAATACAACAGACAGCATTATTGGAACAAATTTCAATACCCGTATTAACCTGCTGGCCAGCAATATAAAGGCGAATGTCGGCGACATAGTGGTGTACAATCCATTGCCCTGGATGCGAAGCGGAATGGTTGATTTTAATGGGGAAAAAATAGCGGTCAAAAATATTCCTGCAGATGGTTACAAAGTAATCAGAAATCGGGCATCAACCTTTACTACATCGGATGCTAATACAACCATTCTCAATACCAATTTTTTTACAGTAAAGTTTGATACGAAGAAAGGCGGAGTTGTTTCGTTAATTGAAAAAGCAACCGGAAAAGAGTTGGTTGATCAGCATTCCAATTATGTGCTTGGCCAGTTTCTGCATGAACGTTTCAGCTATGCACAAACCAAAGATTACCACGACAGAAATTATACAATGAATAATCCGCTGGCAGGCCTTAAACCAAACTTGCCGCAGGATATTTCTTATTCGGCTACGACGCCTGTCGATTGGAAAATGAAAGTAGAACAATCACCCGTCGCTGATAAGGTTACGCTGGTTACAAACAATGCAAATCCTATCGCCGAATCGGTTTCTATCAGCTTTACTTTTCCAAAAGCATTTGCGTATGTGGATGTGGAGTGGGATGTTACCAATAAAACTCCCAACACCGTACCAGAGGGAGGATGGCTTTGCTTTCCGTTTAACGTGCATAAGCCAAAGTATCTCGTAGGCCGTTTGGGTGGGGCTATGAATTTAGCAAAAGATCAGATTGTTGGTGGTAACCGCTATATATACGGTGTACAAACAGGGGCGTCACTTGTTGCTTCAGATCAATCGGGTGTTGGTATTTGTGCTATCGATGCACCCTTGCTTAGCTTTGGCAAACCGGGACTCTGGCAATATGATTATGATTATTTTCCAAAACAGCCCGCTGTATTTGTGAATCTGTACAACAATATGTGGAATACCAATTTCCCATACTGGACCGAAGGATCGTGGAGCGAAAGGGTACGCATCTGGAGCATCAAGAAAGGAGAAAAAACAGCAGAGAATCTCGCTGTACAATCATGGGAAGCGAGAACTCCATTAATGGCTGTTGCCGCAAATGGGCAAGGCAAAATACTGCCCGCGCAGCAAACCGGCATCTCAGTTTCACGTAAAGGTGTACTTGTTACCGCTTTTGGTGAAGATACTGATGGCAACAAAGGCACACTGCTGCGCTTATGGGAACAGGCAGGTAATTCAGCTTCTGTTACAGTTACATTACCCAAAGGTTCAAATTACACAAAAGCGACTCCTGTAAACCTGCGTGGTGAAAAAAGCGGGAAACAGCTATCGGTTTCTAAGGGTAAATTAACGTTTTTCTTGGGACATTATGCACCGGCAAGTTTTGTATTGGAGTAAATAAATTATAAACGCTAAAGTAACAATGGGAAATTATTTATCAGATAGTAAGACGGCCTTTCCTGCGAGGGGGCGACAGCAAAAAGCAGGGGGGCTGAAAAATATTTCAAGGGTGAGATCTTGAGATTTGGTTGATGGCAATCCCGGCATAGCCGGGATTGCTTTATCCCCAAAAAAATTGTTAAATAACTAAACCCACCATAAAGCTTTATTTTAAGAACGGGCAAATAAAAATTTTAAGTAGATATATCTTTTTAATAAAAATAATTATATGAGAAAAAAAGCCTTGGGTTTCTTGTTGATGTCATTTTCAATCGTTACATCCTCATTTGCACAAACCAAAGTAGATACGTCAATAAGGGAAATTATTCTGGTATTTAAGACGCATTTTGATATCGGGTATACTGATTTTGCTGAAGCTGTAGTTCAAAAGTACAGTACTTCTATGATGCAGAATGCTTTTGATGTGATTGAAAAAAACAAAGAAGTGCCACCAGAAAAACAATTTGTGTGGACCGTGTCTGGCTGGCCTATGAGTAAAATGTTGACGCAAAGTTTGCCGGCAGTAAAATTACAAGTTGAGCGCGCTTTAAAAGATGGTCATTTTGTGATTCATGCATTGCCATTTAGTTTACAAACGGAGTCAAGTGATCCAGAGATGCTTGTCCGCGGCCTAAATATATCTTCTTCAATTTCAAGAAACTATGGATTGCCATTGCCATACGATGCAAAAATGTCGGATGTTCCCAGTCACTCATGGATATTACCGACACTGTTAACTCATGCTGGGGTGAAAATACTTCATATAGGGTGCAATCCTGCATCACAATCGCCTGATGTACCGCTTCTTTTCTGGTGGCAGGGACCGGACAACTCAAAATTAATGACAATGTACTCGCCTAAATACTACGGGACATCTTTGCTTCCACCTGATAACTGGCCATATAAAACTTGGTTGGCGATAATGCAGACAAATGACAATTCAGGGCCACCATCTCCGGAAGATGTTAATAAGTATCTTGCAGAGCTTAGCAAATATGCGCCTTATGCCAAGGTGAAAATTGGCAGGATATCGGACTTCTATGATGCCATAATTAAGGAGAATCCTAAATTGCCAGTAGTGCGCGGGGATATGCCTGATACATGGATACATGGCTTCATGTCAATGCCGCGGGAAGTGAAGGATTCCAGGAAAGTTAGTACCAATTTATTCGCATTACAATCATTAAATACGCTACATAATTTATGGACAAAAAAAGGGTACAATATCTCCGGGATACTATCAGATGCTTATACCAATAACTTACTGTTTGACGAACATACCTTCGGAATGGCATTGAGTCACGGAAGCAACGGTACGTGGTCTTATGGCAATGAATTTCAAATGCAACGGGCTAATGGTGCGTACGACGATATTGAAAAATCCTGGAAAGAAAAAAGTGACCGCGTGTTTGATGCTGAAAAAATTGTCAGCCCCTCACTCAATCGCCAATTAAGAGAAATTGCTCAGGAAGTACAGATTAAGGGTAAGAGAATATTTGTTTATAATCCGCTGCCCTGGAAGCGTAGTGGTATTGTTACCATTAAAGAAAGCAGTTATTGGAATCCCTGCAATGCTGTAAAAGATGTTATAACCGGAGAAATAATACCAGTTTCAAACCAAAAAAACCAGATTCAATTTTTTGCACATGATATGCCACCCTCAGGGTACCGCAATTACATTTTGCTGAATGATGGTCAATTAAATACCGTGAAGGATCTGTCAGTTAACAAAGCCTTTAAAATTATTGAGAATAAATATTTAAGAATACAATTTGATACTACAAGAGGTACTTTAAGCTCTCTCATCGATAAAATTTCGGGCAAAGAAATGATTGACCAAAAAAGCAAATATGGGTTTGGTCAATATGTATATGAACGTTTTAGCAAAAAGGATGCTGATGATTACGTTAAAACGTATGTCAAAGCAGGACATGAATGGGCAGACGCAGAACTAGGCAGGCCAAATTTAACAAACGAGCCGCACATGAGGGAAAGTGGGAGGAACGCAAAAATAATATTCTCTCAAACCCCCATTTCGGTAAGTGCGACGATGCTGTTTTCCGCAACACCAAGTCTTGCACACAATTACAGCATCACAGTGACTTTATACACTAATACACCGAATGCAGAATTAACATGGAGTATTAATGCAAAACCTGCTGACGCATGGCCAGAAGCCGGGTGGTTAAGCTTCCCATTCAATGTTAGTACGCCAATATTTAAGTTAGGGCGGCTTGGCGGGGTTGTCGATCCTGCTAAAGATTTCATCAAAGGCAGTAATTTTGATTATTGCTTCCTCAATTCAGGTATGGCGATAATAAATGGGACTGGTGGCGGATTTGCTCTTTCTTCTCCTGATGCTCCCGGTATTAGTCTGGGGAGACCCGGACTTTGGAAATTTTCAGACCATTTCGTTCCGAAAGATGCTAACGTATTTATAAATCTTTACAATAATCTATGGAGTACCAATTTCACTGAATGGGTTGAAGGCTCATGGTCAGCAAAGGTTTATCTGTGGGCTGCAAGTAATTTTGATAATGAAGCATCCCTCATAACTCCCTCTGAAGAAAATCGCAACCCTCTTTTGTCAGCATTGGTAAATGATAGTGGGGGTTCGCTCCCTGTCTCAGCAACGGGCGTTCAATTATCACAAAAGGGTATAATGGTGACAGCGTTCGGTAACAACCCCGACGGGGACGGAATTATTTTAAGATTGTGGGAACAAGCGGGGAAATCAGGAAGATGTATAATTACGTTACCAGAACACACGATATTTAAGACAGCTCAGTTTTGTGATCTGCGCGGTCAAAAAATTGGAAATGCTTTCAATATTGAAGATGGAAAGATTGATGTTGATATTCAGGCTTACGCACCGACTTCTATTTTATTGAATTGAAACGGTCTATCAACAGCTGCGCATTATTTTATTTAAGTGTTTTATCATGAAATTACAATATCGCAGATCGCCATGTCAGGACAAAGAATCAATATAATGAAATTACGCAGCTATCATCCTTTTAAGGATAAGCAGTTACTGTTTTTTTATAAATAATCTGAAAATATGAGAAGTAGTTTGTACGCCAAAGCGGCGATATCAATGCCTGGTGAGAAATTTTCTATTGAGAAAATTCAGGTGAACGCTCCCGAAGAGGGTGAGGTGTTAGTGGAATTAATGGCGGCCGGGCTTTGTCACACCGATTTTGATTCATTAAGTTGGAAAGCACCACTTATCCTTGGTCACGAAGGCGCTGGAATTGTGGAAGCGGTTGGGAAAAATGTGCAATCTGTACGACCAGGTGATAAAGTTATTTTGAATTGGGGGATGCCTTGCGGAGTATGTTTTCAATGTATTCATAGTAACCAGAATATTTGTGAAAATAATTCTCCGGTAATTTCCGGCGATCAATACTACGGGTCAATAATGTCTAAAGGGCATGTTCCTTTAGAGCGAACCTTGTATAAAAATAAGGGTATCAGGCGTTCCTTTAACCTGGGTACGCTCTCCACTTATACCGTTGTTAAAGAACAGGCAGTAGTTAAATATGATATTGAGATCCCCTTTGCTTCAGCAAGTATCATTAGTTGTGGTGTTATTACCGGCTACGGTTCTGCGGTTAATGTAGCCGGGGTTAAACCTGGTTCTTCTGTTGTAGTACAGGGTACAGGAGGGGTGGGATTAAATGTTATCCAGGGGGCCAGAATAGCCGGTGCAGACAAAATTATTGCGGTTGACATTAATTCTTCACGTTTAGAAATGGCTAAGCTCTTTGGCGCCACTCATTTCGTACAACCATCGAAAGATGATACTGAACTAAAAGAGGCCGTGAAGGAGGTGTTTGCCATAACAGATGGCCGCGGGGCAGATTATGCTTTTGAATGTACCGCGATTCCTGCTTTGGGTGCGGCTCCGTTAAAATTTATTCGAAATGCCGGTATGGCAGTTCAGGTTAGCGGTATAGATGATACGATCCCTTTTGATATGAAATTATTTCAGTGGGATAAGGTTTACCTCAACCCGCTTTATGGAAAGAGCAGGCCACAGGTAGATTTTCCTATACTGCTGAATTTATACAAGAACAAAAGACTGTTGCTTGACGAAATGGTTACCAGGACTTATGCGTTGGAAGACTTGGCCAACGCGTTTGAGGACATGCATGCAGGTACAATCGCTAAAGGAGTAATCGTATTTTAATATGGGAGCATCAAGTGATATTGCCATTTCGGATCCAAGGTTTGAGCGTGACAACCTCAGACAAATAACTGTAATAAGTGAAAATTTAAAAGGAAGGGGCGATATATCAGTATTTGTGCCGCCTGGCCACGACTATGAAAGTTTGCCAATTGTTTTGCTTTTGCACGGAGTTTATGCCAGCCATTGGGCCTGGACTCACTTTGCGGGTGTGCATCTTAAGGCAATGGCGGGCATTAATGAAGGGCTGCTAAAGCCTATGGTACTGGTTATGCCTTCAGATGGCTTATGGGGACATGGCAGTGGATACATGCGGCATAAGGATCAGGATTTTGAAGAATGGATCATCTCTGACGTTATCAACGCTGTTACCCAATCTATAAAAGAAACGAGCAGTCGCTCAGCATTATTTATCGCCGGTCTTTCCATGGGCGGATATGGCGCCTTAAGGCTTGGTGCAAAATATGGAAACCGGATAAGAGCCGTCTCGGGTTTGTCTTCTATGACGGATGCCAGACAACTGAGTGATTTTTCCGGGGATGATCTAACCGGTTTATTGGAGGAGAATTCAACCGAACTTTCGGTGTTCGATACGATGCTCAAGTACAGAAATATACTTCCAATGATCCGATTTGATTGTGGTACGTCAGATCCTTTACTAGAACATAACAGGGTATTGCATCAACAAATGTTAACACATCATATTCCGCATGCCTATTACGAATTCGCTGGTTCTCACGACTGGCCGTATTGGGAGGAACATATCCTGAAAACTTTGATTTTTTTTAATGAGCAATTATGAAAGATTTAAAAACTACATTATCTAACGATCTTGCAAGCTACAGTCACCCTATCAGCAGGATGTTTGAACAACCGAAGAATGCAAAAGATTGGGAGCAATACATGCTAACCGAAGAGCAAATTCAGTCTTTTTCCACCAATGGATTTGTTAACGGTATTAAGATCATGACCGAAGAGCAGGTAAGCATACTGAATGACGAACTTGTAAGACTGCAGTCTTTAACTGCTGAAGAAAAAGAATTGTTTTATCATTATGAAACTAATGAATCTGAAGATCCTGAAAAAGTATTGTTTCATGCCATTGGTGCATGGAGGGTAACCCGGGGATTTCATGATTTAATTTGGTCCCCGGCATATCGCATGGCTGCGTATCAACTGCTCGGGCAGTCTTTCAGGCTATTTCACGATCAGCTATTTTGCAAGCCTGCCAAACATGGCGGGGTTGTAGCCTGGCACCAGGACTTTTCTTACTGGACTTTTACTAAGCCTATGCATCATCTCACTTGCTGGATAGGCCTGGATGACGCTACAAAAGAAAATGGATGCCTTTATTTTGTGCCGGGAAGTCACAAATGGGGTTTACTGCCTATTACCGGATTAACAGGAGATATGAATGCGGTGACGGAAATTTTAAATGAAGAACAGTTAGGCATCTTTGAAAAAAGGGTGGCTAATGAGCTGCCAAAAGGGTATGCAAGTTTTCATCATCCATTAATGATGCACGGATCTTACTCAAATTATTCAGAAAGACCCAGAAGAGCAGTTGTGCTTAATGCCATGGATCATCGTACATTGGGTAATATCGCTGGCTATGACAGGATGGAAGAGTTAGCGCATTTTCCAGCCATGGTGCAGGATGAATTACTGGATAGCCGTTTCTTTCCCCTTTTATTTGACGGGGACAAAGAATTGAAAGCTTTAACAAGGCATGTACCCAAAGTTGATGTTAAGGAACTATACGATGATACTTTAGTTTTTTAAACACAACCATTTATACTTTTTAACGCACCTGATAAATTTTTAACCAGCCAGGGTAATTCCTGTATTTCAAAAAAGGGAAAAGGCCTGTTCGCACTTATAAGACTTAGATATGAAACATTCAAATTATGTATACCGGTGTACTTTTGTTGCGGCTATAGGCGGCTTACTATTCGGCTACGATACCGCAGTTATTGCCGGGGCCATTGGATTTATACAGCAAAAATATCAATTGTCACCGGCGATGATGGGTTGGATTGCTTCCTGTGCTTTGATCGGTTGTGTTATAGGGGCCGGGATAGGCGGGGTTATGTCTGACCGGATAGGGAGAAAAAAAGTATTGATAATTTCCGGGATACTTTTTGCGGTTTCTTCTCTTGGTATAATTATCCCATTGGACTTATATTATTTCGTTTTTTTTAGACTGATTGGAGGTCTTGGAATCGGTATTGCTTCTATGGTGGTATCAATGTACATTTCTGAGATCGCCCCTCCAGCAATAAGAGGGCGTCTTATTGCTATTAACCAGTTAGGGATAGTGACTGGTATTTTAATGATTTTTTTTGTAAATGCTTATATCGCTTCGTTAAATAATGAATCATGGACAATTGATGTAGGGTGGCGTTATATGTTCGGTTCCGGAATTATCCCCTCCGTTATTTTTATTTTATTACTGCTCTTTGTGCCTGAAAGCCCCCGTTGGCTGGCCCAAAAGTCGCGTTGGGAGGAAGCGGCCGTTGTTTTAAATAAGCTGAACAGACCCGAGCAGGCAGCCGCAGAGTTAGAGGCGATCAAGGTATCAGTACATGGTGAAACAGGCTCATTTTCTGATCTGTGGAAGCCGGGTTTACGCATCGTAACTTTCATCGGTATAGCGTTAGCTTTTTTTTCACAGATTACCGGAATAAATGCTATTATGTATTACGCCCCTGAAATATTTAAGGCAACCGGAGATGGTGTTAAATCGGCCTTGTTGCAAACAATCGTGATCGGTATTGTCAATATACTTGCAACTGTTGTTGCTATTCTGTACGTAGATAAGCTGGGGAGAAAGTTAATGCTGATGATCGGTTCAGCAGGAATGGCAATCTTCCTTGGTTTAATTGGAATCTTCTTTTATATGGATATGACAAAAGGGTATTGGGTAGTGTTATCCATTTTAGGTTATATCTCTTTCTTCGGTATTTCCCTTGGGCCTTTGACTTTTGTTGTGGTTGCCGAAATTTTCCCGACCCGTGTGCGGGCAAAGGCTATTTCAGTTGCCATTCTTACACTTTGGCTTTCAACTTTTGCAGTTTCCCTGGTTTTTCCAGCTTTCTTAAAGCTATTAGGGGGCGCTTATACATTTTGGCTATTTACGGGTTTTTCGGTCCTTTCATTTTTATTTATATGGAAGATTATCCCTGAAACAAAGGGTAAAACATTAGAAGAAATAGAAAAATACTGGTCAAACAGGTAAGGATTAATGGTCAGAACAAAATACAAAATTCTCTTATTTATATCCGTGTTCGGCATCCAGGAAAGTAAATGGATTTTCGATATATACATACAAATAAGCAACATAGTGCAGATCCGCCCTGACAACTAATGAGCTATTTAATAAAAAAGGGTCAAAGTCTTGAACAGAGCATTTTGTCCATGGTTGGATTTACCCTAAATAGTTAGGTCATAAAATAACGAGAGCGGGAGGAAATGATTTTTGTACTGCATCTTGCATCAATGTTAATATAACCAATTTAATTACGATAATCTCTAAATAACTTTCTTAAAACCCGAATATGAAAAAACTCTTATCAATTGCTTTGACATTAATCGCAATACACCATTCGCTATCAGCGCAAATTAAAAACGCATTAAATGCTAAAGAGCAGCAACAAGGCTGGGAATTACTTTTTAATGGCGAAAACACCCATGGTTGGCACGTTTATTTAAAGAAAGATGCTGGCGCTTGGGGCGTTAGTGACGGCATACTACATTTAGATACCAAATCGCAAGGACGAGGCGACCTGATCACTAATAAGGAATACACAAATTTTGAATTAAAGCTGGATTGGAAAATACCAGAGGGGGGCAACAGCGGTATTATTTTTAATGTACATGAGGATACTGCATACGTTTATACTTATTTGACAGGCATCGAAATGCAAATATTAGATAATAAAGGAGCAGAAGACAATAAGCAAGCTAATCATTTAGCCGGGTCGTTGTATGACTTGATTGCGCCTGCACATCCCGCTAAACCAGCCGGCGAGTGGAATTCTGTGATGATTCGTAAATTGAACAATCATCTAACCTTTTGGCTCAATGGCCAAAAAGTTGTTGAAACGCAAGTTGGAAATGCGCTGTGGCGTAATATGCTAAAGACCAGTAAATATAAAACATGGAAAGCTTATGCAACCTATCCAAAAGGACATATTGCCTTACAAGATCATGGGGCGGCAGTTTCGTTTCGCAATATCAGAATAAGGCAGTTGTGATATTGAAAACATATCTCCGAGAAATGGACGCTGCTTTAGACCGCATTTTTATTAAACCAATAGTTACAATGCAATTGAAGGGAGGAATCCCATATTCAAATCATCAGATGTGTGATTACTAAATAGAGTCTAATAAAACTACTAACATAGATAAATACTACAGCGAGCAATTTCATTTAATCGGCCTGCTAATAATGAGTTTTGCCAAGGACAAGATTACAGGAGGAGAGGCAGATAGTGGTCAAATAATTATAGGAATAAGTTTTATGCAAAAAAATAATTTATCATCACCATATATTCTTACCGCAGACATCGGTGGTTCACATATTACAGTAGGTATCTGCGATCTGGTGACCCGCGTGATACTACCTCAAAGTATCGTCAGGATGGATGTGTTTAGCAAAGGTCCGGCAAAAGATATATTGTCCTCGTGGGAGCACGCATTTTTAGAGGTATTAAAAATGAATCCCGGGCTATTGATTTCAGGATTAAGCGTAGCCATGCCAGGTCCTTTCGACTATAAAAATGGCATATCTCGCATAAGGGGGTTTAATAAGTATGAAGCTCTTTACGATATGGATATTAGAGGATATTTTGCCCGTTTTTTAAATCTTGAGCCGCATTTGATCAGGTTTAGAAACGATGCGGAATCTACAATCGCAGGTGAAGTATTGATGGGCGCCGGACAAGGCCCTCAGCGGGTGCTCGGCGTCACACTCGGAACAGGCTTTGGTTCGGCTTATGGCGGAAAGACCATTATTAAAAATATAAATCTTGGCTCCAATCCGTTTAAGGAAAGCATTGCGGACAATTATCTTTCAACGCGCTGGTTTTTAAAACGTTATCGAGATCTAACAGGGATTTCGCTAAGTGATGGTGTAAAAGAACTTTCGGAGCTGGCGCCGAAAAGTGTTGTTGTACGAGCTGTTTTTAAAGAATTTGCGGTCAATATGATTGATGTGCTTTCAGCTCCCGTTGAACAACTTAATCCGCAGGCTTTGGTTATTTGCGGCAACATTGCTAAAGCTTCTGAACACTTTCTGCCCTACGTTATCCAACATTTCGATTTCTTATCCATTAAGTTGGCCCAACTGGATGAAAATGCACCATTGATAGGAGCTGCTGCTTTGTTTGATGAAAATTTTGGGCAAGTGGGAACATTACCAAAGTGTGGTTGATAAAATAAGAGGTGAATGCAGTATCGTTGTTAGATGGCGATAGACAAAACAAGCCTATCTGCCAGGAGACTTAAAAAGCCGATTGAGTTTTTGATAATCCAATTGATTGAAAATCTGAAGGCATAGATGGGGAAGCTTGAAGTCAAAATAATATACCTTATTCTAACATTTTATATTAAACAAGATCATATGTCTTATTACAAATCGGCCGTCAAAAAAATCCACTCACTGATGTTAGCGACTTTGCTTCTGTTACTTACAGCGGTATTGCATGCCCAAAATACCGTAAATGTCCTGGCTGGCCAACATGCGATTGGGCAATGGGGTTTTCATGGTCAGGACATCGTTAAGTATGTTAAAGAACTTAAGTAATAGCAGCTTATTTATAAAGCATTCGGCCGAAGAAGGGTTCATTTGGGGACCACTAAAGCCATTTTTGTGAACCGCTAATGGGTGTCTCACAAAGGTATATAGACCCTTTGATGTAGTGCTCACATAGAAAGTGCACGATTTGATCCAGCTAAGTCGAAAACTTTGACTTAAAAAGATTCACCGATATTAAAAATAATGGCGCTGTAGCCTTTGCTTCCGGCATAATCAATCCCGATGTTGGTATTAGAGCCTTTGTTGAATTTTACCCGCAGCCCTGTACCAGCCGCAGGATGCCAGGATTTAAACAGGAAGCCGGAACCGCTTACCGTATTTACGTCGGCAAAAACCACGAAGCCCAGGAGTCCGTTGGTGGTAATATCGCGCCGGTATTCACTCTCGAAGTAAAACAGCGATTTCCCCCGGTAGCGATTTTGATCAATACCTTCACCTGAGCGGTTATACGGATCCCAGCCGATACTTGGCAGGTCAAGGTAAGGCGCATTGCTTCCCAAGACCGTCCAGAGGTAAGACCAGAAAGCAAGCGTATTCTGCTGGTTTTTATTAGCCGGGTTTAAGGAAATATATTTTCGGACATCTACATATAAAGAACTCCAGTTATCATCGCTTCCCAAAAAAGTCGGGTTGATCCGGTAAACCACATTGGCATAAGCGCCCGGCAGGGGATTGATCGAATTATTCCTTGTGTCATATAATAGGTTCAAGCTGACTCCGGAAGAAACGGAATTACCATTGGTGCCGTAGGAGTAGCCGGTAAACTGCTTCAGGTCAACGGTGGGATCATCACTTTTAATGTTGGTATGATAATCCAGGTTATAGCCTCCACCGGCAAAGAAATAAGGGGTTATGCGCTTAAGCGCACTCTGGTAAAAACGGATATAATTATAATTGACCAAAGTCTTATCGTTATAAGCATGACTGCCGCCCAAGCCCCATGTATACTGGGGGTAAACCAAGAACCGGATATCGCCCTGTATGTTCCAGGTATTGTCCTTCAGCCAGATGCTGGAGCGCAGCGGCAAACCGAACCGGCTATGCAGGTTCCAATAAGGTGCAAATGTTGCGCTCGATAAATTGGTCGTGCTTTGTGGCCCGAGGTAGGTACCGGCTGTCGTACTGGTGATCAGTGCACGGCCGGCGCCGCCCGGTACGGTTCCCGGAACAGGCAGGATCGAAAAATAAATTTTCTTTTCCCGCTGTACCCTTGGTTTTTGCGGACTAATTTTAAACAGCTGTTTTGCTATATCGATCAGGTCAGTTTGCCGGGCGGTGTCCTTCACTGCGCTTTGTTTGGGGATCATGTTGGAGGCATCCTGGGCAAATAAAGCGGCGGGAAGCAGGCACAGGCAAATGAATATCAGTTTTTTCACAGGCTGGTTTAAACGCTTACGGTCACAGTGGGGCTGGTAATAAACCCCGCGCTCGTTCTGCCAACCGTAGGAAGGTGTTTGCAATACATGATCCAAAAAGGGTATCCTATTCATTTTTTATTGTGTGATGATTTACCGGCGCAGCCGGTTAGGGTTATACGCGACCAGGTACTGCAAATGCTGTTGCCTGACCAAGGAGGTATCTACGGCTTTTTCAAAGGCGGCCAGTTGCTGGCTTAACTTAAATTTAACAGTGCTCAGCATTCCGGCGAGCATTTCAGGCAATATTTTAGCGGAGAGGGTCGGGAAGTATTTGTTCTCCAGATCGGCTTTCTCCTGGCTTGTTACCATACTCACTTCCCATTTCTCATCGGCTTTAAAGCCAAATTCGCGGGCGCAGTTATGCAGGTCATAGACATATATCTTTGCCTGGGATTCAATTGTTTGATCGCTCATATTATTTCTTTTTGTTGAGGGATGCATCGTCTTTCGACACTGTTTTCTTGCCGGCCTGATAGTCGGATGTGGCTTTTTTACCGTCGGTAGCGGGTGCTTTCTTGACATTTTTACTGCCTTTGTCTTTACTCATGTTTTTGTAATTTATGTTTGATTTTTAAGATTAATAAGTTTTCTTCAGTTTGATGATCCGCAGCCAGTGCATGATTTTCATGACCGGGTACACCGGGTCGATCTCGAACCAGCGCTTGCCAAAGTTGGCGCTGTTGGGGTGCCTGTGGTGATTGTTCTGGAACAATTCCCCCAGCATCAGGAACTCGAATGGTGTAGTATTCTTGGATTTGTCCTTGTTATCGAAGTTAGTATAACCGTACTTATGACCGCACCAGTTAACGATCGCGCCATGGATAGGTCCCATCATAAAGTGGACCGGCAGTAATAAGAACAGCCACCAATAGGGCGCGAAGAAAATATAAAACGTGGTATAAGCCGCACCAAATAACAATCTTGATAGCATGGATGAGCCTATCCGGTCGATCAGGGGCCATTCCGGGTAATGTCCTGGAAACTGCGCCTCCGGATCTTTGATACGGCTCACGTAATCACGAAAAGTGATGATCGTAGCCTTCATCATCTGGTAAACATCAACAAAGAAATGCGGCGAATGCGGATCCTGCTCGGTATCGCTGTAAGCATGATGAGCCCGGTGCATCAGCGCATAAGCCCGTGGGTTTAAAAACGAAGCGCCTTCAAAAACGTAGGCCAGCAAATAGAACACGCGTTCCCAGAACTTATTCGTAGTGAACATGCGGTGCGACGCATAGCGATGCTGGAAGAAAGTCTGAAAGAACAGCGACAGGAACCAGTGGGCAATAAAGAATGAAATGATGATTAACATTAAATGAATTAATTAGTATTAGAAGTTCTCCGGGCATAACATAGCCTGGATAAATGAGTTAGTCGGTAGTAAACAGAGAGGGTAACGGTTCACTGTTGGCCTGGAATTGGCTGGGAAGGACGCACGCTAAATAGTTAAGGCGTTTGTCAAATCCAGTAAACGTTCGTGGAGTGTCGGGCCAAAAACAGCAGGTGCTTGATATCCCGAAGGATTATATATTAAACGAAGGAATTCGTTATTTGTTTTACGGTAATAGCTTAAATAAAAAAGCATCCGTCTGTAAAGGCGGATACTTTTACGATAATTTTATAGTGATGTATTAGATTACTTTAACATTGATCGCATTAAGGCCTTTTCTGCCTTCTTCTACATCATACTCTACCCGGTCATTTTCACGGATTTCGTCAATGAGACCTGATGCGTGAACAAAAATATCACTTCTGTCCTCGCTTTGTGAAATGAATCCAAAACCTTTTTGGTCATTGAAAAATTTCACTGTTCCTTCTTTTTGCATTGTATTTATTTTAATAAGTACGCAAGGTAATCAAATTATCTGGTTTATTTTTCTTTATGATAGAATGATTTAACGGGAAATTAAATCATGGCGCTTTGCGTAGATATGATGCATATTGATCGGCGACTTATCTGGTAAACAAAAGTACTGGTCGGCTTAAATATTATACCGGCTAAAGTTTTTTAAACCGGCAGGAAAAATTGAACGTGCTACCCTTACCAATTTCGCTATCAACCCAAATCCTGCCATTGTGCTGGTTAATGATCTCGGAACACAAATAAAGACCGATCCCAAAACCATCGATCTTTTCGGTTTCCTTGCTTTCCACCCGGTAATGGGGAAGAAAAAGCTTTTCAATATTTTGCGGGGATATGCCCAGACCCTGATCACGGATACTTACCTTAATCTCATGATCGTCCAAAGCGCAGGCAATTTCTATTAGTGTTCCGGCGTCCGAGTACTTAGCGGCATTACTAAGCAGGTTAACAAGCACCTGTTCTATTTTATCACGGTCGGCATTGACCAGGATAGTTTCGCAGGGCGCCATGCTAATCTGATGACTCGCGGTGATAAAAAGGGTTTCTTCCATCACTTCGTTGAGGAGTTCATTCAGGCTGAATGTTTGTTTCGTCAGGTGGATCTTTCCCGCTTCGGCACCGGATAGGTTAAGCAGGCTGTTGATCATGTTAAGCATTTTTCTGACCTGTTTTTCTACTTTGGACAGCGCGCCGATTGAAAAATTATCTTTTTGTTTTTTAGCCCAGTTGTTCAGCATTTGAACATAGGCTTTTAAAGTGGTCAGCGGGGTTTTAAGCTCATGACTGACGATGCCGATAAACCTGCTCCGGCGCAGATCATTTTGTTTTTGCTCAGTGATATCGACTACTATTCCGGAAAAGTAATTATTGTTTAGATCCGAGGTGCTGAACCCCCCGATAATACTCAACCAGCGATGCTTTTTTTCTGTCAGCATGTTTACGGGGCATTCAACATATAGGTTGCCCCGGGATTTAATAGCCTTCTCTACAGCCGCCAACACCTTACGTCGATTTTTACCTGCAACTTTTAACAAGGCATCATCGAATGATACTTGTTCTTCCGGCAAAAACCCAAACAATATTTTTGACCGGTTGGAGGGCAGGAACTTCCTGGAAACGGCATCCAGTATCCAGATCCCGACATTGGCCGAATCAAGCGCCATCTGGGTCAAATCAAGTGTTAAGAATGGTTCGTCAGGATCGGCTATGGGTTGGTTCTCAGAAGTTTTGGTCATCCTTACTGCTTATCAATATCAGTGTAAAAGTACAGTATTTAAAAGATATAAGTGCAACCCCAGGTCAAGGGCAAAAACGATGACTAATGGCAGCTGACCTTTAATGAAAACAAACTGTAGGCTGCGGCTTAATCCGTAGGGTATGTAAGCGGTGGCATTGGCTGGTAATTATATTTGATAACCTTTTTGCCTATATATATTAAAAAACGGTGTTAATCAATAATAACGGCCGGCTTATTGCATTAGGCGGCAGATACTTGCTGATACCTGATAATGCGGAAAAAAATACTGGTTATTGAAGATGATCCCGATATATTAGAACTTTTAAGTTACATTCTTAGAGAAGAAGGCTACGAGGTTATGGGTTGTGAAGATGGAAGCGCTTGCCGGCATCTGCTGGAGATTCTGCCTGATCTGATCTTGATGGATATCCGGCTCAAGGAACCCGGGCAGAATGGCGCTCTGATCTGCAGTCAGTTAAAATCCCACTCTGCTACACGTTGCTTCCCCGTGGTCTTGTTGTCGGCCGAGTTTAATTTGCCCGCCCTGAGTAAAGCTTGCGGTGCCGATGGATTTATCAGCAAACCCTTCGATTTAGAAGTGCTGATGGAAAAAGTTCGTGAAATAGTCGGGCAAAAAAGCTAATTACTTCTTACTCAAATTTAAATAAAAAGTCGCTCCATTACCGGGTACCGACTTAACCACGATCTTACCATTCAAGGCCTTAATCAATTCTTTAACTGTTGAAAGACCAATTCCAGATCCCTTCTTTTCAAAACGGTCCGCTATTTTAAGCGTAAAGCTGTTATTAAAGATCTTTTCGTGGTAGGCTTTATCGATACCAATGCCATTATCTTCCACTTCGAAGTAAAGATAATCATCGTCCTCCCGGAACCTGATTTGCAGCCGGCCCTGAGCTTTGTCATTATAACGAATGGCATTAGTCAGCAGGTTGATGAATATTTGCTGTACGGCGACGCTGGATATATATAAGGAATGTTTCTCTTCAGGTAATATTACGGTGAAGTTTTCAGGGATGCTGACCATACCGACCACCGCCATCAGCAGTTCATGCAGATCGATCTTTACTTTTTTCGTGAGCAGCAATGACGGCGATTTGGAATAGGCCAACATATCATCAAGCAGAGTCATTAAACGTTTCGTTGAAGAGATATTAAGATCCGCTAACCTTTCACAATCAGCATCCTGTAATCTTTGAATCCGGAACTTCAAGGATTGAGCACTTAATAAAATGCTGCTCATGGGATTTTTGATATCATGTGCGGCCATCGCATTGAATTTCTGCATAAAGAGATTGGAATAGCGCAACTCGCGGATGGTGTCTTCAGAAACGATGGCTTTTTTGCGAAGCTCCAGTTTGTCGACCACTTGTTTAGCGATGATCTTTAAAGCGTTGATCTGCTCAGGGGTCAGGCTTTTTTGTTGTCGGTCGATCACGCTTAGCGAACCCAGCATTACGCCGTCGTCATTAACTAATGGCACACCGGCAAAGAACGTGATCTTATCTTTTTCGTTAATGTAAGGTTGGGGCAAAAAACGTTCATCGCTGGCCGCATCTTCCACAATAAGGATATCCTGCTCAGCACTGATGTCAGGCACACTAAAAGACTGCTCCAGGGCGCTTTTTGCAATGTTTGAAACGATCAGTGATTTAACAGACTGCCTTTTTTCGTCAAACAGGTTAATAAGCGCAATAGGTGTTTGACAAATGGCGGAAGCAAGAGTAGTCAGGTCATTGAAATCTTTTTCATCACCGGTATCCAGGATACTATAGTCTTCGGCTCCGGAAGTTTTTGTCAGCATTTATTTAATAAATCGGCTTGAAATTATATGAATAAATATACGCTTTATTCTCTTAGTTAGCATTAAATGTTGGGACTTAAAATAGTAAATTAAGTACATACTACCGGCGCTGAACCGTGATCTGCCCGTACGCCAAGAATTCAGTTTTTGGCAATCGCTATTAAACAAGGCATCAGACAAAACAGGCTTTCGGTGATCTGTTTAAAATGAATAACGTTTTGATCCATAAATTAATTGCAGGACAATGGAAGTGTACCCGATCAAGGATTACGGCGCTATTGAGACCGGGCAGCACACATTCTCTCATATAGAAAACGGCCAGCTACGGTCGTTTACCTATAAATTTATGCAAATCTAGCAGAAGAAAGACGGCGTTTGGCAGGTAAGCCGCGAGATCACCTATGGTCCAGTAAAACGGCATGGTTGTTTCATAAACAGCCATGCCGCCACCTGTGGGAGTTGTGGTATAGTCTCAGTGTATTTAACCTGTGTGGTCAGGATGCTATTATCACTATTGCTGACCGTGTTTTAGTCGATAATTTATGGTTAATGCATGATTACTACCAGCAAATTTAAATGTGCTGATAGCCAATGACGCTCCGGTACGCTGATCTAATTGGTTTCACTTATACTAAGTTGCAAGGCAAAACCGGGTAATATATCAGCGCTTGCAAAAAACTATTTTAATTGTGATTTCATTTAGTCGGATCGGGGCGATCATTTGAATTGGGCGTAACATTAGCAGGAGATTGAATCCCACTTTCGGGGAATAATACCTGTAACTGTCCTTGTGGAATCTCTATCTTTTCTTGTTCAAATGCCACATATATGGCACGCATGACACTGCTTTTTAAGCTTAGCCATTTGGAAATATCCGCAGTCCAAAACAAAGTCCGGAATTCTATTGCGGTATCACTAAAATTATATAGAAAAACAGAGGCGGCTGGCGTTTTCATGATATCCTCATGGTTCTGAACAATCGCATTCAGGATATTTTCTACCTTTTCCACATCTGTGCCGTAAGCCACACGGATAAGGAGCTCCACCCGGCGGTGATTGTTGGTTAAGGTCCAATTTATAACATGCTGAGATATCAGATCTCCATTGGGAATGATGAGCTCTGATCCATCACCACATTCTATTTTACTTGATCTGATCCCTATCTCTTTGATAGTGCCTGATTTTCCGCTTACTTCAATGATATCACCCACTTGAACCGGTTTTTCAAAAGCCAGTATCACGCCAGATACAAGATTATTAACAATATTCTGTAACCCGAATCCAATACCGACACCCAAAGCGCCTATAACTATGGTTACCCTGTCCATAGGAATTCCTGCTGCAGCTATGGCCACAAAAAAACCAACCACAAATACAGTTAACCTGATGAGTAGTATAGATGACCGGGTTCTCTTTGCCTGAGGTGTAAGTTTGGTTTGCTGCCCGGCAAAATCATAAAAATAGCTGATCACTCGTGCAATAAGACCGGAAGTCCAGATCACGATGATGAAAATCAACACGCTTCTAAAGGTAAAAGCAGTACTGCTGATCTTATAGGGGTGATTCAGAAAATCATTGCCCTGATCATATAAATAGTCATCGATGGTGAGGTTCTTGGCTAATGCTACCAACCATAATATCGCCGTAATTTTAACCAGGAACCCGTTGGATTTCTTTTGAAGTGTTTTAAAATCAAGGTAAGAGGTTATAGGATGCTGATCTGAACTTTTATTAACTTCCAACTGTAGAAACAAACTTTCCATTAATATCTGCACTAACAAATAAAACCCTGTGGCCAGGCAGATATTTAAAGTTGCGCTAATTTCTACTATTTTGGCCAAACTGAACCTTCCCGTTAGGTTTAGCAAAATGGAAACACAGTTTAGTACAATAAATATTTTTAATATCAACGATAGATATATTGGGTATGTATCCTGGGATATTTTAATTTGCCGTAATAATTTAATTGACTGGTAAATTATTACGCCAGATATCAAGAGCAAGATGATTCTGTCTTCATAAGCGATTGTTACCAGTAAACTACTCAGGCAAAAGATAATTGCTGCAATAAACAATATCCTCCAAAATTTGAATAAAGGTATAGGCCAGTTTTCTTTTATCAGTATACCCATACTTCCCATCATGATCAGCAGCATCGTATGCGCGAATACTTGCATTGGATGATCATAAAAATATGGTGACAGTATACTAATAACCATCAATGTGGATAAATAAGGATGCTTAGCTATGTAAGGTATCTGATCAAAAATAACGTTATACTCTTCATGATTACGCATCACCTTTCGCCTGCAATGATATATCCAGGCAAAAAAAACAATTAATGTTAACAGGCTGGCTAGGTGTCCTCCCCAATTTGATTTACTCGTTAAAAAATAGCTGTATAATAGCGCATTCAAACGTACAGTTTTTACAAGTGTTGAGTCTAATCTGTCTAATGCATGTGCCTTTTTCCTATCCCAGATAAAGCCATATTCATTAGTCATCGATTTTAAAGTAAATTCATGTATCTTCAGATCGATCCTATCATCCAGATCTATCAATAAAATAGACAAAGCAGAAATCCTGTTTTCCAAAACGCCAATCCTGATGATTGATCTTTGGACACTATTATCTAAGGCGTTCCATTTCCGTTCCAACGATTGAACTTCAATAAAGCATCTTTCCCTTAAACCGCTGTCAGCAGGAATAGTGCGCAAGCCCGTATCCGATTTAAAATCTGACACTTTAGTATGAATATCATCTAACTCGTTATTATAAACGGTCACCTGATCCTCCCATTGGTTCATCTGATCTTTCAAATGATCAATCATACCACGGATAGTAACCAAGTTGCCTAATGTAGTCGATTTATTGATCGTATTACGCATTAACGACATTCGCTTTTCTAAAGGTGGCAGGCGCTGACTTATCTCCAACGTGTCGAATCCGCGGGAGAGATCATTGTTGGTTTCGACGTAAGAGGTCGTGTAATCTTCAATTTTAGCCAGCAGATTGTTGATGGAGCTATTGGAGTGCTTGAAGGAACGGATAACAGAATCTCTGTGCAATACCCTTTCCCGTAATGAGTCCCTCAGTGACCTATGGTTTTTTTTGTTTTTAACCTGTGCAAAACATTCCTGGTTTACCGCTGAAGTAGTTAATGCAATCAAGATGATACAGCAAATCTTAAAAATATTTTGCATAGCTGATGTCTGTGGTTAGCTTTTATATTGTTGATTAACAAACGCAGTTAAAGTCTAATTTATATGCTGCAGTCAATTAGGATTTTAGCCGGATTCCCGTTTTAATAATGATCTTATAAAGATAATCAATAGTTTTAATGTGTTTAGGATAACACTTCACTAGTCTAATCATAATCAATGCAAAGTAATTAGACCTCAAATCTTCATTAAAGCTTTCACATTGTCTGATTGTGTAGTATAAATAAAGGGAACGGAAATTTACCGGAATAATGTTATTCTTAATAACACCGAAATTGCTTTTATGGTTTTTAAAGGGTTAAACTGATCAAAAGATTTTGAAGCAGACTGCCAAGGTCGACAAGTTGTAAATATATATAAGGTGTATTTCGCGGGGGGAAAAATACATGAGATCCCGCACTAATGTACCTGCGTGCTTAGGTATCAAATATATTGCGCTCTTAACTTGGTGTGTACGGGGCCCACTTTCGCTGTACGGGCAATAGCGGTAATATACAGATCATATGCAGGTCCTGATCGCAATGAATGGTTTCAGCAGGAAAGTGATGCTCCCCTGTTTAATTTGAATCGGATTCAGTGCTATAGCGCTGTTTCAAAACAAATCTTCAGGCAACTCGTTACCAAATAAATTAGTAAGATTATGAAAAGCAACGATCAGGAAGAAAAACTATTCGATGAAAATACCACCGCCGATATCAAAGGTTCCAATATGGTCAAAGATCCCGAGGATTGGAAAACCGGTGATGAGCCGATGACCGGGGCGCAACACTCTTACCTCGAAACGCTGTCGGCTGAGGCGGGTGAAACTTTCGATGAGACCTTGTCAAAGGCAGAGGCTTCCAAAAGGATCGAGGAACTGCAGCACAAGACCGGCCGGGGTGTGGATAAAAAATAATTCTTTAAATGGTATCCTGCACATAAATAAAGGGGACTATTACATATCGCATGTGTTCCAGAACAGTACAATAATAAAACTATTAGGTATATTTGACGTTGTTTACCTATATCGGCCACTCATTCGTCCTTTTGGCAAGCGTATGACCGGAAGTCAAACGAACAATTCATGCAAACTAATGCCCAGCAAGAGCAATTCACATTCAAGTCTATTTTCGAAGGGTTATTTGACGCAGTGATTTGCCATGATCTTGATTTTATGATCACCAATTGGGACCCTGCTGCTGAAAACCTTTTCGAATATAGCAGACAAAAAATGACCGGAACAAGTATTTTTTCGATAATGGATAAATCCAATCTCGCCGCTGGCTGAAGGATTTGGATAGATAACCTGTTCTAACAGTAAATGAACCTAATGTTAATTTGAAATTCTGGTTAAACATTCAGGCCGAGTGGTTGTTGCTGCTACAAGAAAGTTCCAGTGAAAATAAAACACATTCATTTTATCATCAATCCGGCATCCGGTAAGGAAGAGCCAATACTGTCTTATATCAACAGGGCTATGACTGAACGTAAGCTGGATTGGGACATTTCCGTTACAAAAAAGAACAACAATGCAGGTGAGCTGGCGCGTAAACTTTTTGGCAGAACAGACCTTATCGCCGTATATGGGGGCGATGGCTGTGTCACCGAAGTAGCCGCTGCCTTACAGGGCAGCAATCTGCCTATGGCGATCATCCCGGGTGGTACGGCGAACGTGATGGCGAGGGAATTGGGCGTTTCCCTGGATCCGCTCGAGGCACTTCGTGCGCTGCCTGACGGGAAGATCAAAAAAGTTGATATGGGTAACGTAAACGGAATGCCCTTTTTATTACGCGTTAACCTGGGTATCATGGCAGACATGGTGACCGGCGCTGACCGGGAACTCAAGAACAAAGTCGGCCAGCTTGCTTATGGGGTCACCGCAGTTAAGACAGCGGTGACAGCGGAACCGGTGAATTATGAATTAAAGATAGATGGTGAAAAAGTGTCGGCAAAGGGCGTAAGCCTGACCATAACAAACTCCGGTCATATGGGTGTCGGTGATTTTGCCCTACAGCCGGGGATCAGCATTTTCGACGGCAAACTGGACATTATTCTGCTGAAGGAAAATAACTTGTCATCCTTGCTCAAAATAGCCGGAACGACCTTACTTCAGCAAAAAAGCAATGTGCTGGAGCATTGGACGGCCAAAAAGATGACTATCAGCATGGCTAAAAAGCAATCGTTTATTTGCGATGACAAGGAGATGAAAGCAAAGCAACTAAAAATAACCATTATCCCCGCTTCACTCAAAATGCTCATCCCAAAGGAAAAAGCCGAATGATATGCTAAGCATGATCAAAAGTCATCTGAAGAGTGCCGGTCTCTTTCTCCAGTACTATTATGACAACATTTACCGGGTGATATTTGGTATGCCCCGTTTAAAGCGCTGCCAGATCACGGCTGATCTGTTTTTAGGCAGCCAGTACAACCGGGTCGGCCTTCGTAAGATGAAAGCGCTCGGCATTACGGGGATCATCAATATGCGCGTGCACTCAGTTTACACCAAGGCACAATATGAAGGGTTTCATTACCTGCATCTGCCAACCCCGGACAACAGCCCGCCTGCGATGGATATGCTGATTAAAGGCGCGGACTTTGCCGATGCTGAAATCAAAGGCGGAGGCAAGGTTTACATACACTGCCGCCAGGGCTTGGGCCGCGGCCCGACGATGACGATCGCCTATCTGTTAAAGACCGGCCTTAACGTTGAAGATGCTATCGCGCTCATCAAAAAAACGCGTCCTTTTATCAACCCCCGTCCGGGGCAGGTCCAACGCCTGAAAGAGTTGCAGGCATATTACGCCAAAGTTTAAAGTAAGCAGCTATTTGACGTCAATAGTTCCCAGTTTCCATGCGAGAATTTGGCTTTATCAGCCTCGCTTAGCGGGGTTTGTTCCAGGAAATTGCGCGCATCCCTTCCGGGACGGTGCTGGTAGGGATAGTCGGCGAAACAGGATGCGGTCTGCAATAATCAGTTCTACGTCCTTGCAGGTACGTGTTGCTGTACATACCGCCGGCGGTCACATAAAGATTTTGCTCAAGTTAATTATTGACCGGGTGCTTGAAGTCCGCAAACCTGTTCATAGCCGCCAGACACTCCATATAAAACAGGATAATTTCACCCAATCGCTTAAATCAGTTGTTACCTCGTCATAAGAATTCAGAATGAATCCATGTTGTTCCTTCCCCCGCTCAACGAACGATCCGTGAGAAATAAACCTGGCCCTGCAGGTGCCAGGTTCGGCAACGGTAGCCGGAAGGCAGTTTCTTTTTTCATGGGCAACGTGTGTTTTCCATCTCATTTCCGGACGATTCCAGATCGTGCAAAACGTGAACTCCTTTGAATTTTTTGACGCTGTCATCCCCGGTCTCTTCGTTGTTGGTCAATAAAAGGCATCAAGAAGCCGGCTATATTAAAGGACTTCGATATCCCTGACTGTCAATAAGCGGCCTTCGGTAACTCGCTCAATCAGCTCAGGCGGCCCCGAATCGGTCTGGTAATACAGTACAGTATACCATTCATTCTGCTCATCCGAATGTTCCACGACAGCCTTGCCGTTAGCGGACTTCCCGTCCATCGTCAATAAGATCACCGTTTGTCCGCGTTTAAATTTCATAGCTCTAAAAATAAACAATGCTTTGTTTCCTTGGAATAGGATTTTTCAACATCAGGGTCACAGATTATACGATTCTCTGGGATAAACGAATATAGCGGACCTCAACTCATCAAGCAATGGGATACGGATATTGTTCTCAACTTATTACCCAGGGAATACTTTTCATGATAGGTTTACCCAATCTGTATAGCTATTTCAGGACGGCTCATAACCAACCAAAACCGGACATCTCTCCGTTCGCTTATGTTACACTACTCTCTTTCAAGTATCCATAATATACTGATATTTAAAAGCTTATGAATTTGGAACAGCGATTGATGCGATCAAACTACTTGAATTTAGATACACTCCATATTACCCTGTATGATTTGCTGCTTTGCGGAATGTTATTTGTTGGTTTGACCTTTGCTGCCTTATTAGCGTTGTCCAAAAATAACCGTTTCTCCGCTAACCGATTGCTTGCGCTTGCGCTGCTCACTATGATCTGGTGGATCTTCCGCTTGTTAATCATTGATATCCGGCTGCCGGTGTATTTTCCCGGTTACAGCACAGATCCTGTGCTGCTTCTGGCAGGGCCGCTCATTTATTTTTATGTTCGAAAAACGATTAGTCAGGAATACCCGTTCAGGCGGAAAGACCTGCTGCACTTTAGCCCACTTTTAATAGGAGAGTTGGCCGCCTGCATCCCGGCCTTACAGCAATGCAGCCTGCTCATAGTTTTGCTTGTATGGGGAGCAGCCATCAGCTATTTGTACGGGTCATATCAGCTCTTACAAAATTACTTCCGGCGGCTGCCGCCGGTAATGATGGACCGGTCCCGCCTGGAATATCGCTGGCTGCGGCGTTTATTAGGCGCCATTGCGCTGTGGTGGTGCTTGTGGCTGGCTTGCACAGTTGCCGGTTATTTTGACCTGTCCGTTGATGTGTCTTTATATCTGCTTTCAGCGATCATGATCATAGCGATCGCCGCCGCAGTGCAGTTACGGCCGGAAGTCCGGGTGGCCGGGCGGGTGGCTTTAAGACCGTTGCCCGGAACGGAATCGTGGCAAAAAGGGATCTGGCTGAAGCAGATGATGAAAAACGGTCACTATTACCAGGACCCGGAACTTACTTTAACATCCCTGGCTGAAAAGCTTGACCTCAGCGCACATGAACTATCCCGCATCATTAATGCCGGGCTAAAAAAGAGTTTCCCAGATTTCATCAATGCCTACCGTGTGGCAGCAGTCATACGGAAAATGCAAGACCCGGCATATGATCGGTTGAACCTTGCCGGCATTGGCTATGATTCCGGTTTCAATTCTAAAAGTACATTTTACCGCATTTTCAAGGACATGACCGGCAAAAGCCCGGCCGACTATAAAGGCAACCTGGAAAAAGAGCTCCCAATTTATAAATTGAGACCCGCAGCTTTGTCCGGACCGTTAATTTTACGACAGGAAGCCATTCCGCATTGGTCTCCTGGGAAATTAAACCGCACTTATATGTTCAAAAATTACCTCAAAGTCTCGCTGCGCTTTTTACTAAAAAACCGCTTTTTCAGCCTGCTTAATATTACCGGCCTGGCGGCAGGTACTTTATGCTGTATGTATATTCTGCTGTATGTGCAAGATCAGTATAGTTATGACAAACATCATAAGGGTGCCAACACTATTTACAGGGTGACCACCTCCATCGCGCATACCGGCGATGTCAGCAATATGGCCACCGCTTCTCCCCCGATCGCGCCGGCTATGAAAAGTGATTTTCCGGAGGTGTTACAATATACCCGCGTCATACCTACGCTGGGCATCAGCGAACACCTGGTCAGCTATAAAGACAAGGCCTTTTATGAAGAGGGTGCGATTATGGTCGATTCCACCTTTTTCGACGTTTTTACCTATCATTTTACCCATGGGTCACCGGTAAATGCCTTCACAGATGTCAACAGTATCGTTTTGTTAAAACCAGTGGCAGACAAGCTTTTCGGAAGCGCTGACCCCGTGGGTAAGATTATTACGATCGACGACCAGGATGGTAAGAACATTTTTAAAGTAACCGGCGTGGTAGATCAGAGTGCCGGGAAATCACAAATTGCGGCAAACCTTTTTATACGCCTGAACAAAAATGGCTACGGCGGCGGCATCCTGACGAACAATTCCTGGGCGGGAAATAACTTTACAGAGTCGTATGTGAAATTTCGCGCGGACGCTAACGTTATTGCTTTTGAAAAAAAGCTGCCTGCCTTCCTCAACAAATACGGAGCGGACCAGCTGAAAAGTTCCGGGATGAGTAAATCCCTGCACCTGCAGCCGCTGTCCTCCATTCATACGACATCAGGTTATGACGCCGAAAGCGGGAAGATCGTGAGTGCGTCCTTTTTGTATGTACTGATCCTGATAGCGGTGTTGATCCAGCTTATTGCCTGTATCAACTTCATGAACCTGTCAACGGCCAGGGCCTCCGGGCGTGCAAAAGAAGTGGGCGTCAGAAAAGTGATCGGCGCCGGAAAATATGACCTGATCACCCAGTTTTTAGGCGAATCTTTTTTGTTGTCGTTTATCGGCGTAATCATCGCTTTGCCGCTGTTGTGGCTGGCGTTACCTTATCTGAACCGGATCACCCAGGCGAACATTCAATTGTTGTTTTTTAACGATCCGCGCTTATGGCTGATGCTGGGCGGGTTGATAGTGATCACCGGCCTGGCCGCCGGCAGTTACCCGGCATTTTATATGTCGGCCTTTAAAGCCATTAAGGTAATCAAAGGGGATTTTACCAGCCAGTTTTCCACGCAGGTATTGAGGCGCTCGCTGGTGATCTTCCAGTTCGTCATCTCGATCATCCTCATCACGGGAGTGGTCATCATTTACAGCCAGTTAAATTATATCAAAAACCGCGACCTGGGTTTTGACAAAGACCAGCAGATCATTCTCACGTTTCACACCAACGATACCAAAAGCAAAATGAACGCCCTGGCAGCCGGCTTGCAGCAATTGGCCGGCGTGAGATCGATCTCACGGGCCAGCAATACTTTTGGCGCGGAACATTATTTTGATTGGGGTGTGTATTTATCCGGAATGAACCCGGCTGACGCTGTCGATCAGCAAAACCTATATACCGATGAGCATTTTGTCAAAACGATGGGGCTCAGGCTGGCTGCAGGTCGCGACCTGATGGCGGGTGATTCGGGAAAAGTGCTGATCAACGAGACCCTGGCCAAACGATTGAGCCTTGCCCCCGACAAGACCATTGGAACCACGCTGTTCTCTGATGGCGACCGCAAATTCCAAATCGCCGGCGTGGTAAAAGACTTTAATTACAAATCCTTGCATGATAATATTGCCCCGTTCATGATCATATATTCGCCGAAAGCTGGTGAAGTCGATAAGCTGATCGTGAATACGAATACCAGGGATTACGCTAAATGCTTAGCGGACATAGGGCAGGTGTGGCATGAAAATTTACCGCAGACCCCTTTTGTCTATACCTTCATGAACGACCGGATGCAAAGCGCTTATGAAAGTGATACCGTGTTGTCGCAGATCATCAATTCGTTCACGCTGATCGCTATTTTAATTTCCTGTCTGGGTTTGTTCGGCTTAACGGCCTTCAGCGCGGAACAGCGCAATAAGGAAATTGGTATCCGCAAGGTCCTGGGTGCAAGCGTATCCGGTATCGTGCGGCTATTGTCCAAAGATTTTTTGAAGCTGGTGGTCATCGCCTTCGTGATCGCCACGCCGCTTGCCTGGTGGGCTATGAGTCGGTGGTTGCAGGGCTTTGTTTACCGGATCGGTATCAGCTGGTGGATGTTTGCCTTGGCTGCAGCGGCTGCCCTGATTATTGCCTTGCTTACCGTAAGTGTGCAGGCCGTCAAAGCGGCATTGGCCAATCCGGTTAAAAGTCTGCGCTCTGAATGAGCTGTCAATGCGATCAGAACACTCGTGCTGTCGGGGATCAGTATCACTGATTATTCTTAAAATGAATACCAAACGACTGTGATGTTCGTTCAGTTAGTACCCTGACCGGACATAATTCGAACCATTTTCAGGAGCAATTGAAATTCCTAAACACCCTTGGATTAGCTTAGTTCAGGGTTCAATATTAACTTGATTCAATATCATGCCTGTAAATTAACTATCATTAAAGAGTACTGGTACTCCCAAAGAACTCTTTCTTTTGTGAACATTTGCTACTAATTCTAAAAGGTATTGATGGGGTTTCAGGTTAAAAAGCCCGGGCAACATGTGCTTCGGTACCGCTGTTACATTGGCGTGGGCCATGGCTCCTGTGCTTTTTTCCTCCATACACGGCTTTTGTGGCCACGGCCATACCAATGTTTTCTTCACACATTTTAAGGCATCTTTGTCGAGGCCTTTTTGCCCAAGGACGTCCACACTTATCATCTGTTGGTAATTGTGCAAGTGGCACTTGCACAATTAGAATAACTGGCTATTCCAATTGTTTTTTCAAATCCTCCTTACTTGGCAGATAGAGCTTATATTCTTTGCTGAATATTTGATCATTACCTAATGGAAGTGTAAATTCCACGACAGATTTATTATCCTGCTTACAAAGAATGATCCCTAACGTCGGTTTCTCTTCTGGAAGTTTAATTTTTCGGTCATAATAATTAACATACATCTGCATTTGTCCGATATCCTGGTGAGTTAACTTTCCAATTTTTAAATCGAATAATACAAAACATTTGAGTAGCCTATTATAAAAGACCAGATCAACATAGAAATGGTCCCCCTCTAATGTGATACGTCGCTGTCTTCCTTCAAACGAAAAACCTTTTCCCAATTCCAGCATAAAATGTTCTAACTTGTTAATGATCGCAGTCTCCAGGTCATTTTCTGAATAGCGATTATCTTCGCGTAAATCAAGGAACTCCAGAACGAGAGGGCTTTTTAAGGTGTCGGTGGATTTTTCCATTACCTGCCCTCTTTCTGCAAGTTGTTTGATTTCTTCTTTGTTTCTGCTTAATGCCAATCGTTCATATAATGAGGTGCTAAATTGTCGTTGTAATTCCCGAACTGACCAATTGCCGTTTGCGGTTTCAATTTCATAGAATTCTCGTTCGTTTTTATCCTTGATCTTTAAGAGCTGTACATAATGCGACCAGCTTAAATTAAAGGTTCTCGGTAAATTCCGATGCACTGTCTCGGAATTTGGAGCTGGAGATACAGAAATACTAGACACTGTCTCGTAATTTCTGTATTCGATAAAAAAAGCGCGCATATTTTGCAGATTGTCAACTGAATACCCTCTGCCAAAATCCTTTGTCAAAGATTCACTTAGTTTCTTCAATGTTTCGTTAGCATAGTTCGCACGTTCTTTGCCATTTTGCTCATCTTCAACGATCATCTTTCCGATCTGGAAATAGGTGAAGACCATAGTTGAATTAATATTTCTTACAATCTGATTTTGGGATCTTTCGATCAGCTCTTTTACAGACTGGAAAAGCTGGTTAATTTGATTCTTCTTCATTTTTATGATTATTTTAGTTTCTAATATTAGTTATTTGAGGTACCGCAAAATGCGATTCCATAAATGGTATTGTTTACCTTCCCGTATCCATAGTTGTTAATCTTTTCTTTAACACGGCCATATCCTCACTTATTTTCTGTTCAATTACACGTGCGTAGATCTGAGTTGTTCCCATCTTCGTATGCCCAAGTATTTTACTCACGGTTTCAATGGGTAGTCCATTAGAAAGAGTGACCGTTGTGGCGAAAGTATGCCTGGCCATGTGAAAAGTTAAGTTTTTTTTGATCTCACATAAGTAGGCGATTTCCTTCAGGTAGCTATTCATTTTTTGGTTGGAGATAACAGGAAATAATTTATTGTTGGACACGGCCCTGTGATCACTTTGATATTTAAGTATAATTGCCGAGGCTTTGGGGAGTAGGGGAGTATTGACCGGTGTTTTAGTTTTTTGCCGATAGGTTTTGATCCACCATTCTCCGTCTATGCCTTTAACTATCTGCTCTTGCGATAAGTTCATGGCATCCACGTAAGCCAGGCCGGTATAACAGCAAAACACAAAAATGTCCCTGACAAATTCCAGTCGGTACAGATCGAAAACTTTTTTCTCGATTTTCAATAAATCCTCCTTAGTCAGATGCGCCCTTTCCTCATGCTTAATCTTGATCTTGTAACTTTTGAACGGGCTGGTACTAATCCATTCCATATTGCTGGCCATGTTGACCATTTTTTTCAATCGGATCAGATGCGTCATAGCGCCGGTATTGCCAATTGGTTTTTGATGGTTTTTGGGTTTTAAGCTCCGGAGATAGACCTCAAAGTCCGTCAGGAACTTAAAATTGACGTCCTTGATATGCAGATCGTTTTTATGGTACTGGTCTTTTATAAACGACCTTAAATACTTTTGAGACGTTTCATAATGACTGAGTGTATTTGGCGAAAGCTGGTGGACAGCGGTCTTATTGTGGTACGCAAAAAGGTGACTTAAGGTATGCTCAACTTCCTCCGTACGTAAAAAAGTGTTTTTAATAGCCTCCGCGGTTATGGGCAGCTTTTTAAGCTGTAATTCCCGGTAGCACTCGCCAATTTCAGTGCGGACATCTTCTAAATAATTGTTCAGGGCGCGTACTTCTTCCCTGCTGCCTTTGCCAAATCCACGTCGGATATCCCAGGAGCGGGGTTCAATGTACTGTTTCAGTCCGAGGTGAATGATCTCCCGGTTTACGGTAATTCGTGCGTAAATGGGGGCCTTTCCGTCTTTTAATTTGTCCGGTCTGATCAGGAATTGCAGGCCGAAAGTGTTTACTGTTCTCATATCCTTTGCGTTTAATTGATAATTTATGGCACATTTTGAACAGATTTGAGGTATAAAAATGGCGCAAAACTGCCCGGATTTTATGCTATTTCGATGCGGCTTAATTACTTGTATTACAGATAATTACACCACTTTTCAATACCTCAAAGCTAAAGATCAAAAACAGGTTACGGAATAGGTATCAGATATGCTGCGTTGTTTTGGGTAGTTTTGCGTTTGGGGTTAAACGAAAAAACCCTGTAAATCAACGATTTACAGGGTTTTGATACGAGTTGATACTCTTTTTTGTGGTATCAGCTGGGATCGAACCAGCGACACAAGGATTTTCAGTCCTTTGCTCTACCGACTGAGCTATGATACCTCCTTTTGGGGAGTGCAAATGTAGCTTTTTTTTTATGTTTGAAAAGTTTTTTTTGAAAAAAGTTTAAAAATATTCTGGGGAGAGAATGTGTTAATTTTTGAAATTAAACAATTTGCCAGTTAATCAGTTACTTAGCTTTAAAGATATTTTTCAATCCTAAAACATTTTTCTCTTTCAACAATTCAATTAACTTTGAATAAAATACTATGCACGCAT
>Ga0105237_10000529_pt1 | contig 53671 bp, 42 predicted proteins | sample KBSC24metaG_FD_81520 | JGI IMG/M metagenome (GOLD analysis project Ga0105237, IMG submission 81520) | Corn rhizosphere microbial communities from Kellogg Biological Station, Michigan, USA - KBS C2-4 metaG | ecosystem: Host-associated > Plants > Roots > Rhizosphere > Soil | place: Michigan, USA... | reverse complement strand
GAGCCGACCCTGCTGCTGCTCGACGAGCCGCTCGGCGCGCTCGACCTGAAGCTGCGCGAGCACATGAAGATCGAGCTGAAGCAGCTGCAGGCCGCGTTCGGCACGACCTTCGTCTACATCACCCACGACCAGTCCGAAGCGCTGGTGCTGTCCGACCGGGTCGCGGTGATGAACCACGGCGTCTTCGAGCAGGTGGATACGCCGCAGGCGCTCTACTACGCGCCTCAGACGCCGTTCGTCGCCGGCTTCGTCGGCGCCAACAACCGCTTCGCCGGCATCGCCAGTGCGGTGCAGGGCGAGCAGGTCACGGTGACGACGCAGCAGGGCCTGGTGATCCCGGCGCGGCGCACCGGCAAGGTCGTCGCGGGCGACCGGGTCGACGCCTTCGTGCGGCCCGAAGTCGCGAGCCTGATGCGCGACGACAGCGAGCTGCCGGCCTCGCACCCGCGCTACCGCGGCGAGGTCAGGAGCCTGCTGTTCGACGGCGCGAATTCATCGGTGCTGCTGCAGGAGTCGCACAGCCGCGCCGAGCTGCAGATCGCCTTGCCGCAGACCGGGCGCTTCGCCGATCTGCGCGTCGGCGAGACGGTGAGCTTCGGTTTCGATCCGCAGCGCGCGGTCTGCTTCGCCACGGCGCGGCGCGATGGCGAATAGGACGCCCCCGGTCGCGGGCGTACCCGCGCCCGCCTTGCAGGCCGCGCGGGCCGGCGATAGCTTCGGCCGGCAGACGCGCCACGCGCGGCTCTTGCTCCTGCTGTTGCTCGCACCGGCGCTGCTGTGGCTGGTCGGCCTGATCGTGCTGCCGCATCTCGAGCTCGCGGTGCTGTCGCTGCGCGCCCGTGTCGCGCCGCGCGTCTACGAGCTCAGCGCGAAGCAGTACCTGACCTTCGTCAACGAGCCGCTCTATTGGCGCACCTTCGTGCGCACCGCGCTGATGTCGATCGTCGCGACCGCCTGCACCTTGCTGCTCGCGTTCCCGATCGCCTGGACGATCGCGAAGATCGCACGCGGGCGCAGCCGCTCGCTGCTGTTCGTGCTGTGCCTGATCCCGTTCTGGGTCAGCGAGACGGTGCGCACCCTGGGCTGGATGATCCTGCTGCGCGAGTCGGGCGTGCTGCCAGCGCTGCTGGTGCACCTGGGCCTCGCCGGCACTCCGCCCGAGATGCTCTATCACGATGCGACCATCCTCGTCGGGCTGGTCTATACGTCGATGCTCTTCATGGTCGTGCCGCTGATCGGCGCGCTCGACACGCTCGACGATTCGCTGATCGAAGCCGCCTACGACCTGGGCGGCAACGGCCTCGACATCCTGCGGCTGATCGTGATCCCGCACGCGGCGCCGGGCATCGTCGCCGGCTGCATCGTGGTCTTCATGCTGACCTTGGGCAACTACCTGACGCCGACCCTGCTCGGCGGCAAGAACTCGCTCTGGTTCACCGAGCAGATCTACACCCAGTTCATCACCCGTTTCAACTGGGAGCAAGGCGCGGCATTCGGATTCCTGCTGCTCGGGCTGTCGACCTTGATCGTCTGGGCCGGGCTGAAACTCAGCGGCCAGAAGTTCGGCGAGGTGATGGCGAGATCATGATCCCATCGCTCCCCCGCCCGGCCTGGCTGCGCTACGGCACCGTCGTGTACGGCCTGCTCTTCTTCACCTTCCTGTTCCTGCCGCTGGCCGTCGTCGCGGTGTTCGCGTTCAACGACGCGCCCTACCCGGCGCCGCCGTGGCGCGGCTTCACGCTCGACTGGTTCCTGGCCCACGGCACGAACGGCCGCACCGGCCTCTTCGGCGACCGCGAATTGCTGGGCAGCCTGTGGACCAGCGTCGTCGTCGCGCTGTGGGTCACGCTGCTGTCGGTCACGGTCGGCACCGCGAATGCCTTCCTGATCGAACGCACCGCGTTCCGCGGCAAGTCGCTGCTGAACCTGCTGATGCTCGCGCCGCTGGTGATCCCGGGCGTGATCCTCGGCATCTCGATCCTCGCGTTCGCGAGCCGCGTCGCGCAGTTCGCCGACGACAGCCTCGGACTCGAACTCGGCTTCCTGCGGCCGGGCCTGCCGCTCGTCGTCCTCGGCCAGTTCGCCTACATCGTCTCGATCGCGACCTTGACGATCTCGGCGCGCCTGAAACGCTTCGATCGCACGCTGGAAGAAGCCGCATACAACCTCGGCGCCACGCGGGCCGACGTGCTGCGCACCATCACGCTGCCCTACCTCGCACCCGCATTGATCGGCGCCGCCGCGATCTCGTTCCTGATGTCGTTCGAGAACTTCAACACCACCTTGATGCTGGTCGGCTCGGACTCGCCGCTGACCGTGATGATGTATGGCCGCATGCGCGAGGGCGCAAGTCCGGTGTTGAATGCGGTGAGTCTCTTCCTGATGATCGCTTCGGCGGTGTTGGCATTGAGCTTGATGCGGCGGTCGACTCGCCAGAGTTAGGCGGGAAGACTGCCGTCATCGCCTCACGATCGCCATCACGGTGTCGAGGAAAGAGTGCACTGCGACCGAGCGGCCGCCCTTGCGAAAGATCAGCGTCAAGTCGATCGTCGCATGGGCGTCGTCCAGAGCGACATAGGCGACACCCGGCCGCGCCAGCGTAGTGGTTGAAGCGGGGACGATCGCCACGCCGAGCCCGGCCCCGACCAATGCGACGATCGCCGTCATCTGCAGCGCCGATGGCCCTTGCCGCGGAGCGAAGCCGGCGCCGGCACACAAGGAATGGACTCGTTCGTTCAATCCCGATCCATAGAGCGGCGGGAAAAGAATGAAGGGTTCCGACCGCAGGTCCCCGATCGACAGCGATGGCCTCTTCGAGAACTCGCTGCCGCCGGGGACGGCCGCAACGAGGCGCTCCGCGCCGAGCGGCAACACCTCGATCCCGGCACTGTCGAATGCACTCCCCGGGCGGTGGAATCCAAAATCCAAGGCCCCTTCGCGAATCCGCTCGACTTGCGACGCCGAAGCAATCTCGCTCAAGCTCAGCGCAACATCGGGACAGCGAGTGTTGTGTTCCTTGAGCACCGCCACGAAGGTTTCGGACAGCGGGACCGAACTGGCATAGCCGATCGACAAATGACCCGCCCGGCCGAGCGCGATCTTGCGTGCCATCGCTTCCGCCGTCTTGGCTTCCTGCAGCACCCGGCGCGCACAAGGCAGAAACGTCTCGCCTTCGGCAGTCAACCTGACCGAGCGCGTACCGCGTTCGAAAAGTGGCATGCCGAGCTCGGCTTCGAGCGCCGTGATGTGGCGCGTCAACGGCGGCTGAGCCAGATGCAGGCGCTCCGCGGCCCGGCGGAAATGCAGTTCCTCGGCCACGGTGACGAAGTAGCCGAGCCGCCGCAAGTCAAGCATGTCTCTTCCCGTTGTGTTTGCGAGTCGACCGAGCGTGGCCGCAAACCGGCTCGGGCGTCAAGGCCGGTATCAATCGGTCGTGATTCGGTATTGGCCGCGGCGCGCGGCAATCCCTAGACTCCTCGAGACATGTTGGCACAGACATCACTCGAACCGTCCAGATCCTCCGGCTACAGATGGATCGTTCTCATCGTGGCCACGCTGTCGCAGGGCACGGCCGCATTCGTCACTCAGGGCGTTCCGGTATTGGCCGGATTCCTTCAGCTGCAATTCGGCTTGTCGGGCACGCAAGTCGGGCTGCTGGTGACCGCGTCGAGCTTCGCGCCCATCCTGTCGCTGCTGCTGATCGGCGACCTGCTGGATCGCAAACCGGAGCGATCGATCATTCTGTCGGGCGCCGGCATCATCGCGCTCGGCCTGCTCTCCGCGGGCTGGGGCTCGACCTACTCCGTCGTGCTGATCGCGCTCTTCGTCGTCGGCATCGGGTATAGCACGGTGCAGCCCGGCGGCAGCCGCTCGGTCTCGATCTGGTTCAGGGATGCGCAGCGAGGCACCGCGATGGGTATCCGCCAGGCCGGGCTGCCCTTGGGCGGCGCGATCGCGGCCGCGGTGCTCCCCTGGGTCACGGCGACGCATGGCTGGCAGGCCGCCTTTTTCTGCAGCGCCGTCGTCGCGATCAGCGGCGGCATCCTGTTCTGGCTGGCCTACCGCCCGCCCGGGCAGCAAGCCCGGGTCGAGGCCAGGCCGCGGCTGAGCGTGGCCGACGTGCTCGGCGTGCTGCGACAGCCCTGGATGCGGCGCATCGTCGTCTCGGGCGCGGCGATGGTGGGCGCCCAGTACGCGATCGTCGTCTACCTGATGCTCTTCCTGCGCGACCGGCACGGCTTGCCGCTCGGGCAAGGGGCTTGGCTGCTGACCGTCGTCCAGGTGTTCGGCGCGGCCGGGCGCATCGTGCTGTCGATGTGGACTGACCGCCATGCCCGAGGCGATCGCTTCAGCGCCGTTCGCACGAGCATGCAGGCCACCTGCGGCGGTCTGCTGGTCCTGCTGGCCCTGCCGCAGGACGTGCCGATGGGGGTCTGGCTGCCGCTGGCCGCGTGGCTCGGGTTCTTCGCGTTGGGCTGGTACGGCCCGTGGGTGACGACGATCGCCGATTCGGCGGCGAAAGATCGTGTCGGCCTGGCGCTCGGGGCGGCGATGACGGCGAACCAGGTCGCGATCATCGTGGTGCCGCCCGCTCTCGGCGCGCTGTACGACCGCAGCGGCGGGTTCGGCATGGTGTGGGGCCTGGTGGTCGTTTGGGTGCTGGCCGCCTGCCTGATCGTCGCTAAGCCGCTCCGTCGTTCCCCAGCAGACTCTCCAGCGCCTGCTCCCTGATCCCATAAAACGCCTTGATCTCCCGCACCTGCGCCAGCACCGCCTCGGCCGGCCTGGGTTGTCGGCGCTTCACCGCCAGGATCATCTTGTTCTTGCTGGTGTGCTCCAGCGAGACGAACTCGAACACCTGCGTGTCGTAGCCGTGCGCTTCGAGCAGCAGCGCGCGCAGGCCGTCGGTCACCATCTCGGCCTGCTGCCCGAGGTGGATGCCATGCTGCAGCATCGGCCGCAGCGGGTGCGGGATCATCAGCTGCGGGCGGATCTGCTTGTGGCAGCACGGCGAACACATGATCACCGAGGCACCGGCGCGGATGCCCATGTGCATCGCATAGTCGGTCGCGATGTCGCAGGCGTGCAGCGCGATCATCACGTCGGTCGGCTGCGGCGCGACGCTGCGCACATCGCCTTGCCGGAAGCCGAGGCCGTCGAGCGCCAGCGAACGTGCGGCGTCCTCGCAGAGGCGCACCATGTCCTCGCGCAACTCGTAGCCGGTCACCTGGGCCGGCAGGCCCAGCGTGTGATGCAGATGATCGTGCACCGCGAAGGTCAGGTAGCCCTTGCCGGAGCCGAAGTCGGCCACGCGCACCCGCTCGGCCTGCTTCAACCCGCTCGCGTCGAGCGCATGGTCCAGCACCTCGATGAACTTGTTGATCTGCTTCCACTTGCGCGCCATCGCGGGGATCAGCCGATGCTGCGCATCGGTCACGCCGAGCTCTGTCAGGAAAGGCTTGGCGATGTCGATGTATCGGTGTTTCTCGCGGTCGTGCGCGCCAGGCGCCTGGGCCGATGACGCGCCCGCCAGCGCGACGCGGCGCAGGCTCTGCCGGCCTTTCTTGCTGACCAGCAGCTGCAGTTCTTCGTCCGCGGTGAACAGATGGGCGTGACTGAAGGCGACGCCGACCAGCTCGCGCAATACCGCCAGCGCCTCGGGCAGCGGCAGGTTCTTCGTCAGGTCGCGCGTCGCGTGGCTGTAGACGAACGAGAGATGCAGCTCGCCGCGCAAGTCCAGCGAGCGCACGCTGATGCGGTTCAATCCCGGCTCGGCCGCGCGCGGCTTGGCGAGCACCAGCTTCGACAAGCCGCCCGCCTCGGCGCTCTCGCGCAGCCGGGCGAAGAAGCGGTCGACGGCCGCATCGTCCTGCGGCGCCTCGATCATGGTCTCTATTTGAATCGGTACCACAGCGTCAGCGAGAAGTTGGTGTCGTAGCGCGACGGGCTCACCGGGCTGTCGGCTGCGTCGCCGAGCAGCCGGGTCGAGCTGACCTGGCCGGAGAGCTTCCAGCGGTCGTTGATCGGGATCTCGCCGCTCAAGGCCAGGCTCACGTCCTGCCAGCCCGCGCCGGGCGACCATGCCGGCAGACCGCTGGCCTGCGATTCCTGCGGCGTCACGCCGAAATAGTCGCGGCGGTGCGCCCGGTTGGCCCAGGTCGTGCCGAGGGTCAGGCCGACCAGAGAGGCTTGCCCGAGCCGCGCACCGACGGTCGCGCCCACCTCCGCCTGCACGCCGCTGCCGTTGCGGCCGGAGCCGGCCAGCACGCTGCTCTGCAGGGTCAGGAACTCCCACGGCGCGTAGTTCAGGAAGACACCGCGGCCGAGGCGGGTGCCGAAGCGGTCGAGCCTGCCGAGGCGGGCATCGTCGTCGTCATCGCGCCCGGTCACCGGCCACAGGCGCAAGCCGTACTGCAGGTCCTGGCGTCGCGAGAAGTTCCAGCCCAGGCCCATCTCGGTCGACGCGAAGAAGCCGAGCGACGAATAAAAGTCTACGCCCGGGATCAGCAGCGTCTCGATGCGGCCCGAGCCGGGCGCGGACGGATAGCCGAGCAGCGCCGGTCCGGCGGAGAGGCTGTAGCCCTCGGCCGGCGGGGCGTCGATCAGCAACAGGCCGTTCTCGGCCGCGGCCGGGCGCGCCGCGAGCAAGGCCGCGGCGCCGAGCAGGGCGGCCAGCAATGACCGCGGGCGGCGGCGGAGGAGCGTCGGCAGGGAGAGGTGCATGGTGGGCAGGCGGTGGCGGCGATGCAGTGTAGGCAGCACTTCGCGGCCACGCCGGCAGCGGGTTTCCCGCGACGCGCGCCCAGGGCAGCTTTTGCGCGGCGCGTGGGCCACCGACCGGCCGGCGACTCACTCTCCTGGCCGAGCCAGCGCCCCCCGCCATGCATCGCGATAGCCCACGAGCCCTTGTAGCGCACAGGCAGCGATGCGCTGTCGTTTCAACCGGTAGGCGGCCGGCTGCGCCGCCAGCAAGTACGCCCCGCCGGTCGTGCCCGACCGATCCTCCGAGACCCACACCGCCTGCTGCGGCCGCAGCGCGGCGAGCAGCGCCGCGTAGTGCCGGTTCGCGGTGAACGGTCCCTCGATGATGATGTCGCCACGCTGCTGCAGACGGCTCAGGCAGTCGTCGCTGATCAGCGCGGTGTAGAGCGTCGCCAGCGCGTACTCGGCGTGCGGAGAGTGCGGCCGCGGCCCGCAGATCTCGCCCGCCCGCTGCCGGTACGGGCCGCCCATCTCGGCGAAGGTCGGCAAGGCCAGCGTCCCCGCGGCGATGACGGCCTCGACGTCGGCCCAGGCGCAATCGCTCGCGCCGCCCGGCGTGAGCCGCGCGAATTCGCGCCCGCCCATGAAACGCGCGCAGGCAAACGGCCGGCCCCAGGCGTCGACGTTGGCCTGCATGTCGCGTGCTGCGTCGAGCACCGCGAGCGGCGCCCCGATGCCGGCGACGATCACCCAGGTGCCGCTCGAAATCACGTTGACCACCGGCGCCTCGGCCGCGCCGTAGAGATGCTTGACCATCGAGGCGTTGTTGTCGTGGATGCCGCAGAGCACGCGGCACTGCGGCGAGAGACCGGTGCGCTGCGCCAGCTCGGGCCGCAGAGGCCCCAGCGTGTCGGAGGCGGCGCGCAGCGGCGGCATCAGCGGCCGCCAGCCGCGGCGCTGCACCAGCGGCGCGAAGTCGTTTGCGTTCGGGTCCCACAGGTCCGAATGGCAGCCGAGCGAGGTGACTTCGAGCGCCGCGACGCCGCTCAGGCGCCAGCTCCAATACTGCGCGTAGGTCAGCACCGCCGTCGCGCGCACGAACTCGGCGGGAAAGCGCCGTTCGAAATACACCAGCTGCTTCGCGACGTTCATACCGCCCGGTAGCAACGGCGACAAGGTGACCGCGTAGTCATCGCGCAAGGCGGCGTACTCGGCATCGATCTCGCCGATGCCCGGGTACTCGTAGTCCATCACCGGCAGCACCAGGCCGGCCTCGTCGATCACGGCGATGCAGGCGCCGTGCGTGGTCGTGATGATCGAGCCGATGCGCTCGCGCTCGGGCAGCGCGGCGATCCGGGTCAGCAGCCATTGCCAGATGCCATCGACGTCGAAGTGCAGATACGGCGCCGCATCGACCGAGACGTTGGCCTGACGCGCCTCGGCCAGCACCTCGCCATCGGCCGCGATCAGACTGAGCTTCAGGTTCGTCTTGCCGATGTCGATCGCGAGAATCCTGTCGGCCCCTCGCTCGCCGGGCACGGCGATCGATCCCCCGAGGGGACTGAGTGCCGCGGCTCCAAGTCCGCCTGCGCGGACTTGGACGGCACGACGGCCAGCCGCGTCTCGCGGCTGGCGCAGCCCGGCTTGGGACGGCCCGGCGCTCGGGCTGCTGTCCGCGGTCACGCCGCACCCCCTTCCCCGGCGACGACGATCACCTCGATGCCCTGGCCGCGCAGCATCTCGAGCGTCTCCTCGGCCACGCCATCGTCGGTGATCACGGTGCGCACCCGGCTCAGCGGGCAGACGATCAGGCCCGCCCGCTTGCTGATGAACTTCGAGCTGTCAACCAGCACGATCAGCTCCTCGGCCTGCTTCATCAGCTTGATCTCGGCGCGCACCAGCAGCGGGTCGGCCTCCAGCAGGCCGAGCGGCGAGACTGCGACCGCGCCCATGAACATCTTGCTCGCGTAGTGGTTCTGGATCACATCGTTCTCGAACGGGCTGACGATCACGTTCTGGTCGCGGTAGATCTTGCCGCCGGGCACCAGGATGTCGTTCAGGCTGCCGGTCAGCAGCGCCTGCGCCATCAGGAACGAATTGGTCAGGATCGTCATGCGCGCGTGCACCAGGTACTCGGCCATCATGAACGTGGTGCTGCCGCCGTTGACGATGATGGTTTCGCCGTCGCGGCACATCTCGGCCGCGCGCCGGGCGATCGCGCGCTTCTTCTCCGGAAAGAGGCTGATGTTCTGCTGGAACGTCAGGCCGACCAGGGACTGCGGCCGGTCCGGCGGCAGCAGCTGCGCCCCGCCGTGCACCTTCTTCAGCTGCTTGCTCGCGGCGAGCACCGCGATGTCGCGCCGGATCGTCGCCGCCGAGGCGCCGAGCTCGCTCTCCAGCTCGGTCACGGTGACGGACTGGCGCTCGGCCAGGACCTTGAGCAAAGCCTTGCGGCGGGTGTGATTGGTCATGGGTCCGGCGCCGTTTGGCGCGATTCACGCGCACGATGATCATATTCGATCAAGAAGTTGATCGGACTAGGGATTTCTCTGATCAAAACAATCACCCCATTGATCGTTTGTTGATTGACCTTCGCTCGACCGGCGCCGAAACTGATTGCCGCGCCCGCAGCCACCAAGGAGTCCTCGCGTTGAACACCCCGTCCGCCGCCGACCGCATCACCTCGAAGTGGGACGATGCCACCGCCGCAAAGATGTCCGAGCCCGAGCTGCTGCTGTACCGCTCGAACCTGCTCGGCAGCGACCTGCGCATCACCAACTTCGGCGGCGGCAATACCTCCGGCAAGCTCGCGATGCCCGATCCGCTGAGCGGCGAGACGGTGAAGGTACTGTGGGTCAAAGGCTCGGGCGGCGACGTCGGCAGCATGAAGCTCGACGGCTTCGCGACCTTGTACATGGACAAGCTGGAGGCCTTGAAGAAGCGCTACCGCGGCCGTGAACATGAGGACGAGATGGTCGCGCTGGCAGCCCATTGCACCTTCGACCTGAACCCGCGCGCCGCCAGCATCGACACCGCGCTGCACGCCTTCATCCCGCGCGCCCACGTCGACCACATGCACCCCGATGCAGTGATCGCGGTCGCGGCGAGCCGGAACGGCGAGAAGCTGACTCAGGACGTGTTCGGCGGCAAGCTCGCCTGGGTGCCCTGGCAGCGTCCCGGCTTCGATCTCGGCCTGAAGCTCGAGCAGGTCCTGAAAGACCACCCGAACGCCGACGGCATGGTGCTGCAGAACCACGGCCTGTTCACCTGGGGCGAGACCTCGAAGGCATGCTACGAGAACACCGTGCGCGTGATCTCGCAGGCCGACGAATGGCTGAAGGCGCACCGCGGCGCGCCGGCCTTCGGCGGGGCCGCGATGCAAGCCCTGGCTGCGGACCAGCGCCGGCGCGTCGTGCAGCACCTGGTGCCGGCCTTGCGCGGCAAGATCAGCGGCGGCCAGAAGAAACACGGCCACTTCGACGACACGCCGGCGGTGCTGGAGTTCGTCTGCAGCAAGGATCTGCAGAAGCTCGCCGCGCTCGGCACCTCGTGCCCGGACCATTTCCTGCGCACCAAGATCCATCCGCTGGTGCTGGCCTACGACCCGGCGCAGGACAACATCGAAGCCGTCATCGCCGGCCTCGACGGCGTGCTGGAAAAGTACCGCGCCGACTACGCCGCCTACTACCAGCGCTGCAAGCGGGCGAACAGCCCGGCGATGCGCGACCCGAACGCGGTGGTCTACCTGATCCCCGGCGTCGGCCTGCTGAGCTTCCAGAAAGACAAGGCGACCGCGCGCATCGCCAGCGAGTTCTACGTCAACGCGATCAACGTGATGCGCGAGGCCGAGCGGGTCGACCGCTACGTCGCCCTGCCCGAGCAGGAGGCCTTCGACATCGAATACTGGCTGCTCGAGGAAGCCAAGCTGCAACGCATGCCGAAGCCGAAGAGCCTGGCCGGGCGCGTCGCCTTCGTCACCGGCGGCGCCGGCGGCATCGGCCGCGCGACCGCGCAGCGCCTGCTCGAAGAAGGCGCTTGCGTGCTGCTGGCCGATATCGACAAGGAAGCCCTGGCCGCCGCCGAGGCCGGCCTCCGCTCGCGCTTCGGCAAGGACATGGTCGCGAGCCAGGTCACCGACGTGACCAGCGAAAGCGCCGTCGAAGCCGCGCTGGCCGCCGCGCTGAGCCACTTCGGCGGCCTCGACATCGTGGTTTCGAACGCCGGCATCGCCTCTTCGGCGGCGGTGCAGGACACCAGCCTCGATCTCTGGAACAGGAACATCGCGATCCTCGCGACCGGCTACTTCCTGGTTTCGCGCGCCGCCTTCCGCATCCTGCGCGAGCAAGGCGTCGGCGGCAGCATCGTCTTCGTCGCGAGCAAGAACGGCCTGGTTGCTTCGGCCGGCGCCTCGACCTATTGCACCGCGAAGGCCGCCGAGATCCACCTCGCGCGCTGCCTCGCGTTGGAAGGAGCCGAGGCTGGCATCCGCGTCAACACCGTGAACCCGGATGCGGTGATCCGCGGCTCGAAGATCTGGGACGGGAAGTGGAAGGAAGAGCGCGCGGTCTCGAACAAGGTCGCCGTCGACGAGATCGAGGCGTTCTATCGCCAGCGCAGCATGCTCAAGCTCAGCGTGCTGCCGGAGGACATCGCCGAGGGCATCTACTTCTTCGCCAGCGATCTGTCGGCCAAGTCGACCGGCAACATCCTGAACGTCGATGCCGGCAACGCCGGCGCCTTCACGCGCTAGCCGTCAGCCCGGAGAGGCCGCGGAGACCGCGGCGAGGCCCACAGGCCCTACCAGCGCACCTGGCGCGCCGTGCCGCTGAGGCTGCGCCGCGTCTGGCCCTTCGCGGTATCGATCTGCACGTCGATCGTCTTGATGCGCCGGAAGGCATCGGCCAGGCCGATCGTCATGCTGCGCAGCGCCGCCGGCTTGCGGCAGACATAGGTGAAGCTGCCGTCGAAATCCGCATGCGCCGGCGCCGAAGCGGCGGGCTGCGGCGCACGGGCGGTCTGCGGCGGCCGCGCCCCGCCGAGCCAGGCCGGGCCGAGCACCTCGGACTCGAGCACCGCTTCGTCCGGGTTGCAATCGGCCTCGGCATTCGGCACGAAGAGCGTGCCGCCGCGCAGCCGCTGCACCATCTCGTGCACCGCCTGGCGTTCGCGCTCGGTGCGCGGTGCGCGCTCGAAGCCGAGCAGGTTGTCGAGCGGGCTTTCGAGCAGCAGGGTCACGGTGTTGCCCTCGACGCCGATGTAGAGCCGGGCGTGGCCATGCACATGCGGCAGTCCGCCGGCGAAGGCAGGCGCGCCGAGCACGAGCAGGACGGCACTCGCCCAGACGCGCGGTTTCATCCCAGCAAGGCCTCGTAGATCGCCAGGTCGCGCGCAGAGAAACAGCAGAAGCGGACGATCTCCAGCGACGACCCCGGCGCCGCCAGCACCTCCCGCACCGTCGCCACCGCGATCTCGGCGGCAGCCTGGGCCGGGTAGCCGTAGACGCCGGTGCTGATGGCCGGAAACGCGATCGAGCGCAGCGACTTCGCCGCCGCCAGGGCCAGGCTTTCCCGATAGCACGAAGCCAGCAGCGCTGCCTCGCCGCTCGCGCCGCCGTACCAGACCGGCCCGACGGTGTGGATCACCCATCGGGCCGGCAGCAGATGGCCGCCGGTGATGCGCGCCTCGCCGGTCGGGCAGCCGCCGAGCGCGCGGCACTCTGCCAGCAGGCCCAGCCCCGCGGCCCGATGGATCGCGCCGTCGACACCGCCGCCGCCGAGCAGCGATTCGTTCGCGGCATTGACGATGGCATCGACCTGCAGGGTCGTGATGTCGGCGATTTCGGCGTGCAGCGTGGTCATGGGCACCTCCGTTCAGTGGCAGCGCCCGGGGATGCTAAGGCAGGCCACGCGCCGCGTCATGCTGCGCAACCCCAGGCCGGGCCGGCAGGCGCCGCTCAGCGAGACAGCGACACGGAGGGCATCGGCGCCCCTTGTTCTCCGCCCGCCAGCCGCAGCGGCTGGCGCGCCGGCGACGCCGAAGCGCAGCGTCAGGCTGATCTCGCTTCAGGCGTTCGGCAACCGCCACAGCCAGAGCGCGACCGCGGCGCAGCACAGGGCCGGCACCCAGTGCCATGGCGCCGGCATCATCCACCAGGCGCCGGCCGAGCTGATCGCCATCATCGCGGTGGCGAGCTGCTTGGCGCGCAGCGGCACTGCGTGGTTCGCGCGCCATTGGCGCACCATCGGCCCGAAGCGCGGATGGTTCAGCAGCCAGCGTTCGTAACGCGCGCTGCCGCGCGAAAAACAAAACGCGGCGAGCAGCACGAAGGGCACCGTCGGCAGCAGCGGCAACACCACGCCGATCGCGCCCAGCACCAGGCTCGCGAAGCCGGCGGCGATCCACAGCCCGCGCTGCCAGCGCATGCGGGCCTGGGTGCCGGTCACTCGAGCAGCGCTTTCACCAGATCAAGCGGGCGCTCCGCGCCATCGTTCGATAAATGCAGGCTGGCTTCGACCCGGTGCAGGTGCTGCACCATGTTCGCGACGGCCGCTTCCGCGTCGCCGCTGCGCGCGATGCGCAGGAAGCTCTCGTGTTCGTCGGTGGCGCAGCTCGGGTCGTTGTCGGACTGGTACAGCATCGTGATCAGCGAGCTGCGGCCGACCAGCTCGCGCACCAGGCCGGCGAGCACCGCGTTGCCGGCACGTTCGGCCAGCACCACGTGGAAGTCGCCGAGCAGCTTCTCCTGCAGGCTGCCTTCGGTGCCGGCCTCGTGCATCTGGCGCTCGGTGCGGATGTGGTGCTGCAGCGCCGAGTAGTCGACCATGCTGCCGGCCTTGACGAAGAGCCGCACCACCTCGCTCTCCAGCAGGCGCCGCACCGCGAACACCTCGCGCGCCTCGGCCACCGTCGGGCGGCTGACGAAGGCACCCTTGTCGGGGATGGTCTGGATCAGCTTGTCCTTCGACAGCAGCAGCAGCGCGGCGCGGATCTTCGTGCGGCTGACGGCGTAGACACGCCCCAGCGCCTCTTCGCGCAGCCAGGTGCCGGGCGGCAGTTTCCTCGCGGCGATGGCCGCGGTGAGGGCCTTGGCGATGCCTTCGGCGCTGGTGTCGCGCTCGGCCGCCGGGGCGGCGGCCGGGGCTGTGGGGAAGGCAGTCGTCGAGCGGGGGGCGCGGGGCATCGCTCGATTGTAGGAAGCGAGCGATGACATGGCGCATACGGGGCCGGTCCCGCGCCTCGGTACTCAGGCCGCGTGGCGCAGCCGTTCGTCAGCGGACGCCAGCGTGAACGGCGCCAGCAGCCCGGTGATCGGCTTCGGCAATGGCCGCGCCAGCTCGCCGCGTTTGCTGGTGCGTAGCCGCTGCCTGACCAGCGCCTGCACTTGCAAGGTCGCCGCGCTGACGCCGTCGACCACCGGCACGCCCAGGGTCTGCGCGATGTGGTCGCAGAGGTCGGTCATGCCGGCGCAGCCGAGCACGATCACCTCGGCGCCGTCTTCCTCCAGCGCGCGCCGGCATTCGTCGACGATGCGTTCGCGCGCGCCGCTGCCGGGCCGCTCCAGCTCGAGCACCGGCAGCTCGCAGGCACGCACGTTGGCGCAGAAGCGCGCCATGCCGTAGGCCTCCGCCAGGTGGCGCGCCTGGCCGATGGTGCGCGCCAGCGTCGTGACCACGCTGAACGAGCCGCCGAGGAAGCTCGCGGTATGCATCGCCGCCTCGGCGATGCCGAGCACCGGGCCGCGCGCCAGCTCGCGCGCCGCCTTCAGGCCCGGGTCGCCGAAGCAGGCGATCACATAGCCGTCGACGCCGTCGCGTTCGCCGGCCGCGATCTCCTGCAGCAGGCCGGGCACCGCGAGCGCCTCGTCGTAGTGGCTTTCGATCGAGGCCGGTCCCATCGCCGGGCTGACCGCGACGATCGTCGTGCCGGCATCGGCCACCGCGCGGGCGCAGGCACCGATCTTCTCGGTCATGCTGCGCGAAGTGTTGGGGTTGATGATCTTGATGTGCATGTTGCTCTCTCAGCCTTTGCGATTCATTGCCGCGTAGATCGCGAAGCCGAGGCCCATGCCGATGAACCAGGCGTAGTTGGCCGCGCCGCGCAGCGAGGGCACCAGCACGCAGAGGATCGGCACCAGCGCCGCCGGGATCAGCGCGGCGATCGCCTTGCGGTTGTAGCCGTTGGCATACCAGTACTTGCCGCTGGTGTTCATCGAGTACAGCGAATCGACGTCGACGCGCTGCTTCTGCACCAGGTAGAAGTCGGCGATCAGGATGCCGAACAAGGGGCCGATGAAGGAGCCGAGGATGTCCAGCGTGTAGTGGATGACTTCCGGGTTGTTGTACAGGTTCCACGGCGTCAGGAAGACCGAGCCGACCGCGGCGATCATGCCGCCGGTGCGCCAGCTGATGTGCTGCGGCGCGACGTTGCTGAAGTCGAAGGCCGGCGAGACGAAGTTCGCGACGATGTTGATGCCGACGGTGGCGATCATGAAGGTCAGCGCGCCGATCACCATCGCCGTGCCGCTGTCGAGCTTGCCGACGGTGTGCACCGGGTCGGTGATGATCTCGCCGAACACCGGCAGCGTCGCCGCGGTGGTGACCACGGTCAGCAGCGAGAAGAACACGAAGTTGACAGGCAGGCCCCAGAAGTTGCCCTTCTTCACCGCGTCGAAGCTCTTGCCGTAGCGCGAGAAGTCGCCGAAGTTCAGCATCGGGCCGCTGAAGTAGCTGACGACCAAGGCGATCGCGCTGAGCATCACCGGCAGCGAATCCCAGCCGGTGAACTTCACGCCGCCGAGATTCAGGTCGATGTTGCTGATGCCGGCCTTCCACACCAGGTAGCCGCAGAGCATCGCCATCACCAGGTAGACGCCCGGGCCGGCCCAGTCGATGAAGTGCTTGATGGCTTCCATGCCGTGCCAGAACACCAGGGCCTGCAGCACCCACATGAACATGAAGGCGAACCAGCCGAGCGTCGAGAGGCCGACGAAGCCGTGCTGCGTCACGTCGGCATACGGTGCCAGGTTCGGGAAGAAGTGCAGCGCGAGGATCATGAACGCCGCCGACGCGAGGTAGGTCTGGATGCCGTACCAGGCGACCGCGATCAGCCCGCGGATGATCGCCGGGATGTTCGCGCCGAGCACGCCGAACGAGGCGCGGCACATCACCGGGTACGGCGTGCCGGTCACCTGGCTCGGCTTGGCGACCAGGTTGCAGAAGAACTGCACGATGACGATGCCGACCAGCAGCGCGACCAGCACCTGCCAGCTCGACAGGCCGAGCGCGAACAGGCTGCCCGCGGTGATGTAGCCGCCGACGCTGTGCACGTCGCTCATCCAGAACGCGAAGATGTTGTAGCGCGTCCAGGTCTGCGCCTTCAGCGGCGCCAGGTCTTCGTTGGTCAGCCGCGGGTGGTAGCCCGGCTTGATCAGGACTTTCGATTCGCCGCCATGCCCGTGGGCGGGCGGGGCGGATACGAGGCTCGGGTCGGCGGTAGCGCTGGTCATGCAGGTCTCCAGGTTGGGACGGGACGTGGGATAAATTGCGTTCTAAATTTGTATACAAAAATAGAACGCAAAAGACGCCGGGACAAGCAGGATTTGCTGGGGATTTCCCTAGGCCGGCCGCCGTCCGGGGCGGCCTGCGCACAACTACTTCGGCTGTTCGCTGCCGTAGGTCCTGGCGAGGTAGTCGACGATCAGCGGCATGTCCGCGTCGTCGATCGGCGCCTTGAAGACGCCCTTCATGCGCTTGACCATCGCGTCCCAGTACGGACGCGGCGCCGTCGGCGGCTGGTAGAGCATGTACTCGGCCGAGTGGCAGGCGACGCAGGCGGCCTGCGCCTTGGCATAGCCGGGCAAGGCGCTCGGCTTGAGCTGCACGCCGTCGGGCGGCAGCTCGATGTTCTTCGAGCCGGCGCAGGCCGGTGCCGCGCAGACCATCCCCAGGGCCAGCGCCATCGCGAGCAAGGCCGTTCGTTGGACTGACATCGTGCGACTCCTCAAACGGCGGTGACCTTGACCGATTCGACGACGTTGCGCATGTAGCCCGCGGGCTGCCACAGCGCTTCCATCGGCTGGCTCTGGCCCGAGCGGTTCCAGGCACGCACGCGCAAGTCGTAGCCGCCTTTGTCGGGCGTGAATCCGAACGTGAATTCGCGGAACGAATAGCGGCCCATGTCGGCGCCGAGCCTCGCGCCGCGCCAGCTCTGGCCGCCGTCGGTGGAATACGCCACCTCGCGGATGCCCTGGCCGCCATCGAAGGCGATGCCGCGCACCACGGTCTCGCGGCCTGCCGCCAGGCGCGCTCCGTCGGCCACCGAGGTGATGAACGAGCGCACGTTGAAGCGCCCGATCGGTCGGGTCGCCGCCGGCGTCGTACCGGGCTCGACGCAGGCGCAGTCGTTGTCGGGGACCCGGTACGCCGGCTTCATCCAGAAGCCCTCGAACTCCTGGTCGATGACCTCGATCTCCGACAGGTGCTTGACCCAGTAGGTGCCGTAGTAGCCGGGCACGATCAGCTTCACCGGAAAGCCGTTGAGCATCGGGATGTCGGCGCCGTTCATCTGGTAGGCCAGCATGACCTCGCCGTCCATCGCGTGGCCGACGTTGAGCGCCTTGACAAAATCGCCGCCGCCGAAGAGCGCGATGTCCAGGCCGTTGAACGTGACCTGCCGGGCGCTGTTCTTCGGCTCGGCCTGGGCCAGCACGTCCTTCAGCGGCACGCCGAGCCAGCGCGCATTGCCCATCGCGCCGTTGCCCAGCTGGCCGCCGGTGACGCGCGGATTGAACAGGCCGCGGCTGTTGCCCGAGCACTGGTTGACCGCGACGATCTCGACCGGCTTGAACTGCGTGCGCAGATCGGCGATGGTCAACTCGAAGGGTTTGCCGACGGCGTTGCCGCCGATCTTGATGACGTGTCTGTCGCCGTCGATGCTCGTCGGGATGCCGGCGTTGTGATAGCGCACGAAGAACGCGTCGTTGGGCGTGATCAGGCCCTCGTTGAACACCTCGAACGGCGTCTCGAGCTGCGGCGGGCGCGTGGTCAGCACGATCAGCGGCCGCTTTTCCGGAAAGGCAACCAGGTTGCGCCGGCCGTTGACGAAGGGCTGCTCCATCGTGGCCGACGACTGCGCGAAGGCGCCGCGGCCGATCGACGCCAGGCCGGCGCCGGCCAGCAGTCCCGCGGCACCGCCGACGAACCGCCGGCGCGAAAGAGGTGGGTGCTCGGGTCGGTGCATGTCGTCTCCTTTGTCGGAAAAAGGGCGCCTGGCGCCCGTGGGCGCGCGATTGTCGCCTGGGCGAAATCATCGGCGGGTCGATGCCAGCTGCCCTCGGGCCGGCCGCTCGCTACCATCGATCACCCTCCGGGAGCCCGATCATGCGACGTATCCCGCCGATCCATTGCCTGACCACCTTCGAGGCCCTGGCCCGTCTGCGCAATGCCACCCAGGCCGCGGAGGAACTGAGCGTCACGCCGAGCGCCGTCAGCCACCGCATCCGCCAGCTCGAATCGCTGCTCGGCACCAAGCTCTTCGCCCGCGGCGATTTCAGCCTGTCGGCGGACGGCGCGGCCTATCTGGTGCATGTGCGCACCGGGCTGCAGGCGCTGCAGAAGGTGCCGGGCCGCGAACCGGCGATCGATACCACGACCTTGCGGCTGGCGGTCACGCCGACCTTCTCGCGCCAGATCCTGCTGCCGAAGCTGGCGCTGTTCCGCCACGCCTACCCGGAGGTCGAGCTGGTAATGCAGGTGGCGATCCCGCTGCGCGACGTGAAGGCGGAAGAGTGCGACCTGGAGATCCGCTACGGCACCGGGCCGTACGCCGACGTCGAGCAGGTGCGCATCCTCAGCGACACCGCCTACCCGGTGTGCAGCCCGGAGTACCTGAACGAGTTCGGCCCGTTCCAGCATTTCGAGACGGCCGAGGAGGTGAGCCGGGTGCATCTGATCCGCAGCCCGCTGGAGCCATGGAGCACCTGGTTCAAGGCCTGCGGCATCGATCTGCCGGAGCCGCGCGAAGGCGCGCAGTTCAACGACGTCGGCCTGATGCTGGATGCCGCGGTGGCCGGCTTCGGCGTGGTGCTGACGCGTCACCAGCTCGGCGCGGCCTGGATCGACAGCGGCCGCCTGATACGGCTCTCGCCGCGCGCGGTGCCCTCGCCGCACCATCACTACCTGTGCTGGAAGCCGGGCACCTTGGAACGCTGGGAGTGCGCGGCCTTCGTCGACTGGCTGAAGGGCGCGTTGCAAGCGACGTGAAAAAGGCGGCCGGAGCCGCCTTTGGGTTGTCCGAAGGCCGTCTTGGGGCTCTAGTTCTCCGGGGTGATCCCGGCGATCGCCCATTCGCGGTTGCCGTCCACCGGCTTGACCAGATGCCACAGCTCCCTGAACGGCTCGCCGCCGGCATCCGCCTGCTCGCGGATCAGGCCGCTGAAGCGCACGCTGACGATCCACTCGCCGTTCTCCTGCGCGGTGTCGACCACCTTCGCGTCGAGCTGCAGCACATCGGTCTGCTGGGCCACGTTGCCGCGATCCTGCAGGTCCAGGCGCAGCGAGGCGAACAGCTCCGGCGTCGTGAACTTGCGCAGATCCTCGACCTGGCCCGAATCGTTGGCGGCCTGCAGGCGGATGAAGATCATCTTCGCGATGCGTTCGAAGTCCTGGGCATCGAAGCCTTCAGGCATCGCGCCGCCGCCGCGCAACGCGCCGGCCGAAGCAGCCGGCTCGATCGCGTTGCGCTGCAGCGGCTGCGCCTGTTCCGGCGCGGCCCAGGGCGCTTTCATCGCGCCGGCGCCTGCACCGGCGCCCGCCATCTGCAAACCGCCGCTCTTGTTGGCCGACGGCCCGAAGCGGCGCAGCAGCCAGCGGATCACGAAGAACGCCGCCGCCGCCAGCAGCAGCATCGTCATCATGTTGGCCAGGCCTTCGCCCATGCCGAAGTGGCTCAGCAGCGCGGCGATGCCCAGACCGGCGGCGATGCCGGCGATCGGGCCCATCCACGAACGTTTCCCCGCCGCCGCGGCGGCACCGGCGGCGGCCGGCGCAGCGGCGCCCGCGACCGGCGCGGCGCTGTTCTGCGGCGCAGCGGTGGCCGGCGTACCGGATTGTTGCGGCGGGGGCGCCTGCCGCTGCATGCCGGCCGGCTTGCCGCCTCCGAGCCGCTTGGCGTCCACGTCACCCGGGGCGAGCGATAACGCAAGACCGGAGACAGCCAACGACAGAGCAACGAGCAATGATTTCACTAGGGTTTCCTCCAGGGCGGCGCGCTTCGGTCCGGGACTGGCCGTCGCGACGACGCGGGGTTGGAGCGGGTCACGCCCCTTTAGTTCATATGGTGTAACACATTCGCGTGCACACCCGCGATCGCCCGGCCGCCCGAAGATCGCGAGCGCCCCCTTGGGGGCAGCGAACGCAGAGAGCTCGGGGGCTCACCGTCCTCAGGATGTGCTTGTCAGCTTCAACAGCAGCGGCAAAAGAAGTGCGGTGGCCACGCCATTCAATCCCATCGCCAGCGCCGCGAACGCGCCCGCCGTCTCGTTCACTTGAATCGCCCGCGCGGTGCCGATCGCGTGCGCGGTGATGCCGACCGCGAAGCCGCGCACCGCCGGGTCCTGGATGCGCAACAGGTTCAAGAGGCCGCGCGCCATGATCGCGCCGGAAATGCCGGTCAGCGCCACCGCCACCGCGGTCAGCGAAGGCAGGCCGCCGACCCGCTCGGCCACCGCCATCGCGATCGGCATCGTCGCCGACTTCGGCGCCAGCGACAGCAGGATCTCGTGCGAGCCGCCCAGCGCCCAGGCGATGCCGGCGGCCGAGGCGATCGCGACGGTCGAGCCGACCAGCAGCGCGACCGTCAGCGGCAGCCACATGCGCTTCAGCCGCTCGAGCTGGCTGTAGAGCGGGATCGCGAGCGCGACGGTCGCCGGCCCGATCAGGAAGTGCACGAACTTCGCGCCGTCGAAATAGGTCGGGTAGGGCGTGCCGGTGGCGAGCAGCACCGCGATGATCGCCGCCACCGCCATCAGCACCGGGTTCAGGAAGGGATTCAGCCCGCTACGCCGGTAGAGCCAGATCGCGCCCAGGTAGGCGAGCACGGTCAGCGTCAGCCACAGCAGCGGCGAGCTGGCGAGGAAGACCCAGAGCTGGAACACCGCCGGCTTCACAGCGCGTCTCCGCCCGCGTCGGCGCTGCGCTCGGCCGTGGAGCCGCGCAGCATGAAACGCAAGGTCAGCGCGGTGACGACCAGGGTCACCGCCGCCCCGCCGATGCCCGCCGCGACGAATGGCAGCCACTCCTGGCCGACACGATGGAAGTGCAGCATCACCCCCGCCACCGCCGGGATGAAGAGCAGCATCATGTGCTGCAGCAGCCCGTTGGCCGAGTCGCGCACCGACTCCGGCGCGCGCCCGCGCACGACCAGCGCCGCGAACAGCAGCAGCATGCCGATCAGCGGCCCGGGCAGCGGCAGGCGCAGCGCCTGCGCCAGGCCTTCGCCGATCAACTGGAAGACGAGCAGGGCGGCAAAACCGTAGATCATGGTCGGGGACTCCTCGCGCGGAAACGGAGCCCGATCTTCGCCGCTCCGGCCCCCGTGGAATCCCTGAGCCGACTTGAAAAGCCTTCAAGTGCCGGCGCAAGAACTCTCAACTCGAAAGCCGTGCCGATTCCTACAGTTCATGACATCGCCGGGCCGCCGTTCGTGCCGCCCGCCCGCCCGGATTCGCAACAACACGAGGAGACACGCCATGGTTTGGCAGCAGGTCTACGACCCCTTCGGCAACATGATCATCTCGACCTTGCTGGCCGCCATCCCGGTGGTGGTGATGCTGGTGGCGCTCGGCTTCCTGCACATCAAGGCCCACATCGCGGCCGGGATGGGGCTGCTGGCGGCGGTGATCGTCGCGGTCTTCGCCTACGGCATGCCGGCCGGCATGGCCGGTACCGCGGCGATGTACGGCGGCTTCACCGGGCTGCTGCCGATCGGCTGGATCGTGCTCAACATCATCTTCCTGCAGCAGCTCGCCGAGCAGAACGGCAGCTTCAAGATCCTGCAGGACTCGCTCTCCGGCATCACCGAGGACCGGCGGCTGCAGCTGCTGCTGATCGCCTTCTGCTTCGGCGCCTTCTTCGAGGGCGCGGCAGGCTTCGGCACGCCGGTGGCGGTGACCGCCGGCATCCTGATCGGCCTGGGCTTCTCGCCGCTCGCCGCCTCGGGCCTGAGCCTGATCGCCAACACCGCGCCGGTGGCCTTCGGCGCGCTCGGCACGCCGGTGATCACGCTGGCCAAGGTGCACGGCTACGATCTGATGCAGGTCACCGCGATGATCGGCCGGCAGCTGCCGTTCTTCTCGCTGCTGGTGCCGTTCTGGCTGATCTGGGCCTTCGCCGGGCGCAAGGCGATGATGGAGATCTGGCCGGCGATCCTGGTCACCGGGCTCTCGTTCGCGATCCCGCAATACCTGGTGTCGAACTTCATCGGGCCGGAGCTGGTGGACATCATCGCGGCGATCGTCTCGATGATCGCGCTGGTGCTCTTCCTGCGCGTCTGGCAGCCGAAGAAGATCTGGACTTCGCCTTCGCTGAAGGGCCACGAGAGCGACGGCGGCGAAGCCAAGAAGCCGACCGCGATCGTGCGCCATTCGACCGCCGATCTGGTGCGCGCCTGGACGCCCTGGGCCATCCTCACGGTGTTCGTCTTCGTCTGGGGCCTGCCGCCGGTGAAGACCTTCCTGAACGGCATCTTCGCGCCCTCGTTCCCGATCGCCGGGCTGCACAACCTGATCGAGAAGATGCCGCCGGTGGTGCCGGAGCCGCACAAGGAGAGCGCGGTCTACGTGCTGAACCTGCTGTCGGCCACCGGCACCGGCATCCTGCTCGCGGCGATCATCGGCGCGCTGGTGATGAAGTACAACCCGATCGAGATCGTGCGCACCTTCTTCCGCACGCTGTGGCTGGTGCGCTATTCGCTGCTGACGATCGTGCTGATGCTGGCGCTCGGCACCCTGACGCGCTTCTCCGGCACCGACACCACGCTCGGCCTGGCGTTTGCCAACAGCGGCGTGTTCTATCCCTTCTTCGGCACCTTGATGGGCTGGATCGGCGTCGCGATGACCGGCTCGGACACCGCATCGAACGTGCTCTTCGGCGGCATGCAAAAGGTCGCGGCGGAGCAGCTGGGCCTGAGCCCGTACCTGATGGGCGCGGCCAACAGTTCGGGCGGCGTGATGGGCAAGATGATCGACGCGCAATCCATCGTCGTCGCGTCGACCGCCACGCGCTGGTTCAACCATGAGGGCGACATCCTGCGCTACGTTTTCTTCCATTCGATCGCGTTGGCCTGCCTGGTCGGGCTCTACGTGACGATGCAGGCCTACGTGTGGCCGTTCACGCTGATGGTGGTGCATTGATGGCCCACCCCCGTGGCGCCTTCGGCGCTCCCCCTCGAGGGGGCCGAGCCCGGACACGAAAGGTCCAGTGGACCGATGCCATGGAAAACTGAGATGAATCAGCTTGCCGATACGGTGGTCTCGCACGAACCGCAGCCGGACACCACCTCGCGCCACGTGCGCCAGGCCGAGGTCGTGGCCCGGCTGCAGCAACTCTTGCCGGCGCGTTCGCTGCTGTGGACGCCGGAAGACACCACGCCCTACGAGTGCGACGGCCTCACCGCCTATCGCGAACGCCCGCTGCTGGTGGCCCTGCCCGAGACCGAGGCGGAAGTCGCCGCGGTGCTGAAGGCCTGCCATGCGCTGGGCGTGCCGGTGGTCGCACGCGGCGCCGGCACCGGGCTTTCGGGCGGCGCCTTGCCGCACCGGCTCGGCGTCACCCTGTCGCTCGCCAAGTTCAACAAGATCCTGAAGCTCGACAAGCTCTCGCGCACCGCGGTCGTGCAATGCGGCGTGCGCAACCTCGCGATCAGCGAAGCCGCGGCGCCGCTCGGCCTCTATTACGCGCCCGACCCGAGCAGCCAGATCGCCTGCACCATCGGCGGCAACGTCGCTGAAAATTCCGGCGGCGTGCATTGCCTGAAGTACGGCCTGACCTTGCACAACGTGCTGAAGGTCAAGGGCTTCACCGTCGAGGGCGAGCCGGTCGAGTTCGGCGCCGATGCGCTCGATGCGGCCGGCCTCGATCTGCTGACGGTCGTCGTCGGCAGCGAGGGCCTGCTCGCGGTGACCACCGAGGTCACCGTCAAGCTGGTCCCGAAACCGCGGCTGGCGCGCTGCATCATGGCCAGCTTCGCGGACGTACGCCACGCCGGCGACGCGGTCGCCGCGATCATCGGCGCCGGCATCATCCCCGCCGGCCTGGAGATGATGGACAAGCCGATGACCGCCGCCGTCGAAGACTTCGTGCACGCCGGCTACGACCTCGATGCCGCCGCGATCCTGCTCTGCGAAAGCGACGGCACGCCCGAGGAAGTGGCCGAGGAAATCGGCCGCATGGAAGCGGTGCTGATGGGCGCCGGCGCGACGCGCCTCGAAGTCAGCGCCGACGAGGCGCAACGCCTGCGCTTCTGGAGCGGCCGCAAGAACGCCTTCCCCGCTTCCGGCCGCATCAGCCCGGACTACATGTGCATGGACTCGACCATCCCGCGCAAGCGCCTGGCCGACATCCTGATCGCGATCGCCGCGATGGAGCGCAAGTACGGGCTGCGCTGCTGCAACGTCTTCCATGCCGGCGACGGCAACCTGCATCCCTTGATCCTGTTCGATGCCAACGACCCGGATCAGCTGCACCGCTGCGAGCTCTTCGGCGCCGACATCCTCGAGACCAGCGTGCGCCTCGGCGGCACCGTCACCGGCGAACACGGCGTCGGCGTCGAGAAGCTGAATTCGATGTGCGTGCAGTTCTCGCCCGAGGAGCGCGAGCAGATGCTCTCCTTGAAGCGCGCCTTCGATCCGCACGAGCTGCTGAACCCGGGCAAGCTGGTGCCGACCCTGCACCGCTGCGCCGAGTACGGCCGCATGCATGTCAAGAAGGGCCTGCTGCCCTTCGCCGATCTGCCGAGGTTCTGAGTGATGCAACACGACGATCCCGCTCTGCAAGCCGTGGTCGATCAGGTGCGCGAGGCCGCGTCGCGAGAGGCGCCGCTGCGCATCGCCGGCGGCGACAGCAAGGCCTTCTACGGCAACCCGGTGGAAGGCACGCTGCTGGACACACGGCCGCTCGCCGGCATCAGCAGCTACGAACCGAGCGAGCTGGTGATCACGGTGCGCGCCGGCACGCCGCTGGCTGAAGTCGAGGCGGTGCTGGCCGAGCGCGGCCAGTGCCTGGCGTTCGAGCCGCCGCGTTTCGGGGCCGGTGGCACCGTAGGCGGCATGGTCGCCGCGGGGCTGAGCGGCCCGGCGCGCGCGACGGCCGGTGGCGTGCGCGATCACGTGCTCGGCGCCTCGCTGCTCAACGGCCGCGGCGAGGTGCTGAGCTTCGGCGGGCAGGTGATGAAGAACGTCGCCGGCTATGACGTTTCGCGGCTGCTCGCCGGCTCGCTCGGCACCCTGGGCGTGATCCTCGAAGTCTCGCTGAAGGTGCTGCCGCGGCCGGCCGCCAGCGCGAGCCTGTGCTTCGCGATGGGCCAGGCGGATGCGCTGGACTGCGTCAACCGCTGGGCCGGCGAGCCCCTGCCGCTGAGCGCCAGCGCCTGGTTCGAAGGCCGGCTCTGGCTGCGCCTCGCGGGTGCGCAGGCGGCAGTGCGCTCGGCCATCGCCACGCTCGGCGGCGAGCGGCTCGACGATCGCGAAGCCGAGGCCTTCTGGACTTCGTTGCGCGATCAGCAGCACGCCTTCTTCGCCGGCCTGCCGCTGTGGCGCCTCTCGGTGGCCGCCACCACCCCGCCCCTCGCCTTGCCCGGCGAAAGCTTGATCGAATGGGGCGGCGCGCAACGCTGGCTGATATCGACGGAACCCGCCCGGCGCATCCGCGATGCGGCCCGCGCGGCCGGCGGCCACGCCACGCTGTTCCGCGGCAGCGTGCCCGGCGTCGCCGCCTTCGATGCGGTCTCGCCGCCGCTGGCACGCATCCATCGCCAATTGATGACATCGTTCGACCCGCAGCACTTGTTCAACCGCGGCCGCCTCTATCCTTCAGACTGAGCCCATGCAAACCCAACTGTCCCCGGAGTTCAAAGGCACGCCCGACGGCGAAGCGGCCGAGGCCATCCTGCGCAAGTGCGTGCACTGCGGCTTCTGCACCGCGACCTGCCCGACCTACCAGCTGCTGGGCGACGAGCTCGACGGCCCGCGCGGACGCATCTACCTGATGAAGCAGGTGCTCGAAGGCGCCGAGGTCACGCGCTCCACGCAGCAGCATCTCGACCGCTGCCTGACCTGCCGCAACTGCGAAAGCACCTGCCCCTCCGGCGTGCAGTACGGCGCACTGGTCGACATCGGCCGCCGCATCGTCGACAAGAAGGTGCCGCGCCCGGCCGGCGAGAAGACGCTGCGCTGGCTGCTGAAGGAAGGCCTGACCTCGCCGCTCTTCAGCCCGGCGATGAAGCTCGGCCAGGCGGTGCGCCCCTTGCTGCCGGCAGCCCTGAAGAACAAGGTGCCGCCATCGGCCGAAGCACGTGGGCGCCAGTGGCCGCGCCGCGAACACGCGAGCAAGATGCTGATGCTCGCCGGCTGCGTGCAGCCCGCGATGATGCCCAACATCAACAGCGCGACCGCCCGCGTGCTCGATGCCGCGGGCATCCAGACCGTGATCGCGCCCGGCGCCGGCTGCTGCGGCGCGATCCGCTCGCACCTGGCCGATCACGAAGGCGGCCTCGACGACATGCGGCGCAATGTCGACGCCTGGTGGCCGATCATTCAGCGCGGCGGCATCGAGGCGATCGTGATGAACGCATCGGGCTGCGGCGTCACGGTGAAGGAGTACGGCGAGCACCTGAAGCACGACCCGGCTTATGCCGAGCGGGCGGCCAAGGTCTCGGCGCTGACGCTCGATCTGAGCGAGCTGCTGCCGCGGCTGGTGCCTCGGTTGAAGGAAACGCTGAAAGCCTCGCCGCGCAAGCTGGCCTTCCATCCGCCCTGTACCTTGCAGCACGGCCAGCAGCTGCGCGGCGGCGTGGAAGCGGGGCTGCGCGAGCTCGGCTTCGAAGTCAGCCTGGCAGCGAACGAAAGCCACCTGTGCTGCGGCTCGGCCGGCACGTATTCGGTGCTGCAGCCGCAGCTCGCCTACGCGCTGCGCGACCGCAAGCTGGAGAACCTGCTGCCGCAGCAGCCCGAGGTGATCGTCTCGGCGAACATCGGCTGCATCCAGCATCTGCAGAGCGGCACCGCGGTGCCGGTGCGGCACTGGGTGGAGGTGGTGGACGAGGCGTTGACGCCGGCCTGACCAGTCATCGCTGCCTGAACAGCTGCTCGTCCGTCTCGCGCAGCCGCCGGCTCAGCTCGCGGCCCATGTTCATCTCCAGCAGCACGAACTGCTCGATGTCCTTGCGGTAGATGCTCATCAGCTGGCTGGCGCCGATCTCGATCGCGCTGCAGTCCTCGATCGCGCGCACCGAGGCGCTGCGCGGCGCCAGGTCCATCAGCGCCATCTCGCCGAAACAGTCGCCGGCAGCGAATTGCCGCAACACGTGCCACTCGCCTTCGGCCGCCTGCTTCAACACTTCGACCCGGCCGCTCTCCAGCACGAACATCGTATCGCCCGTCTCGCCTTCGCGAAAGAAGTAGCTGCCGCTCGGCACCGTGAGCACGCGCGACTGGTCGAGCAGGAACTCCAGCACGTCGGTGCGGAGGGCGCCGAAGACGGCCATCTGCTGCAGCAACTCGATGCGGGACTGCGTCGTCATCGTGGGCCTGAGAGTGCGGGAGGCGGATGTTAGTCCGGCTCGCACCCCCGGCGCCAGAGTGAGAGCCCACGATCCGCAAAGTCTCGACTTCGGCGCGGCGCGCCATACACCTGTTACCAGCACGCCACCCCAGTACATGCGATGCACGAGGGGCCATCCCGCCGAGCGCGCCACGCCACATCGGCCGGGCGCAAGATCCCGGTCGTCGGGCCAATGTGCCGCAGACATCGAGACCATCGTGCTACTTGCCATCCCGGGTGCCTCGCGCACCACCCCAGCAGCCGCCGAGCCCAGGCGGCAGGCTTGCCCTTCGACCCTCGAGACCCGCTTGCCGCGCCTGATCGCGCCGAGTTCCGATCGGCCGCCCGGCCCGCCCTGACGCGCCTTGTCGAGCCGGCGACAGAGCCGGCCAAAGGGGCTCGCCACGTGTGAACCGCACACGCCGGCACCACCCTGGCGCATCAACAGATTCCATCCGGCCTGAACCCGGGCCCCGTCGCGCGCGGCGGTCAATCGCTCGTTGCCAAGAACAAATGGAGGGCATCATGTCCTACGACTTCATCGGCCCCACGGGCCTCTCGACGCTGCTGATCGGCGCCAGCATCGCCGTCATCGCGGCGGCCTTCGTGTATGCCGCGCGCATCGTGCGCTACATCCCGAACGACCGCATCGGCGTGGTCGAAAAACTCTGGAGCTCCAGCGGCTCGGTGCGCCGGGGTCTGCTCGCCTTGAACGGCGAGGCCGGCTTCCAGCCCGAGCTGCGCCGCGGCGGCTTCCACTTCTTCCGGCCCTTCCAGTATCGGGTGCACATCCATCCGATGGTCTCGGTCACGCAAGGCAAGATCGGCTACGTCTTCGCGCGCGACGGCATCGACCTGCCGGCAGGCCAGACGCTCGCGAGCAATGCGCAGGCCGCCGACTTCCTCGACGTGCGCAGCTTCCTCGCCAACGGCGGCCAGAAGGGCCCGCAGCGCAAGATCCTGCGCGAAGGCACGCACATTATCATCCGGCGCTCTTCGTCGTGATGACCGAGGAGGCAACCTACTCGCTCAACATGAACGAGCGTGAACGCCAGTACTACGGCCAGATGCGCAGCCTGCTCGACGAGCGCGCCGCGTTCAAGCCGGTGGTGATCAAGGAAGTGATCGGCGAACACGCCTCGGACCAGCTCGCGATCGTCACGGTACAGGACGGCCCGGCGCTGGCGCGCGACGAGCTGCTGGCGCCCGATGTCGGCGACGGCCACAACTCCTTCCAGGAACCGGAGCAGTTCCTGCTCGCGGGCGGCCGGCGCGGGCGCCAGGAGCGGGTGCTGGTCGAAGGCACCTTCTACATCAATCGCCTGTTCGCGACGGTCGAGTTCATCGCCAAGACCATCATCCCGGTCGGCTTCGTCGGCGTGGTCGTCTCCTACATCGGCCGCCGCGGCGAAGACACCTCGGGCGCCGAGTACAGCCACGGCGAGCTGGTGGAGAGCGGCTGCCGCGGCGTCTGGCGCGATCCGATGATGCCCGGCAAGTACGCCTTCAATACCTACGCCGGCAAGATCGAGCTGGTGCCGACGACCAACTTCGTGCTGATGTGGAAGTCCGGCGAAAGCGGCTCGAACTTCGACTCGAACCTGCGCGAGATCACCTTGATCACGAAGGATGCGTTCGAGCCGCAGCTGCCGCTCTCGGTCGTCGTGCACATCGATTACCGCAAGGCGCCGATGGTGGTGCAGCGCTTCGGCAACGTGCGCCAGCTGGTCGAGCAGACACTCGATCCGATGGTCTCGTCGTACTTCAAGAACGTCTCGCAGACGCACACCTTCATCGAGCTGATCCAGTCGCGCAGCGAGCTGCAGGCGAATGCCTCGGTCGACATGCGCGAGCGCTTCCTCGCCTATTCACTCGAGTTCCAGGAAGTGCTGATCGGCACGCCGAAGCCTCAGGCCGGCGACAACAAGATCGAGAACATCATGGCCCAGCTGCGCGACCGCCAGATCGCGCGCGAGCAGGTCGAGACCTTTGCGCAAAAGCAGATCGCGGCCGACAAGCAGCGCGAACTGAACGAAGCCGAGAAGCGCGCCGAGAAGCAGGCCGAGCTGACCGCGTCGCTGGTCGACATCTCGATCAAGGAGAACCAGGGCGCGGCCGCGGTGAAGGCGGCGGAGAAGCGCCGTCAGGAGATCGAAGCCCTGTCGCTGGCGGAGAAATTCAGGCAGGAGAACGAAGGCCTGGGCCGGGCTTCGGCGCTGCGCAGCGTCGGCGAGGCCGAGGCCGCGGCGATCCAGGCCAAGTCGAATGCCTTGCAGGGCGAGGGCGCGGACAAGCAGCTGATGCAGACGGTGATGCTGCGGCTGGCGGAGGCCTTCGAAACGGCGAAGGTGCCGCTGGTGCCGCAGATCCAGCTGGGTGGTGCGGGCGAGGGCAATGCGTTCGGGGCCTTGCTGGGTTTGATGGGATCGTTGAAGGCGGTGGAGCTGGCACGCGAGGTGCCGCCGGCAAAGCAATGAGCGTGTTCAGACAGACGACTCCAACGCAACCACGCTCGTGATCCCCTGCCTCGCCATCTTGGCGTAAGGGCTCCGGATTGGTCCCTCCGCCGGGACCCCCATCTCGCCGGGGAGTCGGAGACTGATTTCCAGACTCCCGTCTTCGGACCGCGCGACGCCGGAGGCGCGCCCATGTCCCGTCTCGCCGCCGGTGACGGTGATCGTCGTCGAATACAGGACCTGGAAGTCGTCTCCGTCGTATTTGTCGAGCAACGTGATCGGCGGGGGCTGCAGCCGTGTCATGACTTCCCTCTCGCGGCGGCCCGGCTACTTCCTCGCGCCGGACTGCTTGAACCAGGTCTCGAAGTTCACCGTCCCGAGGCGCGGGTTGTCGCCGGGGACCAGCGTGTCGTCCTTCAGCTCGGCGCCGAAGTAACGCGCATGCGCATCGGCGACCACCTTGCGCGGATCCTTGCTCTCGGTCAGGAAACGCTGCACCAGGTCGGACAGCCGCACCCGCTCCGGTCCGGCGATCTCGACCACGCCGTTCAGCGGCACGCCCACCGCGCAGTCCGCCACGGCTGCCGCCACGTCGTCCGACGCGATCGGCTGCACGAAGGCCGGCGACAAGTGCACGCTGTCTCCGATGGCGCCCGATTGTGCGATGCTGCCGAGGAACTCCATGAATTGCGTCGAGTGCACGATCGTGTACGGAATCTTCGATTCCCGGATCAGCTTCTCTTGCGCGATCTTGCCGCGGAAGTAGCCGCTCTCGGACAGCCGGTCGGTGCCGACCACCGACAGCGCGACGTGATGCTTCACCCCCGCCTCCGCTTCGGCACGGAGCAGGTTGCGGCCCGAAGTCTGGAAGAACTCCAGCACCGCCTTGTCCTCGAACGATGGCGAGTTCGCGACGTCGATGACCACTCGAGTCCCGGCCAGCGCTTCGGCCAGTCCTTCGCCGGTGAGGGTGTTGACACCCGACGCGGGCGACGCCGCAATCACTTCATGGCCACCTCGGCGCAGCTTGTCGACGACTTTGCTGCCGATGAGCCCGGAGCCACCGATAACGACGATCTTCATGATGAACCTCTTCTTTCATGGCCCGCCGATCGGGCCGGTTGGGGAATGACTTGTCCAGGCCGAATCCCGGGATTCGGAAGACTCGGCGATACGCTCACTTCGCCAGCGTCAGCAGCGGTGCGCCCTTGTCCTTGACCAGCAGAACAAGAAACTTCGCGGGCTGCGTGCTGCTTGCGTTGCGGCCCACCGTGTGCACGTCGTCCGGCCCTTCGTAAAAGGTCTGCCCCGGAATCAGCGTCACTTCCTTGCCGCCTTTCACGCCCATCACGATCGAGCCTTCGAGCACGTAGATGAAGCCGTGGGCGTCATGGCGATGCACCGGGTCGGCGCCGCCCGGCGGGTAGTCCACGGTGATCATCGACACCTCCTTGCCGGGGATGTTTGCCAGCTCCTTCGTGATCAGCGGCGTGACGGTGGCTTCGGGCGCGGCCATCGCGTGGGACGCGGCGAAGATGCCGCAGGCCAGACCCAGCAGCGTTCCGATTCTCTTGCTAGACATGCTCAGTCCTTTGGTCGATGGCCCGTGGTTCGATGGGCCGATGGGGAATGTCTCGGCTGGGCCAAATCGTAGGAAGCGATGCCTCGGGGCACTAGATCCGCGAAAGGGATCGCGCTGTTGCCCATCGGACACCAATCCGCGGCACTCGACCGATTGGTGCGTCCAAGGCAACGCCATGAGCCGCGACACAGGCCTACCGCGCTGCTGCACCGGTGCCTACGATTTGCCGCGTTGCATCCCACCACTCCTTCATCATGAACGTCGGAAAGTCCTATCGGTTGGTCGAATTCCTATCGTGGACGCGGCGGCGGATCTACCTGCTGGTTCTGCTGGCGCTGCTTCCGATCGTGCTGTATCGACCTGGCTGATGAACGTCCAGAGCGAGGCGGTCAAGGCCATGGTGGCGAATCAGCAGATCACCGCGCTGCACCAGATGGAGATGCAGAAGTCGATCAAGGATTTTCTGGATCAGCAGAGCAAGGCCGAGCGGATCAAGAACTTCCCGTACCCCAGGCAGTACTCGATCATCGACACGATCTTCGTATGGTGCTTCGCGGTGCCGCTGCCGTTTTGCATGGTGCGCGAGTTCGACCGGCTGAATGACGGCCTGTCCGGCCGGCGGAGCCAATGACGTTCCCATCGCCCAGATCTGCCGCATGGTCGAGATCGAATTGCGCGAGGCCCTCGGCGAGACGCAGCTCCCATCGTTGCTGCGCCCGAGGAACCAGATCATCCTGTAGCCGGCCGCCGCCGGGATCGCCGGCGACATGCGTGCAAGCCGTCACAAACGCCGGCGACCGAACGTCTTGTCGGCATGGACCCTGCAAACCACACCTCGGACCTCGTTCGCCCGCGCGGACACATGATCCCGACCAACCTGCCGCTGACCGGCCCCGGCGACTCGCTGGCCTCCAGCTTCGCGACCAGTTATGCCGGCGTCGTCGCATTCATGGCGGTGGCGATCGAGGGCAGCTTCGCCCGCGCGGGCGACCGCCTCGGCATCGGGCGCTCGGCCGTCAGCCGCGGCGTGCAGAAGCTCGAAGCGCAACTCGGCGCCAGGCTGTTCAGCCGTACGACGCGCAGCACCTCGCTGACCCGCGAAGGGGAGTTGTTCCATGCGCATTGCCAACCGGGTATCGAACACATCTCGCAGGCGTTGGAGAGCATGCGCGAACTGCGTGAAGGACCGCCGCGCGGCCATCTGCGCATCGCCTCCACCGTCGGCTTCGGGCGCAAGGTGGTGGCGCCGCTGCTGTGGGGCTTCCAGGCCGCCTACCCGGAGGTCGAGCTGGAGCTCCAGCTCGACGACGGCCCGACGGACTTCACGGCCGACCGCATCGACGTGTCGTTTCGCAACGGGCGCATGGAAGACAGCCAGATCGTCGCGAAGCAGCTCTTCCCGATGCAGATGCTGGTCTGCGCCTCGCCCGAATACGTGCGGACGCATGGGCTGCCCCGCAGCGTCGACGATCTGGCCCGGCACCGCTGCATCAACACCCGGCTCGCATCGGGCCGCGTCGACGAGTGGGAATTCAAGGTGCAGGGCCGGCTGCAGAAGGTGACGCCGCGCGCGCCGTGCACCTTCAACGATGCCGACCTGGTGCTGAAGGCGGTGCTGGACGGGCAAGGCATTGCGCAGATGGCCGGCTACCAGGTCTGCGACCTGCTGCGCGAAGGCCGGCTCGTCGCCTGCCTGGCGCAGTACGCACCCGACGACCGCGGGCACTACATCTGCTATCTGAGCCGCCGGCATCTGCCGTCGCGGATACGCGTCTTCATCGACTACGTGACGACCGGCACGCGGGCGCTCGACCTGCACCGCCTGGGCCCGCTGTCGTCACCTGCCCGCTGACGGCAGGAGAACGAAGCCTCGGCCGGGCTTCGCCGCTGCGCGGCGGCGGCAGCGATGACAATGCGCTCTCGACCTTGCTCGGGCTGATGAGCTCGCTGAAGGCGGCGGAGCCGGCCTCGGGCGCGAAGACCGAATGCCGCTGACGCCCGCCGGCGCGGATGCGCAGGACGGCGCGCAGATGCGTGCGCCCTGCGCCCCGCGGCGCCGACAGCGGCTTGTCAGGCCGACATCATCGGGCCTGTCGCCCGCCGGAACCAGGCGGTGCGGTCGTCGTCTTGGGAACCCGGTTCATGTCGTTTTGTCGTTTGCTTGGCGGCGCCTTGCTGCTGTGCCTGGCGCTGCTGCCGCCCTTGCAGGCGCAGACCCTGCGCTGGGCCGCGCGTGGCGACGCGCGCAGCATGGATCCGCATGCCGCGCTGGAAACGGTGACGATCAACATCAATGCGCTGGTCTACGACCCGCTGGTCACGCTCGACCGGCAGGGCCGCTTCGTGCCGGCGCTGGCCACCGGCTGGACGGTGGTCGAGCCGACGCTGTGGCGTTTCACGCTGCGCCGCGGCGTGCGCTTCCAGGACGGCACGCCCTTCACCGCGAGCGATGCGGTGTTTTCGATCGAACGCGCGCAGCAGGCTTCGTCGCAGTTCGCGCTGCATGCGCGAGCCCTCGGCAAGGCCGCGCGCATCGACGACGACACGCTCGAACTGCACCAGGCGCGGCCCGATCCGATCCTGCTCGAACATCTTGCCGCGATCCTGATCATGAGCCGGCGCTGGGCCGAGGCGCACCACGCCGAACAGGTGCCCGACCTGAAGAACGGCCAGGAGGCCTATTCGAACCGCCACGCGATGGGCACCGGGCGCTACCTGCTGCAGCAGTACCAGCCGGGCACACGCACCCTGCTCGAGCGCAACCCGGGCTGGTGGGGACGTTTCGAAGGCAATGTGGAGCGGATCGTCTACATGCCGATGGCCAACGACGCGACGCGCACCGCGGCGCTGCTGGCCGGCGACATCGACTTCATGCAGGACGTTCCGCCCCAGGCCGCCGCGCGCCTGGCCAAGGAGCCTGCGCTGCGCGTGCTGAATGGCGCCGAGAACCGGCTGATCTACCTCGGCTTCGATCAGTTCCGCGACGAGCTGGGCTCGGCCGGCGTGAAGGGCCGCAACCCCTTCAAGGACCTGCGCGTGCGCCAGGCCTTCTTCCATGCGATCGACGCCGAGGCCCTGAAGAAGAACATCATGCTCGGCCTGTCGGAGCCCACCGGCTGCGTCTCGGCATCGGCCGCCGGCTGCCTGGCGGCGCCGACCGATCCGCAACCGCCGGCGAACCTGGCGCTGGCACGCCGGCTGATGGCCGAGGCCGGCTATCCCAAGGGCTTCGCGCTGACGCTCGACTGCCCCAACGATCGCTACACCAACGACCGCGCGCTGTGCCTGGCCATCGGCAGCATGCTGTCGCGCATCGGCATCGAGCTGAGCGTCGATGCGCGGCCCAAGGCCCAGTACTTCCCGAAACTCGGGCGCTTCGACACCAGCTTCTTCCTGCACGGCTATGGCCAGCCGACCGCCGATGCGCAGACCTTGCTCGACGGTCTGGTGCACAGCCGGGACGCCAGCACCCACCAGGGCGACGCCAACTACGGCCGCTTCGCCGATGCCGAACTGGATCGATGGCTCGATGCGGCCGGCGCGGAGACGGACCCGGCCCGGCGCGCGGCCGCGATCGGCCGTGCGCAGCAGCTCGCCGCCGATCGCCACTACCTGCTGCCGATCCACCGGCAGATGCTGAGCTGGGCCATGCGCTCCGGCGTGCACGCCGTAATGACACCCGACAACATCGTGCGGGCCGACTGGATCCGCGTCGAATGAACAAGGCGCGGTTCATCGGCGCAGCGCCGTCGCCCGATGCACGGCTGAAGGCGGCCCGGATCATCGCGCAATCCGACGCGTTGCGGGTCTACGAAGGCCTGTGGGGAGACACCGCCGAGCCCTGCCTGATGAGCCTGGTGCGGGGCGACCGCCGCAGCCCGTCGGCGCTGGCCGGCCTGCGCGCCGAAGCGCGCACCCTCGGCCTGCTGGCGGGCGTGGCCGGCGTGCCGCGCCTGCTGCTGCTCGATGAAGCCGAGGGCTTGCTGGTGCAGAGCCGCCCGCCCGGCCGCCCGCTGGCGGAATGGCCCGCGGCGCTCCGGGACGGTGATGTGCAGACCAGCCTGCGCCTCGGGCTGGCGATCGCCGAGCTGCTGGAAGGCCTGCAGGCCGCGCGTGTCATCCACGGCAGCCTGCATCCCGGCAACCTGGTCTTCGAGCCTGAGCGAGGCCAGGCCGGCCTGATCGGCTTCGGCGGCGCGGTGCTGCAAACCCATGTCGACACGCACTTCGGCCCGGCGCCGCGCGTCGCGCACGCATTCGAGTTCAGCGCCCCCGAGCAGACCGGGCGCATGGGCCGCGGCGTCGATTACCGTGCCGACCTGTACGCGCTCGGCGCGTCGCTCTACTGGATGCTGGCAGGCCGCGCGCCCTTCGCCGAGTTGTCGCCGCTGGCGCGCCTGCATGCCTTGCTGACGCGCATGCCCGAGCCGATCCCAGCGCTCGATCCGGCGCTGTCGGCCGTGCTGATGAAGCTGCTCGCGACCAACCCCGAGCAGCGCTACCAGTCCGCCCACGGCCTGCGCGCGGACCTGTTGCATTGCCTCGGCCGTCTGCCCTCCGGCCGCGCCGGAGAAGACTTCGTGCCGGGCCGGGCGGATCACCGCATCCAGCCGGTGCAGCCCTCGCATCTGTTCGGCCGCGAGCCCGAGCTGGCGCGCCTGCGCGCCGCGCTGCAGGCCGACGACGGTCAGGCCCGCTGCGTGATGCTGCGCGGCTATGCCGGCGCGGGCAAGACCGCCCTGGTGCGTGCGCTGTATCCGGCCATCACTTCGAACCGCGGCATGTTCGCCGCCGGCAAGTATGAGCAGTACCAGCGCCTGACGCCTTACCGCGGGCTGGCGGAGGCCCTTGGCGAACTGGCCGGCTATGCACTGGCGCTGGCGCCGGAGCGGCTCACCCGGCTGCGCCGCCGCCTGCTCGATGCGCTCGGCCCCAATGCGCCGCTGCTGGCGCGCCTGGCGCCGCGCTTCGTGCCGCTGCTGTGGGGCACCGGACATGGGCCGCCGCCCGACGAGCAGGACACCGCCGGCGTGCTGCAGCGCATGAAGCAGACCCTGGGCGCCGTCTTCGCCGTGCTGCGCGAGCGCGGCAATTCGCTGGTCCTGTCGATCGACGACCTTCAGTGGGCCGACGCCCATTCGCTCGAGCTGCTGGAGACGATCGCGCTCGATCACAGCTGGGGCAGCGTGCTCTTCATCGGCGCCTACCGCGACAACGAAGTGGATGCCGCGCATCCGTTGCGGTCGATGCTCGCGAACCTGCGCCAGGCCGGCACCGACGTGGTCGATCTGGAGGTCGGCGGCCTGGACGACGCGGCCGTGCAGGCGCTCGTCGGCGACGTGCTCGACGCGCCGCCGCAGAACATCGACACCCTCGCTCGGGCGATCGGCGGGAAGACGCTGGGCAACGCCTTCTTCGTGCTGCAATACCTGCGCCGATTGTTCGATGCCGGGCAGCTGCAGCGCACGCCTGCCGGTTGGCACTGGGACGACGCGGCGCTGCAAGCGCTCCCCAGCTCCGACAACCTCGTTGCCGGCCTGCTGCAGGAATTCCAGCGCCTGCCGCACGAGGTGCAGCGGCTCGCCGGCGTCTGCGCCTGCCTCGGCGGCGAGCTCGACGTCGAACTGCTGGCACGCGTGATGGCGGTGCCTTCGGCGCGCATCGATGCGTGGATGCTGCCGCTGATCCAGCACGACATGCTGCTCGATGCCGAAGGCGGCCCCGCGCGCGCCGCGGAGGCGCCGGCGCAGCGCCCGCAGCGGCTGCGCTTCTGCCATGACCGCATGCAGCAGGCGGCGCGCGACCTGCTCAGCGAGGCCGAGCGCCGGCACTGCCACCTGGCGATCGCGCGTGCGCTGGCGGGGCGGCCGGAGGCCTCGTTCGCCGCGGCGGAACACTATCTGGCGGCGCTGCCCGAGGTCACCGAGGCTGCCGAACGCGAGCAGGTCGCAGGCCTGCTGCTGAACGCCGCGCGCGAGGCCCTGGCCAGCGGCGCGGCGGACCGGGCGCTGCTCTTCGTCGACGGCGCTGACGCCTGCGCGCCGCCGCACGACGTCCGGCTGCAGCTCGACGTCGTGCGTCACGCGATCTGCTACAGCCTGTCGCGCTACGAAGAGGGCGACGCGGTGTTCGCCCGGCTGTTCCCGCGCGCCTCGATCCCGGCCGCATCGATCGCGCAGGCCATGGCCTTGCAGGTCGAGTCGCTCAACGTGCGCGAACTGTTCAGGCCCGCCGGGCAGCTCGCGCTCGACTGCGTGTCCGCCCTCAGCATCGAGCCCCCGGCCGAAGGCCACTGGGATCGTGTCATCGACGAGGAGATCGCAGCGCTGTATGCCGCGCTGGCGCAGCGCGGCGATGCGCTGTTCGGCGCCTTGCCGCCGCTGGCCGATCCTCGGTGGCAGGCCGCCGGCCGCCTGCTGATCTCGACACCGGCCCGCTTCAGCTGGCGGCCCGAAGTGCGCGACTGGGCCATCCTGCGCGGGCTGCGCCTGGGCTACGAACAAGGCGAGTTCCCGGCGCTGGCCTGGACCCTGGTGAATTCGATCGCGCCGCTGGTCGAGCGCCGCGATGATTTCGCCACCACGTTGCGGCTTGCCCAGGCCGGCCTGCGCCTGGCCGAGCGCTCGGCCCGGCCCGACATGGCGGCGCGCGCGCTGGCGCGCATCGGCGCGCTGATCTGCCCCTGGTCGGCGCCGCTCGAACAAAGCATCGACTACGGGCGCCGCGGCGGCCGCCTGGCGCTCGATGCGGGCGACACCGCCACCGCCTGCTGGTGCTGCTGGGTCGTGCTGATCGGGCAGCTCGACACCGGGCGTCACCTGGCGCTCACCGCCGCCGAAAGCGACAGCGCGATCCAGACCGCGCAACGCGCCCGCTACGCCGCCTTCGTGCGCATGTATCGCATCTACGCGCAATTCGTGCGTGCGATGAAGGGCGAGACCGCGGCACCGGGCGATCTCGATGGCGACGGCATCGCCGCCGACCAGTTCCGCGGCGCCGGCGCCGTCAGCGACGGACCCCACATGGTGTTCGTCGTGCTGCGTGCCCTGTCGGCCGCACTGTTCGGCGACTGGACGCAGGCACTGGCCTTCAGCCGCAGCGGCACCGGGCTGGACATCAAGCGCAACACCTATCTCGACGCGTTGCAGCACTGGATCCATGCGCTGGCGCTGTGCCAGGCACGCCGCGGCGCGGCTGCCGAAGGGCGCGCCGCCCTCGACGCCGAGCTGGCCGAGGTAGGCGCATGGCTGGAGCGCCGCGCCGCCCAGGCGCCGATGAACCTGCGGCACATGAACCAGCTGGTGCTCGCGCTGCGCGCCTGGGGCGACGGCGACTTTCGCGCCGCCGCCACGGCCTTCGAAGCCAGCATCGCCGGCGCCCTGCAGCAGCACCGGCCCTATCACCATGCGCTGGCCTGCGAGCTCGCGGCTGCGTTCTTCGGCGCCGAGCGCCTGCCGCACGCGGCGCACGGCTACCTGGTCGCGGCGCTGCAGGCCTATGAAGACTGGGGTGCCACGGGCAAGGTGCGGCAGTTGCTCGACAGCCACCCCGGCCTGGCGCAACGCGCCGGCCGCCTCGTGCCCGCGGACACAACGCGCTCGCTCGACGAGTTTCCGGCGCCGGCCGGGCTCGACCTGATCGGCGTCACCCAGGCCGGCCAGGCCCTGGCGCGCGAGCGCGACCCGGATGCGCTGCTGCGAGTGCTGTTCGATCTGCTGCGCCAGTACGCCGCGGCCGAACGCGGCCTGCTCTACTGGCATGCCGAAGGCGAATGGTCGGCGCGCGCCGGCTTCTCGCCGGACGGCCACTGGCTGGACGCAGCCGGCAGCGAAGCCGCCGCCACCGTCGCCGCGGTGCCGCGCTCGGTGCTGCGCTACCTGATGCAGACCCTGGAGCCGCTGCTGCTGTCCGAGCTGGCCCAGCACAGCCGTTTCAACCGCGACCCGCTGGTGCAGCAGCATGGCATCCAATCCATCGTGGGCCTGCCGATCCATCACCGCGGCGAAGCCGTGGGCCTGCTGTATCTCGAAAACCGCCGCGTCGCAACCCGGCTCGACGCGGCCCAGCTCGATACCTTGCGGCTGATCGGCCTGCAGTTCGCGGTGGCCTACGAAAACGCGCAGATGAACCGCAGCCTCGAGATCCAGGTCGCGGTGCGCACCGAAGAGCTGCGGCGCGAAAACCTCGAACGCCGCCGGGCCGAAGAAGCGGCCGAGGCGGCGAACCGCGCGAAGAGCCAGTTCCTGGCGAACATGAGCCACGAGATCCGCACGCCGATGAACGCGATCCTCGGCATGTCGCACCTGGCGCTGAAGAGCGGGCTCAATCCGCAGCAGCGCAACTACGTGCAGAAGGTCGAGCAGTCGGCCGAATCGCTGCTCGGCCTGATCAACGACATCCTCGACTTCTCGAAGATCGAAGCCGGCAAGCTCGAGGTCGAATCGACCACCTTCGATCTCGGCGACGTGATGAGCAGCCTGTCCAACCTGATCGGCCTGAAGGCGGAAGAAAAGGGGCTGGAGCTGCTGTTCGAGCTGCCGCCGAAGCCGCCGGGGCCGTTGATCGGCGACCCGCTGCGGCTGTCGCAGGTGCTGGTCAATCTCGGCAGCAATGCGATCAAGTTCACCGAGCAGGGCGAAGTGCTGGTGCGCGTCGCCGAAGTCGAGCGCAGCGACGACAGCGTGGCCTTGGAGTTCAGCGTCAGCGACACCGGCGTCGGCATCGACGAGGCGGCGCTGGCGGCGCTGTTCCAACCCTTCACGCAAGCCGATGCCTCGACCTCGCGCCGCTACGGCGGCACCGGGCTGGGCCTGGCCATCAGCCGCCATCTGGTGCAGCTGATGGGCAGCGACATCGGCGTCAGCAGCACGCCGGGCCGGGGAAGCCGCTTCCACTTCGTCGCGCGCTTCGGCTCGAGCCGTCTGGCCTCGGCGGCGGCGCCGACGCTGCCGCCGGCGCGCCTGCTCGTCGTCGACGACAACGCCAGTGCACGGCGCATCCTCGTCGAGATGGCGCACAGCCTGGGCCTGCAGGCCGAAGCGGCGGCCGACGGCTGGGACGCACTGCGTGCCGCGGTGCTCGCCGACCAGGCCTCGCAGCGCTTCGACCTGGTGCTGATGGACGACGGCATGAAGGGCATGGATGGCCTCAGCTGCGCACGCGCGATGCAGCGCAGCCTGGCTACGCAGCCGCCGGCCATCGTGATGATGGGCGCCGTCGATAGCGCCAGTCTCGCGGCGCAGGCCGACGAGCGGGCCGTGGTCCTCGCCAAGCCGGTGACGCCATCGGCCCTGTTCAACGCCGTCGCGGAAGCCCTCGGCCACGGCGTGCGGGCGGAGCGCCGAGGGGCGCAGCGGGCCGAATCGCTGAGCGAGCATCGGGCGCGCCTCGCGGGGCGCCGGGTGCTGCTGGTGGAAGACAACCTGATCAACCAGGAGCTCGCGCTCGAACTGCTGACCGATGCCGGCATGCTGGTGAGCATCGCCGACAACGGCCGGCTCGCGATCGATGCGCTGGCGCGGCAGGCCTTCGACGGCGTGCTGATGGACTGCCAGATGCCGGTGATGGACGGCTACGAAGCGACGCGGCGCCTCCGCGAAGACCCGCGCTGGCAGACCCTGCCGATCATCGCGATGACCGCCAACGCGATGGCCGGCGACCGCGAGAAGGCCCTGGCCGCGGGCATGAACGACCACATCGCGAAACCGATCGATGTCGAGGCCATGTTCGCGACGCTGGCGCGCTGGATCGGCGCACCAGCCCGGCGAGACGCGCTGGCCTGACTCGGCAGATCGTCAGGAGCGCGCGGAGGTTTGCAGACTGCGCGCCGGCTGTTGCATCGGCGCGGCCGCGCTGCTGGGCGTGAGCGTGTTGCCGTCGACCGTGACGCGCTGGCCGACGGCCGGTGCAGACTGCTGGCTGAGCGTGCGGGTACTGCCGTCATCCATGCGCACACGCACGCTGTATTGGGTTGTCGAGCGGACACGCTTCTCGACTTCGTTTCCGACCAGGCCTCCGCCGACTGCGCCGACCACCGTCGCCACGGTCTTGCCGGTACCGCCACCGACCTGGTGCCCGAGCACACCACCCAGCACGCCGCCTGCGACCGCACCGACGCCGCTGCCGCTGCCCTTTTGTTGCGTCGCGTCGACGGCCTCGACCACCCCGCAATGGCCGCACACCTGCGCCGGTTGCATCACGGCTGGCGTGTTTGCCAGCGCGTGTGCTTGGTTGCCTTCATGGTTCTGCTGCGCCGCAGCGTGCGGCTTGGCAGCCGCCTTCGCTTTTGCCGCGTGCTCCGCTGCGGCGTTTGCCGCTGCCATTTGCGTGGCGACGGCCGACGCTGCGGCGGATGCAGCCGCCGCGGCAACCGCGTTGGGATCAGGCTGCTGGTTGTTGCAGCCGGCCAGCATCGCAGCGGCGAGCGCCGTTGCACCGAGAGTCATCGATCGGAAGTTCATAGGCGTCCCTTGAAGGTCGTTGGGTGATTGCAGCGCCATCCGCGGCGCGCAATGTGGCGTATCAACGGCACTCGCAGATGATCGGATGTCAGAAAGACCTGCGGGATCGGCCAGAGTGTGAGGAACTACACCAGATCGACCGAATTCCGCATTTCACTCTTATCAATATCCAGGTGTCCGTCACGCCTGGCCGCAAATCGCGCGAGGCTTCTCCCCCGGCGCCCAGCGCGCCCACTCCGTCTCCGAGATCGCACGCTGGCCGGCCGGCAGCCGTGCACAGGCCGTTCCGGACAGGCTGTCCGCCCGGTCCAGCGGGATGCGCTCGGCGGTGACGCGCAGCGCCATTCGTTCCGGATTCATCGACGGCAGCAGGTCGACGACGGTTCGAACGGCGGTCGTTTCGTCCGACAGGCCGATCGAGGCGGGCCTGCTCCCGTTCATCGCGCCCAAGGTGCCCGCGATCGGGGACAGCGGCTGCGTGCGGCCCCCGGGCGCCTTCAACGGAACGTGCTCGTAGGCGAGCTCGTGCAGCACCTTGCCCGTCGACAGATCCCACAGCGTCAGCGTCGTGCGCAGGTCGGGACCGATGGGGACGCGCACCGGCAGCAGGGCCGGCGTGATGTCGAGCTTCGATGGACAGGCCGACCCCGTCTCGTCGATCAGCAGCCGGCGCCCGGAAGGCGAGAACGCCGCCGCGCGCAGGCTGTCCACCACCGCGCCCAAAGGACCCACCGGCGCGGTCCACGGCGGCGTCTCGAAGCAGACGGCCTGGGTGCGCACCTGGACGACGGCGAAGCGGCCTTCGACGCTGGGCGGACCGCCCTCGGCCGGCACCACGCGCTGCCGCTCCTGCACCAGCAACCGACCGTCGCGGCTGACCGCCACCAGCCGGCTCGACGGCGTCATCGGCGATCCAGCGCTCGGCAACGGCCAGACTTCGATCTTCTGCTCGATCGATGCCGGTGCTGCCCGACGCTCGAGCGACAACAGCAGGACATGCCGGGTCAGCACCGTCGGCTGCGTCGCAGCCCTCGGAGAGTCGGGACGCTCGCGGGCAGCGCGCATCGTCTCGAGCAGGGCGCGCACATCGCCTCGCGTCACCTGGGTCGAGGCCACCGTTTCGCCGCCACAGGACAGCAGCAATTGCTCGGGAAACGGGACGCCCATCGCCCCCAGCACGATGTCATCCTCGATGCGCTCTGCACGCACGAGCCGCTTCGTGTCGAGTGCATAGATTCTCAGCGTCGCGCCCAGCTTGACGACGGCGCGGCGGCGGTCGGCGCTGACGGCCACGGGATAGAGAGACACGGGCGTTTCCGGCGGCAGCCCGGCGAACTGCGCCGCGAATCGCTCGTAGGGATCGCCGCCCGCATCCAGGCTGCCGAACGCCGCTCGAAAAGCCGCATCGGTGTCGGTCATCAGTGCCTGCGCCGCGTGCCGGTTGGCCGTGAACGCAGCGCAGGCCGCAGGGCCGAGGTCGTCGAGCACGTGGACGAGGCCCGTCCGCGTATCGAGCATGCGCAGCCGGCGGTCCACCCCGACCCAGACGGTCTCGGCCATGCCGGTCGTGACGGGCGAAAACCCCATCGGCTCGGCGGGCGCCGGTGTAGCGGACGAGGGCGACACCGGCAGCTCGAACAGCGCCTCCTCGCGATGCACCTCCGGCTGCGGCGGCGACAGCCGCCACAGTTCGAGCCGCGGCGCGGCGTCCTTCTGGATCGGCGGCGGCACCGTGAAGCTCGCCAGCAGGTCGTCGCGCGGCGAGAAGGCGAGCGCCATGCCGCCAAGGCGATGAAAGCGCGCGGTTTCGCCGCCCTTCCAGGTGTCCCAGATCCTGACCGCGGGATGGACCGAGATCAGGCCGCCGACCGGCGTGGTCCGCATCCCCATGCTTTGCGAGCCGACGAAGCGCCCGTTCGGCGAAACGAACAACACCGGCGGCGAGGTCCAGGTCACCGTGGGGCCGAGCTCCGCCCCGTGATCGAAGCGGGCGACGGGTTCGAAATTGGCCACAGGGATCGCCGCGAAGGCAGTTCCATAGCGCGGCTTCAGGCCGGGCCGCCACACGTCGACGCGGCCGTCCTTCCAGGCCGTGGCCAGCACCGAGCCGTCGTCGCTGGACGCCGCATCGATGATGGCCGAGTAGCGCTCGACATTGCCGATGGCGGCGCCGTCCCAGTCGGACCTGCGGGCATGTTCGAGCTCCACGTCCACGCCGCCGACGATGCTCTGCAGACGGACCCCCCTCGGCCCCGGCGTGATCACGAATCGATCGCCGCCGACGAAGCGAAGCGTCGCGCCGGCGGCGCCGCGCCATTGCGCCTCGCCGGTCCGAACGTCGAGCACCGCCAGCGACTCGTCGCCCATGCGGACGGCCATCACCCGCCCGAGTTCACCGATGGCCAGCAACGCGGCCTCCACCGGCAGGGAAAGCGCATGCAGCGGCGCCGGCTGATCCAATTGCCACAGGCTGACCCGGCCGTCCTCTTCGGCCAGCACGATGTCTTCGAGACGCGGCGCACCCCGCGTCAGCATCGACACGATGTCGGGCGGATCGGCCGCAGAGGCCGCTGCCTCCGCGGATCGCCGAACCAGGCGCCCGAGCCTGACGCGATGCGGCAGGCTGCTCTGCCACAAGGCCTTGCCCGACACCAGGTCGATCACGCGCACCCGCTTGGTCGAACGTCCTGCGATCAAGGCCACCAGATGATCGCCGAGGGCTGCCAGATCCATCGCCCGGCCGATGCGCGGCTCCGTCACCGCGGCGTCGACCAGATCGGCCAGCAGGACGCGATGCACGCGGGCGTCGGGCTCGTCGCCGCCGATCAGCATCGCCGCGTGCCGGCCATTCGGCGCGAACACGATCTTGCCGGGTGCATCCCCCAGGTCCGCCGCGTGATGGACCCTCAGCTCATGGGTCTTCGTCGACCAGATCAACCAGGCGGCGCTGGTCGCCGCGGTCAGCCAGGCGCCGTCGGGGCTGAAGCGCGGGTTGGACGTCAACGCGTCCGCGGACGCGGGCCAGGGCAGCGCGGCAACGGCCAAGGGCTCCAGCCTGTCCACGCTCAGCTTCAAGGCCTTGCGCGCCTCGTCGCTCGGGCGCAGGCTGAGCGATGCCAGCAGCATCCGCGTGGCCCGTTCGCCGGGCGCCGCGGCATCGGCCAGCACCGCGCGGGCCTCTGCCACCAGGCGCTGGGCATTGGCTTCCGTGCGCTGCGCGGCGGCCTTGTTGCGTTGCCAATAGGCGAGGATGCTCAAGCCGATCGAGACGGCCGCGACGACCGCCGAACCGAAGATCCATCCCTGCTGACGGCGCGTCGCACCGTGCCGGCTGGCCGAAATGAAGTCTCGATGGAAGTCGGTTGCGGCGGGTGCCTGCCTGGGTTGCAGCGAGAGCCAGCGCTCGGCGAGATCGAGAGCCGGGCCGCGCAGCATGTCGCCCGCCCGTCGGCCATCGTCGACCCAGCGTCGGGCCAGCTCACCGAGACGCGTGTGCTCGCGCACCCAGCCGATATCCGTCTGCACGGCGGCGCGCAACTGGGCCAGGCCTTGATCGAACGCGTCCTGCCCACGCAGGAAGATGAAGTTGAGCTTGGCGACCGTGGCCGGCAAGGTCTCGGCCGGCGTGTCCCGGATGACGACCGGAACGATGCGCTTGCTGGCCGCGAGTGCGCTGTCGATCTCCCATGCCACCACCTGCGACTGCATCGAGTCCGGCGAGACGCACAGCACGATCGCGTCCGCCTTCAGGATCAACGCGGCGAGCCTGTCGCTCCAGGCCTCGGCGGGCAGGATGTCGCGCTTGTCGCGAAACACCTCGATGCCCGCATCGGTTTCCAGGGATTCGGCGAGGCGCACGACCGCCGCTTCGTCGCGGCGCGAATACGAGATGAACAGCTTCGTGCGCGCCGGCGCCGGTCGCGCCGCCGCAGACTGCTCGTCTCTGCGAGGGAACACGGCCAGCGCCCCGGCATCGACTCATTCAGAAGTCGAAGTCCTTGATGTTGTCCTTCGTGAAGATCGTCGGCGAGCCGAGCAGGATCTCGCTGCCGTTGATCACCTTCAGCTCGCCGAGCTTGCCGGCCTTCACCGACTTGTCGCCCGGCTTCAGCGTGCCATCGGCCACCGAGCGCATCACATAGGCCGCGGCATAACCCAGGTTCACCGGGTTCCACAGCACCACCGACTTGACGCAGCCCGAGGCCACGTAGGGCTTCATCGGGTTCGGCGTCGCCAGGCCGACGACCGCGATCTTGCCGCACTGCTTGGCCTGCGTCACCGCCTCCGCCGCGGCCGGCGTCGCCACGCTGGTCATGCCGAAGATGCCCTTCAGCTCCGGTCCGTATTTGTTGATCAGGGTGTTGGCCTGGTTGAAGGAGAGGATGTTGTCCTCCTGCGCTTCCACCGTCTCCAGGTACTTCAGCTTCGGATGGCACTTGGCCGCGTAGGCGCCCATCTCGGCGATCCAGCGGCCTTGGCCCGGCGTCGTGAAGGTCGAGGTCACCAAGGCCACGCCGCCGCTCTCGCCGACCTGCGCCACCATCTGGTCCACCAAGGTCTTCGCGACGCCGTTCCATTCCGCCATGTTGACGAACCAGGTGCGCGCATCGGGTGTCGAGTTCGCGTCGTAGCCGACGACGATGATGCCCTTCGAGAGCGCCTTCTTCAGCACCGGCGCGATCGCCACGGTGTCGTTCGCGGCGAAGTAGATGCCGTCGACGCCGCTGGTGATGTAGTTGTCGATCAGCGAGATCTGGTCGTCGATGTTGGCCTTGGCCGGGCCGTCGGTCTTGGAGTTCATGTTGCCGATGTCCTTCGCGCCTTCGGCGATGCCTTTGGCGGTCGCGGCGAAGTAGGCGATGCCGACCAGCTTGGGCACGTCGACCACCTTCAGCGTCTTGCCCTTGCGGTCCGGCGGGTTCGTCGGCAGCTTGCCGTCATAGGGCTTGGCGACCGGCTGCATCGGCGTGTTGTCGCAGGCCAGCGGATTGGTCGGCTGGTTGTCGCCGCCGGTCCACAGGGAGGCCGAGAACGCCGGCGCGGATGTCAGACAGGCCGCGAGCGCGGCCACCAGAGCGGAACGGAACAACATGTCGAAGTCTCCTTGATGGGTTTTGTCGGAGGCGAGCAGGGGTCCGTCGGCAGGCTCGGGGGCTCCGCTGGGTCGTCAGCCGTGGCCGTCACGGCGAAAAATGCTACCGATCAGTACGGTCAGGATCAACACCACGCCGATCGCGACGATCGTGCCGTCACCCTTCACGCCGCCGAGCGAGAGGCCGCTCTTCAGCGATTGCATCAAGGCCAGGCCGAGCGCGGTGCCGATGATCGTGCCACGTCCGCCGAAGATGCTGGTGCCGCCGAGCACGACCGCCGTGATCGCGTCGAGCTCGATGCCCGAGCCCATATCGGAGCGCGTGGTCGAGACGCGCGAGACGAAGATCACCGCGGCCAGCGAAGCGCAGAACCCGGAGAAGGCATAGATCGCGAGCTTGCCGCGATCCACCGCAAGGCCGGAGAAGCGCGCGCCGGTTTCGTTCGCGCCCATCGCATAGGTCGCGCGGCCCCAGGTGGTCAGGCTCAGCACCGCGGCGGTGAGCAGCACGATCAGCAACAGCACCCAGAGCTGCACCGGCACGCCGAAGAGATCGCCCTGGCCGAGCACGTAGAACCAGTCGGGAAAGCCGCGCACCGAGCGCGCCTGGCTGATGCCTTCGGCAAGGCCCCGGTACAGCGCCAAGGTCGCCAAGGTCGCGATCAGCGGCGGCACCTTGAAGCGCGTGATGATCAGCCCGTTGATCGCGCCGGCCAAGGTGCCGACGATCATCGCCAGCACGATCGCCAGCGGCAAGGGCAGCTCCAGGTTCTGCCAGAAGGCGCCAAGCAGCACCGCCACCAGGCCGAGGATCGACCCGACCGACAGATCGATGCCGCCGGTGATGATCACGAAGGTCATCGCCAGCGCGACCAGGCCGATCTCGGCGATCAGTCGCCCTTGGTTCAGCAGGTTGTCGATGGTCAGGAAGTTGGCCGACTGGCGCGACAGCACGATCAGCGCGAGCAGCACCAGTGCCGCCAGCACCACTTCGTGCAGATGCCCGCCGAGCCGGCTCATCAGCGCTTTCATATCGATTCCCCATTTCGCCACGCGCCACGCGGGACTGCCGGCAGCCACCGCGTATCCGGCTTCGCCGGTCCGCCGGTGGCGCCCCCTCGAGCAACTGTCGCCCGGCCGCTCTCAAGACCGGGGGCTGACATACGAGGGGGCGGCCGAAGGCCGTAGCAGGTGGTCAATTTATCCGCCCGCGGCGCGCCATGTCGGCCAGCACCGTCACCAGGATCAGCAGGCCGACCACCGAGCGCAGCCAGTAGGCGGAGACGTTGACGAAGATCAGCGCCGAACCGATCGCGGCGAACAGGATCGCGGCCAGGGTCGAGCCGATCACCGTGCCGGTGCCACCGAGGATCGAGACGCCGCCGATCACCGACGCGGTGATGATCGACAGTTCGAGTCCGTTCGGCACGGTCGACTGGATCACCTGCAGCTGCGTCGCCAGCAGCAGCGCCGCGAGCCCGGCGAAGAAGCCGTGGAAGGCGAAGACCAGCACGGTCCCGCGCTCGATCGGGATGCCGACCGCGCGCGCCGCGTCGCCATTGCCGCCGATCGCATAGATCGCGCGACCGGCGCCGGAGTACTTCATCCACAACGCCATCACGGCGGTCAGGATCAGCATGAACCAGATCGGCGACGGCATGCCGAAGAGCCGCATCTGCGCGATCAGGAAGTCCTGCGGCAGGTTCGAGATCCAGGCGCCGCCGGTGACGCTGATCAGCCCGCCCTTCAGCACCGAGAGCATGCCCAAGGTGACGACGATCGACGGGATGCGCGCGTAGGCGACGAGCACGCCGATGAAGGCGTTGACCACCATGCCGCAGAGCACCGGCACGGCCCAGCAGACCCACGGGGAGTAGCCCTTGACGGCAAGCGTGCCGGCGATCGTCGCGAGCACGCCGATCAGCGCGCCGACCGAAACGTCGATGTGCCCCGAGATGATCACCAGCGACATGCCGATCGCCGCGACTGCGATGTAGGCGTTGCCGGCGAAGATCGCGTTCAGGTTGTTGCTGCCGAGGAAGCGCGGGTTGTAGAGGCCGACGGCGACGAAGATCACGACCAGCGCGGCCAGCAGCACCAGCTCCTGGCCGTGGCTCTCGAGGAACTTGGCGAGCGGGCTGCGCGTGGGGCGGCGCTCGAGCATCTCGGCGGATGCTACGCTGCTCACTGGAGTACCTTCGGGCTGCGCCCTTGGGTATTCGCCCTTGGGACCGCCCGGCGGGCTCATGCCGCGGCCGCCATCTCGACCCGCATCATCGCCGCGCCGACTGCCGCCGGCGTCGCCTCGGCCCGGTCGAAGGTCGCGACGATCGCGCCGGCGTTCATCACCAGCACCCGGTCGCTCATGCCCAGCACCTCGGGCAGCTCGCTCGAGATCATGATGATCGCGAGGCCCTGCTGCGTCAGCCGGCCCATCAACGCGTAGATCTCGGCCTTCGCGCCGACATCGATGCCGCGTGTCGGCTCGTCGAGGATCAGCACCTTCGGCCCGACCTCCAGCCACTTCGCGATCACGACCTTCTGCTGATTCCCGCCCGACAGCTCGCGCGCCCGCTGCTCCGGCCCGCGCGTGCGCACGCCGAGGCTCTTGATCGCCTCGCGCGCGACGCGCACTTCCTCGGCGAAGCGGATCAGCAGCCCGCGCGACATGCGCCGCAGGTTGGCCAGGCTGACGTTCTCGCGGATCGTCATGCTCTTCACCAGGCCTTGCAGGCCGCGGTCTTCCGGCACGTAGGAGATGCCGAGATCGCGGCCGGTCTTCGGGCTGTCGATCTTGACCGGCCGGCCTTCGAGCAGGATCTCGCCCGAGGTCGCCGGCGTGATGCCGAAGATCGTCAGCGCCAGCTCGGTGCGGCCGGAGCCGACCAGCCCGGCGATGCCGAGGATCTCGCCGGCGCGCACCGAGAGCGAGGCGTGCTGCACCTCGCGGTGATGCGACACGTCGCGCAGTTCCAGCACCACCGGGCCGAGCGTCGGATGCACCTTCGGGAACATCTGGTCGAGCGAGCGGCCGACCATCATCGAGACCAGCATCGATCGGTCGACCTCGCCGATCGCCTTGGTGCCGACGAAGCCGCCATCGCGCAGCACGGTCACCCGGTCGGCGAGCTCGAAGATCTCCGGCATGCGGTGGCTGACGTAGATGATCGCGACGCCGCGTGCGCGCAGCGCCTTCACCACCAGCATCAAGCGCCGCACGTCGGCCTCGGCGAGCGAGGCGGTCGGCTCGTCCATGATCAGCACGCGCGCGTCCTGCGACAAGGCCTTGGCGATCTCGACGCGCTGCCGGTTCGCCACCGACAGGTTCACCACCTTGGCGCTCACGTCGAGGTCATGGCTGTCGAGTGAATCGAGCAGCTTGCGCGCCTGGCTGCGCATCGTCGCCCAGTCGAGCCCGCCCCAGGCCAGGCGCGGCGCATGGCCGAGGAAGATGTTCTCGGCCACGGTCAGCTCGGGGAAGAGCAGCAGCTCCTGGTAGACGGTGGAGACGCCGCGCCGGCGCGCCTCGCGCGGCGACCTGAAGCGCACCGCCTCGCCGGCCACCTTCAAGCTGCCGCCATCCGGCTCGTGCACGCCGGCGATGATCTTGATCAGCGTCGACTTGCCGGCGCCGTTTTCGCCGAGCAGCGCGTGCACCTCGCCGGGGCGCACGTCGAAGCTCACGTCCTTCAGCACCTTCACCGGGCCGAAGGACTTGGAGATGCCGATCAGTTCAACGACCGCGTTCGCCGCCGGTGCATCGGCGGGCGACTCCGGGTTCAAGCTGCCAACGACATTCGCCAATCTCGCTGCACTCCGACAGGGCGCGCCGGCCGGAGGGCGGCCCGCGTGAGCGCCCGACTCTGCCAGTTTCCTACCGGGAAGTAGAGAGGGTGATCACCATGGTCGGGCGGTTGTCGCGGCAACCCGGTCAGCGCAGCTTCACCAGGCCGTTGAGCACCTGGTCCAGCCCGCCGAAGACCGAGATCTTGTCGATGCGCTCGGCCACGCGCTCCAGGGTCTCCAGCTCCTTCAGGCGCAGCGCGACCGGGTTGTCTTCCATCACCTTGGCGGTGTTCAGCAGCGAACGCGTCGCCGCGGTTTCTTCGCGGCGACGGATCACGTTGGCCTCGGCCGACTTCTCGGCCTCGACCACGCGCGCGAGGATGGTCTTCATCTCGCCGGGCAGCACGATGTCCTTCACGCCCGCGCCGTCCAGCACCAGGCCGTAGGCCGCGAGCCGGGCCTGCACGTGGGCGGCCACGACCTCGTCGATCACCGTCTTGTTCTCCAGCAACTGATCGAGTGTGCGCGTGCCGACGGCCGCGCGCAGCCCGAACTGCAGCTCGCGGTACAAGTGCTCCACGGGCTTTTGCAATTGCGTGAACGCGAGCAGCGGATCGGTCACGCGATACGTTGCCGAAAGGTTGAGGCGCAGGCCGACCTTGTCGCGCGTCAGGATCTCCTGGCCGGTCACTTCGAGGGTCTGCAGGCGCAGGTCCACCAGGTCGACCGATACGTTGCGGTTGAACTTCCACCAGGCGTGCGAGCCTGCCGGCAGCAGCCGCTCCAGCTTCCCATCGATCCACAGCAGGCCGGCCGAGTGCTCCGGCACCTGCACCTGCAGCACGCCCGCCAGGCCGGTGACCGTGCGCTGGCGCAGCTGCGTCTGCATCAGGCGGGCAACCACCGGCTGCGCCACCTCGGCCGAATCGGCGATGTCGATCACCTCGACTTGCACGTCGACCAGGCCCTTCCAATACAGCCGGCGCGTGCCGGGCGCGAGCAGCTCGACCAGCAGGCCGTTCTCGCTGCGCAGACCGACCTGCGTCTCGCTCAGTTCGACACGCAGGAACTCCTGCGCCACCACCGCCGGCTCCCTGGCCATCAGGTAGTCGGCCAAGCCGTGCGTGAAGGCGGGCTGCTCGAGCGCGAAAGTCTCGACGCGCACGGCGTCCAGCCCGGCGAAGAGCCAGTGCGTGCCCGGTTGCAGCACGCGGGCGAAGTCGCCGTTGCGCAGCAGCAGGCCGCGTTCGTTCTTCTTCACCGTCACTCGTTGGAATCCCTTCATGGGTTTCTCCTCATCGATTCATAGGGTGCCGTTACAGCGATGGCGGCGGGCGCGGAGTGCCCGGGCCGCGGCCGCACCACGGGCGTCGGGACCGGCGCGATGGCCGGCCCCTCGGCTGGTGGTGCGCAGCGGCACGGGCGGGTTCAGCGCACGAGCCGCCATCGCTGACGGGCCTCGCGGCCCGCGTTCGGCGGAGGTCTGTGGACCTGTCACAGTCTTGGCTTTGCTGGCCATGAGTTGGGCGGGAGTCGAACCTGCAACCTGTCTCTTTCGAGACCGCTCTACCACTGAGCTACACAACGTGGAGACAAACCGGGAGTCGAACCCGGCGCCGTTGCCGGCGCCACCGTGGCTTGCCGCTCATCAACCGATCCCGGCGGCGCGGCATGCAGCAGACCGACGGGCGAACCCGGGCCTGCCGCACCGGCGGGGCAGCCCGCCTCGTGGAAGGCGGGCCGAACCCCGGCCTGTCAGCACCCGCCGTTGGCGGCAGATTCCTTTGCAATGAACCGAGCCGCGGCTCAGTTCAAGCGCGATCCTTTCGGCAGCCTCGCGGCCAGCCAGTCATGCACGTCGGCCCGCACGTTGCGGCCTTCGAGCAGGAAGTCCTCGAAGCGGCTCGGCACGTACGGCAGGTACAGCAAGGGCATGCGCGCTTCCTCCGGCGTGCGGTCGGCCTTGCGGCCGTTGCACAGCGCGCAGGCCGAGACCAGGTTCATCCAGCTCCAGCGGCCGCCGCGGCTCTCCGGCACGATGTGCTCGCATTGCAGATCGCGCTCCGCAAAGCGCTGGCCGCAATAGGCGCAGGTCATCCGGTCGCGGCGGAACAGCTTCAGCTTGCTGAAGGCCGGCACCACGTCGAACAGGTTGATGCGCGAAGCGCCGCTCAACGCGATGATCGGGTGCACGTCGATCAGCGACTGCCGGCCGGCAGCCACATTCCATCCGCCGCGCAGCCGGCGCAGCGGCCCGCTGCCGTCGAACCACGCGACCGAGCCGGTCGCGTAGTGGATCGCCGCGTGTTCGAGCGTGATCCACGCTTGCGGCGTACCCTGGATGTCGAGCTGGAGCACGTGCTGATGAAGCTTGTCGCGGGTCTGCATGCTGCCCTCCTTTCTTCGGGCCTGGCTGTCCACATAAAACCATCCGGTGACGGGTTCCGGCGCCGCCCCATGATTGCGGCCGATTTCTTTCGATGAATCGACTTCGGCTGTGCCCGTGCGCGAGTCATCCCGTCGGATGCGGTGTCTCGCTGCACGAAGACCGGGCCCGGACTGCGCACATCCCGCACCGCCCACACCGGGGTTGCGATGACGGAGTGCACAGGCACACCCGAAGTCCCTCTCGATCGAAGAACAACAACAACAAAAAGGCCCGAGTCCTTGCGGAACCCGGGCCTCTGCGAACAGAGCGTGAAGAGCGTGCGCCTAGGCGCTGCCCTTTCCCGGGAGGTGCATCCGATGACCGCCGGCGGTGCAGACCAACGAGCTTGTCG
>Ga0105237_10000528_pt1 | contig 53756 bp, 47 predicted proteins | sample KBSC24metaG_FD_81520 | JGI IMG/M metagenome (GOLD analysis project Ga0105237, IMG submission 81520) | Corn rhizosphere microbial communities from Kellogg Biological Station, Michigan, USA - KBS C2-4 metaG | ecosystem: Host-associated > Plants > Roots > Rhizosphere > Soil | place: Michigan, USA... | reverse complement strand
GGGGGGGGGGGGGGGGGGGGGGGGGGGGGGGGGGGGGGCGGGTGGGGGGGGGGGGGGGGAGGTGGTTGTGGATGGGGGGGGGGGTGTGGGGAGGGCGATCATTACTTCTGTCTCTTTGAAAAGGAGGCGGACGGGGGCGTCTTTTTTGAGCCAGGGGCTTGTTTGGGGGGTATCGAGCACGATGGAATAAAAGAGCAATCCGCCGGCAAGGGCTTTTACCAGCGAAAGGTTTTGTTCCGTTGTAATTTCTGTGATGGTGCCGGTGAGAGTATTCATAGCAGTGGGGTTAGATCAGGGCTGGCCGAATCCAAAGTTTTTTAGAATGGCCGTGGCATTGGGTGAGTTGAAGAACATTGCGAATTTTTCGGCGCCTGTATTGTCTTTCGCGTGGGGCAGCAGGACATATCCTTGTTGCAAAGGCTGATGGGAGGCGGCTGGTATCAACCAATACTTTCCGCCCGTCTGTTGCATGGTTGGGGAAAGGGCCAGAGAAAGGGCGATGATCCCGATGTCGGCGGCGCCGCTTTGCGCATATTGGGCGGTTTGGGCGATATTCTCTCCAATGACCAGTTTGTCTTTTATCTTATCATACAACTGATAATAGCGGAGGCTTTCTTCTGCCTTTTTGCCGTAGGGGGCATGTGCGGGGTTGGCGATCGCTATTTTTTTTATACTGCTGTTCAGCAGGGTATTCATCTTTTCCGCGTTGGGGTCCAGGGTTTTACTCCAAAGGACCAATTGGCCGTTGCCATAGAGTTTTACGTCTGACAGGGTCTTATGTTGTTGTTGCAACTGACGGGGGTAGTCGATGTCGGCAGAAAAAAAGAGGTCAAAAGGGGCGGAGTTGCTGATCTGCTGGAAGAAGTTGCCTGAAGAGCCATAGACAACTTTTAGGGTTATGTTTGGGTTTTGCCGGGAAAATACGGCGACGACAGAGTCCATGGCGAATTTTAGGTCGGATGCGGCGGCGACCAGGACCCCGGTCGTTTGGGCCGGGTGTATGGCGGGGCGGGGCGCGGTCGATCGCAGAGCTGTAGGGTGCGTGTTGGGGTTGGTGCGAGGGCGGGGCACCAAGGCCAGTAGTATCGGAGTTGCGGCACAAAATAGCAGAAGGAGGTGGAAGGCTCTTCTCATGGATGGAGAATTTGTTAGGTAAATTTAAGACCTTTGCGGGGCAAAAACTTAATTAATATAGATATGAGTCAATTGTTTACGCCGTTGGCACTCAGGGATATCATTCTTGGGAACAGGATCGTTGTTTCGCCTATGTGTCAATATTCTTCTCATGATGGGATGGCTGGTGACTGGCATTTGGTGCACCTGGGGAGCCGGGCTGTAGGTGGCGCGGGGTTGATCTTCACCGAGGCGGCGGCTGTATCCCCGGAAGGGCGGATATCGCCTTCCGACCTGGGCATCTGGAAGGACGAGCATATTGAAGGGCTTCGCCGCATCGTCAAATTTGTGCGGGCACAGGGGAGCGAGATCGGTATTCAGCTAGCGCATGCCGGTCGTAAGGCCAGCGTAGGCGAGCCCTGGAATGGAGGAAAGCTGGTTGCGGAAAAAGATGGCGGTTGGGTTCCCGTGGCGCCGAGTGCGGTGGCTTTTAATGAATATTATGCGGAGCCCGTGGCATTAACTATGCCGGGTATCCGTAAAGTAGTGGAAGATTTCAGGATGGCGGCGCGGCGGGCTATGCTGGCCGGCTTTAAAATAGTGGAGATACTTGCTGCTCATGGCTATCTGATCCATGAGTTCCTGTCTCCTCTGAGCAATCGTCGTACCGACGATTATGGCGGGTCTTTTGAGAACCGGGTGCGGTTGTTGCTGGAGATCGTTGATGCGGTGAGGTCGGCCTGGCCTCCGGGGTATCCGTTGTTCGTACGAATATCGGCGACTGACTGGGCGGAGGGTGGATGGGATGCAGATGATGCCGTACGGCTTAGCTTTCTTTTGAAAGACCGGGAAGTGGATGTGATCGATTGTTCCAGCGGGGGGCTGGTGCCGCATCAAAAGATCCCGGTGGGGCCGGGTTACCAGGTGCAGTTTGCGGAACGGATCCGTCGGGAGACGGGGATGTTAACCGGGGCAGTGGGGATCATTACCCATCCTATCCAGGCGGAAACGATACTGGCGAGCGGACAGGCGGATCTGGTGGTTATGGCGCGGCAGTTGCTGCGCGATCCATATTTCCCCTTACATGCGGCGGATGAATTAGGATATAAAGAGATACACTGGCCTTTGCAGTATGAGCGGGCAAGGCGGGGGAAATAAACCAATTTTTTTCCTTTTTGTGAACTTTCGTTAAACCATTTTGTTTTTTAACCTTCCTAAAGCTGACTGATGCAATTCACTTTTTACGGACACGCTACCTTTTCCATCAAAGTAAACGGGAAAAATATCTTGTTCGACCCTTTTTTCACTGGCAATCCATCCGTTAAAAATATTAATATTGATAATATTAAGACTGATTATATCTTCATCACCCATGGACATGGCGACCATGCGACTGATCTGGTGAATGTGGCTAAAAAGACCGGCGCTATGTGCGTAGGGGCTGCGGAGATTGTTAGCTGGCTAAAGAAAAATGGGGTAGAAAAGGCACATCCTGTGAATCATGGCGGACCTGTGGCTTTTGATTTTGGTAAAGCCAGGGCGGTGAATGCGATCCATTCTTCTTCTTTTAGCGACGGCAGTTATGCGGGTAATCCGTTGGGATTTGTTTTTACTACACCTGAAGGTAATTTTTATGTGGCCGGCGATACGGCATTGACAATGGACATGCAGCTGATCCCTTTGTGGGCTAAATTGGATTTTGCCGTTATGCCCATTGGCGGGAATTATACTATGGACCCGGGTGATGCGCTGCATGCGGCGGAGTTTGTAAAGTGCGACAAGATAGTGGGGGTTCATTACAATACATGGCCGATCATTGCTATCGATACGGAGAAGGCCCAGAGAGATTTTTCGGCGGCCGGCAAGGAACTGCTGCTGCCTGACCCTGGTGAAACTATTGATCTGTAGGGGAGACTGTGGGGTGCAGCACAAAGAAGGAAATTGCTGTCATTTGTTGGCAGAGGAATTGATAGAATAAACTTGGACTAATTGAAAGAATCTGGATTTGATAAAAACTTTACTTGCATGGACATTAACGGTTATTTACGAAGAATCAACTACAATGGCATAGTGTACAGGGACCTTGAAACTTTGCGCGAGTTGCAGCGCAGTCATGTTCTTTCTATTCCTTTCGAGACCCTGGATATTCACAATCAAATCCCCATTTTATTGCAGATTAACTTTTTATATCAAAAAGTAATTTTGGATAAACGCGGGGGATATTGTTACGAGCTGAACGTATTATTTCACCGGTTGTTGACGATGTGTGGTTTTGATGTTAAGATGATCGCGGGGCGGCTGCATCATGGCAATAATAAATTCGGACGGGACTTTGAGCATATGGCGCTGTTAGTGGAGCTGAATGGCCGTAAATGGCTGGCAGATGTGGGATATGGAGATTTTTCAATGGTTCCGCTGGCTATACTGCCCGGCGAAATACAAAGCGATGGCCGTAACTATTACCAGGTGATCGACTCTGTGATAGTAGATGGAAAGTCTTATATGGGGGTCGCCAAATGGAATGCCACGAAACAGGATTTTAAGATCGATTATATCTTCACGCTGACTCCGAGGGTTCTGGCAGATTTCCACGCCATGAACGAATTCCATCAGACCTCACCCGAATCTCATTTTCGTCGTAGTCTGATCTGTACGTTGCCTACGGCAGAAGGAAGGATCAGTCTTATCAATAACAAGCTGATCCGTACGGAGAACGGCAAGCGGCAGGTGAGGGTCATCCAGGATGAGGACCACCGTGTCGAGGTACTGGAGAAATATTTCCATATGGATATGGTGTATCTTCCCTAGGGGCCTTATTTTTACAGCATGAACCTTTTAGCCCGGGCACTGCTTATATCTTCGCTGGCTGTTTTTTTTATGGCGGGTTGTGATGAACCCCCAAAAAAACATGCCGGTCGTCATCCAAAGGATTCGTCTGCCACTGTTGAAAAGAATATGCTGCCGCCGCCGGATATTTTCGTTGCTGCTCCGCATACCATCCAGGGATGTGTAGGGCTTTATACCTATGATTCGCTGAAGACCTCCTTTGACAACATGGATGTAGATAAGGGGAAGAAGATATTGGCGACTAAAACAGCGGAATTTGCTTTTTTACGTCATCACGGACATGATATCGTGTTAAAATACGATAGAAAGGAAAGTAAGGTAGTTGATAAAACAACTAATAAAGAGGTTTACCGGGGAAATGGGTATGTAGTTATTTTGCTGACCCAGGTGATACAGGTGAAAGGGGAAGAGATGTTGTCGACGGGGACGCTGGAGATATCCCAGGGGGAGAAAAAGATAAAGATCAAAATAAGCGGCGTCTCGGGATGCTGATATCTGACTATATAAAAAAAAGACCTCCGCCCGGAGGTCTTTTTTTTATGTGTTTTATAAGTGGATCGCTTCCCCGTAAGCCGCTTCGATGGCGTCTTTCACCCCTTCGCTGATCGTGGGGTGGGGGTGGATGCTGTTGAGTAATTCGTGATAGGTGGTTTCGAGTTTGCGTCCGACCACGGTCTCTGCAATAATCTCTGTTACATTGTAACCGATCATATGGGTGCCGAGCCATTCGCCGTATTTTGCGTCGAAGATAACCTTTACAAAACCTTCTGTGTGTCCAACGCCGGTGGCTTTACCGGATGCCGTCAGCGGGAATTTACCGACCTTTACTTCGTAACCGGCGTCGCGGGCCTGTTTTTCGGTATAGCCGACAGAGGCGATCTCCGGAGTGCAATAAGTACAGCCGGGGACATTGTTGTAGTCCAGTGCTTCAGGCTGGTGGGCGTATTTCTTTTCGTTGTAGGCGATGTTTTCCACGCAGATGATACCTTCTTTGGTAGCGACGTGAGCCAGGGCCTGGCCGGGGACGCAGTCGCCGACGGCAAAGATGCCCGGTATGTTGGTCTGGTAGAATTTATCTACGCTGATCTTTCCTTTTTCGGTTTTAACGCCAAGCGTTTCCAGGCCGATATTTTCGATATTGGCGGCGATGCCTACTGCGCTGAGGACCATGTCGGCTTCCAGGGTGATCTCACCCGTGGGTGTCCTGACCTTTGCTTTTATGCCTTCGCCGTTGGTGTCGACGCCGGTGACTTCGCTGTTGGTGAGGACTTCGATGCCGTATTTCTTGTACATCTTTTCCAGTTCTTTAGAGATCTCTTCGTCTTCTACGGGAACGATGCGGGGAAGGAATTCGACAACGGTGACCTTTGTGCCCATGCTGTAAAAGAAGTACGCGAACTCGACGCCGATGGCGCCACTGCCTACGACGACGATACTTTTAGGCATTTGGGGAAGCGTCATCGCCTCACGGTAGCCGATGATCTTTTTGCCATCCTGTTTGAGATTGGGTAGTTCGCGGCTGCGGGCGCCGGTGGCTACGATGATATATTTGCCTTCTACGATCTGGGTTTTTCCGTCTGTGCCGGTGACCTCTATCTGGCCTTTGGCTTTCAGCTTGCCGTTACCCATGATCACGTCGATCTTATTTTTGCGCATCAGGAACTGAACGCCTTTGCTCATCTTATCGGCTACACCGCGGCTGCGTTTGATCACAGCGGGGAAGTCGGCTGTTCCGGTAGCGTCAATGCCGAAATCTTTTGCATGCAGGATATCCTGGTATACCTGGGCGCTCTTCAGTAACGCTTTGGTAGGGATACATCCCCAGTTGAGACAAACTCCGCCAAGATTTTCTTTTTCAACGATTGCTACTTTAAAGCCTAGCTGTGCGGCACGGATCGCGGCTGGATAACCGCCGGTACCGCTGCCTAGAACGACTACATCGTATGCCATGTCTAACCTTTTTTTTATTATAATTTATAAAAATGGGACCTGCGAAGCTACTTCACAAAGCGCAAATAGCCAAAAAAGCGCCGGAGGGCGGAGGATAGCGAGCGGGAGCATTCCGGTGAAGCATTTGCGTGCGGGCGGGGCGGAAAAAAATATACATTTGTGCCCATGAATAAATCGATCAAACTGGATGTATTGGCCATTGCCGTCCATCCCGACGACGTAGAGCTGGGATGTTCAGGAACTCTGCTCATGGAAAAGCTGCATGGGAAAAAGACGGGGGTTGTGGATCTTACCCGGGGTGAACTGGGAACCAGGGGGACGCCTGAGCTGCGGGCGGAAGAAGCTGCGCATGCTGCGGCTATTCTTCAACTGGATGTGCGGGAGAATCTGGGAATGGCCGATGGGTTTTTCCGCAACGACGAAGCGCATCAGCGCCGGTTGATCCGTGCTCTCCGGAAATACCGGCCGGAGATCGTGCTGGCGAATGCCCTGGACGATCGTCATCCGGATCACGGGCGGGCGGGGCATCTGATCTCAGAATCCTGTTTTCTCAGCGGATTGCGGAAGATAGAAACGGAGGATGAGCAAGGCGGTCTCCAGGAACACTGGCGTCCCAAGTATGTTTTTCATTATATCCAGGACCGGTATGCAAATCCGGGTTTTGTGTATGACATTACGCCGGTGTTTGAGGCAAAACTGCAATCCATCCGGGCTTATTCCTCTCAATTCCATTCCACAGAATATGGGGAGAAAGAGCCCCAGACCTATATCTCCACGCCGGAATTTCTGAATGCTGTCATCGGACGTCATCAAATGTTCGGCAAAATGATCGGGGTGCCGTATGCGGAGGGATTTATAACAGAAAAAATGGTGGGGATAAGGAATTTTAACAGTTTTGTGCAGATGGATACTTAAATGCGGCGGATCGGGGGCCTGGTGAAACAAAATAGATGGTTTTTCGTTAATATTAATTGTGTGCCTTTTAACATTAAATGCCCTGTGAAAAGACTAAATTTGCCCGATTATTATTTTAAATTCAATAACTGACCGATCATGTCAACGCCTAAGTTTTCCAATTCTCCCCATTCTTTTCATTCAGAACTGAAGAAAAGGATCAGCAATTATTTTGAGGAGGTTGGCAAATCAACTACAGGGAATTACAATCTTTTCTTAAAGGCGGTTATCCTGATGGTAAGTTTTGTTTTTGTATACGTGCATCTTGTGTTTTTTACGCCTGCTGCTCTTTGGGCTATCCTGGAATGTGTGCTTCTGGGTGGTATTGTTGCCGCCATCGGATTCAATGTGATGCACGACGGAGCGCATGGTAGTTTTTCGAAATACAAATGGGTCAATCATTTTGCGGCATTCTCCCTGAATATCCTGGGTGGAAACAGCTTTATGTGGAATCAGAAACACAATGTCATCCATCATGCTTTCACGAATGTGGATGGTGTCGATGACGATATCGATATCCAGCCCTGGATGAGGATGAGTGAAACGCAAAAAAAATACCGGCTGCACAAATATCAGCACCTGTATTTCTGGTTCCTGTATTCGCTGTTGTATATCTTCTGGATCTTTGTGCTGGATTATATCAAATATTTCAAAAGCAAGGTAGGCGGTATGCCGTTGAAGAAGATGGCTCTTGCCGATCATTTTGTTTTTTGGGGTTTTAAATTATTTCACGCCTTCTTATTTGTGTTCGTTCCCATATATACAATAGGGTTCGCGGATTGGCTGGTGGGCTTTATCATATTCACCTGTGTGGCAGGGTTTGTACTGAGCATTGTATTTCAGCTGGCGCATACGGTGGAACATACTGCTTTTCCTGTTGCCAATGTGGAGACGGGTAAACTGGATGACGAATGGGCTGTTCACCAGATAAAGACAACGGCTAATTTCGCTACCAACAATCCTGTCGTCTCCTGGCTGGTGGGTGGTTTGAATTTCCAGATCGAGCATCATCTTTTCCCCAAAATATCACACGTTCATTATCCCGCTATCAGCAAGATCATCCGGCAGGCCTGTCAGGAGTATGGGCTGGTGTATATCGAATACCCCCGGGTGCGTTATGCCGTTGCCTCGCATGTAGCTTTCCTGCGTCAGATGGGACGTAAATAATCCTTTCGGGCCTCGATGGTTCCTGGCCAAATTGTGTGCAATAGTTGGACTTTTTGGTCCCTTAATTGCCCCTGGAATTTTGTACCTTTGCGCCCTTAGAATCGAAAATTATGAGCAAGGTAAAAATAGGGCTGGTGCAGATGAGTTGTACGGCTGACAAGGCGGCCAATCTGCAGAAGGCCATGGACAAAGTTCGGGAAGCTGCGGCTGGTGGGGCGCAGATCGTTTGTCTGCAGGAGCTGTTCACTTCCCTGTATTTCTGCGACGTCGAAGATTACGAAAATTTTAAGCTGGCCGAAGAGATACCGGGCGTCTCGACAGATGCGTTGAGCAAGCTGGCGGCGGAGTTAAAAGTAGTGATCATCGCCTCCCTTTTTGAAAAGCGGGCTCAGGGACTTTACCATAACACGACGGCGGTGTTGGATGCCGACGGGGCGTATCTGGGGAAATATAGGAAAATGCATATCCCGGACGATCCGGCCTATTACGAAAAATTTTACTTTACGCCCGGCGATCTGGGGTATAAGATATTCAAGACCAAATATGCTTCGATCGGCGTGTTGATCTGCTGGGATCAATGGTATCCGGAAGCGGCGCGGATCACGGCGCTGATGGGTGCGGAGATCCTTTTCTATCCCACGGCGATCGGCTGGGCGACCAGTCAGGATGAGGCTACAAATACCGAACAATACAATGCCTGGCAAACGATCCAACGGAGTCATGCCGTGGCCAATGGTGTGCACGTAGTGAGTGTGAACAGGGTGGGGTTTGAGCAGAACGGGGCAATGAAATTCTGGGGTGGCAGTTTTGTCGCCAATCCTTTTGGCTCGTTGATCTATAAGGGTTCTCATGACCAGGAAGAGACGGCGGTGGTGGAAGTGGATACGGCGGCGACGGATCGTTACCGGACGCACTGGCCTTTCATGAGGGACAGAAGGATCGATTCTTATCAACCTATTACCAAGCGATATATTGACGAAGGATAATATGGCTTCATCTACACCTACCCCCAGACAATCAGGTTATTATTTTCCGGCAGAATTCCACAGGCATACCGCAACCTGGCTTAGCTGGCCTCATAAGGAGGCTTCCTGGCCCGGCAAGATAGAGGCTATCTATCCTTTTTACAGTCAGTTTGTAAAAGAACTGGCCAAGGGAGAGGACGTTTGCATCAATGTTGTGGATGAAACCATGAAGGCGTTTGCCACGGCTCATTTAGTCGCAGCCGGAGTGGATATGCAACAGGTGTCATTCTTTTTGCATCCGACGAACGATGCATGGTGCAGGGATCACGGTCCTGCCTTTCTGGTGAATCCTCTGGCAGTGCAAAAAAAAGTGATCGTGGACTGGAATTACAATGCCTGGGGCAATAAGTATCCGCCATTCGATCTGGACGATGTGGTACCGACGCTGGTGGGGAAGGCGTTGAATCTGCCGGTATATCATCCCGGCATTGTGATGGAGGGGGGCTCGGTGGAATTTAATGGAAAGGGCACGGTGCTGACCTCCACTTGCTGTCTGCTAAATCCCAACCGTAATCCGCACCTGGACCGGGAGCAGCTCGAAACCTATTTGCGGGATTATTACGGTATAGAGCAGGTGTTGTGGGTGAAGGAGGGTATTATAGGCGATGATACGGATGGGCATATCGACGACACTGTGCGTTTTGTGGATGAGGATACGGTTGTAACGGTGATCGAAGAAAACAAACAGGATGAGAACTATGGGTTGCTGCAGGACAATCTCCGCGATCTGAAAAAGATGCGGTTGTTAAATGGCAGGCAACTGAATATTATCGAGCTGCCGATGCCGGAGGCGGTGATCTATGAAGATCAGCGTCTGCCGGCTTCCTACGCTAATTTTTATATCGCCAATGAGTCGGTGATCGTGCCGACCTTCCGGTGTCACCGGGATGATAAGGCGCTGCAATTGATACAGGAATGTTTTCCTGCGCGCAGGGTTGTGGGGATCGATTCGACGGATATCATTTGGGGATTGGGGAGTTTTCATTGTTTGAGTCAGCAGGAGCCTTTTGTATAGGGTAAGGAAAAATAAAATTTTTCCTGGGGAAAAGGGTAAATTTGGGGGATGGAGGGAAAGGAGTTGACATATACGTCTTCGGAGAAATACCTGACACAGGAAAGGGCTGCTTTAGACAAGCATGAGTATTTCAAAGGACAGATCGTTGGTCTGGCAGGGGCTTCTCTGCGGCATAACAGGATCGCGGCGAATCTGATAATGGAGATAGGGATTCGGTTGAAGCGTCAGCCTTGTGAAGTTTTACCCAGTGATATTCGTGTTTGTACGCCTTCGCGGGAAGCATATATGTATCCCGATGCTACGATCGTGTGTGGCAAGCCGGAGATGGAGGACGGGATGTTTGATACGCTGAAAAATCCGAAGATCATATTCGAAATATTATCGCCCTCTACCGAAGATCACGACAGGAGAAAGAAATTTTCTTATTATCGCAAGATCCCTTCCTTTATAGAATATGTATTGATCGATAGTACAAAGTTGTTTGTGGAGGTCGCAACAAAACAGGAAGATGGTTCCTGGCAACATGATGCTACAATGGATCCTTATGGATCCTTACATCTTTCTTGCATTGGCATTAGTATCCCGCTCAAAGAAGTTTACAGCAACGTATTTTAAAGGGGTAAAAAGTGGGCGAATGGGAGTCCCATGTCTTTGGAAAAGACCCTGGACTCCCATTCGCCCGGCTGATCATACATTGATCGCTACGATCGGTACGTGGCTATGGTAGGCCAGCTTGCTCGTGCTGGTCGTTTTGAACATGTTGGAAAGGAAAGAGTGTTTACGGGGGAAGGTAAGGATCAGATCGATATGGTTGTCGGCGACGAACTGATTGATAGCTTCCACGAAGTCGAAGAGGCGGATGAAATAGAATTCCGGGTTGTAATCCTTCAATTTTGCTTCCAGCTTGGTCCTTTCTGCCTTGTATTCGTCTGATACCTGGACATAGTGTTCGTGGTCGACGTTGACGATGTGCAGGCGGGGCTTGAAGAGATCGAGCACGTCCTTAACGGAGTCGATGGGAATAGTGTTTTCTACGTCCTGGAAATCAGTGAGTAACATAACGTTTTTTGCAGATTCGGAATGGGCGTCCGGCGGAACGATGATGACGGGAGCAATGGCTCTTTTAACGATGTTAAGGGTATTGCTGCCCATAAAGATCTGGCCCAGCCGGGTTGCTCCGGTGATGCCCATGATGATCAGCTGTATATTGTTCCTGACGACATAGTTTTCCAGGGTGTCCAAAAATCGGTTATTCTCTTCGGCCACGCAGGAGATCTGGGCGCCGGTGATAGTGGCCAACTCTGTCTGGACGCTTCCCAGGGCTAACTCGACGATGGCCTGGCGGCTGGCGTCTTCTTCGGCGTCTGTGCCCAGAGGACTGCTGTCGGAACCATATTCCAGGGCGTCAAACACGTTATAGAGAATAATATGAGCATCTGGCACCAGATTGGCAATATGAGCCGCATACCGGGCGGCATTTTTGGATGCGTCGGAAAAATCGATGGGAACAATAAAATTATTCATATATGAGTATTTGGTATGTCAGGGGAGTAAATATATAGAATTCTTCCTTTTATGTTATTAACCAGTTTTCAACAAGGTCTTTCCGGGGGGGATGATTTTCACGAAGATTACATATTTTAATGTAGGTTTGTCGCCCAGCTAAAGTGAACTATCGCTATGCAGGAAGTGGTGACGACCGGTACCGGATGGTAATTAATAAGTAAAAACATTGTACTGTGCGATTAAAGAGCCTTGAAATAAAGGGATTTAAGAGTTTTGCTGATAAGACCCATATCAGCTTTGACGAAGGCATTACGGGCATTATCGGTCCGAATGGCTGTGGGAAGAGTAATATAATTGACAGTATCCGCTGGGTCATCGGGGAGCAGAAGATCAGTCATCTGCGGTCTGAAAACCTGGAAAGCCTGGTATTCAACGGCAGCAAGACGCGATCGGCTTCCGGTCTTGCGGAGGTGAGTCTCACCTTTGAGAATACCAAGAATCTGCTGCCTACGGAATTCAGCACGGTTACCGTCACCCGCAAATTTTATAAGAGCGGGGAGAGTGAGTACCGGCTGAATGATGTTTCCTGCCGTCTGAAAGATATTCAGAATCTTTTTATGGATACAGGCGTCAGCACGGATAGCTATGCCATTATCGAGCTGGGTATGGTGGATGATATCATCAAGGATAAGGAAAACAGTCGTCGCCGTATGCTGGAACAAGCGGCTGGCGTCACCATTTATAAGACCCGGAAAAAAGAGGCCCGGCAGAAGCTGGATGCCACCGAGCAGGATCTGGCCCGTATCGAGGACCTTTTGTTTGAGATCAACAATCAATTGAAGAGTCTGGAGAATCAGGCTAAGAAGGCGGAGAAGTATTATGAGATCAAGAAAGAATACCGGGAGCTGAGTATTGAGCTTGCCAAGGCAGCGCTGGAAGGGTTTAATCTTACTTACCGCGAGTTAAACGAACAGGCGGATACGGAGACCGATAAAAAGATACGCCTGGATGCGATGATCGCCCAGGAGGAGGCCGATGTCGAACAGCAGAAGGTGGGTTTCATTGAAAAGGAGCGTGCATTGCAGTCGATGCAGCATGAGTTCAATGACTTGCTGCAAACGCTGCGGACAAAAGAGAATGAGAAGAACCTGGCGTCCCAGCGGCTGAATTTTCTGAAAGAAAAGGAGGGCAGTCTGCAGGAATTTCTGTTAAAAGGAGAGGGGCAACTGAAGGGATTGGAGGAAAGTATCGTCTTCACCCGCCAGCAGGTGGGCGAGGAGGAAAATAAACTGTCCGGTTTACAGGAGCAGCTGGATTCTTTAAAGGATGCGGTGGACGAGACCCGGCAGGTATTTGACGGTAAGAGAGTGGCGGTAGATGCCCTGCGGCGGGAGAATGCGCAGATACAGCGTGATCAGTTCGAGGCTGAGAAGAAGGTGGCTGTAGCCGACACTTCAATCCAGAATCTGCAGCGTGGTATCCGTCAACTGGAAGAAGAGCGGGCAGTGAGGGACAGCCAGCTTAAGCAGCTGGAGGAAGAGCGGATGCTGAAGGAACAGGAGCTGGAATCCAAACAGGCGGGTTTGCGTCAGTTACAGGATCACCAGGAGCGTACCAAAGAGGCGATCCTGCAAGCTCAGGGGCAACTGGAAGTATTACGGCAGCAGTTGGCGGACGAAAGCCGCAAACTGGATGCGAAGAAGAACGAACACGATCTGCTGAAGAGCCTGATCGATTCGATGGAAGGCTATCCCGAGAGCATTAAGTTTTTACATAAGAACCCCAACTGGAATCATGGGGCTCCCATACTTTCCGATATTATTTACGTGCAGCAGGAGTTCAGAGCGGCTGTGGAGAATGTGCTGGAGCCTTACCTGAACTATTATGTGGTGGACAATCTCCAGGAAGGTATGCAGGCCGTGCATTTACTGGATGAGAATAAAAAGGGCAAAGCGAATTTCTTTTTACTCGACAGGATATCCGGTGCGGATGCTGTTCAGGAGCATGGGGCGGAAGGTCTGGTCCCTGCCATGAGCGTCATCGAAGTAGACGCCAACTACCGGAAGCTGGCTGAACACCTGTTGGGCAATGTCTTTATTGCGGAGAACGAAGAGGCCCTGGAAAACAGCAATGGTGCAGTGGTACTGGAAAAAACCGGTAAATATGTCAAAGGAAAATATTCTCTTACCGGCGGAAGCGTTGGTCTATTCGAAGGCAAAAAGATCGGTCGGGCCAAGAACATGGAAAAACTCCAGGAAGAGGTCCGTCATCTGCAGACAACGGTAAATGATCTGAAGACGGCTATACAGGAGAAACACAACGAGGTGGTCGGGTATAATGAGCAGTTAAAAGAGCAGGCTATTCGTCAGACACAGGACGATATCAACCGGCTGACGAACTTTGTCTTTTCGCTGCAGAATAAGATAGAGAACCTGCATTCACAGCAGGACTCCTCTCAGGGACGGCTGGAAGAGCTGCAGTTGAACCTGGAAGAGACCATCGCCGGCATTGAAGACACTCGCAATGCGTGGGCCGAACTGGTGAAGATAGTCAGTGAGTTAAAAGAGAAATCCCAGGCAGCCGAAGACGAATACAGGCATGCAGAGATCGCGTATAACACCAGCTCGGCCGGATATAATGAATTCAATCTGCAGGTGACCCGTCAGCATAGCCGGATCAATGGTTTAAAGCAGGAATTGGATTTCAAGGACAAACAACTGACCGATCTGCACAGCCAGATCGAGGCAAATGCCTCGCAGCTCAAGCAGACCAATGAAAGCATCACGGAGAGTGAAGAACTGTTGGGTAATTCGGAGAGCGCGTTGCTGGAATTGCTGCGTAAGAAAGAAACTGAGGAAAAGACGTTGAACGAGGCCGACCAGGCTTATTATAATCTGCGTAATGTCCTGGGTGAGCGGGAAAGCGAGTTACGGCATAAAGTGAAAGAGAAGGAGCAGCTGGAACATCTGCTGAGCAGTATCAAGGACAGGCTGAACGAGCTAAAGCTGCAATTAGCGGGCATGAAAGAGCGTTTGAATGTGGAGTTCCGGATCAATCTGGATGATATCATCGATCAGCCCCGCACGGGAGATACGCCGGTGGAAGAGTTACAGGAGAAAGCCGACAGGATGAAAAAACGGCTGGAGAATCTGGGAGAGGTCAATCCTACGGCTATCGAGGCTTTTACGGAGATGAAGAAACGATATGAGTTCATCCTGGAGCAGAAGAATGACCTGGTGAGCGCGAAGGACAGTCTGCTACAGACCATCCAGGAAGTAGAAGCCACGGCCAACCAGCAGTTCCTGGATACGTTCAACCGTGTCAGGGAGAATTTTCAGCGTGTATTCAAGTCCTTGTTCACAGAAGAGGATACGGCGGATATGATCCTGGAGAATCCGGAGAATCTGGCTGAGACGGGCATCGATATCGTTGCAAAGCCCAAGGGGAAACGTCCTTCGTCTATAAGCCAGCTAAGTGGCGGAGAGAAGACCCTGACGGCAACGGCTTTACTTTTCTCTATCTATCTGATCAAGCCGGCGCCTTTCTGTATTCTCGATGAGGTGGATGCTCCGCTGGATGATGCCAATGTGGGGAAGTTCACCAATATGATCCGCCAGTTCAGCGAGAATTCACAGTTTATCATTGTTACACATAATAAGATGACCATGAGCACGGTGGATGTGATCTACGGGGTGACGATGCAGGAGCCTGGCGTGAGCAAGCTGGTACCGGTGGATTTCCGGGGGTTGAATTAGTGCGGCACGCCAATTGCTCCACAGCCGGAATATATTTATGCGAACTATTTTACTGCTATTTGCGTCAAACGTCTTTATGACGATTGCCTGGTATTGGCATTTGAATCATAAGGAATTGCCTTTGTGGAAGGCTATATTGATCAGTTGGGGGATCGCTTTCTTCGAATACTGTCTTACTGTACCGGCTAATCGCTGGGGGTCGGTCGGCGGGATGAGCGCTTTTCAGTTGAAGATCACCCAGGAGGTGATTACTCTTATCGTGTTTTCTTTTTTTGCTGTTCTATATCTGAAAGAGCCGTTCCATTGGAAGTATCTGGTGGCGTTTGGGCTGCTGCTGGGAGCGGTATATATCGTGTTTAAAAAGTAAGTTTAGCGACACGGCCGCCGGAGCCGGCGAGGAAGACGGTTTTCCCTTTTTTAGCCTGACGACATACGTGAAAGCCGACGGAGGAGATGAGCTGCCAGTTCATGCCGTCATCATTGGAAATGTCGACGCCTGAGGTGCCGCAGCAAAGGACGCTTTTTTCGCCGATGTATTCTACGCAGCCCCGGTAGCCATGGGGCGGGGTAGTCGGGCGTATCCAGGTGGCGCCGCCGTCGAATGTCAGAAAACAATTCTTGTCCTGCAGGGTATCTTTTGCAAAGTCCCCCCCGGTGACGATGAGGGTTCGGGAATTTTTTACGGCGACAGAATTGGCGCCGGTGCTGGTGCCACCCTGCAGCAGGGGCAGATCGATCGCTTTATCGCGAATGAATAGCCGGGAGCGCAAGGGGCCTCCGCTGACAAAACAAGCTTCTTTTTTATTGAGTGGGCGGACATTGGTGCCGCTGGTGGCGAAACAGCCTTCGCCGGAATCGGCTTTTGGCAGCTCCATAAATGGGATATCGTGCCAGCTGTTGCCTCCATCGAAGGTTCTTGCTACAAAAAAACGGCCGTTAATGGGATCGCCGACCACGATACCGCTGTCGTGATTCCAGAACTCCATCGCATCCATAAACATTCCGGCCGTGGTGTTCTCGTAAACCAATTTCCACGTCTTACCGCCATCCGTCGTTTTTAGTATATGGGCGGGTTCGGCGATAGCCATGATGATGGCTGTATTTTCATCGAAGGCTTCGATATCCCGGAAGTCTCTTTTTTCATAACCCGGTACGGTGATCCAGGTCCAGGTCTTTCCGCCGTCGATGGACCGGCCTACCGTGCCGCCACTACCGCTGACCCAAACTATTTTATCATTGACTGCGCTGAGGCCGCGAAGTGATGTGCGGGGACCTGTGGTCAGCATTTCAATGTGTTGGGCAACGGCGGCTTGCACAAATGGGGCGAAAAAGCAACATATCAGCAGGGCCCGCCGGCTAATCCGGGCAAAAATGCCGAAGAAGATGGGTATGGTATGTGCATATTTCATAACTGAAAAATAGCACAATATTAGTACTCATTAAACTATGTCTAAAGGTTTAATTGCCCTATTTGCCGTATTTGGACCCCTCTGCCTGTGGGCCCAGACCCCCAAGGATATGCTTATTGCCCCGGCCGATTCCCTCGATAGGGATACTACCGGACAGCGGGACCTGATCGGAATATTCCTCGACGTGACGAAACTCAAGATCAAACATCCCCATCCGGAGCAAGGACGGAGGGTATATTATACTGTGCTGCCGTTGAGCACGTCTGTTCCGGGTGGGGGTAATGCGCTGATAACGACTACTACGGCGGGGTTTTACCTGGGCGACCGGAAGGAGACCTATTTGTCGACCGTTACTTTTTCACCCAGCTTTAATTTCAAGGGGCAGTTCAATTTCCCCTTCCGGGCCAATATCTGGTCGGCCGATAACAAATGGAATTACCAGGTGGATACGCGGTTCTCCATCTATCCGCAGTATACCTGGGGATTGGGTGGCAAACAACCGGAGGAGGATAAGATATTGGTGCGGTATAGCTATGTGCGTTTTTATGGAAGCGTATTGAAACGGATAACGCCTTATTTGCTGTTTGGACCTGGCCTTGACATAGATTATAACCTCCATATCCGTCCTGACGTCGACTCCATCAGCATACCGAAGTTCACAAAATATAATTATGGAACGGATAATCATACGAATTCTTTTTCGCAGGGTATTACGTTGAACCTGTTGATAGACACAAGATATAATTCCATTAACCCTTTACCCGGCGCCTATCTCAATGTGGTATACCGGGAAAATCTAAAAGTGCTGGGGAGTAATTCGAACTGGCATTCCCTGTACATCGATGCGCGAAAGTATATTGCCTTCAGCAAAAAGGGACAGAATATGCTGGGCATCTGGAGCTATTTTTGGACGACGATGTATAGCAACCCGCCCTACTTCAATCTGCCGGCCATCGGCACGGAGCCTTATCAGCGTAGTGGAAGGGGATTTTATCCATTGCGGTATATGGGGAAATCCCTGTTTTACCTGGAAACGGAATACCGGCGGGATATTACGCGGGATGGATTGTTCGGGTTTGTGGTATTTGGCAATCTCAATACCGTGACAGAGCCGCTGTCACATCAATTCGCTTACGTGCATCCGGCCGCCGGGACGGGATTGCGGATAAAGTTCAATAAGCACACAGGGTCGAATATCGGGATCGATTATGCAATGAGTAAGGGGTATCATGCGATATACATCAATCTGGGTGAGACGTTCTAGGATTGGCTTCCTTAAGTTGTATAGACTGACATTAGTTCGTAAATTAGGTTTGCCGCGTAAAAATTGCGAACTATGTACAGAAGAGATTTTATCAAAAATACTGCACTAATAGGCGGAGGACTGGTATTGGGTGGGCCGGCGGGGATAGCGAGGGTGGCGGATGATCTTTGGTTTGGCCGGAGTGTGCGGTGGGCGCAGCTGGCGTTTGTCGAAAGCGACCCGGGCGCTTTCGACCCCGACTTCTGGCTCAGCTATTTCAAGCGTATCCATGCCGACGGTGTGTTATTAAGCGCCGGAGGAGTAGTGGCTTTTTACCCGACCGATATTCCCCTGCATCATCGAAGCGATAAACTTGGAAATTCCAATCCATTGGGATATATGGTGGAAGGGTGCCGGAAAATGAATATGTCGATCTGTCTCAGGACAGACCCGCATGCTGCAAGACAGAACGTATATGATGCGCATCCGGACTGGATCGCCGTCACGGCCGAGGGCCAAAAACGCCGACATTGGGCCAATCCCGATCTATGGGTGACTTGCGCATTGGGCCCATATAATTTCGAGTTCATGACAACCGTGAACCAGGAAATTATGGAGCGGTTTGAGCCGGATGGTATTTTCTCCAATCGTTGGAGCGGCTCGGGCATGTGTTATTGCCAGCATTGTGTGGAGAATTTTAAAAAATTCTCTGGCCTGGAATTGCCCAGGACCGATAACCGGTTTGACCCGGTGTTCCAGAAATATTCGGAGTGGAGGATCGCGAGGCTGAAAGAGTTGTGGTTCCTATGGGATGCCGGGATACGTAAACAGCGGCCGGATTCGCGGTTTATACCAAATGGTTTTCCGGACAAGCTGCTGACAGGGCAACATTCCGACTTGTTTTTTGCAGACCAGCAGGCGAGGAGCGGTGTCATTCCGCCCTGGGCCAATGCCAGGGGCGCCAAGGAGACAAGGGCCACGCTTGGCATGAAACCACAGATCGGCATATTCAGCGTCGGCATTGAAGAAGAATACCGATGGAAGGATTCGGTCCAGGGGGATGCGGAAATAAGGATATGGGTAGCCGAAGGCATCGCAAACGGATTGCTTCCCTGTTTTGTTAAATTCGGCGCCGTATTGTATGACAAACGCTGGATGGATACCGTCAGCAATATGTACCAGGTGTATCATCGCGCTGAAAAATATCTTCGCAATACCGCTTGTCTGGCGCGTGTAGGTATGGTGTATTCGGAACAGACCGACAGGAGCTATGGCAGCAAGCCCTGGCAGCAAAAAGGGCGGGATCATTCCAATGGCATGTACCATGCGCTGGTTGAAAATCGCACGCCTTTTGAAATGGTGAATGACAAACTGCTCGATGCGGAAAGTCTGAAGCCCTATAAGCTATTGATCCTTCCAAATATCGCTGTGTTGTCCGACGGCCAGTGCGATCAGTTAAGAAAATTTGTTCAGGACGGCGGTAGCCTGATCGCGACGTTTGAAACTTCTCTTTATAAGGAAGATGACAGCCCACGCGAGGATTTCGGGTTATCGGATGTATTCGGTGTGTCGTTCAATAAAAAGGTGGAAGGACCGATGAGAAACAGTTATCTGAAGCTGAAGGTTGATCCGGCTACTAAATCATTTCATCCTGTGCTAAGGGGAATGGAGAATGCTTATCGGATCATCAATACCATCTACCAGGTGGACATTAGCCCTACTATTGATTTTCCCAGCCCGGTGACCCTTATTCCAACGTATCCGGACCTGCCGATGGAAGACGTTTATCCGCGGATAGAAGATACGGGAACACGAGAGCTATTTCTTAGGGCCGTGGGGAAAGGAAGGGTAGTCTATATACCCGGAGATCTTGACCGGAGTTTCTGGCAGATGATGAACATCGATCATGGAAGGTTATTGGGTAATGCTGTTAACTGGGCGTTGAATGAAGATCCGGTTGTTACGGTACAAGGGCCAGGCGTGGTAGATGTCACCGTCTGGCGGCAGAAAAGCTCTATGACGGTGCATCTCGTAAACCTAACCAATCCGATGATGATGAAGGGGCCTTTCAGGGAGTTGATACCTATTGAAGTTACCGTGAGCATAAAATTGCCTGCGGCGGCGAAGGTATCGGCGGTGCACCTGGTGATGGCAGATCGAAGCCTTGTGTTCGGGGTGAATGATGGCAGGATTAAAGTAACCGTGCCTAAAATTACCGATCATGAGATCATTGCGCTTGACCTGATATAAACCCCTTTATACCACAGCATATGGCCTGGACACAAGTTATCACCCCGTTCAATAATATTCTTTTATCGGTAGGAGTGGCCGTGTTGCCGATAGTATTCATCTTTTGGGCATTGATCATTAAAAAAATGAAGGGTTACCAGGCGAGTCTGCTGACCATGACCCTTGCCCTGCTGATCGCGATCCTGGTATGGCGGATGCCGGTGAAACTGGCTGTGCTGTCCACGGTGAATGGCGCGTTGTACGGACTTTTCCCTATCTGCTGGATCATCATACCGGCGGTGTTCCTTTTCAACATAACCGTTAAGAGCGGACAGTTCGAGATAATGAAACATTTCATGGCCTCGACCACTTCTGACAGACGGGTACAGGCGTTGCTGATCGCTTTTTCCTTTGGTGCGTTCCTGGAAGGAATGGCCGGTTTTGGCGCGCCGGTGGCCATCACCTCGGCGATGCTGGTGGGGTTGGGTTTTAATCCGCTGTATGCTGCGGGGATATGTCTGATCGCCAATACCGCTCCTGTTGCTTTTGGATCCATCGGCATTCCGATTACCGTGGTGTCGCAGGTGACGGGGTTACCGGAGATGGCGATCTCTCAAATGGTAGGAAGGACACTTCCTGTCCTTTCCTTTATATTGCCTTTGTACCTGATAATCCTGATGTCGGGATTTAAAAAAGCAATGGAAATATTTCCGGCCATCCTGGTGTCGGGAGGATCGTTCGCTCTTTTGCAGTGGTCGGCCTCTAATTTCCTGGGGCCTGCATTACCGGATGTCTTTGCGGGTCTGGGTTCCATCATTTGTTTGCTGGTCTTTTTAAAGTTCTGGAAACCGAAAAAAATATGGCGTTTCAGCAACGAGGCTCCGCCGACGATAAATGTAGATCTTAATTATTCGACCGGGGCCATCGTCAGGGCATGGTCCCCTTTTATACTGGTGACGCTCATTATTATTTCCTGGGGATTACAGCCGGTGAAGGAATGGCTGAATGCTGTTGGCCAGGTGCAGTTCGATATGCCGGGTTTGCACAAAGCCATCATGGACACAAAGGGTAATTTTATACCCCATATTTATAAGTTGAATTATTTGTCAGCTTCAGGTACGGCCATGTTCATTGCCGCGCTGCTTTCCATACCTCTTGTTGGGTTATCCTTCCGGGAGGGGGTCAAAGTATTTGGTGAGACCCTCAGGCAGCTGAAATATCCCATTATCACCGTCGCTTCGATATTGGGATTCGCCTATATCGTAAATGATTCGGGGATATCCATCACCATTGCGGATGCGCTGGCAAATACGGGGGTGTTATTCCCATTTTTTGCTCCTGTGCTGGGATGGCTGGGTGTTTTTATAACGGGTTCCGACACTTCGGCCAATGCCTTGTTCGGGAAACTTCAATATTCAACGGCCACGTCCATCGGCGTAGATCCGGTAGTGACGGTTGCTGCGAATGTATCGGGCGGGGTGGTGGGGAAAATGATCTCGCCCCAATCAATAGCTGTGGCTGCGGCTGCGGGCGGCCTTGTGGGAAGAGAGTCGGCGTTGTTCCGATTCACGGTGAAGCATAGTTTTTTGATGCTGATGCTCATCTGCTGCATCGTGCTGTTGCAGGCTTATGTTTTTAAATGGCTGATACCTGTCTATCACCTGGTGGTGAAATAAAATACGGGTGTATCTTTAATTATAAAAGATAGATATGAAGATCGTAGTATTGGACGGATATACATTGAATCCCGGTGATCTGTCATGGGACGGCTTAAAGCAATTTGGGGAGTTGACGGTTTATGACCGGACGCCGCAGGATAAGCTATTAGAGCGTTGCAGGGATGCGGAGGTGATCCTGACCAATAAAATGCCGGTGGGGGCTGATCTTATCAAACAGCTGTCTGCGCTGAAGTTTATAGGTGTGACGGCCACGGGGTATAATATCGTGGATGTCGATGCCGCCAGACAGCGATCTATTCCTGTCGCCAATGTACCGGGTTATGGCACCCGGTCGGTAGCTCAGATGGTCTTTGCCCTGCTGCTGGAGTTGTGTCATCATGTGCAGCGGCATAGTGATACGGTAATGGAAGGTAAATGGGCGCGATCGCCGGATTTTTGTTATTGGGATCATCCTTTGACAGAGTTGGCGGACAAGACCATGGGCATCATCGGATTCGGCACCATTGGCCGGATGGTAGGGGATCTGGCTACTGCGTTTGGGATGAATATCATCGGGGCGGGCAGGAGCCGTACCGATGAATCCGGCAGGCAAAATTTCAGATGGGCTTCGGTGGAAGAGTTGCTGGAGCAATCGGATGTGATAAGCATTCATTGTCCATTGACACCCGAGACAAAGGGACTGATCAATAAAGAAAGCTTACGGCGTATGAAAGGTTCTGCGTTTTTGATCAATACATCGCGGGGACCGATCGTTGTCGATGCCGATCTTGCCGAGGCTTTAAATACCGGAATAATAGCGGGGGCGGGCATCGATGTATTGTCCGTCGAGCCGCCATCAAAGGATAATCCTCTCTTCGGGGCCCGGAATTGTCTGATCACTCCGCATATTGCGTGGGCTACCAGGGAGGCGAGGGCCCGGCTGATGGATAAAACGATTGCTAACCTGGCTGCATTCATGGCGGGGAATCCCGTCAATGTAGTAAATAAATAATGTTTGATGGATGAACTACGTGTACTTATAGCTCCTAATGCGTTTAAGAACAGTCTCGATGCTTCGACCGTGGCGGCGGCGATACGGGAGGGGTTGGAGCGGAGTAATCTCGACTGCACCTGTGAATGTTTTCCTATCGGTGATGGCGGAGATGGTACGGGTGTGCTGATCATTAAACGAAAAGCGGGTGTGGTGGTAGAGGCAGCGGTTCATGATCCGCTGGGTCGGGTTCTTTCGGCTTCTTTCGGGCTGATCGATGCGGGGGAGACGGCGGTTATAGAAATGGCTAATGCTTCAGGCTTGCGTCTGCTGCAACCTGCCGAATTAAATCCGTTGCGGGCGCTGTCTGTCGGGACAGGGGAGCAGATGCTTTTTGCATTGGACAAGGGCGTTTCCAAAATTGTCATTGGCATGGGTGGATCGGCGACTGTCGATGGAGGTGTGGGGATATTGAAGGCGTTGGGCTGCCGTTTTTTGGATGCCGATGGCCGGGAACTGTCGTCGTTGCCGGAGGACCTGGCGCGTTTGGCTGTGGTGGATATATCCGGGATCGATAAGCGGATCTTTTCCTGCGAAGTGGTGGTGCTTTGTGATGTTGATAATCTGTTGCTGGGGGCTTATGGCGCTGCGGCGGTCTTTGGTCCGCAGAAGGGGGCGCGACCTGCCGATGTTTTGTTATTGGATGCGGGACTGGAGCGGCTGGCGGAAGTCGCGTTGTTGCAGACGGGTAAGGATATTACTTCGCTGCTATATGGGGGTACGGCGGGCGGAGCGGCTGCGGGGCTGTATGCCTTTTTGAATGCGAAGCTGGTCAATGGGATAGAGTATTTTCTTCAGCTGACGGGTTTTGACGCCGCGTTGGAAAGGGCTGATATAGTGATCACCGGTGAAGGCAGTATCGATGAACAGACCTTGCAGGGCAAGGGGCCTTTCGGGGTTGCGCGGAGAGCGAAGGAGCGGGGGTTGCCGGTGATAGCGGTTGCGGGGAAAGTGCCGTTGGTGAGGGACATGGGTTTGCAAAAGTATTTTGATGTTTTGATGGCTATTGGGCATGAGCCGTTCGATCTGGCGACTGCGTTGGGGTGTGCCAGGGAGAACCTGGTGAGGATGGGGTGGGAGGTGGGGAATTTGCTGGCGATGGCGTTTTGAGCACGGTGAACGTGCTGAATGATTTTAGGTAGACTACCTTTTATCTATGGGATGGTGGGGGAAGCCGGCCGGTATGGCATGAGACTTTATTCTTATATTGTGGAGTATTTCTTCCACAATGAGCAAAAGCCTGCTATTTTTCATTATAGTAAATGTATCACTTATTACGTTGGCCTATTTGATGAGGAAGAAAAGGGGCAATAATGTTATCTTGATCTGTAGTTCATCGTTTCTTTTTTTATCCCTGGTCGAGATAGCTTACCGGAATCTTTTTAGGGCGAGAGAGGATTATTTTGAAAAGGGGGGTAATGCCATTTTTTTTCGACCTGATAGCTTGTTGGGAAATCAAATCGGTAAAGCGGGAGTTTTAAGCAGCGCAAAGTTGACATACGCTGGGAATACCATCTATCGCGCTAACTATACCATTATCGCAGATTCGAACGAAAATTCGTTTGGCTTTAACCATCGCGCCGGCTATCTGAATCCTGATGTGGGGAGAGCAAAAATAATTTTTTTAGGGTGCAGTTTTGCTTTTGGGCAAGGGGTTAATGATTCCGAAACGCTTCCTTATAGATTGGGTGCTTTGAAAAATATTTCAACCCTCAATTTAGGGTGTATGGGTTATGGGATTCATCATGTGTATGAGATATTCAAGGATAAGTATGCCAATAAAAGGAATGAAAATGATGTTTTTATTTACGTGATGATCCCGGATCATGTTTTGAGAGCAAGTGGCTTATATGATTGGAGTGCCGGCCCTTCCTTTAAACTTGTAGGAGATTCTCTGGTATATGCAGGCTCTTTGCCAGTTATAGACGATAAGGTTGCTTACTATTCCTCTTTGTTTGGTTGCTTTACCTTTATAAAAGATATGGTCATCAATCTTGAAATAAAAGAAAGAGCTAAAAGAGTGTCTGCTGAGGAATACGAAAAGGCATATTTGGTGGTCAGGAAAATGAGCCAATATTCAAAAGTGACCGGAGGCAATTTCCTTTTGTTATTTTGGGATAAGTACAATTTTTCTGCAAACGATCCAAATATGTATTATCGCCAGAAATTGGAAGATGAGACGGATAAGCTCAGGAAAGATAGTGTCAATATAATTAGGGTTTCTGATATTTTAGACATCAATGATCCAAAATATTATATTCCAAGTGATGGGCACCCTAATGCTGTAGCGTATGATACTATCGCAAAGTATTTGGCAAAACATCTGAATTTTTCTCACTGACCGAGCTATAATTTTCAACCAGAAAAAAACCGTCCGGAGCTTCCCGGCCGGTTTTTTATGAATATGAGTTTGGACATCTTATGCTATAGTAATATCCTTATCGAGATAGACATCCTGGATGGACTGGATCATTTCTACGCCTTCTTTAAAGGGGCGCTGGAAGGCTTTGCGGCCGAGGATGAGGCCCATACCGCCGGCGCGTTTGTTGACGACGGCGGTGAAGACGGCGTCCTGGAGGTCGGAGGCTCCTTTGCTTTCGCCGCCGCTGTTGATGAGGCCGACGCGGCCGTTGTAACAATTGAGGACCTGGTAGCGGGTGAGGTCGATGGGGTGATTGTCGGGGTGCGTCAGTTTGGAATAGACAAGGGGGGAGGTTTTTCCGTGTTTGGTCGCCAGGTAGCCGCCGTTGTTGGTGGGCAGTTTTTGTTTGATGATATCTGCCCGGAGGGTGACGCCGAGGTGGTTGGCCTGGCCGGTGAGATCGGCGGAGGTGTGATAGTCGACGCCATCGACTTTGAAGCCGGCGTTACGGGTGTAGCACCACAGGATGGTGGCCATGCCCAATTCGTGCGCGACTTCGAAGGCTTCGGCAATTTCTTTTAACTGGCGGTCGCTTTCTGCACTGCCCCAGTATACCGTTGCGCCTACGGCAACGGCGCCCATATTCCAGGCGGCTTTGACGCTACCGAAAAGGGTCTGGTCGTAGCGGTTGGGAAGGCTGAGGAATTCGTTGTGATTGATCTTCACAACGAAGGGAATGCGGTGCGCGTATTTACGACTCATGATATCCAGTACGCCATAGGTGGAGGCTACTGCATTACAACCGGCTTCTATGGCCAGCCTGATGATATTTTCAGGATCGAAATACATGGGGTTGGGGGCGAAGGAAGCGCCTGCGCTATGTTCGATGCCCTGGTCCACCGGGAAGATAGACAAGTAACCTGTGTCGGAAAGTCTTCCGTGGCTGATCAGGGTTTGCAGACTTCTCAATACCTGGTTGCTGCGGCCGGAATTTGTCCATATTTCTTCTACGTGGTTCGGGGAGGGAACTGCGCTGAGTGTCGATTTGTCAATGACGGGCTTATGGTCCAATAAAAAGGAGGCTTTGTCGCCGAGAAGGTCGAGAATTTTCTTAGACGCCATGATTGTTGACTTTTGTTGTATCGCAATTTACCTCCTCTGGGTGAAAAAGAAAAAAATGCTCTTTTGGGCGGCTATGCGAACCATAAAATGTACAACAAATCCGGTGTTTCGATGGTTAAACAAGGAATATGGAAATAGGAATAGACAGTTTCGCGGCCCGGTTTAGCAGTGCCGGCAAAAAAGAGTTAAAGGATGCAGATGCCATGGCACAGCTGTTGGAAAGGATGGTACAGGCGGAGCGTGCGGGATTGGATGTGTTTGGGGTAGGAGAGCACCATCGAAAGGGTTTTCTTGATTCGGCGCCTACTCTCATTCTTTCGGCTGCTGCCGCCCGAACGGAGCGGATCCGGCTTACGAGTGCTGTAACGGTGCTGAGCGCTGCGGACCCAGTGAGGGTATTTCAGAACTTTGCCACACTTGATCTGATATCCCGGGGGCGGGCCGAAATGGTAGTAGGACGTGGTTCTTTCACGGATGCGTTCCCGTTGTTCGGATATAAGCTGCAGGATTATGATGAGCTGTTCGAAGAAAAGCTGGGACTCCTGCTGAAGATACGGGCGAATGAATTCGTAACCTGGAGGGGTAAATTTCGTCCTGCGTTGACGGAACAGCCTGTTTATCCCCGGCCTGTACAGGATCCTATACCGATGTGGATCGGGGTGGGCGGCACGCCGGAGTCATTTGTGCGTGCCGGTAGCCTTGGCCTGCCGTTGATGGTTGCTGTCATTGGAGGAGAAACGCACCGGTTCCGCCCGCTGATCGATCTGTATAGAGAGGCGGGGAAAAGGGCGGGTTATCCAGAGGAACAATTGAAAGTGGGGCTGCATTCGCTGGGGTATGTGGCCGAGACTTCGGAGAAGGCGATCGAAGATTTTTACCCGGGTTATGCAGCCAGTATGACCGAGGTGGGGAAAGAGCGGGGCTGGCCGCCAATGACCAGGGGCCGGTTCGAAGCGCAGAACGGGCCGCTCGGGGCGTTGCTGGTAGGGGGACCGGAGGAGGTGGCGCAAAAGATACTGCGTCATGCGGAGGCACTCGGGGGTATTTCCAGACTTACGTTCCAGATGGATAGTGCTGAGTTGTCACATGATAAATTAATGCAATCTATTGAGATGATCGGCGGGGCCGTGGCGCCGTTGGTGAATAGATAATAAAAAAAGTCCCACCGGCTGGTGGGACTTTTTTTTATAGTGCTTTTTAAGCGTTGCGATTCACGCAGTTGAGGTCTTCGAAGGCTACTTCGAGGCGTTTGATGAAGCTTTCCTCGCCTTTCCGGAGCCATACCCGCGGATCATAATATTTTTTATTGGGCTTGGCGGGACCTTCGGGGTTGCCGAGCTGCCCTTGAAGGTACCCTTCGTTCTTTTTATAATACTGCTGGATACCTTCCCAGAAGGCCCATTGCAGGTCCGTGTCGATATTCATTTTGATGGCGCCATAGCCGATCGCTTCGCGGATCTGGTGCTGAGGGCTGCCGCTGCCGCCATGGAAGACGAAATAAACAGGCTTGGGACCGGTCTTCAATTTCTGTTCGATATAATCCTGGCTATTCTTTAAAATGATGGGACGTAATTCTACATTGCCGGGGCTGTATACGCCGTGTACGTTTCCGAAGGCGGCTGCTACGCTGAACAATCTTCCGACCTTGCTGAGTTCGGTATAAGAGTAAGCTACGTCTTCGGGCTGAGTGTACAACTTGTGATTTTCAACGCCGCTGTTGTCAACGCCGTCCTCTTCGCCGCCTGTGACACCCAATTCGATCTCGATGGCCATGCCCAGGGGCTGCATGCGTTTGAAAAATTCGACAGACGTATGGATATTCTCTTCCAGAGGCTCTTCGGAGAGGTCGAGCATATGGGAGCTGAACAGGGGCTGTTTCTTTTCTTTAAAGAACTGTTCACCCGCGTCGATCAGTCCGCTGACCCAGGGGAGCCATTTTTTGGCGGCGTGGTCTGTATGTAAGACTACAGGAACTCCGTAGTATTTGGCGACATTATGGATGTGGAGGGCGCCGGAGATACCTCCGGAGATATTACCCTGGAGCTGGTCATTGGGCATGCCTTTCCCGGCGATGAACTGGGCGCCGCCGTTGGAGAACTGAATAATGACGGGGCTATTTACTTTTGCTGCGGTCTCGAGAACGGCATTAATAGTATTTGTTCCGATGGTGTTTACAGCCGGCAGGGCGAACTGATTTGCTTTAGCATCTTTGTACAAGGCCTCCAATTCTTCACCGAACAGGACTCCTGCTGAGTATTTTTTCATGTTTACTGAACTTTGAGGCCGCGAATATACGGCATAGGAGCCTAATCCTCGAATTTGCTGAGGTTTTTTTGAAGCAGGGCGAGATTCTTCTGAAGCGTTTGTTTCAATTGTCTTTTTACCACCTGTCCCATAGAACGGCATTTGAGAAAGGCTGGATTTCTAAAAGCAGCGCCGAGTTCGCTTTTCAGCTGAAGAAGTTTTTCGGGGCTGGAGATGGCCTCGTCGCGGGACATGATATTGAGCAATTCCATCAGGCGGAAGCGGGAAGAGGCTACCCGGAAGGCCATCATGGTCCTTTCCTCCGTTTGGTATTGTTCGATAGAATCTTTGTTGAGGTGTTTGAGGCTCATCTCGACAAGGGCTCTGTTCTCCTTAAAGAACTGCGGGATATAGAGATTTTTCCGGCCTTCATAGGATTGCTGATCGAAGTCGATGGCGCGGATGCGGTATTGATAATCTTCAATGTCGGGTGTGATGTCAACAACAAAATTATACGAGCGCATGTCGCCCAGCAGGCGGACAAAACAGCGTTCGTTGAATTTGACGAATTCTTTTGACAACCGGATCTTGTTGGTTTGGGGGTCGTCGAGGAAGTTCTTGATAAACAGGTCGCCGGGGATGCCGGGAATGTGTTCTTCTACGAGCGTATTGTTATGCGTAAAATACGTGATGCGGTTGGGGGAAAGGAGGTGTTCGAGTTCCAGCCCATATATGCGGGATGCGTCTGCCTGTTTGATGTAATAATGATCGTAGTTGTCATTGAACTTATTGACGATGCGGATGCGAAAGGGGTGAGAGTTCGCAAAACTGCAGAAGTCTATGCGCGCGACGTCGAGGTGTTTGGTATAACTGAGGTCTCCTTCTGTCTTCAGGATGGCATACATCTGGACGAGTCCGTCGCGGATGAAGTCCCAGTGGCGCATGTCATAGAGGGCTGTTTCCCACAGCGTATCCTGTTGGTTCTTATCCCGCAGGGGAACGGAATAGGTGATATGCTGCAGCAGGTCGCGATAGGAAACGGGGAGTTTGACTTCCCGCCCATGGTGTTTGAGATAATTGCGAAAAGGCTCGGTGATGGGGAAAATGGGTTTTTTCCGGGAAGGCTGATTGGGTTCTCCGGAAGGCAACAAAAGCGGATCGCTGAACTGCATGGGGCAAAGATCGCGTTTTTTGGTTTAGTTTCAGGGGGCGGGCGAAGTATCTTCTTCGGGTTCAGAGGCTGGCTGGCGGCCTGTTTTATCAAAGAAGGAGGATATCTGGGCGCCCATGGAGATCAGGGAGGTGAAGAGGCCGCCCAATTTTTGGTAGAGGGCGCCCTGGGTGAAGAAGATGAACAGACCGAAGGCGGTGAAAAGGATCGTCATAGGCAGCTTGAAGGCCTGCCAGGCGCCATTCTGCCGGCTTTTTTTCAGCGAGGCGATCACGCTCCTGTCGGCGTATTGATCGAGGACGTATTCCCGGAAACTGTCGCTAACCAGATCGAGCTGGCCATTGCAAAAGATGAGGAGCTTCTTTGTACGAAGCTGATAAAGGATACTGGCTGTGCGGTAGTTGGAGAATCCGTCTTTTGCGAGATCGAACAGCACAAATTTTTCAATGGGAAGCAGCGGGGACCAGAGCTGGGCATATAATTTTTCATGGATGTGGCGGTTGCACATTATCAGCTCCTGCTGGTCGCCTTGTTTCTCAACGTTGCGGATAGCGCTCAGCCAGGCGGGGAGGTCTTCGTCGTCGCCGGGCGGGCATTTGCCGTCGCGGAACATATCTATCATGAATATGCGTATGGCAAGGGACATGGTCACTTTATAGGCAAGGAAAACAGCGAGCAATTGCGCCCCGAAATATAAAAAGATGAAGAGTGGGCCTGCTGATCCTGTCTGGTGGCTTATGACGGATATGGCGGAGACTGCCGCATCCGTGCCTGCCTGCATCTGTAGCGGAACCTTGTCTACCCAGTCCTGCGGGGCCCGGTATAGAAGCCTTACTTGTCTGCGCGCCGGGCCGTCGCTGCTAAAGAACTGCCAGGTGCCGTCATCCGCGGCATTGGCGCGGGAGCTGGCAGAAAGTATGTTGCTGTCGCCGGGGAAAAAGAACTGATGGATATCCTGGTATTGGGAAGATACAGGCAAAAAGGGGGACATTGCCGATGACGTTGCAGGCATTACGCTGTCGCCCGGTAACAAGTATATGCCATGGTTGAATTTTATCTGGAGAAGTGTTTGCCCGTTGACGTCGGCGAGCCCTGATTTATAGTCTGCCATTCTTTCGTTGAGAGCCAACCGGCGGGTTGTGATATTCCGTGCTGTCTCCACTCTGGAGCTGTTGAGCTGCAGGCTGGTTTCCTGTCCGGACAGGAGCCAGAAGATGCCGCAGGCAGGGGTAATACTGATCATAACAACCCCGGTGACAATAGCGCCGGCATAATATCTCAGCCAGGCTGTCTTTTTACCTGTGTCTCCAGCGTATTGTAGCGGCTTGTCCAGTGCGGCCGCCGTGCAGGGCCTGAAATGGTATATGAACCAGCCGCTGACGCCGAGCAGGGCAGCCTGGGCTGCCAGTGAGATCCAGGGTATTCCGGCTGCGGACCGCGTGTCGGTGGTAGAAAAGCTGACGATGACTACGACTACCAGGGATAAGAATAGCAGTACGGGCATAAGGGGCCGGGAGATGGCTTTCAGCCGGAATGGTTGTTCATTCTGTTTGTATTTTTCGCGTAAAACATAATAGTAGAGGCCAATGTAAAAAGGCATGGTGAGAGAGATAAAGAACAAAGAAAACTCCAGCTGCCGGGGAAGGAGGGTAATGATGATCCAGGCGATGACATATACGGCCAACATGGCCAGCATGCCTTTTATCATCTGTTTGTAATAACCCTCTTTGGCGGGCAGGGGGCGGAGCCATTCAAAATGATTGGATGGAGCTTGTAACATGCCCGGTTTTTTACCCGTCCACTCGTTAATGACAGTAGAGAGAATAAGCAGCGCCAGCACACAGGCGGCGAAAAAGGCAGACAGACCGATGAGGTGTAACTGGGAGCTATCCGCATCCGCAAGGCTATAGTAGGTGAGAATAGTATAGGGCAGGGTTTTCATGGGGGAAGCCGCAAGGGCGCATTTTTGTCCTTTCAGGCGAAAGAGAGGGAAATAGCGTTGGTTCCGGAAACGGGTGCATTCCAGTATGGCCCCCGGGTCGTCGCTCTCTTTGAGAACGTTGGATAGCAATGCGCGGCCTTGTTTGGCATCATAAAGGACCTGGCCATTGTCATCGATGATGCTGAAGCTATAGCCGCAGGGCAATATGGTGTTCGTGACGGAAACCATTTTTGAGGACAAACCTATCAGCTGAAGGGGCTCGCGCGGCGGGTCCGGCGGGGAAAAGGCATGGCTTTGTATGATAACAGTGACGGTATATTCTCCGTCGAGTCTTGATAAAGTAGGCTGGATAGTAAAGGGTTCGGAAGAGCCGGAGCCTGGCAACTGCAGGAATTTCCGATTGATAAAGTCTTTGAAATATTTCCGGTCGCCGACCTGTAACTGGATGGGGCGATTGTTGTATTTTTTTTCACTGAACGCAGCCAGCCATTTCCCGTTGGAATCTATCCAAAATGCATAATCCGAATAGGGATATACCGATGACCGGTAAAGACGGTCCAGGGCGATGCTATCAGGGGTGTTAAAATCATTGCCATTGTTCCAGCCCCGGAGACCAGCGAGTAAAGGGTCGTCGTGTTGAAGCTGGCCGGCATAAGTGGCGTCCCAACTCTTCAATTGCCCGATCATGCGCTTCAATTCTTCCATAAACCGGGTTTCCACCTGCCGGGAAAGCGTTTCCAGTCTCTTTTTATTCTCCGTATCCTGTATGCGGGTAAGGTAAATCCAGGAGAAAAGGAAAAAACCGGTGAACGCCGCTACAAAATATGATCCGATGAGCATACGGATATCCATATCCGTTATCCTTTCATAAAAGCCCAGGATAAAGACCTTGAGGATGGGAAAATTCATCAGCAGCAAAAGGATGATAATGCCGGCGGGGACCAGCAGGTCGAGGGGTATGTCTTTGTATCCTTCCATATATTGGTCAGCGCTGGTCAGCCCGGCGAGGATAACCGGCTGGTTGCCCAGCTGGAAGGGATAGATAAACAGTTTGTAAGGGGTGCCTTCGATGATCACGTCACGGACATTCCGGATACTGACGCCGTCACTCTTTTTTAAGAGGCTATCCGTATTTATCCAGACGTCAAGCGACAGGCCATCGGGGTTGAAGATAATACGATTTTGAGCCGAGTCGGATGATCTGCCGATGAGCAGATAATTTGCGAAAATATCTTTATAAGTAGAAAAGATAGGGTTCAGCACCGAATCCAGGCGAATGGACATGACCCGGACCGAATCGCCGGGCGGCAGGCTATCCGGTACCAGCGGCCAGGTCATCCGATAGTCATTGGAGGGGCCGTCTGTGGTGAAGATCATCATGCCTTTTTTGGGAGGGGCAGTATGAAAAAACTCGGTCCGGCGGACGTAGGTATCTTTAAAAGACCGGGAAAGCGGACTGGTATACCGGGGTTTTCGCGGTTGTTTTTCATCCGGTATAAAGGCAATGGCGCGGGTATAGGCGGCATTCCGGCTTTCTATCGCCTTTGTTATCTGTTCCAGTTCGAGAAAGGAGCGGCGGTTGTGGTCATATAGCTGCCGGGGAATGTATTTGAAGAAATACAGGGACAAAGAGATGCCCAATACCAAAAGGGTAAGCATTGCCGGTATGATCCTTCGTATGACCTGATTTTGTCCCATGGGAGCATTACGAAGCTATAATATCCGCCAAAAGAACACAATAGCCTATTGTGGGTATTTGTGAAATGTATGTAAGTAAGGGACTTTGGGTGCGGTATTTATTCGCTGAAGGCCTCCTGCTAAATTTGCGGTGCTCTAATCAGTTGAATTTAGCAGGAGGGGCTTTGGAGAAAGCAGGGTTTGTTTCAATAGGATTGGACTGCTTTTCAGTTTTTGTTCGGACGTTGGATTTCGAGATAGAATACGTTTTAGTCTTTAAGGGCCAAGTATCGTTTATCGTTAGCGCCAAGCTGCCGAGGCGAAGTGCAATTGATCTTGTGCGCGAGGCCAGCTTTAGAAAAATAGAAGTTGACTGATATTGGATTACTGAATTTCTTAGGTATTGGTTTTACTTTTTTGGTTTTTTAACGGATATCAGGATTTTAGACGGGTTGGTTTTTCTTGGATATTGGGAGATTGATAACTCAATTATCAATCAACTTCTATATCAAAAATAATTTGTTAAAGTTGATTAATCAATAGAGGTTTTGCTTTATTTACAGGCTACAGCTTTTACTAAGGCTTTCGTAATCATTGCATAATACAATAGTGAAAGCACTTGTATGTGTATTCGTAAATCTACGATAAACTGTTGGTTAGCTCCGCAAATTATGCTCCAAGTGCTTGAATTACATCATATTTGGTAACGATGTGGTAATTGCCGCTCTCGTCTCTGCCCAGGACGGCTCCATTTTCGCGGGTAATCAATGTACTAAGCCTTTCGAGGGGGGTATCGAAAGAAACCACGGGGTAGGTCTTTTCGAGTACTTCTTCAATTTTTTTGGTTTTGATGTCTGAGCCATTGTTCATCATGCGGGAGAAGAGCCCGCTTTCGCTGATGGCGCCAATGACTTCTCCGTCTTTGAGTACCGGAAGGTTTTCGATGTTGTATTTCTGCATCAGCTCGAATGCCTCTGCCACTGTCTGGTCGGGCTGGGCCGTGATGAGGCGTTTGGCGCCCCGGCCGGCAATGATGTCCTTAAAGGTTTTGACGTCGAGGAAACCGCGTTCCATCATCCACTGGTCGTTGTATATTTTACCCACATAACGGCTGCCATGGTCGTGCAGGATGACGACGACGAGGTCGTCTTTTTTTAGCAGATCTTTTAGCTGGAGCAGGCCCTGTATGGCGGTGCCGGCGCTGTAACCGCAGAATAGTCCTTCTTCGCGGGCGATGCGGCGGGCCATGATGGCGGCGTCTTTGTCCGTCACCTGTTCGAATACGTCTACGTATTTCATATCGTAGTTCTGGGGTACGAAGTCTTCTCCTATGCCTTCGGTGATATAGGGGTGGACCTCTTTCATGTCGATCTCGCCGGTGCGGAAGTATTTAGTAAGCAGCGAACCGAAGGGATCCATCGCCCAAACCTGGATAGCGGGATTCTTTTCTTTGAGGAACATGGCTGTACCGGTGACGGTGCCGCCTGTGCCGGTGGCAACGACGAGGTGGGTTATTTTGCCGTCTGTTTGTTCCCAAATTTCGGGACCGGTGGTCTCGTAATGCGCGAGCCGGTTTGCGAGATTATCGTATTGGTTGGCATAAAAGGAATTGGGAACTTCTTTGGCGAGACGGCGCGAGACGGAATAATAGCTGCGGGGATCGTCCGGCTCGACATTTGTCGGGCATACGATGACTTCCGCACCCAGCGCTTTGAGGATATCCATTTTTTCTTTCGACTGTTTGTCCGTTGTGGCAAAGATGCATTTATACCCTTTGACCACGGCGGCCAGCGCGAGTCCCATTCCGGTATTGCCGGATGTGCCTTCGATGATCGTGCCGCCGGGCAATAATTTTCCTTCTTTTTCGGCGACTTCGACCATTTTCAGCGCCATGCGGTCTTTAGCCGAGTTGCCGGGGTTAAAGTACTCTACTTTTGCCAGGACCTGGCAGGGAAGGTCTTTGGTCAGCTTGTTCAAACGGATCAGCGGAGTATTGCCTATTGTCTCTAGTATATTGTTCTTGATATCCATATTGTTATTTTCCATTATAAAGGTAGGATTTTGGCCAGAGGCCTGTTGATAAATCAAAATTTTTTCTTTCGGGCGAAACTTTACATTTGCTCCCCGCCGGACCGAGAGCGGAAAATTAGAAATTACTATGGAACCTATCTATATACAGAAGATCGCCGAGAAATTGAGTTTTAGTCTCAAACAAGTGAATAATATTTTCGATCTGCAAGCGGAAGGCGCGACGATCCCGTTTATGGCCCGTTACCGCAAAGAGGCTACGGGGAATATGGACGAAGTACAGATCAATGACGTGGTGGAGCAGATCAAATATTTTACCGAGCTGGACAAGCGAAAAGAGACCGTTATCAAGACGATCGACGGTCTGGGCAAACTGAGTCCCGAGCTAAAGGAGCGCATCGAAAATTGTTACGATGCGACGGTGCTGGAAGATATTTACCTGCCTTATAAACCCAAACGTAAGACCCGGGCTACGACGGCCATCGAAAAAGGACTGGAGCCGCTGGCGAAGCTGTTATTCGAGCAAGGGGAAGGGGATGTGAATGCGGAAGCGACAAAATTCCTGAATGACCAGGTGAAGGATAATAAAGAGGCTTTACAGGGCGCAAGGGATATCATTGCTGAATGGATAGCGGAAAATGAGCAGGCCCGGAACAAGGTGCGGCAATTGTTTACCGAATCGGCGTCTCTCAGCGCAAAGGTGCTGACCAGTAAAAAAGATGAAGAGGAAGCACAGAAATACAGGGATTATTTTGAGTTCAGCGGATCTCTGGCCGATAGTCCGTCACACCGGATATTGGCGATCCGCCGGGGGGAGAAGGAAGGATATCTGATCATGGACCTGTCTATCGACAAACAAACGGCCGTGGACGATCTGGACCGGATATTTTTAAAATCTTCCAGTCCGGCCGCGGGTGAAGTGAAAAAGGCTATCGAAGATTCTTACGAGCGTCTGTTGAAATCTTCTATTGAAAATGAGTTTAGGCTATTAAGTAAAAACAAGGCGGATGAAGAGGCGATACGTGTTTTTGCGGAGAATCTGCGGCAACTGTTGCTGGCCTCGCCGTTGGGATCGAAGCGGGTATTGGCTTTAGATCCAGGGTTTCGTACGGGTTGTAAAGTCGTTTGTCTGGACGCGCAGGGAAATTTCCTTCATAACAGCACCATCTATCCGCATCCGCCGCAACAGGAGATCTCCGGGAGTATCGCTGAATTGAAACACCTGGTGGAGCGGTATGATATCGAAGCCATTGGCGTGGGGAATGGCACGGCCGGCCGTGAGACGGAGCAATTGGTGCGCGGCATCGACTTCGGGAAGAGGGTCAGCATCTTTATGGTGAATGAAAGCGGGGCTTCCATTTATTCGGCATCCGAAGTCGCCCGTGAAGAGTTCCCCAACGAGGATGTCACCGTACGCGGATCGATAAGCATCGGGCGCAGGCTGCTCGACCCGTTGAGCGAACTGGTGAAGATAGATCCCAAGTCCATTGGAGTGGGGCAATATCAGCATGATGTCAATCAGAATAAACTTAAGGATGAGCTGGACCGGGTGGTAGAGAGTTGTGTGAACCATGTCGGCGTGGACCTGAACACGGCCAGTAAACATTTGCTCACTTATGTGTCGGGTCTGAGCGCTACGCTGGCTAAAAATATTGTAGACTACCGGGCAAAGAACGGTGCTTTCACCAGCCGGGAAGAGCTGAAAAAAGTGAGCCTGATGGGGCCGAAGACCTTCGAGCAGTGTGCAGGGTTCCTGCGTATCCGCGAGGGGGGGAATCCCCTGGACAATAGCGCCGTGCATCCGGAGAGTTATCATGTGGTCGAGTCGATGGCTACGGATCTGAGCTGTTCGGTGGCCGATCTGATCAGCCAGGGTGAATTGCGGAAGAAAGTGGTCAAAAAGAAATATGTTTCGGAGTCGGTGGGGGAATTCACGATCGACGATATCCTGAAGGAACTGGAGAAGCCTGGACGTGATCCGCGTAATCAGATAGAGGAGTTCCGGTTTGAAGAGACCATCAAGACCATGGAGGATCTGAAACAGGGTATGACGGTGCCGGGTATCGTCACGAATATCACGGCGTTTGGTGTATTTGTCGATATCGGGGTCAAGCAGGATGGATTGGTGCATATATCTCAATTGAGTAATACCTATGTTTCCGATCCGAATTCGGTTGTCAAATTGCAGCAGAAAGTGATGGTGACCGTGATGGAGGTGGATGTGGCGCGCAAAAGGATATCCTTGTCGATGAAGGGGAATGCTCCGGCTAAGGGTCAGGGGAGCGGCGGTCCTCAGGGCGCGTCGGGGGGCGGCCGGCCTGGTGGAAAGCCAGGTAGCGGCGGTCCCGGAACCGGCGGGAAGCCGGGGGCGGCGGGCGCCGGAGGGAAGGGCGGGGCAAAGCCCGCGGCGATGGATCCTTTTCAGGCGAAGCTGATGGAGCTGAAGAAAAAGTTCAAGGATTAGTTGTTGATAAGCGACGCGCCGGGATGCAGGAATGTTTAAGCCTGCGTGCCGGCGCGTTCTTTTTTCTGGGTCAGATACATGTCCAGCATCACCCAGCCCAGTACGATCACGACCAGCATGAAAGCGATCGTCCAGGTGCTGTTGAACGTTTTTAACCAGCCGAGCTTTTCTGCTCCGAGGCTGCTGGCGGAGTCCACGAATTTATTGTAAGGGGATGCTGCGCCGCTGTTAGCGCCGGACCATTTGAGCTGGCTGAAGACAAAGGCAAGAAGACCCGTGATCATGGCCAGGAAAAAAGCGCCGATGCTGCGGATGATATTTTTGTTGATATAGGTCTTGGTTGCCGGCGCCACGTGATAACGGCTGATCTCTTCCATGACATTTTTGGTAAAACGCATAGAGGGGGCTTCCATCTCCGAGGTATTCAGCAGTTGATGTACATTCAGCAATTCGCGGTATTTTTCCTGCCATTCCCTGTTCTCTGCGATGAGGGCTTCGATGGCCGACCTTTCGGCGGGACTGCCGAGTCCGTCGATGTAATCCCACAAACGCTCTTCCATCGGTGACTGTGTATTCATGCGGGTGTAAGTTAAATTGTTAATCGTTACAAGGGCCGCCGCCGGCGGACCGGCCGAAGGCCAATTAAATATGGTTTTAAGCCTGACGGCTATTTTTATCCGTAGCCGTCGGGCGTAAACAGTTCACGTACCTCATAACTAAAATGTTTTTCCATCTTCTCCTTCAGGCGGTTGCGGGCACGATGTAGTTTGACTTTTACGGTATTGGGTTCCAGTCCCATGATCCTGCCTATTTCATCCAGGGTCTGTTCTCCTTTATAAAAGAGCGTGATCACCTGGCTATCGTCGGGGCTGAGAAGGCGGATCGCTTCGTTGACCATGGCGTGTCTGGACTTTTGTTCGATGACATTGGAATTAAAGGTTGATTCCTTGTTCTCCAGTTGCAAAAAAGTTCTTTCATTGTCTATCGAGGTCGTGTCCAGTCGTTTCTTTCGTAAAAAGGTAATGCAGCTGGTACGGACGATGGTATACAGCCAGGTACTGAACTTGGATTCACCGCGGAAGTCGGCAAGGGATCGATAGGCTTTTACGAAGATGTCCTGGCTGATCTCTTCGGCATCTTCCCGGCTGTCCGTAAAACGAAGCACCAGTGTAAAGACATATTGCTGATAGCGTTCGACCAAAATCGCGAAAATAGCCTGTTCTCCTTGCAGAATTCGTTTAATAATCTCTGTATCAGTGAGTTCAGTGTGCATTGCATATCATAAGACTAAAGACTGTTGAGTCAGGTTACAAGGAAGATACAAAAAATAAATAGTTTGTCTTTAGGGAATTAGGGCTGTAACCTGTGTTGGCCGGGGTGAGTCTGAGATGTTGTGATCAGGAATTTGCTCTTTGCGGGATTTTTTTGAAAAACTGTAACCTCGGGCTGTCTGCAGTAGTCTGAGGGGGTGAACCTGAACCGTTAAAAAATTTTTAACTCTAAAAAAGAGAATATCATGGAAACAGGACAATTAGCGATCTTATGGCTGCTACTAACCTGCCTAGGCATCTGCGGTTTAATATTTGGTATCCGGTATATGCGTAACAAGGAAAATATGGCGATGATCGAAAAGGGGCTGGACTTCAAGATAAACCGCCCGGCGCCTTTTCAGAGTCTTAAATGGGGGTTGTTACTGGTGGGTGCGGGAATGGGTTTATTCTTCGCCTATCTGCTGGACAATTTTGTCTTTACCCAGATGCACCATAGAGAATTCGATGACGATGCTAACGTGGCTATCTATTTTGCCCTGATCGCGATCGGCGGGGGACTGGGATTGATTACTTCTTACCGGATAGAAAAGAAGGAGCTGATCGACAAAGGCAAAATGTAAGTCCAGGATCGCAATGTATGTTAAGATGCCGGCTCCTGCGAGCCGGCATCATTTATTTGTTGATCACTTCGAGGGCCTTAGTCACGGCCGGATCGGAGGCGTTGCTTACTTCGTAATATCCTTCGGTGCGCCATATTTGTCTGGCCATCAATGCTTTGATCCGATGTTGAAGCACTTTCCTGTCTTTGTCATTGACTGACCGGAGATTGATCGTGTCTTTTTCAGCAAATCTGACCAGTGCATTCCAGAGCTTTTCATCGTCGTGGAAACCAGCGATGAAGTCGGCGGGGGTCTTGAAATTCTGGAAGGCGGGCAGGTGTTGTACATACCAGGTATAAACAAACCGGTTGAGTGTATTCCCCAGATAGAGGGCGGTAATGTTTTTGGACAGGGTGCTGGTGTCAAATCCGACAAAAAGGTCCGGAGTGATACCTCCGCCCCCGAATACTGTCCTTTTTTCGGGACCCAGCGTCCGGAAAGAGGGGCCGGCATGTTGGGTAGCCGTGTCGCCGTGGAGCACTTCGCCGTCATGAAAGCGTTTCATGACCTCATCGTTGTAGTCGTCATGTCCTTTGTCGTAGGGTTTTTGGATGCTGCGCCCGGTGGGGGTGTAATAGCGGGCGATGGTGAGGCGCAGGGCGGCTCCATCGCTCAGCTGGTATTGTTCCTGTACCAGGCCTTTTCCAAAGGTTCTTCTGCCGATGATGGTCGCGCGGTCCCAGTCCTGGAGGGCGCCGGTGAGCACTTCGCTGGCGGAAGCGGTCCCCTCGTCGGTAAGAAGGGCCAGTTTGCCTTTTTCGAAAAGTCCTTCGCGGCGGCAGCGGTATTCTACCTTGGGCGAGCGTGCTCCGACGGTATAAACGATCAGTTTGTCGCCGTCGAGGAAGTCGTCGGCTATTTCGATGGACTCCTGTAAAATGCCGCCCCCATTGCCGCGGAGGTCGAGGACCAGCCGTTGGAGACCATGTTGCTGCAATTTCATAAGGGCCTGGGCGAATTCGGCATGTGTTGTTTCCGAGAATTTATTAATGCGGATATACCCCGTTGTTTTATCGATCATATAGGCGACATCGACGGAGGGCAGGGGGATGGTGCCCCGGGTGATGGCGATCGGCCGGGCGGCCGTCTCGCCTGCATGTATCAGGGTAACCGTTACTTTGCTGGCGCCGGGTCCCCGCAGGAGTCTGCGGATCTTTTCGTTGGTAATGCCATTGCCTGCTACCATGGAATCGTCCACTTTTATAAATTTGTCGCCGACATGGAGGCCCGCTTTGTCGCTGGGGCCGCCGGCCAGGACATTTGTGACGTTGACGGTATCATCGAATATCTGGAATTCGACGCCGATGCCTTCGAAATTGCCTTGCAGGTCTTCGTTCATTTCGGAAAGGTCAGCGGGGGGGATGTAGACGGAGTGCGGGTCCAGGCGGGATAACATCCCCTCTATGGCGCCTTCGCCGAGGGTGTCCGCTGACACGGTGTCTACGTATTTCATCGTCACCAGGTCGATCACTTCCTGTACGGGGGTCTGTTTGCGGGTTTTAAAAAATCCAGTGGGGCGGATGTTGCCGCGGAGGCGGAAACCGATAAGCATCCCGACCATCATCACAATGGCGAACAACAAGGGGAGCCAGACCTGTAGTTTTTTCATTCGAGCGAATATTTTGACTGAGGGCTGCAAATTAAGCAATCATAATTAACTTGCAGCAAAACGGCCTGGTTATGGGCTGGTAGATGGATGACAGGTAATAATAAATGACAGGCTAATGAATATATTAATAGCGGACAGCGGTTCCACCAAATGTGAGTGGTGTCTTATTAACGACGGGAAAAAAAAGAAAGTGGACACTCAGGGTATCAGCCCTTATTTTTTGGATGCAGCCGGTATCGGGCAGGTGCTGAGCCGGGAACTGCTTCCGGCATTGAAGAAAAGCAAGGTAGATGTCGTCTATTATTATGGGACGGGCTGTATTAATCCGGACAACCGGAAGATCATGCAGAAGGCTATTCGAGGGGCTTTTCCGGGTGCGGAGATCCATGTGACGCATGATCTGATGGGGTCGGCGCTGGCGCTGTGCGGGGATTCGAAGGGGATCGCCTGCATTCTGGGCACAGGAAGCAACTCCTGTTATTTCGACGGAAGAAAGATCGTCAAGAACAGTCCGGGGCTGGGGTTCATACTGGGGGATGAGGGGAGTGGGGCATATTTGGGTAAAAAAGTGTTGCAGTATTATCTTTATAATACGTTTGATGAGGAGTTGCGGTATAAGTTCGATGCTAAATATGCGACAAACAACAAGGAGATACTGGAGGCGGTATATAAACAGCCGTTACCCAACCGTTATCTGGCTTCCTTTACGCTATTCCTGGTAGAGAACAGGGGGCATTATATGGTGGAGAATATCATCGAAGACGGTCTTAATGATTTTTTCTTCAATCATTTGTGCAAATACCGGGAAAGCTGGAAATTGCCCATTCATTTTGTCGGCGGGGTAGCGTATGGGTTCAGGGACGTGATAAAAGATCTATGCCATACATATGAGTTCGAGTTGGGAAAGATATTACAAAAGCCGATGGATGGGCTCATTAAATATCATCAAAAATAAATAGCAGCATGGCATTTGAGAAGTTTACGGAAGAGGAAAGCCCGTATCACGATCTGGATAAGATGAGTATAAAAGAGATACTTACCCATATCAATGCCGAAGATAAAACGGTTGCGGATGTTATAGCGGGGATCATTCCGCAGATAGAGAAACTGGTGGTAGCCGTTACGGATAAATTGCTGGCCGGGGGGAGATTGTTTTATATTGGGGCGGGCACCAGCGGCAGGTTGGGCGTGTTGGACGCCAGCGAGATACCGCCAACCTATGGTATGCCTTTTGATCTGATCATCGGAGTAATAGCGGGCGGGGATACGGCCATTCGCAAGCCGGTGGAAAATGCGGAGGACGATGCGCAGCAGGGGTGGCTTGACCTGGAGCAGTATGGGGTATCCGACAAGGATATCGTGGTGGGGGTTGCTGCCAGCGGCACCACGCCTTATGTAATAGGGGCATTGGAAGAAAGCCGCCGGCGGGGGATCCCTACCGGCTGTATCGTGTGCAATCCGGGTTCACCGGTGGCAGCGCAGTCCGATTACCCTATCGAAGCCGTAGTGGGACCTGAATTTGTGACGGGCAGCACGCGAATGAAAAGCGGCACGGCACAGAAACTGGTGTTGAATATGTTGTCCACGGCGGTGATGATCCGCATCGGGCGGGTAGAAGACAATAAAATGGTAAATATGCAACTTACCAATAGCAAATTGATCGACAGGGGAACGAAAATGGTGATGGAAGGTACGGGGCTGACGGATTATGAACAGGCGAAAGAATTGCTGTTGCGATCGGGGAGCGTTAAAAAAGCAGTGGACTCCATAAGTACTAATTGATGAGCCTATGCACGAGATAGAACCTTTTTATAACTGGCGTCACATTTATATCAGTGAGGAGGACGAGCGATCGCCTTTTTACGGAAGGGTCTATTCGGAATTTGAATTCTCGCAGACGATATATAACTATTATATCCATCCGCAGTGGGATGATTTCGGGTCGCGGACCCTGTACCTGAAAGTGTTGCTTGCCGACTATGACGAGCACTACGTGGTGATCGAGCTGTTTGGGGAATGGAATGATGCGATAGAGAACGATATTATGTTCCTGAAGCGGGAGGTGACGGATAAATTTTTTGAGTTTGGGATCACTAAATTCATTTTCATTGCCGAGAATGTGCTCAATTTTCACAGCGGGGATAAAGATTATTATGAAGAATGGTTTGAAGAGGTGACCGATGCGGGGGGATGGATCGTCTGTTTGAATATGCCGGAACAGACGCAATATGACTTTAATAAAGCCAAGCTGAACCGGTATATCGAACTGATCGAGCTGGACAACTGGCGAACGTATAAACCCTTTCATTTGTTTACGCTGGTGGACCAGCGGATAAATAACAGGCTGGATTAGAAAGTTTCTAAAGTTTTGGGGGATAGGCAAAATAAATTTGGTTTTTAGTGAGAAGTCGCTAATTTTGATGCACTGATATGATCACAGCAAAAGCATACCGTTATTTTTACTTTTATTTTTTCTTCTACTTTACCAGTAGACCGGGAGCGCTTTTGTTAACAAGTAAGTAAACTAAAAGATTAACATAAAGAGTCCCGGTCAAAAGCCGGGACTCTTGTTTTTTACACCATTATGAGAGTTTCTATTCAGGGCTATGAAGGCAGTTTTCACCAGGTGGCGGCCGAGAATTTTTTCGATAAAAACGTAGAAATAGTGACCTGTGCTACTTTCCGGGAGGTCATCCGGGTGGCTTCCAGTAAAAAGGAAAGTGACGGAGGCGTCATGGCGATCGAGAATTCGATTGCCGGCAGCATCCTGCCGAATTACAATCTTCTGCAAAAAAGCAATCTGAAGGTAGTGGGGGAGATCTATTTGCAGATAAGACAGCATTTGCTGGTGAATCCGGGGGTAAAGCTGGAGGACATAAAGGAAGTGCATTCTCATCATATGGCCTTGCTGCAGTGTATCGATTACCTGGAAAAACATCCCAACTGGAAACTGGTTGAAACGGAGGATACGGCGCTCAGTGCAAAACATTTACAACAGCATCGCAACCGCCATACTGCGGCCATTGCCAGTAAGCTGGCGGCCGAGCTGTTCGGGCTGGAGATACTGGCGCCCAATATCCACACGATGAAAAATAACTACACCCGGTTTTTAATCCTGCAGCGGGAGGACAATGCGATAGAGGCGCAGGAGCCGAATAAGGCGTCGGTGAATTTCCATACCGACCACTCGCGGGGCAGTCTGGCGAGGGTATTGACAAAGATTGCGGAAGGGGGTATCAATCTGAGCAAGCTCCAGTCTTTCCCCATCCCGGGTAGTGAATGGGAGTATTCCTTTCATGCGGATATGGAATTTGACGATATCGGGCAGTTTCACCGGGTGATAGAGGCGATACATCCCATCACCGCTGAATTAAAAATTTATGGGGTGTACAGAAAAGGAAGAACAGTTTAAACTAAAATACATGCAAACGGCTAAAAGACTGGACGGTATTGGCGAGTATTATTTTTCACAGAAACTGCGGGAGATCGACGAATTGAACCGGCAGGGAAAAGATGTGATCAACCTGGGCATCGGCAGCCCGGACCTGCCACCGCATCCGGATGTGATCCGTGTTTTACAGGAAGAAAGCGCAAAACCTAACGTACATGCGTATCAGTCCTATAAGGGATCGCCCCTGCTCCGCAAGGCGGTTGCTGCCTGGTACCAGCAATGGTATGGCGTAGAGCTTAACCCTGACACGGAGATATTACCGCTGATCGGCTCCAAAGAGGGGATCATGCATATTTGTATGACCTATCTGGATGAAGGGGATGGGGTGCTGGTACCCAATCCGGGGTATCCTACCTATCGTAGTGCGGTGAAGCTGGCCGGTGGGGAGTGCGTCGATTATTCCCTGAAAGAGGAGAATGGCTGGCTGCCGGACTTTGCCGAATTGGAGCGCCTGGTAAAGGAGCGGCAGGCGGCTGGTCCCATTAAACTGATGTGGGTGAACTATCCGCATATGCCGACGGGGCAACTGCCCGACGGGAGTTTATTTGAAAAGCTGGTAGCTTTCGGAAAGAAGCATAATATCCTTATCTGTCATGATAATCCTTACAGCTTCATCCTCAATGATCGTCCTATGAGTCTTTTGTCCGTGCCCGGGGCGAAAGACGTGGTCATCGAATTAAATTCCCTGAGCAAGTCGCAGAATATGGCGGGCTGGCGGGTGGGAACCCTGGCCGGGGCCAGGGAACGGATAGACCAGGTATTGCGGTTTAAAAGCAATATGGACAGCGGAATGTTTTTGCCCGTGCAACTGGCGGCGGCAAAGGCCCTTTCACTGGGGAAAGACTGGTATGATAGCGTCAATGCCGTTTATAGGGAAAGAAGGGTAAAGGTATTCGAGCTGCTTGAATTGCTGAAATGCGATTTTAGCAGAGAGCAGGTGGGGATGTTCGTCTGGGCGAAGATCCCGGCAGGAATTAAGGATGGATTTGTGTTGAGCGACACGGTACTCCGCGGGGCAGGGGTATTTATAACACCGGGGGGGATCTTCGGTCCTGCCGGCGAGGGATATGTGCGGGTGAGTTTGTGTAGTCCCCGGGAAAAGTTTCAGGAAAGTATTGACAGGATAAAAAAAATGGCAAATGTTTGATTCAATAACAATAGTTGGAGTAGGATTGATCAGCGGCAGTTTTAGCCTGGCATTAAAAGACAGGGGGCTGGTCCGGAACGTCATAGGGGTCAGCCGTACCGCCGCCAGTCTGGATAAGGCGCTGGAGCTGGGGTTGATCGATGAGGCCCTTCCGCTGGAGGAAGCGGTGAAAAAGAGCGATCTGATCTATGTCGCCATCCCGGTGGATGTGACCGTGCCGGTGATGCGACAGATAATGGACCTGGTGACGGACCGGCAGATCGTGACCGATGCGGGCTCCACCAAATCGGTGTTGTGCGGGAGTCTGGCGGATCATCCTATGCGGAGCCGGTTTGTCGCTGCGCATCCCATGTGGGGGACCGAGTACAGCGGTCCGGAGGCGGCTGTACGGAATGCTTTTGCCGGGCGTAGTTGTGTCATCTGCGAGAAGGAAAAGAGTGATGCCGATGTTATAGATGTGGTGGAAGGATTGTATAAAGACATGGGGATGCACATGGTGTATATGGATGCGAACAGCCATGATATGCACGCTGCATATATTAGTCATATTTCACATATTACGTCTTTTGCGCTGGCTAACACAGTGTTAGAGAAGGAAAAGGAGGATAGCGCCATTTTCGAACTGGCCGGGGGCGGGTTTGAGAGTACGGTGCGGCTGGCGAAGAGCAGTCCATCGATGTGGCTGCCCATTTTTATGCAGAATAAGGAGCATGTGCTGGATGTGTTGAACGAGCATATTACCCAGTTGCGGAAGTTCAAGAGTTGTCTGGAAAAGGAAAATGCGGATTATCTGAAGGAGCTAATGGAAAATGCTAATAAGATCCGGCGGATCCTCAAGTGAGGGGAGGGGTAAAAGGGGGGCTCCGATAAGGGGAGAAAGGGGAATGGGTAGAGTTGGATATAGGTGGGAGGGAGGATTGAATATCAAGGATTAAAACAGCGGCGCCGGAAAACAAAAACCGGGCCTTCAGGCCCAAAAATCGTACCTTTGCGCCAAATTTCATAAGTATATGATGACATTCGAAGGGTTAGGTCTGGATCCCAAGTTAGTACAGGCAACCGATGCATTGGGGTTTAAGCAACCGACACCCATACAGGAGCAGGCAATTCCTGTATTATTAAGCGGAACAAAGGACCTGGTAGGACTGGCTCAGACAGGAACGGGTAAGACGGCGGCATTCGGCCTGCCTTTGCTGCAACTGGTGGATGCGGCACAAAAGCATCCCCAGGCGCTCGTGGTATGTCCGACGCGGGAATTGTGTATGCAGATAGTAAGTGAGGTGGAGTTGTTTAAGAAGTTTTTGCCGGGCATGCATGTGCTGGCTGTTTATGGCGGCACATCGATCGGTCTGCAGATACGGGATCTGAAAAGGGGAGTACAGATCGTCGTTGCAACGCCGGGACGTCTGATCGACCTGATAGAGCGCAAGGCGATCAACCTGGAGCAGATAAAGTACGTAGTACTGGACGAGGCGGATGAAATGTTGAATATGGGTTTCCAGGACGATATCGAGTTTATTTTACAGAATACGCCCAAGCGGGATGCGACCTGGTTGTTCAGTGCGACGATGCCGCCTGAGATACGCCGGGTCAGCAAGAAATATATGCAGAGCCCGCTGGAGATCACGGTAGGGCGGGTGAATACGGCGAATAAGAACATCGATCACCAGTATTACGTGACGTCGGCTCATCAGCGGTATGAGACGCTGAAGCGGATCATCGATTTCAATCCGGGTATCTATGGGATCATTTTCACCCGTACCAAGGTAGACGCGCAGAACATCGCCGAGAAGCTGACGCGGGAGGGGTATGATATCGATGCGTTGCATGGGGATCTCACCCAGCAGCAGCGGGATAAGGTGATGGGAGAGTTCCGGGAAAAGACCTTGCAGCTGCTGATCGCTACGGATGTGGCGGCGAGGGGTATCGATGTGAAAGAGATAACGCATGTTATCAATTATGAATTACCGGATGATGTGGAAGTATATACGCACCGCAGTGGTCGTACAGGACGGGCGGGTAGTACGGGGATCTCGTTATCCATCGTACATAGCCGGGAGATCGGGAAGTTGCGTCAGATAGAGCGTATCGTGCAGTCGTCCTTCCACAAGATGGAGATACCCAGCGGGAAAGATGTTTGCCGCAAGCAGTTCTTTCATTTCATGGATAAATTGTTACAGGCCGATATCAGCCATGGGGATTATGAGACCTATGTTCCGATGTTGGCGGAGAAATTTGCCGAGATCAGCAAAGAAGAAGTGTTGAAGCGTGTGGCGGCCATGGAGTTCGACCGTTTCCTGAAATACTATGAGAATGCGGAAGATCTCAATGCGCGGGAAAGGACGCGCGAAAGCGTCAGAGACAGCCGTGGCGGCGACAGGAGAGAATATGGCCGGAGGGAAACCGCCGGGGGAAGAGAGCGCCGGGATTTCAACAGCAATGGGAATGGGGATTACGCGCGGCTGTTCGTTAACCTGGGGACTAAAGACGGATTTTACAAGGCCAGCTTCCTGCAGTTCATCCTCGATATGAGTGATCTGCGAAAAGAGGTACTGGGCCGGATCGATATGAAGGAGATGAATAGCTGGATCGAGATCGATAAAAAGGCGGCGGCGCAAATGATCCGGGCTATCGACGGGAAGAATTTCAAAGGGCGAAGGATCAGGATGAATGATGCGAATTCGCGATAAGCGGTGAGGCCGCAGGGGCCAGGATGAGAATAAAACTATTTAAAAGTCAAATTTCACTTGATATGGAAGCAACAGCAACAAAGAGCGCGAAAGAAATTGTCCAGGCAGCCTGGAACAAACGCCCTCTGATAATTTCCGGACCCTGCAGTGCAGAGACGGAGGAGCAAACTGTGGACACTGCGGTCCGCCTGGCCAAAACCGGTAAAGTGGACATCATGCGTGCCGGTATCTGGAAGCCGCGTACCCGTCCCGGCAGTTTTGAAGGCATTGGTACGAAAGGATTGCCCTGGTTGCAACAGGCGAGAAAACTCACTGGTCTGCCCGTGGCTGTGGAAGTTGCTACTGCCAAACAAGTGGAAGATGCGTTGCATTTCGACGTCGATGTGCTTTGGATCGGGGCACGGACGACGGTAAACCCGTTCAGCGTGCAGGAAGTGGCGGATGCCTTAAGGGGCGTCGATGTGCCGGTGCTGATCAAAAACCCCATCAACCCGGATATCGAATTATGGACGGGGGCTGTGGAAAGAGTAGCCAAGGCGGGCATCACTCAAATAGGGCTGATCCACCGCGGCTTCAGCAGCTATGGCAATACAGAATACCGGAATGCGCCCATGTGGCATCTGGCTATCGAAATGAAACGCCGTTCGCCCGGGCTGATGATGATCAATGACCCCTCGCATATCAGCGGCCGCCGGGATATCCTGTTGGACGTGGCGCAGAAGGCTATTGACCTGGATATGGACGGGCTGATCATCGAGTCGCATATCGATCCGGACAAAGCCTGGAGCGACGCTAAACAGCAGATCACCCCCGAGCGTCTGGCCGAGCTGCTGGGCAGCATCAAATGGCGTCATGAAACGACTACGGAAAAAGACTTTATCACTGCGCTCGAGAAATTACGCGAGCAGATAAATCATATCGATGATGAGCTGATCCAGCTCTTAGGTCAGCGGATGAAGATCGCAGATCAGATCGGCACCTACAAGAAGGATAACAATATCACCATCCTCCAGACCAACCGCTGGAATGCTATTTTGGAAAAGGCTTTTGCCAAGGGCGAAAAGCTGAATCTCAGCAAAGAGTTCATCACAAAATATTATGACGCGGTGCATATGGAGTCCATCAATCATCAGAACAAGATCATGAATTCCTAGGTCGTGGTCTATCTCTTTGTCCACGTGATCTGGTCTGTTCACCGGCGGGAACCTTTACTGAGTAAACCGGTGCGGCGGGTACTTTTTGCTCATTTGCAGAAGGAAGGCGAGGAAAAGGGGCTCCGGATCGTGGCCATGGGGGGAGTGGAAGACCATGTACATTGTCTTATACAGCTGCTGCCTTCTCAAAATCTGCTACAGGTGTTGCGGACCATCCGCACCAGTGCTGCGGCGTGGATCAATGAAAGCAAATTCCTCACTTTAACCGGCGAATTCGCATGGGACGAAGAGTTTTGGGCTGCTTCGGTAAGTCCCAGCGGGGTGAAACAGGTCGTGGAGTATATTGGCAAGCAGGAAGAACATCACAAGACGAAAACATTGGAAAGTGAATTGGAGATCTTCGATAAGTTCAAAGAAAGCCTGACATGAATAAGTTACAATACAAATTTTCCGGTAAGACGACGACGTACTATCTGGATGCGGATCTTTCCTATCTGGAAAAGCTGGTTGACAAAACCCATGCGGTGCTCATTACCGACGAGCATATTTTCAGCAAACATCAAAAGCGTTTTGGCGGTTGGAATACGATCGTCATCAGCGCAGGCGAACAGTTCAAGGTGCAGGCGACTGTCGACTCCATCATCGAACAGCTGATCGAATTCGGCGCTGACCGCAAGACCTTTCTGGTCGGGATAGGCGGCGGTGTCGTCACGGATATTACGGGTTATGTAGCGGCGACATATATGCGTGGATTGTCGTTCGGGTTCGTTCCGACGTCGATACTCGCCATGGTAGACGCCTCTATCGGTGGTAAGAACGGTATCGATGTGGGTGTTTATAAAAACCTGGTGGGTACGATACGGCAGCCTGAATTCCTGCTGCATGACTATAGTCTGTTAAAAACCCTGCCGAAAGAGGAATGGGTCAATGGTTTTGCAGAGATCATCAAACATGCTGCGATAAAGGATGCGGCCTTGTTCAGGGAACTGGAAAAAAACAAACTGACGGTTTATCAAAAGGATAAGACGGCATTGGCCAAACTTATCCGTCGCAATGTGGCTATCAAGTCCGCGGTAGTAGAGAAAGACGAGTTTGAACATGGCGAACGGCGGCTGCTGAATTTCGGGCACACACTGGGACATGCCATCGAGAATTTGTATGAATTGTCGCATGGGCAAGCCATTTCCATCGGAATGGCGGCTGCCTGTATGATCTCCGAGGGATTCACTCCTTTTAAAGAAACGGATCGTGTCATGGGCACACTGAAAAAATACGGGCTTCCTACCCTGGCGGAGTTTGATCCAAAAGAAGTGATGGCTGTTCTGCGGATGGACAAGAAGAAGGTGAAGGACTCGATGAATTACATACTGCTCAACAAGATAGGGCAGGGGGTTGTAAAAGTGATCCCCATCAATGAATTAGATAAATTGTTACAATCAATTATAACTGCGCGCTGATGATACAGACTATTCAACCATCGGTCCTTTCGGGGACTATACAGGCTCCGGCGTCCAAAAGCAGCATGCAGCGGGCTTGTGCGGCGGCGTTGCTGAGGGTGGGAGAAACCCTGATCCATCATCCGGGACATTCGAACGATGACAGGGCGGCGCTGGGGGTTATACGTGAACTGGGCGCGGAGATAGTGGCGCTGGAAGATGGGGCGCTGCGGGTGAAGAGCAGAGGGGTGGTGCATTCCGGCAATGGACAACCGGAGGTTAATTGCGGCGAGAGCGGACTGGGTCTGCGCATGTTCGCCCCTATCATGGGACTGAGCGGGCAGACGATAAAAGTGCGTGGAGAGGGTAGTTTGCTGAGCCGGCCAATGGATTTTTTTGATGAGATATTTCCGCAACTGGGCATCCGCGTAGTATCCAATGGGGGGAAGCTGCCGTTGGAGATACAGGGGCCGTTACAGCCCCGCGATATTACTATCGATGGATCGCTGAGCTCTCAATTCCTGACGGGGCTGTTGCTGGCTTTTGCGGCTGCGGGGGCGGATGGGGTTGCGATACGGGTGAATAATCTGAAGAGTAAACCATATATCGATCTGACGCTGGACGTGATGAAACGTTTTGGCTGGGAAGTAGAGAACAGGGATTATGCCGAGTTCTATTTTCCGGCGGGTAAGAGGGGCCGGAAAGATGGGGTTGTCGACTATACGGTGGAAGGGGACTGGAGCGGCGGGGCCTTTTTGCTGGTGGCGGGCGCCGTGGCGGGGCCTATTACCGTGAAGGGGCTGGACGTGCGGTCTACGCAGGCGGATAAGGAGATACTGCAGGCATTGCGCGATAGCGGGGCTGGGCTTGTGATAAGTGATGGTGCGGATATCCTGGTGGGGCCGGGGGCTGCCGGATTGAAAGCATTCCGTTTCGATGCGACGGATTGTCCTGATCTTTTTCCGCCGCTGGTGGCGTTGGCTGCATATTGTGAAGGGACGACGATCATCGAAGGTGTGAGCCGGCTGGCGCATAAGGAAAGCAATCGCGGGCTGACCTTACAGGACGAGTTTGGCAAGATGGGTTTGACCATTGAACTGGATGGGGACAGGATGCTGGTATATGGAGGGGGGGCATTGAAAGGTGCGGCTGTTCATAGCCGGCATGATCATCGTATCGCCATGGCTTGTGCCGTAGGCGCTTTACGGGCGACCGGACCGGTGACCATCGAAGAGGCGGAAGCCATCAATAAGTCGTATCCTGATTTTTATACACATATGAAGCAATTGGGAGGACGGTTATGAATACATTTGGCAGACTATTCCGGGTGAATATTTTTGGAGAGTCCCATGGCGAGAGTGTGGGGGTGAATATTGATGGGTGTCCTGCGGGCATTCCGCTGCCGGTGGACCATTTCCTGCCTGACCTGGAGCGGCGTAAGGGCGGGTTGCAAAAGGGGACCACACCCCGTAAAGAAGATGATCTGCCTATTTTCAAGAGCGGTCTTTTCAATCAGACCAGCACAGGGGCGCCGATCACGATCCTTTTCGAGAATAACAATACCCGTTCGGGCGATTATGAGAAACAGAGGGCCGTGCCGCGGCCGGGGCATGCAGACTTTGTGGCCCATCGTAAGTTTGGTGGTTTTGAGGATTACCGCGGCGGGGGGGCTTTTTCTGCCCGGCTGACCGTGGGGCTGGTGGCTGCGGGGGTCATTGCCAAAAAGATCCTTGGCGAAGCCAGGGTAGTGTCTTCCATCCTTGAAATAGGCGGAGAAGAGGACCTTGATAAAGGATTACAGAAGGCCATCGATGCGAAAGACTCCATTGGCGGCATTGTGGAATGCCGGGTCAGTGGATTGCCGATAGGATTGGGTGAACCCTTCTGGGATTCCGTGGAGTCGTTGTTGAGTCATGCGGCGTTTGCAATCCCGGCGGTGCGCGGGGTCGAGTTCGGGACGGGGTTTGCGGCGGCCCGTATGTTTGGCAGTCAGCATAATGACGCTATCGAAAATATGGAGGGGCATACCCGGACAAATCATGCCGGCGGGGTAGTAGGGGGGATCACCAATGGGAACGAGCTGGTGTACCGGATAGCTATTAAGCCGACATCGTCTACTCCAAAGGAACAGCAAACATTGAATTGGGAGACGGGAGGGCAGGAGACTTTTTCCGTAAAGGGGCGTCATGACCTTTGTGTTGCATTGCGGGCTCCGGTGATCCTGGAGGCGGTGACGGCTATCGTCCTGGCGGATCTTTTGCTGTTGGAGCAAGGGGCAGGACGGGTGTGGAGGGAAAAATAACTGGTTACCTTTAGAAAATATTAGCCTGTTGTATTATATTGGGACATATATGAAATATCGAACGCGTATCGTCTTGTCTCTTTTCCCCGTGTTGTCGTTGGTGTT
>Ga0105237_10000527_pt1 | contig 53805 bp, 45 predicted proteins | sample KBSC24metaG_FD_81520 | JGI IMG/M metagenome (GOLD analysis project Ga0105237, IMG submission 81520) | Corn rhizosphere microbial communities from Kellogg Biological Station, Michigan, USA - KBS C2-4 metaG | ecosystem: Host-associated > Plants > Roots > Rhizosphere > Soil | place: Michigan, USA... | reverse complement strand
CTGATTCAGACTGATAAGTTTGGTACTTCAATCGCTAAAGGACTGCGTATTTTCTCAGATTCGCTAAGAACAAAACGACGCCAGCGAGCAGAACAGGAAGCGCAGAAAGCGGCCGTCAAGCTGTTGTTCCCGCTTGCGTGTTTCCTGTTCCCGACACTTTTTATCGCCATTCTTGGCCCGGCGTTCCTGAACCTCATGGATATTTTCTCCAAGATGAACTAAGGAGTTGGACCAATGACCAAACGTAGACTCATTGCTGTTCTGATCGCTTTTATTTTGACGGTCTCCGCGACTGCGATGTGGAGCGCTTCGACTATCGAGCGCGAAGGCGATCCCGATGCAATCGTGCTCGAGGATTCGGGTTCGGAAGCAGGTAACGCCGATCTGCCACAGAAAAAGGGTGGCAACAAAGTCGTCAAGGTTTTGGCAGCGCCGTTCAAGGCTTTTGGAAAGTTGTTCAGTAGAGGCGATGAAAAGAACAAGGTCTATCGCATGACCGAGAAGGATGCCGCCAGATTTGAAAGTGCCGGCGTCACCCGAATTGAAGATGCACGCACGAACACGTCGCGGAAAGATACGGGCTCCGGCTCCGCACAGGAACACTTGGAAGCGGGCAAGGAATACCTTCTCGAAGATCGTTATAACGAAGCTATTTCCGAACTTACCACAGCCGTTTCGCTCGATCCCAAACTCACGGAGGCTCACAACCTTTTAGGTGTGGCCTACGACAAGAAGGGATTTGGCGACCGCGCCAAGGATTCGTTTGAACGCGCAGTGAAACTCGAAGAGGACGCCGACACGCTGAACAACCTCGGGTTCTCGCTTTATCAAAACGGTAACTATCGCGCTGCGGTCGATCGTTTGAAGCGCGCTGCGAAGCTGGCGCCGACCGACGAGCGGATCCTGAACAACCTTGGCCTGGCGTACTGCCGTCTCGGCAAGATCGACGAAGCGCACAAGGCGTTCACGCGCGCGACTGGTCCACTGAACGGCAATCTCAACATGGCGAAGATGCTCGAGAGGTTTGCTCGTGAAGACGACGCGATTCGTTACTACGAAGCGGCGCGGCAGATCGATCCGAATAACACGATGGCGCTGCGACGGCTGTCCGATCTCTACCAGCGCGTAGGTCGATCCGTGGAAGCGGAAAACGCCCGCGTCGCACTCGCGCTCGCCTTGAACAATAGTGCTCCCACAACGGGTCGCTAGGAAATAGGTCCTGTAGGTCCTATACGACCTATTCTTGGAAAAAGAGAGAAACGCCAATGTCGCACACCGCAATTCTGACGCGCGCGGAAATCGAAAGCATGGGGCCGCCACTTCCCGAGGAGATCGGCGATACCGGTATTTCCGAAGGTTTTCTCTGCGATCTGGCGCTGAAGCACGTCGCCATGCTGCCCGAGCCCACCACTCAGGCCGTCTCGGAACGCATCAATCTGCCGCGCACGCTCACCGAGGATCTGCTTCAGAAGCTGTATCGCGAAAAGCTGATCGAAGTGAAGATGCAGTCGGCGATCGGTTCGACGCGTTATGCGATGTTAGACCATGGTTGGGACCGTTACGCGCGCTTGTTATCGATTTGCGGTTATGTTGGACCAGCGCCGGTGTCTCTTCGCGACTACTCGCACATGATGAAGCTTCAGTCCATTCCGTCGAATACGGCGTCGATGGAGACTGTGCGTCAGGCTTTTAACGATCTGGTGCTGCCGGAGTCGCTGCTTCAGACGTTGGGTTGCGTCATCAATTCACGTCGCTCACTGTTTTTGACGGGACTACCAGGCACGGGGAAAACCGCGGTCGCAGAGCGCATCAACAATGCACTGGCCGGCGGAATCTGGATTCCTTACGCAGTCGAGATCGACGGACAGATCATTCGCGTGTTCGATTCGCACTGTCACGAGCTTATGCCTGCCGACGAGACGCCGATCGACTTCGATCGTCGCTGGGTCCTGATTCGTCGTCCGCTGGTTGTAGTCGGTGGTGAGTTAACGTTGGAAAACGCCGATTTGACATGGAGCAACGCGGCAAAGTTTTACGAAGCGCCGTTCCAGATGAAATCAAACGGTGGCACGCTGGTTATCGACGACTTTGGCCGTCAGCGTGTTGCGCCGCAGGATCTGCTGAACCGTTGGATCGTCCCGCTCGAACGGCGCGTCGACTATCTCGCGCTGCACACAGGAAAGAAGATCGAAGTTCCGTTTGAGCAGCTCGTCGTTTTTTCGACGAACCTCGATGAGAAGGATCTCGCGGACCAGGCGTTTCTACGACGCATGGGTTATCGCGCGCGCGTCGAGCCGCCGACGGCCGGAGCCTACACCGCGATCTTCAAGTACCAGGCCGGCAAGCGCGGGATACAGATCGACCAGTCTGTGCTGGACCACATCCTGACGAAGTATCGCGTCGAGCGTCGCCAGATGAAGGGTTGCGAGCCGCGCGACATACTCGACCGTGCCACGGACATCTGCCTGTTTGAAAAGCAGGGACTTCAGTTAACGCCACACATCGTAGATATCGCATGGCGCAACTACTTCGGCACGTCACACACGTTCGCGCCGGTGCAGACACAGGAAACGATGATCGAGCGTACCCTCGCTGATCCGTTAGAACTATAAACCGCGGATGACACAGATTTTGACAAGAGATTTGAACAGATCAGCCAAAAATCCGCGTTATCCGTGGCTACTTGCCTGTTTGCTGGTCGTGTTAGGGTGTTCGAGTTATGCCGTCGCTCAGGAGCAGGTAAGAATCAAGCTCCTCAATGGTTCGTACCTGGAGGTCGATGAAGCATCTGAGACACCGCAGGGCGTGTGGTATCGCAAGGGGAACATGAGCAACCTGCTCCCCAAGGAGAAGGTCAAGAAAATCGAACGCACCACACCCGCGCCTCCGGAAGCTCAGGAAGCTCCATCAACCAACGACGACGATCACTTCGAAGTGACTGAAGCGGTCGCCACCGAAACACCCAAAAAATACGGAAACTACGATCAGCCCACGTGGATCTATTTAAAGGGCGGCGCGCGCGTCGAGGCCGATAGCGCCAGTGAGTCGCCCGCGGGCGTCTGGTATAAGCGCGGTTCGATGGACATATTCATCGATCGCAGTCGTATCGATCGAGTCGAGCTCGAAGATCCCGCGACGGTCGCACAAACTGGAAAGAAGGCGAGTGGTTGGAGCACTGGCAGACCGGGGCTCGACAGGCTGATCCGTCTGAACGGCGGTAAGTACAACGTCGATCCGTATCTGATCTTTCTGGTGATGGAGCAGGAGTCGCATTTCAACACACACGCCGTTTCACCAAAAGGCGCGCGCGGATTACTGCAACTCATGCCCGGGACCGCAGCTCGTTTCGGTGTACGACACGCGCACGATCCGGCGCAAAATATTTCGGGGGGCACGCGATACCTGCGCGAACTGTTGAATCGTTTCAATAACCGTGTGGATCTTGTTCTCGCCAGTTACAACGCAGGTGAAGGTGCGGTGGCGAAGTTTGGAAACCGCGTGCCGCCGTATCAGGAAACGCGGAACTACGTAAAGAAGATCAGTAAGCGCTACAAGCGCACCACTGTACGGACCAGGAAGCCCAAGTCAGAAACAAAGTCATGAAACACATACTCTTTGCAACCGTCTTGTGTCTTTCACTGTTTGCAGTCGGTCATGCACAGCAGCCTGAGATACTCACGAATACCGGCGTGATCAAGCTCGTCAAGGCTGGGTTTAAAGACAAGACGATCATCACGATCATCGGCAACAGGCCAAGCGACTTCAAACTGGGTACCGAGGACCTAATCGTTCTGAAGCGCAACGGTGTTAACGAGAACATCATCATGGCGATGTTGTCGTCACAGATGGGGAATGTGATAGTCACTAATGAGGACGACTGGGACAACGATGGGTTCTTTAAAGGAGTGAAACCAAACAGCGGCGGCGATTCGGAGACTCAGGGCACTAATATTTTTGGCGCGGGGGGAAGCTCAAAATCACAGAGTAATTCGCGAGGCAGGCTTGGTGGAAATCAGAACGAAGGAAATGTAACCGGCTCAGCGACAGTGCGCATCATCAAGCCGCCGGCGGAAAGTGGCGAGAACACGACTGCCAAGCTCGAGAAGTCGCCGACTCTCAACAATGAAGGCGTGATTCGCATGGTCGACGCTGGTTTCTCAGAAGGCACGATCATCAAGCGCATCCAGGAATCACCCGTAGACTTCGATCTCTCACCCGGCAAGCTCGACGAACTGTTCAAGAAGCGAGTCACCGACGCCATCATCGCCGCCATGCGCGAAGCGATGGGCGATAAGTAGTACACAGATAACACAGATTACACAGAACCAAGTTCTGTGTAATCTGTGTACTACTTGCCAAAATGTTACACGTCGTCCAGTTCTTGGGCGCGTGTGCCACAAAGATACACATCAATGATCGTTCCATTTGGTCCTCCTGAAATTCAAGTTGTAGAAAATACGCAACTTAATCGATCCGGGCAGTGACGGCACGGGCATTGCCCATAGCTCAGCGGCCTTGGTGCGTCTTAGTCTGCCAGGGTAAGCCAAAAACTATTTGAAACGGAACGAAGAGCCGATGCGACCGATTAAGTATGTGGAGAGAGGGTTAACCCTAGTTGCGGGAAGTCTTTTCAACACAATTCAGTCTGTAAACAAATACAAGCCTAATCCTTCTTTTACTCCAAAATGGTCAGATAAGCCCCTTCTGAAATCATGGCAGAAGAGCAAACCGACACTCGGCTGGCCACGAACCACCGATTCACTCTGCCCAAACTGCGTCATCGAAGCGCGCGAAGCAATCATCAGCGGAAAGAGAGCCGTCACCGACCTAATCAACGAGAAGGTAGGCGAGATCAAAGCGCAGATCATCGAACGCGACGGCCAGATCTGGATGATCAAAGATTGTCCGATTCACGGTCACTTCGAAGACATGATGGCGATCGATTCGAAGTTCCTGACGCACATCGAAAAGATGTTCCCAGGCCGCGATATCGACGCGCACAACGACGAGAAACTACACAATCATGGTTCCAGCACTGTTAAGTATGGCCGCGGCGCTGTATTGACTGTCGACCTTACCAATCGCTGCAACATGATGTGCGACCCGTGCTTCATGGACGCCAACCAGGTTGGCTTCGTTCATGAATTGAGCATGGACGAGATCAAAGAGATTCTCGACAACGCCATCACGATCAAACCGCGCCGGCAGATGTCGGTGCAGTTTTCAGGTGGCGAGCCTTCGATCTCTCCGCACTTCATCGAAGCGATCAAGTATTCACGTAAAGTCGGTTACAACAGCGTGCAGGCAGCGACGAACGGAATCGAGTTTGCCAAGAGCAAGGAATTCTGTCGTGAAGCGGCTGCCGCAGGTCTTCGTTACGTTTACCTGCAATTCGACGGCATCGGCAACGACGCGAACAGCCATCGTCAGGTTGGCAATCTCTTCGACGTGAAGATGAGGGCCATCAATAACCTGCACGAAGCGGGTGTTGAGATCGTTTTGGTGACGACGCTAGTGAACGGCATTAACAACGATCAGGTTGGTTCGATCATTCGCTTCGCACTCGACAATCCGAAGAAGATTGCGTTCCTTTCGTTCCAGCCGGTTTCGTTTACTGGTCGCGACGAAGAGATCACTGAGTATCGTCGTCTGCAACAGCGCTATACGCTGTCGCATCTGGCGCATGACGTGAAGGATCAGGTTGGTATCACTGAACCGACGCGCGATTGGTTCCCGCTTTCGTTGATGGGAGCGTTTGCCGATTTCGCGGACCTCGTTCATGGTCCAAATGCTGAGTGGGGCCAGGTCTCGTGCGGTTGTCACCCGAACTGCGGTGTCGGAACGGCGGTGATGATCGACAAGGAAAACAGGGAAATGCGTCCGGTGCCGGAATTTCTGAACATTCCGGGTCTTGTCAAAGACATGCAGAAGATCACGGACGCGGCGCGTGGCAAGTGGATGTCGAACTTGATGATGGGTTTGGCGCTCTTGAAGCACTACAACCCGTTCAAGTCGCCGTCGCAGTTCACGCTTTATGAGCTTTTCAAGAAGTTTGATAAGTCGTTTGGCCTGACCGGTAAAGACTACGGTAAGGTCGGCGGCGATCGCAGCGCGGTTGATATCGAGAAGCGCCGTTCGGATCGCTGGAACTTCCTGTTTATCGCAGGTATGTGGTTCCAGGATCTCTTCAACTATGACTTCAGACGTACAGAAATGTGCATCATCCCCTACGGAACTCAGGAAGGTGAGATCTCATTCTGTGCCTACAACACGGGGATTGGTTGGCGGAATATCATTGAAAACATGCACCAGAACGCGACTGTCGCGAAGTGGTATCAGGAGCATGGCCGTCACGAGATTTTTGCCGGCGGCAAAGACGTCGAGCTCGCTGATCCGAGCCACAGTCTCATTCTGAATGAAGTGGATTTGACGCGGCCGAACAAGCCGCAAATGGAGGGGCCGAAGACTGCGCATGAAGAAGCCGTGATGATGCGCAAACTTTACCAGGAGATGGTGTTGAAGAAACAACTCAACACTCAAGAAGCTGATAAGCCGGTTCAAATCAAGGGACTGAGCCGGAAGAAGCAGGAGGAACCAGCCGAGGCCGTTCTGGTCTAAGGCAGGGGTACATAAAAGGCACAAAAGGCACGAAATCATTCTGTGCCTTTTGTGCTTTTTTGTGGCTTTGTGGTTAAATAGCTACCCCGAAATAGGATCGAAGAAAGGTTAAAGTACACAGCGAATGGCAATAGTGACTGTTAATCAGGGCGAATCGATTGAAAGCGCGTTGCGCCGCTTTAAGCGCAAGGTGATGACCGAGGAGATCATCAAGGATGCGAAGAAACACGCGTTCTTTATTCCCCCAGGTCAAAAGGCGAAATTGAAGTCGGCGCTGGCACGCAAACGCAATAAGAAGAAGGGCCGCATGCGCATTCCTCGCGACTAAGTAACCCCTGCACAAACTACGGACGCGTAGTCTTATCTCACCAGTCGTCTTCAACAAGGGTTAATAAATCGGACGCTCCTGAGTGAGCGAGCCGGAGAGATTGAAGTGTGATTCGGATCTTGATTACAAACGACGACGGTATCCACTCCGACGGGCTCATCAAACTCGAAGAGGCCCTGAAGGAAGTGGGCGACGTCTACGTGGTCGCGCCGGCATCGGAGATGAGCGGCGCCTCTCACAGTTTGACGCTCGCCCGTCCACTGCGTATCCGTCAGCTCGACAATCGTCATTGGACTGTCGACGGTACTCCTACCGATTGCGTCACGCTCGCTCTCAACAAAATTCTTTCCGACGACGAAAAACCGCACATCTGCGTTTCGGGTATCAATCACGGCGGCAATCTCGGTGACGACGCAACTTATTCCGGCACAGTCGCCGGCGCACTGGAAGCTACGATCCTCGGCGTTCCCGGCGTGGCCTTGAGCCTGGTCGCGCGCGACAATTTCGACTTCAAAGAAGCAGCAGCATTTGCCGTGGTCGCCGCGCGAAAAGTTCTCGACGAAGGTTTACCCGAGGGCACGCTCCTGAACATCAATTTACCTCCCGGAGCAATCAAGGGCGTCAAAGTTACGCGGCAGGGAATCAAGAACGCTCGACCCGTTATCTCCGAACACATCGACCCCCGTGGCAAAGCGTATTTTTGGATTGGCGAAGAATATTTCAACGGGAGTTCGGTTGAAGGCACTGACTATCACGCTGTTGCGTCCGGCTACGTTTCGGTAACTCCAATCCGAAGCGATATGACTGATCACCAGGCATTGACCGCGATCGAAACCTGGAACTACCTGAAAGATTCCGAGCTACTGCAAAAGAGTTAGAGTAGAATTCTCTCCGGTGCAGCCAGCTAACAAACATCGCTCTTCATTTCAGGAATACTCCATCCCCAGAGAGCGCATGGTTGCACGTCTCCGAGATCACTACGGCATCCGCGATCCTCGAGTGCTCGAAGCAATGCGGACTGTTCCGCGTCATTTCTTCGTGCCCGAAGCTTTGCAAAGCCGCGCGTACGGCGATCACGCGTTACCGATCAGCGCCAACCAGACGATCTCGCAGCCATTCATCGTCGCGAAGATGACCGAGCTGCTTGAACTCGACCGTCATAGTCGTGTATTGGAGATCGGCGCCGGTTCCGGATACCAAACAGCCGTCTTATCGCAGGTTGCCGCACAGGTCTACTCGATTGAACGCATTGGCGACCTGGCCCGCGAGGCGCAAGCGCGGATCCGGCAACTCGAAATCTACAACGCCACAGTGAAGTGTTTTGACGGTACGCTCGGTTGGGCAGCAAACGCGCCTTACGATGGAATTCTCGTTGCTGCTGGTGGTCCAACTGTGCCTGAGCCATTGATCGCGCAACTGAAAATGGGCGGGCGATTGGTGGTTCCGGTCGGCGACTCGCGTGAGAGTCAAAGATTGATCCGCGTGATCAAGACCGAGCGCGGACCTAGAGAAGAAGATCACGGCGGTTGTGCTTTTGTCCCACTGATTGGCCAGCACGGCTGGTCCGACCGTTGAACACAAACCAAACATGATTGCAAAAATAATCGGCATACTCTCGGGCTTCATTGTCGCCACCATCTCCGCGATGGGTTACGCCGGCGTCGTTCTCCTGATGGCGATCGAGTCGGCGTGCATACCGCTTCCTTCAGAGATCATCATGCCGTTTTCAGGCTACCTGGTTTCGAAAGGCGAGTTGAATCTGTGGGGCGTCGGCGTGGCTGGCGCGGTCGGCTGCGTGCTCGGTTCGCTGGTGGCGTATTGGGCGGGCATGTACGGTGGACGACCGTTCATCGAGAAGTATGGCCGCTACATTTTGCTCTCACGACACGATCTCGACATCGCCGATCGCTGGTTTGCGAAGTACGGCGAAGCGATCGTGTTCATCGCTCGTCTACTCCCTGCAATCCGCACCTTCATCGCGTTTCCCGCGGGTGTGGCGCGCATGAATCTCACTCGTTTCGTGATCTACACGTTTGCGGGATCGTTACCGTGGTGTTTGGCTCTCGCCTACGTGGGCCAGAAACTCGGCGAGCAGTGGAACAAAGACGAGACGTTAAAGACGTGGTTTCATCGCTTTGACTTTCTCATCGGGATCGCCGGTTTGGCTTTTGTAATCTGGTGGGTCTGGCGTCACATCAAACACTCGCGCGTCTGATTGCGGCAACGAGTAAAGGTCCAGACCGCCGTTGAGCCGCAGTCTGAATTCAGCAAGGCTCTTGTGATCGCCGGTTGCAACTGCGTGCTCGACGGCGTGTGAGTAGTTGATGACATTGAACGCTTTGATCAGGGGCGACATTTCTTCGACCTGTTTGCTCTCGAGACCATAGCCTTCAAGAAACAGATGTTTCTCGTCGATAGACAGATCGTGTAACGCGATCGAGAGTTCCCACTGTGGCGCGATCGTCGACAGGCAATCTTCCCAATCGACGATCGCTGCTATCTCGCCATCGTCGTCGACAATCACATTCTTAAAACGCATGTCACCGTGATTGAGCGAAGCTTCGTCACGCATTCCTCGGGAGTCGTCGACAATTTCTTTCAACTTCTCGACCTGTTGATCTGAAAGTATTTGGTGCTGCGTAAACACGCGCAGTCGCCGCTCGACCTGCCACTCTCCGTCGAGGTATTCGGCCCACGTATTGTTCTTTGGTCCATTTGCGGTCCAATCGAAATTCACGCCAAAGCTCGTTGTTCGGACCGAATTGATGGTCCGTGCGTATCGTCCCATCTCGTGTACGATGTGCTTTCTCCTGGGATGGTGAGTCGCCTCCGCGCCAGTCACTCGGCGCGTGACCATGTAAGGCTCAGAACCAATGTTGCCGACCACCAGCACTTCAGGACTCGGAACGCCGACCTCGCGAACCTTCTGAGTAGCCCAGAGCTCCTTCGTGAACGCCGCGATCTTTTCCGTGTCCGGGCTAATGCGCACCACGAATTGTCCTTCAACGTGATTGATGACAAAAACGTAATTGCTCAGTCCGGTTCGTTTGTAGACAATCCTGCTCGGTGGCTGTCCAAAGTGGTGCTGGACAATCTTCTTCGCCAACCGGCGGTAGTGACGGATTTTTGCAGGTAGGACCTGCGTTTCAGCCATGTGTCTTATCCGCCGCCAGTTCCGCCGCCCGGAAAAGTAACATCCCGAGTTCGAGTGAATTATTGAGCTTGATTGTGTCGATCAGGCCATTAAAGTTGAGATGATGATTACCAACTACCGTCGCCAAACCGACTCCAGCAAGAAACGTGTCGAGCTCAGTGTCGCCGGCGCCCAAACTATCGCGTAAGTCAGATTTGAACAGCTCTGACATGATGCGTGCACCGAACAACTTATCGACGCCTTTGTGTGTGATGAAGTTGCTGCGCTTCGTGTGCTGGTAGGCCATCCGCTGATCCTCCGGCACGTCGATCAAAAGAAAGATCATGCAGATCTCTTCACCCAGCATCTGTTCCTGTAGCTTCGGCAATTCAACCGCAGTAACAGCCGAGGCGCTGCGGTATTTGTCTTTGACTTGGTCGACGTTTTGTGGCACCGGCGTCCAAATCACTTCACCGATGCGCCAATCGCGCGGATAGTAAAAGACGAGGACATTCTTCAGACCGCTATCGAGAATGCTTTTAACGCCTACAAGCGTTTCGAGGATCTCGTCTTTGGTTAACGGGAAGGCGGCCGCCTCTTCAAACACAAGCTCGGCTTCATCCGTCTTCTTCACGTATCCCATCAGACTGCCGTTTAGCGTGATGGTTGGAATAGGAGCATTCGAAAGTTTGTACCAATCTTGCCCAAACGTGCGAATCACGGATAGAGGGAATCTCAGCGAGTTGAGGATCAACGGTCGACCGCGCTCGTAATGGCGCATGAGTCCGAGCTCGACTTCTTTGGGAATTACTATTTTCCCTTGATACTCGTGAACGGCTGTGCCGTCGAGGTCGGTGATAACAACACCCGACGTTGCGAATGATGATTGCTCGATAAAATGTTGCAGCTTAGTCTCTGCGTCCGCGCTCAAAACCATAAAGCAACAATAAAGCGCACGTGTCACAAAATCATTTGTGAGTTTTTGTGTGAGCCACAAAAAGGCACAAAGAATCCACAAAAGAATACAAATGAAGATTTGTACTTTTGTGCCTCTTTGTGGCTATAGTTTTAACCATGGATCAGATGAGCTTTGATGTTGATCGTGCTCGCCGGGAGACGCCAGGGTGCGAGAATGTGATGCATTTTAATAACGCGGGGGCGTCGTTGATGCCGCAGCCTGTCGTGGATGCGGTTGTCAATCACCTGCGACTGGAAGCAAGCATTGGTGGTTATGAAGCGAAGAACCGAGAGTTGGAGGCGGTGGAGCACGTCTACGACGCTGCAGCACGACTGATCAATTGCACTCCTCACGAAATCGCTTTCATCGAGAATGCGACGCGTGCCTGGGACATGGCGTTCTACGCAATCCCGTTCAAAGCCGGCGACCGCATACTCACCGCCAAAGCCGAATACAGCAGCAACTACATCGCTTACTTGCAAGTCGCGCAACGCACGGGCGCTGTGGTCGAAGCCATTCCTAACGACGAGCACGGGCAATTATCGGTCGCGGCACTGCGCGACATGATCGATGAGCGCGTCAAACTTATCAGCATCACGCATGTTCCGACGCAGGGAGGTCTCGTGAATCCCGCAGCGGAGGTGGGTGCAGTGGCGCGCGACGCAGGTATTCTCTACCTGCTCGATGCGTGTCAATCCGTGGGGCAAATGCCGATAGACGTACAGAAGATCGGGTGCGACATGCTATCGACTACCGGCCGCAAGTACCTCCGTGGCCCGCGTGGGACCGGTCTTCTCTACGTAAAGCGCGAGCTGATCGAACAACTCGAACCACCATTTCTCGATCTGCACGCTGCGACGTGGGTCGCAGACGACCGTTACGAGATCCGCACGGATGCGCGGAGGTTCGAGAACTGGGAGATGTATTACGCCGGTAAAGTCGGACTCGGCGTGGCGATCGATTATGCGTTGCGTTGGAATGTGGAGACGACGTGGACGCGAATCAAGACGTTGGCGCAGCAACTTCGCTCGCAACTGCTGGCGCTCGGCTTCGTGACGATCCACGATCTCGGCGTTGAACGTTGCGGCATCGTGACGTTCAACATAGAAGGCATACCTGCGGACGAGGTGCAACGAAAACTCCTGGAGATGGGTATAAACGTTTCCGTGTCGTTGGAAGAAAGCGGGCGCCTCGATCTCGCCGAGCGAAAGATTCCACAGCTCGTCAGGGCGTCAGTGCATTACTACAACAGCGAGGAAGAGATCGAACGTTTCTGTGACGCCGTGGGTCGTGTGTTAAGCAGCGGGTGAACAGACGCGGCAGGGTTTGAAGCCGTGGGATATCGCTTCGGATGCCGTCGAGAAACCGACGCGGTTCCTGGACGAAATGCGCTCCACCCAGTCGCAGTTCTCGACGTGATAAATACCCAGCACAAGATTGCCAACGAACGGCTCGGCCGATCCCGTTCTCGCCGACGGCGTAGGCAGACTCACCATTGGGTGCCATGAACTCGTACCTCGCACAGGCGCCGCAACCGCAGGTTGTTGCCAGCCCCCGCTCAACCTCGCCCTCCGCGCTTTCATTCCGTCATCAATCGCGCGCACGAGTCCAAACGTAAGACTCCCAATTGTCAGACACACGAACGCGATAAACATCGCGACGAGAAAGTCGAAGCCTATGAAGTCGAGCAGAATGTAGGTGGCCCAATACCAGATCAGAAAATACTTTCGTACGAATTCCTTCGAATAAAAGATCGTGTTTCCTACGACGTCGTTTGGATCGCGAACAGTCGCGGGTGCAGGTGGCGCACCGCCAAAGATGGTTTGCACTGTTGCGGACGATGGCGTCGACGGAACTGACGATCCGCGACTTCTTTCGTGCCAGGGCGTCCAACGAGGCGCTTTTGGTTCCAAAGGCGGCTGTGTTCGCACCACCTCTCTCGTTTTCGTGGTGGCCTCAATGTCAGCCGGCGCGGTCATCCATCCCGGCAAACCGGCTTTGGTCTGTACTAAATCAAGAACAGATGGAACTCCCGCAGGTTCGCCGAGAGCTGCGTCCGCGAGAACGCCGGCAAGCCGAGAATGCTCCGGACCAAGCTCTTTGATTTTCTGGAAAAGACTTGAAGAAGCGGGATCCACGAAGTCTGACTTCGTAAAGATTAGGTTCTCGTCATGATAGTCGGTCCAAAGATCCGGTCGTTCGGCAAGCGACAATAGCGAGAGATAGATCACCAACGAAGAGAAACTATCGAGCTTGGCGTCGAAGTGCTGAGCACCTCTGCGCGGATGTTGATAGTGCTGGTGTCCGACCTCGCTCGCCGACCATCCCGACATCTTCGTTACGTAGATTCCGTCGTGATCGACGAGCCGCAATTGTCCGTGTTCGACGATGATGTTCCCATGCTGTAAATCGCCGTGTGCAATGCCTGACACCTGCAACGAGTTCAGTAGTCGTAACCATTCCTGCGAAAGGTGAAGCAGCACGTCGGGCCGGTGCAGCATTTCGCGGATGTACAGATCGAGCGTCGGGCCTTCGATCCACTTCATGAAGAGGATCGGAAACCTGTTGCCGTTGACGAGTATGCCTTCGGGCGCGTAACTGAATTCCGAAAGGTAGCCGACGGGCGAGGTCCGCAGGTGTTCCTGGATCGCACGGTATCGCTGATCTCGATCTCCGAGATAACCACGGAAACAGCGAACTGCGAAGTCGCCGTCGCCATTCATGGATTTCAGCTTGTAGACGTAGGCAAACTGACCGGAGGTGACGAGCGGCATTCCCAACCGATCGACTGCGGGCATGGTATTTCGCAGGTGCGGATGCGCAAAACAGATCGATGGGCACTGAATGGCTTCGGTGAAATGCCTTGCGGACGGCCAGTAGCGCAAGGCGGGCCCGGTTTGTATGGGAGAAACTGCCACCACTATTCTCCGCCGATCAATTCGATTCGCAGGACGGCGAGGTCATCGTTCCTCATTCTGCCAGCCAGTCGCTCGTCGTCAAAAAATTGCTTTAGCTCCTCGTCGTCTTTTGTCTCTAACAACTCATTCGGATCGAGGTCGCCTTTTTCGAGACGCTCGAGGAACCAGCAAGCCATAGCATCTGAAAGTAACAGCAGTACGTCTCGGTTGTCACAATTTCCTGAGTCGATCACAACGGACGTCATGCTCGTCTCATGCATCGACGCATCGGAGGCGACGAGCACTGGAGCACTGTTGAAGCTTTCCGGGCGGGAGAGAGGCAAGCTCTTCAACAAGCTTCCGTTACGACAGTGTAGTAAACACGAATCGCCCAGCGCTATTGCCTTCCACGAAGGCGACTCGGCGTTGAAATCGAGCTCAACACCCACCAGGGCCGCAAACGAACCCGTACGCGCCTTCTCTTCCGAATACCACGATAGGTTTAGACCATTCCAGGAGGCGTGAAGTTCCCGTCCTTCCGTCGCAACCCATTCGCGAAACTCTTCAGCGGTGAGCGCTGATTGGGTCTGGACCCAGTTTTGCGCCAGTTTCCTGGCCCAGTTGCGTGCGTCGAAGGCTTCCGTGGCGCCGTCAGCGACGGCGAACCTGCAAGTTTCCGCGTCGGCTGCAATAAAGTCTTCGCACTCGGCGACTTCGTGGTCCAACTTCGGCAGCAGCAACTGTCGAGTTTCCAGTTCCCAGATTGCGCTCTGTTTGACAGAACTCAAGCCAGCTCCGTTCTCCGATCATCATCCATCCATCTGTACGGCGTCATGCCCGTAAGACTCGTGCCGATTTCGTAGAACTGAACGATGGACGATGGGTCACCATTGAATACGAACCCGCGGGAACCTTCCACCACGTTGACTCCGAGTTGTGCCGCAGCCGACAGGAAATTGGGAGGCAATCGACTCGAGATCTGAAACAGCGACCGTGCAAAACCGTCGGGCAGGGAAGCCCCTTCGGTCGGATACTCGATCTTGGTCGCTCGGCGTGAAGAGATGTGACAGTTAAACAAGAGCACCGCGCCATCGTCTGTACCTAGAGACATGATCTGCTGACCGATCTCGTCCGGGTCGCCGTCGCTGGATTCGCCGTCGGTGAGATGCAATACCGTTGGCGGAAAGCCGTGCGGATGTTCCGCCAGCCACCGTTCGAGGATCTCTTTCACTTTCCCCAATGCGTCGCACATGGGCGTTTTCCCGTCTGCCGAAGGATGGATCCAAACGGGGTAGCGCACGGGAATCTCAACCCACCCGCCGGCACCATCTGAGACTCTCTTGTAACTACTCTTCACCTGCAACGGATAGTCGGCGACCTGCGCGATCGGCACCATCTGTCGGGCGCCGAGTTCATGAGAAAAGCACGTTCCTACGCTGCGTCCGTAGCCGATAACCGCCACGTGATAGTAGTTCCTGACTTCCTCTGTCTTGGTGCAGCGAATCACGAGGTCGTGAAGCGTGTGATTGACGACTTCGGCGACAAAGTCGGCTTTCTTTCGCGACGAGTCGCCGCTGAAAGGATCTGACATGGAACCTGATTGATCGATTAAAAGAACAATGCAGGTGGGATTTGCGCGGGTGATCTGGGCCGAATACATCGCCGCCTATTCTATTACTGAGTGCTCTGACTCCAAAGTGCGCGAATGCTGAGATAGGTAACCAGGGAGAGTACCGTCATCGATTGCTCGAATATGTCCGACAGGATCGCGGCAGCGACCTGCAATGGCCACGGGAAGGAGGTAGCGGTCGCGAAAAAACCCGCGACTACCTCGGGCACGCCCATAATCAACCCGAGCAGGAATGACGCGCCCAGAATGTTCCAGCGATGCCCTTTCGTCGCATCGCGACTGCTCTTGAAGGCTCCGGTGATTGAGCTATCTTCGAGGGTCACTATAGGGTAAACCAATATAAGAGACAGGAAAACAATAATGCCGGGAATGATGCACAACGCAAAACCAAGTGCCTGAAGTATGAACGAAATAGTAGCGCAAACTATCAGCTTGCCGAGCTTGCTGAAACCCCAGCGATAGGATTCGTTGACGCCCGGGGTAACGCCGGTTTGCACCACTTTCATCAGCGCATAGATCAAAGCAGGCGCTATCAGAACTCTGCACAACTCATCCAGGATGAAAATCCCAGCCGTCAATTGCCAGTTATATGGAATCTCTTCGAGTTTCAGAATCCTGAAAACTTCGAAAGGCGCAACGATGACGACGACGATTTTTGTAATCAACCAAAAGTTTCGGAAAAACAGTTTGATGGTTGGTCCAAGTACGGCGCCAATGTCGTGGAACGGACGGATTGTTATAGATCCTGTGTTGAGGTCTTCGTAAGTAGGGTCGGTCATGAGAGTCTCTCAGTCGCGGTAGCGAGGAATCGAAGTGCGAGGCGCGTCGCACACGGAGAATCTAGCGCACGACAGTTGCTGAGAGCAAGCGTCAGACGCCACAAAAATGCACAAAATGCACAAACAATGATTTTGTACCTTTTGTGCTTTTTTGTGGCTACATTAAGTCGTCCCGTTTTTGCGCGGATTGGAGATGACTCCGGCGTCCACCGTCTCGCCTGTACGTGAGATCACCTGGAAGTGCATTTGCTTGTCGTTGATCTCGAGCAGCATGAACGACAGATCACGATCGTACGCCTTGTCGTTAAGCGGTGAATTTTGTTTCACGTCGCCCTTTCGCAACTGTCCACCCGATCCGGAGATAAAGTAATAGATACCTTTTTGCGGCTTGATCCGTTCATAGAAGTGTTCGTGACCCGTAAAGACGACGCTCACGCCATACTTCACAAATATCGGCTCCACGATCTCGCGCAACTTGGTGTCGGAACCATGCGTCCCACCTGACGAATACGGCGGATGATGAAAATAGGCGATCTTCCAGGTGGCCGTGTCAGCCGCGAGCTTTTCGTTCAACCAGTCAACCTGCTTCTTATCCATGTAGTTGCTGTTCAGCGAGTAGAAGCTCACGTTACCTTTTTTGAAGTGGTAATACTCCTGGCCCTCCATGTTGAAGAATTCATAAAACCGCTGATTCGAATCGTCGTGATTACCGAGCGCGGCGTAGAACTTCACCTTCTGGTCCAACAGCGGCCGATAGATGTTCTCGAACTTCTGTTTGTAATCGACGGCGTTTTCGCGGCCGTACATGTTGTCGCCCATCATGAGCACGAACTCGAACGGGAATACCTGCCGGTAACGAAGCATCACCTGTGCGAGCTCCAACTGCTGCTCAGTGCCTGTTCCCGTGTCGCCGATGACGACGAATCGTACGGAGTCTGCCTTGTTAGGCAGGTTGAGCGTAACCGGAGCGTTGGTGGTGGATTTTCCGTTGCTGTTGTGCGATGAATTCTGGGCGTTGACGATCGAGAGAGTTACGAGAACGGTCAGAATCAGTGATGTCGTAATGCGTTTCATTAGTTCCACCTCGCTGCTAATAGGAATCTTCTACGGGAGCGCTTTCGTCATGTAGTCGACGATCAAACCGTTCTCACGATCGACCAGCAGCAGGTTTGGACCAACAAAGCGGTACCTCACCTGCTTCGGCAGTTGCGGCAGTCGCAGCAAAAGCGTCGCGGGCATTTCCAACAACTCCTGCGATTCCGGATACGGATAGTTGACACACAGTGGGACGGCCTTGGTGTCTGCCTCGTGCAGCACCGTGTCGCGGAATTCGATCCGTTCCTTGCCCTTAAACTCGTCCTTGATTATGGCGCGGATAAGAGACGCAGCTTCCGGCGTAAACACGTCGCCTTGTTTCGCTCCCACACGTGCCGCTCTTACTCGTTCCTGAAATTGTTTTTTGTGCGCCTCAATTTCTTCAGCCTTTGCCTCTTTTGAAAGCTTCGGCATCTGCGTTTCCAACTGCTCACGCATTTTCGCGTATTCCTTTGCGCGTTTCTCAAACGTCTCGGCAATCTGTTTGTCGTTGGCAGATAACGCTGGCGCCGTCTGACCCTTTGCGGATTGGTCAACTGTGAGGAGGCACAACATAACCGCCTCGACAATCGCGAGTAGTAGATTGATTCTCATGACTCTTCACTCAGCAAGTACGGTACCGTACAAGCGGCAGAGTCACGGTATTAAGATGGACGCTGAGATTGTGTCGTACGGTGGAATATTCTGGTTCGTCTCTGTTCGATCTCAATACGAAATGGATCCTGTAAGATTGAAGCGGAGGGACACAGCAATCATGCCAAAAAACGATCAGGACGATTCAGTACGAAAGCATGTGCTCTACCTGCTGAGAGGTGGTAGCGCTCACATGTCATTTGACGACGTCGTAAACAGCTTTCCCGCAGACTTGTGTAATCGCCAGGTTGAAGGACTACCTTACACAGCGTGGCAAGTGCTGGAACACATGCGTCTTGCGCAATGGGACATACTCGAGTTCAGCCGCGATGCGAATCACGTGTCGCCCGAGTTTCCAAAGGGTTATTGGCCCAGGCCGGACGAACTGGGAACGCCGGTGTTGTGGCAAAAAACGATCGATGAGTTTCGGAAGGACCAGCAACAGATGGAAGCGCTCGTCGAGGATCCGTCGACGGATTTGTACGCCAGGATACCGCACGGCGATGGGCAAACGATCTTGCGTGAAGCGCTGTTGACCGCAGACCACAATGCATACCACCTCGGTGTGTTGGCAGTAATGGGTCGAATTGTGAAGGCTGTTCCTAAGTAACCGCGGCCATCACGCGCAGCGATTTTTCGATTCCGTCAAACGCGGCGCCGAGTACGTCTTCGTTACCGAGGTAGACCAGGCGAAAGTATCCCGCTTGCGGATTGCTTCCGAAACCGGAGCCATGGACCACGAGCACATTCGACGCTTCGAGCAGGTCGAGAACAAACTGCTCGTCAGTTCGGCCGCCCATGTCTTCAACATGGACCATCAGATAGAAAGCGGCGTCCGGAATAGTACAACTTAAACCCTCGATCCCGGCCACTCGTTTCACTGCGTAATCGCGGCGCGCGCGGATCTCTTCACTAAACTTGCGAATCGAACGTTGATCGCCGAGCAGTGCAGGTTCAATCGCGTATTGCGCCAGCGTTGGTGAACAGAGGCGACCTCCCGCGAGTCTCAGAGTTGCGGACTTAAGATCGCGAGTCTGCGGTGACGGGACAAAACGCATCCAGCCGACACGCCAGCCGGAGAGCATGTGCGTTTTGGATAGACTCTCCAGAACGACGACTGCGGCGCCTGTGTCGCGGGCCAAAACCGAAGCAGACGCAGGCGGTTGTTCGAAGCAGAGCTCTCGATAGACTTCATCGCTGATGACGAGGAGGTTGTGCCTGGCGGCGAGTTCGAGAAGCGCCTTCGTTGTTTCGTCTGCGGTGATCGCGCCCGTCGGATTGCTCGGATTGATTAGAACGATTGCACGCGTTCGGTCATTAATTAGAGAACTGACTTCGTCCAACGAAGGTTGCCAGTTCGACTTGTGATTAAGGTTGTAGTAGCGCGCGTTTACAGTGAGCTTGCTGAGAATCGCCGAGTAGATCGGGTAACCGGGCGCGGGCAACAACACTTCATCACCCGGATTCACCAGCGCGGTCAGCAGGAGATCTGCTGCTTCCGATGCTCCGGAAGTGAGTAGGACGTCGTCCGGCGAAGTTTCTGCACCGCCCAACGCGCTTGCGTATTGGGCCACGGCTTGTCGTGCTTCAGGCAGGCCGGCGGAGTGCGAGTAGCCGGTGAACTTGTTACGCGTCGCACGTTCAACTGCCTCGATGATTTCAGCCGGGGGACGAAAGCCAAACGACTGGGGATCGCCGATGTTTAAGTAGATGACCTTGCGACCGCGTCTTTCAAGCGCTTCAGCAGCCTGAACAATATTGCGAATCGCGTAGACGAAATTTGTGGCACGTTCGGACGGGAGAATCATGCGGCGTATTATAGTTTGAGTGGTCCGATTCTCAGAAATGCTCTCGACGGGATCGATCTTGGATGAGGTCAGTTACTGGCTTTGGATCGATCTTGGATGAGGTCAGTTACGGCTTTGGATCGATCTTGGATGAGGTCAGTTACTGGCTTTGGATCGATCTTGGATGAGGTCAGTTACTGGCTTTGGATCGATCTTGGATGAGGTCAGTACCGCAACGCGGTAGCGTCGGGTCGATGGGTACATGAACACATTAGAAACATTTTGACTCACGAACCCGACGCTACCGCGTTACGGTACTGACCTCATCCAAGATCGGTCCAAATAGTTTGAGTGGTCCGATTCTCAGAAATGCTCTCGACGGGTGATGTGATCGGAGCTGAATGTAACGCCGAAGGTGTTGGCTAATTTAGCCAGTATGTAACGCCAAAGGCGTTGGCTAATTTCAGCCCAGGGTTGGAGCGCAAGCGACAACCCTGGGTCATCAAATTGGAAGATCGGTCCAACCCTGAAAGGGTTAAAACCTCCGAGGTATTGTGCGCCAGAGAAACCCTTTCAGGGTTACCAAATCTTTTCGTTATTCGAACTGGGATGAGGTCAGTACTGGCTTTGGATCGATCTTGGATGAGGTCAGTACCGTAACGCGGTAGCGTCGGGTTCGTGAGTCAAAATGTTTCTAATGTGTTCATGTACCCATCGACCCGACGCTACCGCGTCACGGTACTGACCTCATCCAAGATCGATCCGAAGCCAGACTGCACCACTACCACCCGCATAAGTTTTCTTGACGAAAAACATAGACTAGACTTACTCTCTGGGCGCTATCCAAGATGCTTTCGTATTGAACTCACCGGCTTGTTAGTGAATCCTCGCAATCCGGTCAAACCAATTTGAAATCAAAGCAATTATTTCGAGGAGGGGACTATGCCTGATAAGTCACCGATCACTCGTTATGAACAAGTGAAACAGATTCTCGATCGCGCGGCTGCTGATAGCCAGGTCGAATACGACGGCGCCGGCCGTTTCTGGCAACTGCCGTTGGAACAGTTTCTTCACTTCGAGCTCTACGGTGTTCGCATGATCGCCGCGCCTGAAGCTCCGGTTCAGTCGTGCTGTCATGGTCCAACTGCTGACCCGGCAGTCAAGAGCCGCAGCGCCCGATCCGGGTTGATCCAGGGCCTGCGCGGCCAGGCTCCTTTCGACGGTTCGCAGTTTCCTCCATTGCCGTGGGGTGGTCAGAGAGTTACGGACGAAGAGATCAGCTTCATCTCTGACTGGATCGACGACGGCTGCCCCGCCGGCGATCGTCAGACCTCTCTAACCGTTGAGAAACTACAAACGACGACATCGATCGAGACGCTAACTCAGGACACTGCTGAAGAATTAGCTCGCACGTTCGCCGTCTATGAGGCCTCACCCAACGAATACACTTACAAATACGGTGAGCTCAAACAGCGCATGAATATCGACTGCATGGGTGAGACGCAAATCGACAAACTGCGATTCGCCTTCCGCGAACTCTACAACTTCAACAAGTGGCCGGAGGATCGTCGCAGCTACAACAACGTGGCGCTGATCCATCAGAACCACTGCCAGCACGGTTGGGAACGCTTTCTTCCATGGCATCGCGTTTATCTCTACGAGTTCGAGCAGGCGCTTCAGGACGTCTGTCCCGGCGTGACAATGCCTTATTGGGATTGGACCATGCCCATGTATTGCCCGGAGACGCCGGAAAAAGGTTCGATCATTCCACCCTCTTTCAAAGCTTACCTGACGAACGACGCGCTCGCCGCTCTCGAAAAATCCGATCCGCGGTTACCTCCTGAGGCGATCGATGCGTTGCGAAAGCAAATGGTGGAGAAGGGATGCCGATTTTCTTCGCCGAGCAAGTTCTTCGATGAGGTCGCGAGACTCACGGACAAGACATACACCGAAGGCGCGTATCGAAAGGAATTTTTGAAGGCACTGCTCTCTACCAACGCCCTCTGGTATCCACTTCGTTTCCCCGCCGAGTTTTTCGATCCGCAAACTCACGAGAAGAAAAAGATCAACACGTCGATCTTTCATTACCACTACCCGACCGCCGAGGACATGCAGCAGATACTTTCCCTGCGAACGTTTCGCGATTTCGGCGGCGGCAGTTTTTACGACGACTCGTTTGGTTTCCTCGATCAGAATCCACACAACACCATGCACATCTGGACCGGCGGTCAGAACCCCGATTACAAACCGCCGACTAACGCTACTGCGACAGCGACCGCTATCACCGGCGCGGCGAAGAGTCGCAACCGCGGCGTGCAAGTGACAGGTCGTCGATTTCACTCGATGGAGGATCTTATCTCCGAACCAGAGTTCGGCGACATGCTCAGCAACCTGACGGCTTCGTTCGATCCGGTCTTCTGGCCCATTCACGCCAACATCGATCGCACCTGGCACGAATGGCAGGAGCTCAATCCTCATTCGCTGCCGAAAGATCTGGATTCGGTGCTCACGCCGTGGACTTACACGATCGCCGACACACTCGACATGTCGCGGTTTGGCTACGAATACGTGAAGTGTGCGTTTGTGATTCCGGTTGGACTCGGCACACCTGTGGGTCGGTTCGTCTCGAAAGAGATCGCGGTTCCTGACAATGTTCGGAGTTCGTTCCAGCGCGCTGAAGTGCGCTTGCATCGCGTTCCGCAGTTACCGCGTTCCTGTTTCATCCGGCTCTTTTTGAACGTGCCGGATGCGAATGGATCGACGCCGATTGACGATCCACATTACGCGGGATACCTCGCGATTTTCGGCCACGCGGATTGTATTGGTGGACCGGGTCATTGCGATTTGCCACCGAGCCGTCCGCGGATGTATGACCAGCGTCCACGTCATCACAACACGCCGCGCAATCACCGGATCGATGTCACGAAGACTGCGAAGCACCTTTTCGCAGAGGGTGCTACATCGCTCCAAATCACGCTCGTCGTGATCGGCGCAGATTACTGTGAAGACAACGAGCTGCTGCGGCTCGATGGCGTTTCGCTGGATTTTCTTGATTAAGGAGCGGGAAGAATGCCTACGACTTATCGAATCCACCCCGGCGTCGGTATCGCCAGGCTCGGGAACAGCACTTATGACTTTTGTATCTCGCCGGAGCAGCCGGCCGCACTGCCGATCGCGTGCGATAAAGACGGCAATCCGATCCTGGATCCCGACGGCAACGAAGTACGAATTACGACCTTTAAGGACGAAGCGGGCCGTCTGAAGCGACAAGCCGCGAGGTTTCAGGTTTGGGCCTATGACGACGAGCATCCTGAAGGTCGTCCGCTGAAGATCGGCGATCAGATCGAAGGTGGTGGTAACGCAGGCATTCTCAGGAACATTCAGTGGCGCGTGTACCTGGCCAACAAGAAAGCAAGCTGGTACGAATTCCAGCAGCTCAACGGCGAACATGGCTATGGTCCAAATCATCCGCGACGAAATGCTTCGATAACAGATCCGGACGCGCGACAGCGTCTCATCATCGATCCTGGACCAAGAACCGTCGATCACAAAACCACGCGTCACGCGAGCTTTAACCGCGATAGCGACGACTACGCGACGACGTTTCCGCCACCTCTGCAACCTAACTCCATCGACACTCTCGGCGATCTAATGACTGACGAGACCGGCCGTCTGCTCGTGCTCGGTGGTTTTGGAAACTCCGGCTCGTTTCGATTCGACGAATTTGGCCAGCCGCGAATTACCGATTACGCAAATAACGACGGGTGGTTTGACGATACATCCGATGGTCCAGTGATGGCCCGGCTCGTAATGTACTCACCTCTGGTCGACAGAATCCGTTACATCGACGTCGAGTCTCCGGCATGGGTGGTTTGTGCGTATCCGGCTTACGTTCCTGAGATCCTCGACGTGGTCACGATGGAAGACGTCGTCGAAGACATGGCCATTCGAAAGTTTGCCGAGCGAACCGATCTCTACGGCACGTCGGGGACATTCGACGACCCACAGCACATTTCGCCGACAGACACACCGGCCTTGGTTCATTGGCGCGCGGGACGGCTGCAATGGAATCCGAATTACAAGCCGTGGTTCTATCGCGATATCTGGAACATTCTTTATCGTCCTGACCAGTACAATTATCTCTGCGACGTTCTGGGCCAGTCCAACTTCCCACACAACCAATCGACACGTGGCACGTTCGATTACGAGAAGCTGAGTGTTCCGCCAGTGATCGACAGAAACGGTGTTGCGATCTGCGAGAAGAAGTGCGTTCGCAAACATCACTCGGGCGAACTTTTCGTCGCTGAACTCGCGATCGAATTGGCGCCGTTGGAAACGATTTCTGCGAGTGCGGGTGGTATTGATTATGGCGACCAGCCGCGTCTCCTGGCGGGCAAACGCACGGACAATCTACGTGCTGCTGTTGGAAGGTTTGCGGAAGCTGTTTTGGGTAACAACGCGGACTATGGTATCGACGATTACTTACAGCGGTGGCTTTCAGGCGTTAGCTCCGCTCCGGAAGGAACGGCAAAACTCAAACGCGAAGTCGATCAGATCATCGGCGCAGATTCGTCCTACCCGGATGACGTCACCGATCTGCTGTCGCGGCGTGTGCACGATCACCTGCAAAAGTATCTGAACGGTCAACTTCTACGCGAGTGTCAGAGCAGATGTATCAAGACCAACACTTACGATCCGTATGGTCCAATGCGGCAGTACCTGTTTGACCTGTTACGCGCGCCGGGGGAAGAGAACCAGTTCATGATCGTGGGCCGGCCTGATAGTCGCGTTCACAATCTCCCGCGCATGCCGCTGCTGTGTGGCGACAACCCGATCACCAACGAATTGCCCTCGAAGTTTTTCCGTTTGACAGACTATCAATACTACCTGCTGCGCCAGTGGGCCATGGGCCTTTTCTACAACGAAGAAGTCGAGAAATGGGATAAACCTGATCCACTGCATCCGTATGCCGGCTGGGTCAATCGAACCGGTCGCGATCTCGATCGTGGCGTCGTCAGCAACATGCTCGGCGGATCGTTTTGTCCGGGTGCCGAGATCGGATGGGTGATGCGCAATCCTTCTGTGTGGGTTGTGCCATACCGGATCAACGCCGATCGCTCGTTCTCCGATTTTGGTCAAACGCCGGCGCAGGCTAACACGGGACAGGTGCCCGATCGTAACTATGCGTTTTACGCCGGCGCGGATCTGAGCCAGTCGAACGATTTCATGACGGGTTTACAGCCCGGCGATGTGACGAAGTACATGGCTCTTCCCTGGCAGGCAGACTTCAACGAGTGTTCGACGCAACCGATCGACGTTACTTATGAACGGTTCAACAAGATCTATCCGGATAGTGATAACGACGAGTTGATGGAGCGCGAACAACGGGTGTGGGAGACACTTTGGTGGCCGGCGCACCGACCGATGCAGACGTTTGAACAGGTGGTCGCCGCGGATGGCAGCAAGTCGATTACGTGGCTTGACTGGACGCCCGGCGTGCCGCAAACAAACGCGGGCGATTTGCGAATGGTGACGGAATGGTGGCGCTTGCCTGTTGTGCGGAACAATCCCACCGGCGACATCAAACCAACCACCGTGCCACCGCCGCAGAATCCTCCGTACATCAGCGTGGAGCGAACGCCACGCAGTCCGAAGGCAGAGGATGAATTGTGATTTCGTCTGACGTGACGATTATCGGCGGTGGTCCAGGTGGCGCGGCCACGGCGATCTCACTCCTCGCGCATGCACCGGCACTCTCTGTAACTCTGATCGAAGCCACACATTACGAGAATTCGCGCATCGGTGAAAGTCTACCGCCGCTCGCGCGTTCGCTGCTCGAGACGCTTGATCTGTGGGACGCATTTGCGGCGTTGGGCGCACGCGAGAGTTTCGGGACAAGCGCTGCGTGGGGACAGGCGACTTCAGTCGACAACGAGTTTATCTTCATGCCCGCTAAAACAGGTTGGCAGCTCGATCGCGCATCGTTCGATGCAACATTGGCGAATGAAGCGGAGAAGAGAGGCGCCATGTTGTTGCTCGGCACTTCGCTTCGTGGCGCTCAGGAAACCGCTGACGGGTGGCAACTGAGCTTATCAAACAGTCGTCAGCTATCGACGCGGTTTGTTGTCGATGCTACTGGTGGCTCTGCCTCGTTCGCGCGACGCGAGGGCGCTCGTTTTGTCGACGTCGATCGGCTCGTTGGAATCTCACGCTTCTTCGAATGCAGTGAAGCGGATGCGCGATTGATGGTCGAAGCGTGTGCGGATGGATGGTGGTACACGGCTGGATTGCCGAACGGAAAACGCGTTACGTGTTGTGTGACTGACGCCGACCTCGCCCAGCGCATGAAGCTCAACGACACCGATATTTGGCAGCAACAACTCTCGATCACAAGCAACGTGGCGAGGATCACGAATACCCGCAAACCATGCGGCACAGTCACCGTGCGCTCGACGAATTCACGTTTGCTTGATCCGGTTTGCGGTGAGACCTGGCTGGCCGTAGGAGACGCCGCCTCACGATTTGATCCGCTCTCTTCGCAGGGAATCGTAAAAGCGCTGCGATCGGGAGTCTTCGCGTCTTACGCGATAGGAGACTTCTTGCTCCGCCGAGATAATGCCGGCCTCCGGCGCTACCAGCGCTTCATTACCGAAGAATTTCGCAGCTACACCGAAACGCGCGTCAAATATTACCGCCAGGAACAGCGCTGGCCTGACAGCGAATTCTGGCGCCGCCGTCACGCAGAACCTTCTGTGCCTTTTTGTGGCTGAATCTATTGAATTGAGCTAGACTTTCACGCCATGTATGAGAAGTTGAATACCATTTGGCACAAGCGGGCGCTCAACCTGTTTATGCTCGTCGTACTCGCGCACTGGGCCGAACACCTCGCGCAAGCCTTCCAGATTTACGTGCTCGGCTGGCCACGGCCGAGTTCAAACGGCGTGCTGGGTCTCTTCTTTCCGTGGCTCGTCACTACTGAGGTCCTGCACTACGGTTATGCCCTCGTAATGCTCGTTGGAATTTGGATACTCCGCGAAGGCTTTACCGGAACCTCGCGTAAGTGGTGGACGATCGCGTTGGTTATTCAATTCTGGCACCACATCGAACACGCGGTTTTGCAGTGGCAGGCGCTTACGCACCACTACTGGTTCAACTCGCCGGTCCCGATCAGTTTTCTGCAATTGCTCTTCCCGAAGTTCCGCGCCGAGGTACATCTTTTCTACAACGCGATCGTATTTATCCCGATGATGATCGGCATGTACTACCACCTGTTTCCACCCGCGACGGAAGAAGATGCCGCGTGTAGCTGCGCGGTGCGACGCGAGCCGATGGCGGCCATCGCAGCCTAACCTGTGCTTTCAAAACGCAGTTCACTGGTCGTTCTTTGTGTTTGGCTCGCGCTCGCGCAAGGTTGCCGAAATCAAGCGACATCAGACCTCACACTCACGCATGAAGTTTCTCCAAACCCGCCTCGCGTGGGACCGGTGACAATCAAACTCAGATTGACGGATACTGCTGGAAGGCAGGTAGCCGGAGCGCGCATCATGTTGGAAGCAAACATGTCGCACGCGGGGATGGTTCCAGTGTTTGCTGACGCGCGCGAAGAAGAGCCCGGGCGTTATCAATCAACCATGGATCTTTCGATGGCCGGAGACTGGTTTATCCTGGTCCACGTGACTTTGCCGGACGGCCGCAAGCTCGACCGGCAATTCGAAATGCGTCTACATCCGTGACAATCCGTGCCTCAACTCTGGATCTTTTGCGCGTGCCGTTGATTGGCAACTTGCTGCGCCGGCGACACGCTCGGACGTTGCTTCAGATACCGCTGTTCGTAATCAGCGTCGCGATGATCCTTCACGGGCTTTTTGGTCCGCCTTTGGCGCCGAAGAATCTGGCTACAACTCTGACGTGGGTACACTTTCGCGGTGCCCTGGTTTTTGTCCTGCTCTTCGCCGGAAACTTCTTCTGCCTCGCTTGCCCGTTCATGTTCGTTCGAAATCTCGCGCGCAAGTTCTTTCGCCCGACGCGAAATTGGCCACGCCGTCTGCGCAACAAGTCACTCTCGATCGCGCTGCTCGTCGTCATGCTCTTTCTTTACGAGTGGCTGGATCTGTGGGCTTCTCCGTGGTGGACGGCTCTTCTAATCATCGCTTACTTCGCGAGCGCACTGCTGATCGACGCGGTTTTCAAACACGCGACGTTCTGCAAGTTCGTTTGTCCGATCGGACAGTTCAATTTCGTTGCGTCGACCGTTTCGCCACTGGAGGTTGCAGTTCGCGATCACGACGTATGCACCGGATGTACGACAAAGGATTGTATTCGTGGCGTGCGCGAGCCGGCGGCGCCGCTGGTGGTGATTCAGCGTGGTTGTGAACTGGCGTTATTTCAACCACGCAAGGTTGGTAACGTCGACTGCACGTTCTGTCTGGATTGTGTGCAGGCGTGTCCACACGATAACGTCGGAATCATCAGCCGTCTTCCGGCAGCAGAATTGATGAACGACGTGATGCGCTCGGGTGTTGGATTCCTATCGAAACGTAAGGATGTTGCTGCGCTGGCAGTCGTATTTGCTTTCGGCGCGCTCCTGAATGCGTTCGGAATGGTCAGCCCGGTCTATGCGCTGGAGCAGTTTCTGGCGAATCTGTTTGGCATTAGGTCTGAATTGCCGGTGCTGGCTTTTGTGTTCGGCTTTGTGCTCGTTTGTGAACCACTGCTTCTGATCGGCATTGCGGCTTGGATCACGCGCGCCTGGAGTGGCAGAAAGAGACCGCTCGTATCTGTTGCTGTGCGGTATTCGTATTCGCTCGCACCGCTCGGGTTCGGAATCTGGCTCGCACACTTTGGTTTTCATTTTCTGACCGGACTTTATACGTTCATTCCCGTGACGCAGGCGGCTGTGGCTGATTTGGGTTGGGCGATCCTGGGCCAACCTCAATGGGGTGTATCTGGTTTAGCGCCGAATGTGGTCCAACTGTTCGAGTTTGGGTTTATCACCCTGGGACTCATCGGATCGTTGTTAGTAAGTTACTCGATTGCCGCGAGAGACGAGGTAGTCCATTCAATCCGCGCCTTTCTTCCGTGGGCTGTGTTGTCACTGTTAATGGCGGGCGCGGCGTTCTGGTTGATGTCCCAGCCGATGGAAATGCGTGGAGTGATGCTTGGTGGTGGATAATAATCCTGATAAATCTTGTAAATCCTGTGAAACTGCTTTTACCGCTCCTCATCCTTTGGTCATTTGCGAGGACCACAAGTGCTCACGAAGGCCCTCCGTTTGCGCTGTTTGTAGATCAAAAAGTCGATCGTTATATCGTCTCAGTGTGGACTGACCCTGACGTCGGCACCGCGCAGTTCTTCGTGATTATCAACACTCCGAATCTTCCTCCGGATCTTCGCGTTCAAATCGGTGTCCAACCGACAAGCAACCGTCTACCGGAAGCCGTCTACACGGCCCAACGCGAAAACTTGCAGAACCAGGTGCAGTATCGCGCGGACGTACACTTCGACGCCCAGGAACTCTGGCGAATCCGCGTGAAGCTCGAGAGTGCGCAGGGAAGCGGCGAGACTGTCGCGACCGTCGAAGCTACTCCACCCGGGTACGGTCGATGGGACCTGTTGTTGTATTTAGTTCCGTTTCTGGCGGTCGGACTACTATGGGCTATAGCGATGGTTCGGAAGATGAAGAGATCGACCTGACGACATCCTAGCATCGACAGACCACAACCCCGCGCCCACGATCAACAGAAAAATCGAGCCGAGCAACATGGCGAAATCAGTACGCACCTCGTGGGCCATTCCCCAGAAGCCGTAGTATGGGAGCGTGCGAAGACTGAATCCCCAAAACCCATGACCGAGCAGAATCGGAAGTTTCGTGGAGAGAATCGCTACGAGCATGTCGATGATGAGAGGAATCACTGCGAGTCTTGTCAGAAAGCCGACCAGGATCAAAGCGCCACAGAGTATCTCGATAACGCCGACAAACGGGCCCATCACATCCGCTGACGGTATACCGATCTTCGCAAACCTCCCCGCGCCGTTTTCTGCGGGATACAGAAACTTCTGAATTCCTTCCGATAAAAACACTCCGCCGACGACGAGGCGAATCAGGATGATTGAGCTCGGCGCGTTCGTCTGGATCAATCGTTTGATATTCATATCCACCTTCCCACTGCTCGCTGGTAATGCACGTATTCCTCCCCGTGAGTCGTCCTTAAGTATTCCTCTTCCAGTCGCACCTGAATATTTATCAGGACTACCATTAATACAAAAATCAGTAGAGTGACGGCGTTCGGAAGCGCCAGAAAGAGTCCGAATACTGTGACCATCATGCCAAGGAAGATCGGATTTCTGGAAACGCGGTACAGACCGGTTTGTACCAGGTTCGTTTTGTGATCGGCGTCGATGCCGATGCGCCAAGATTCACCCATTTGCGCCTGGGCGCCGACGATCCAAAGCAGCGAGGCGATCAGCAAGATGATTCCGGTTGATTCGATCCAGGGATGTTGCAGCCAGGGAACCGGCAGCAGGTATTGATAGGCGGCTGGAAGAAGGGAATAGACGAGCACAACGAATAAAAGAAGCGCGAAGACGAACTTGGAGATCGTACCGATGAAGTCGTGTGCGCTGTCTGTGCCCTTGAAGACGACGGGGTTGATACCCGTTCTCTTCCAAACGACATACGATCGCCACACGAACGCCGCCACGAAGTAGAGCAGAAAATAGATTGGCAGGAAGTATCTAATGGCAGGAGCTTATCAAAAGCTGCAACAGTCTCGTCAAGATCTCGACGTTCTACGGTCCAAGGGCGAGGCGCTTGTCGACTTGGGGAGAATGATAACGAGGGGCGGCCATAGAAGGCCGCGCCCCTACAGTTCAGCGGTGGTGAGCAAAGGCTCTGAATCCCCCGCTTCGGAAAGTACGAAATGTGCGGTTGCCGCCGAACGATCGGAAACCTGGAGCGAAACCACGAAATGCGGCACCCTCGCGAACGAAAACCACGTTGCGCGAGATGAATGGTGTGCGATTGAACACAACGACGTGCCGGTCCCAGTTAAAACCCCACGCCGGCCAGCCCCAACCAAACCGCCCAAAGAATCCCAACCCAACCGCCGGACCAAACACGACGTATGGTCCTCCGTACCACGGGTTGTAAATGTAACCAGGATAAACTTCGATGGGAGCACCATAAACAGTCCCCGGATCGTAAACCGGCAGATAACAAGTGTCTGCCGATACCGGTTCAATAACGATCGCTGATCCTTGAATGCTCACGCGTTGCTCGCGGGTGCTCTGTAGGTTGCCTGCATCCTGTGCTCGCCTCCGCATCACCTGAACCGCGTCGAGAACGTTCTGTTGTTGATTGACATACGCCTGCCCGAGAGCCGTGGCCCACAATAGGTTCTGGTCCATGTTCGTAACGACTGAGGGAAACGCTGTCACCGCTTTCACGCTCGCGTCCCACCTCTGCTGATTCACTGCCGCCGCGAGTTCCTCACCCTGAAGATTTTGGTGTTGTTGCAGCCAGAAATCTGCTTCCACGACCTGAGTCGGATAAGTCGAAGCAGCCAGGATCTGAGCCACGAGTTCATCCGGGTACAACGCAATTGGCGCAACGAGTTGTTGCAACTCTGCTGCTGTTTGCCGTATCGGCGATTGTGGCATGGCCCAAACCTGCATGCGACCGAATGCCAGAACCGTCGCTCCAATGACAATCAGCACTAACCTTCGTTTCACAACACACCCCCTTAAACTGTGGAGACGAGGTCAGCACCTCGTACTGACCTCGTCACACTCTCCTAATTCAACGCCACCGTTACTGTCTCCGGCGCCATCTGGTTGCGCGCCACTTCATGCTGCAGTTTACGCTCGGCATGAGAAGGTGCTAACTCCTCTCCCCTGTCCTCACTTGCCGTTAGGATTTCCGAAAGAAAATAGCTCTCGCCGTAACGATGAAACACAAGCTCGTCGTTGCGTGCGAGTTTGCGCATGTAGACCGGTTCAGTCTCAAACACCGCCTTGTCACGTTTGTCGTCGAGACTTCGAATCAGTAGACCAACCGGTTCGTCGCTGATTCGCGTGATCTCGTACTTCCCGGCGGGAAGGGTTCTTCCACGCACGATGAAGTCAAACGGAATGGAGGCTCGGATCACAGTCCCCGGCTCTTGCGCACGCGTGGTCCCTGCAACCAACAAGGTCAGAACACTTCCAATCACCAGCATGCTGAAAAATTTTTTCATGATTTCTCCTTTATGCGAATTGCAGTTTTTTGTCATACCCGTTGACTAGAAATTGGTATGCCATGAAATGGACCGCAATGGCGGCCTCTTACGTGCACAACAGTTGAGGCTTTCTTTCTTCTGCAAGCCAAAAGGCCACACACTTGATGAGCGCGCAAATTGCCAGGCATCGAGTAGAAGCGACTTTTGTGTTGGCATGATCGTTGCGCTGACAACGATCTGAAGAGACGTTTGGACTCTTCATTAAAAACTTATAAGAGGAGATAGCAACTGTGAAGCAGTATCAAGGAACGACCAGTCACGATCGCGACCCCCAGGGCGTCACGTCGGCACAACCGCCGGCGCCGTCGTCACAAAAAGCGGTTTCAAATCGCAAAGGTGAGGCACAGAAAAAGCTGAAGGCGAGCAAACCCGGCGAACATCGCGAACCGAGGTAGGGAAATAACTTCCTCCACAAGAGCACAAAAGGCACAAGAGAGAATCTCGCTTGTGCCTTTTTTGTGCTTTCTGTGGTCCAAGCCCGATCAGAAATCAAACCGCAATGCCAACTGGATTATGCGCGGATGACTGCTGAACACATGCGACGGCACGTTGAAATCAGCCTGGCCCACCGTGTTGATCTGAGCGACACCGGTTGTTGCTATTGGCTCAACTCCATCAATCGACCCCGGCACGTATTGCGGGTGATTGAAAGCGTTGTAAAGATCGGCGCGCAACTGGATTCTCTTGCTGCCTTCACCGATCGCGAAGTTTTTGAAGATAGAGAAGTCGACGTTCTTAATCGCCGGCAACAGAAGCGAGTTGCGACCGCCATTCGACAACGCACCCAAACCCGCTTGAACGTACTGCGCATTTGGATCCGTAGCCACGTACCCCACAATTCTCGCTGCATCGTCGATCGCGCACGTTCCGTCTTCATTGAAGGCGGTGCAAGTTCGCAACAATGGCGTCACGAGGCTCGACGTGTTTGCCACCCCATTCGGATTGACGATCGCGCGATCGGGCGCCGGATCGCCGTTGAGATTTGCGTCGATCCCGCTTAAGACTGTCGCCTGCTCGCCGGATTCGAGAGAAACGGTTGCAGCCATACTCACGCCACCAAAAACCGTGCGCGCAAAGTGATTGGAACTGGTCCGGTAGAACGGCAGATCGTAGACAGTCGCAAACACAAATCGCTGCCGTCGATCCAGCGCGGAGTCAGCTTTCTCCGCAGTCAGGTTTTGAAAGTCCTGTACTCGACGCGGAGAGAGGACGGTGCTGAAAACTTCGGCTGTGCTGTCGTCGATCAAGTGACTCCACGTGTACGCAGCGTTGAGTTGAAATCCATCGCTGAAACGCCTCGTCAGCGAAACGGAGCCCCCGTGATACGTCGAATTTCCGTTTGCAAGAAAAGCAGCGATCGGTGACGTAAATCCCGCCGCCAGATACTGCGGAAGAATGTTGGACCGCGCCTGGATGTCGGCGAGGCTTGTTGTCAGGTCATCGATGGCTGCTTGTGACGGTGTTGAAAAGAAAGTCGGCAGGAAGCCGCCTGGGCCATCAAACACTCTGTTCTGAATGTTGATACGATTCTGAGTCGGAAGATGGATGCCGCGGCTGCCGAGATAACGAACTTCGAGCGCGTAGTTCTTGCGAAACTCACGTTGGAAAGTCAGTCCCCAGGATAAAGAATAGGGGACTTGCTGATCCGGAATCCATGCGGAAGTGGCGGCGCGAGCAGCTTCGGGATCGGTGGTCGCACCCGGTAAAACTGTTGGCGGAATACCGCCATTTGCAAGAAAGTTTGGCGTCACCAGCGGCGTACCCGGAAAGTTTGTGCCAACGTCGATCGTCTGATTGAACTGTGGGGGCAACGACAGAATGTAGAGGTTGTCGACAATCGTGTCGTACGCCATCGCGAAGCTTGCGCGAATCGAACTCTGATCCGGAGTGCCGAAGATTCGATGAAACAAACCGCTTTGGAAATCGGGCGCGAAGGCAATACCGACGCGTGGCGCAAAGTTTTTCGTCTGCGCCTTCGGCTCGTCAAAAGAGAGCACGCCGGGCACAGACGCGATCGCGTTCAGCGTTTGCAATCGAGCCGTGAACGGCACCTGCTGATAAACGTAGTTCAGTCCAAGATTAACAGTCAGTCTCGGTTTGACCTTCCAGTCGTCCTGGACAAAACCGTAGAACAGATGTTGATTGCCGTAGTAGGGAGATGCACCCACCGTGCGTTCGCCAAAGCTCGGCTGAATGTCGCGCAGAAAAAGATCGAGATTAGGATACTCGTAATCGCCTCGCTGTCGTTGCACGAACGATTGCGGCGAAATGATGTTGCGCCAATCGACACCAAACTTCAGCGAGTGACTGCCGAAGTTGTACGTCGCCTGGTCCACGATCTGGTAACTGTTTTCGATGGTGAATTGTGGCGCGTTGGCATCTGGTCCGATTGAAAAGCCTAGATCGTCGAAATCGAGATTCGGAAACTGGTCCAACCCCGGATAGGTAATGTCTGGTACCGGAAACGTCTGAACGTATCGCCGGTACGCGAGACGCGTTTCATTCGTGAGTTTCGGACTGAAGTTGTGGATTAGCGTGTAAGAAAACAGCCGCCCATCGGTTGGCACCAACGCGAAGAACTCTGGAAAAGTCGCCAGGTTATCTATCGTGCGCTGACGATTGAAGATGAAGCGCGAGTGATGCACGGTCGTGCTGCTTTGGTTGAAGTCGAAGTTTAAGACGAAGTTCCGGTTGTTCTGAAAATTCGGCGCCGCAAATGAGATGTTGCCAACCGGAACGGCGAGTTCACTGGCAGCGGGACACTTGCCTGCGGCATCGCGTGCGACGGCACAGATAGGAATGGTTCCGGCGTTGTTGACCGGCGCGACTGGAACGAATTGCTGGAACTGCGCGAGATTTGTTGCCGATATACCCGAGAGTCCCTGGAGTATCGCGAGGCCTTGCGCGGTCGGCGCTGAAACATTGCCCGGTGAAGCCGCCTGGCCCAGGCCTGTCTGTTCAAACTGGAAGAAAAAGAACAATCTGTTTTTGCCGCTCCACGGATACACAGATGGACCACCCTCACCAAAACGCGGCAGGTAAAGCGGGCCGCCGATGTTGAAGCCGTAACGGTTTTGATCGAGACGTGGATTTGTTTCGCGCGTGATGCCCGCGAGTTTTTGCAGGTTGTCGATGGCATTCAATCTCTTGTTACGCAAGAAATCAAAAGCCGAGCCGTGAAAGTTGTTGCCTCCTGATTTTGTTACGGTGATGAACTGCCCGCCGGTTGAACGAGCAAATTCGGCTGAAGCCTGGTTCGTCAGCAAGTTGAACTCCGACACGGATTCGGGTGAGATATAAATCTGCGGCCCCGAAACTGCTTTATCGTTGTTGTCGATTCCATCGACGATGAAATTGTTGTCACGTGGTCTTTGGCCGCCGACCGAACCGCCAGTGCCGAGGCCAACGCCGCCGCTGCTGACAACGTTTGGCGAGATCAGCGCGAGGTTGTAGATGCCGGCGCCCTGTCCTGTTTGGGCCAGGTCGACGACTTGCCGCGCGTCGAAATCTTTAGCGAGGTTGAGTGAAGTTGTATCGACCAGTTCAGCGCCACCGGCAGACACCGTAACTGAGGCTGTTGCCTCGCCCGGCTGCATGACGGTTGGCACATCCGTGACCTCGTTCAGTTTCACACGCACATCGTTTAGCGTAAGTGTGCTGAAATTGGAGTCAGACGGAGGCTGGATGGTTATGACATAAGTGCCGACTTGCAGATTATTGAATTGGTATTCGCCGCCGCTGCCGCTTTGTGCAGTTTGCGAGGTTTTGGTGTTGGGATCGGTGATCGTAACGGTTGCACCAGGAATTACAGCTCCCGTCTGATCTTTGACGACGCCACGCACGGTGCCCGTGGTCACTTGCGCATGAACAGAGATCGCGCAAGCGAGCATGGCAAGGACCATGACTAGCTTCAATGGCATATAAATTTCCTCCCTTTTGGCTCATCGTGCGCGTAGGTTGAGGTGCGGGTCTTGCGCTGATTTGCTGAAAATAGACGTTTGTTGCTCACTTTACATTCCTTTACATTTGTCGCTGTGTAGCGTCGGGCCGACGTCGTGCATACGATATCTTCAGGGTAGTGCTGTGATTACATCGACCCGACGCTACCGCGTTACGGTACTGACCGTGTCCAAGTGTGAGTCGTGTATCGCTGAAACTGGAGGGTGATTAGATGTTGAGAACACTGTGGCGATATGGTTTCGCTGTGCTAACCGTGGCAGCGGCGCTGTTCATCACGAAGTCGCTCGAGCACTACACTGACATCACGCCTCTCTTCTACGCCGCCATCGTGGTAAGCGCATGGTTCGGTGGTATGGGCCCGGGTCTGCTGGCTGTTGCCCTGGCTACAGTCGCGCTTGATTACTATTTTATCGCGCCACTCTACACGCTGCGGCCGGATTTGAAGCAGATTAGTTTTCTCGTCGTGTTTGGGTTTTTAGCTGTCCTGACGAGTTGGATGAGTGCAAAGCGGAAGCAGGCTGAGGAAGGTTTGCGACACGCTCGCGACGAACTCGAAACGAGAGTCCAGGAGCGAACAGCGGAACTGAGACAAGCGAACGAGACTCTCAGGGAGCGCGGGGAGACGCTGCAAAAAGTGCAGACGGAATTGGCCCACGTCACTCGTGTAATGACTGTGGGAGAACTGACTGCTTCTATCGCTCACGAGGTTAACCAGCCGCTCGCTGCGATCGTCACAAACAGCAACGCGTGTTTGCGGTGGCTCGGTGGTGTGCAACCGAATTTCGATGAAGCGCGGAAAGCCGTCGAACGAATTATCAAGGATGGTTATCGGGCGAGCGAGGTCATCGCGCGAATTCGTGCGCTGGTAAAAAAGGCGCCCGCGCGAGATGACCTGGTCGATCTCAACGAGGTTATTGTCGAGGTGTTGGCGCTGGCCCAAAACGAAGCGCGCCGCGCGCGCGTAGTGTTGAAACGGGAGCTCGCGACTGACTTGCCTCCGGCGCGCGGAGATCGCGTTCAACTACAACAGGTGATTCTGAATCTGATCGTGAACGCGCTGGAAGCAATCGCGAAGAACAAGGACGGTGAGCGAGAATTGTCGATCAGCTCCGGCAAAGATCAGTCGAACAATCTGATCGTCGCCGTGCGTGATACTGGCGAGGGACTCGATCCGGCGAATCTCGAGCGTGTGTTTGACGCCTTCTTCACGACGAAGCCGGACGGTATGGGCATGGGCCTCGCGATCAGTCGCACCATCATCGAATCCCACGGCGGCCGCCTCTGGGCCACCTCCAACTCTCCCCACGGCGCTGTCTTCCAGTTTACGCTGCCGGCAGCGGCAGAGACTGCACGATGACCTAGTCCGCCATAAACTTGTAATATCGATGTCGACCTCACGGTCCCGAATGAAGAGGAGTAGGGAAACTTAACTAATCGATTTGTGGTCGCAATCAGGGACCTGACAGAAGTTTGAGGTTACCGAAACACCGCCCCGACGGTTTTAATGTATTCGATGAAATTGGTGCAGGGATGGTCGACGGTCGTCATTCGACAAATTGTGGGAATCTTACAACGCCTGGGCTCATTCGGCGGCAACGGTTGATGCTCTTCCGAAATCAATTGCATCCCGTTAGCTCTTGCTGTCGCTATGATGAGAAGGTCGTTTTCGTCAACGCCTTTTGGATGATAGTTGTCACCAACGATACCAAGCAAGCCCTTTATACGATTCGCGTCCTGTACGATAACATTGGTGATGTGATGTTGCTCGACACCATGTTGAGTTAACCAATTGGCACAATCGGGAGCTTTGAGCCTCACTTCGTCGAATGCAACGATCGACATGCAAATATCTTTTGCTTTTATCCTGACCTCAATCCACTCCCAAAGCCCGGGAAATTGCCTTTCGGGATAGTTATCCCAAGCGTAAATTATTGAGGAAGCGTCAAAGTCCGGCATAAAAGCGTTCCAATCGGTGAAGGTCTTGGATCTTTAGACTATCGAGATAGCTGCTGGCTTTTGTGAGGGTTACGCTGCGTGCATGGAGCGCTCCTAATACGGTGCGAACAAACGTGTCACCGAAAATATGTCTTGGCTCTCGATGTCTGTATTGCCGACTCCCTCCCTCGGTCTCGGGCCACCGCGTTTCTTCACGCCACTGCCGATACGCTTGATACTGAGCCCGCGGTAAGCGGCCTACATCGAGCAGTCGACGAAGGATTACTTCGCAGCTTATCCCCCAAGCACGGCGATATGGCGCAAGCCAGTCATCATATTCGGAGGCAAGCGAAGGTCTATCTGAATCTTTAATCGCTCTCAGAAAACTGTCGGGCACAAGCAGATGACCCGCAAAAACATTCGCGTCGCGCTCGTCTCCTTTACGCGAAACGAAATCGTCCTCGTCGTCGATCGCGCTCGACTTATGCCGCAGCAAGTGCCCGAGTTCGTGCATTAAAGTGAAGGATTGCTGAGACTCCCATTGTTTCTTCACAAAAATAACTGGACAAACTGGATCGTAAATCGTAAATCCTAAAATTGGATCAGACTTCGGAATCTGCCATTTGCCGTTGTATCCGTTGCTACGAAAGACCAAAATGCCGCGGCTCTCGACTGCCGCTCGATAACTGTCAAAATTGTTTTCGTCTCGTAAGCCGAGCCAGGCTCGGACCGCCTGCGCTGCTTCACGCGGATGTAGTTGTTCAACCTGCGGAGGCTCAAAGCGTGTCCAATCAGAATCATCAAGATCTTCGCGTAAACTCAAGTAAATATCTCTCTGCCTTTCTGCGCGCTCAATCAGGGCTTTTAGTTTCGATGACAGCTCCGGCTTTTGGTTAGCAAGCGTACGGAATTGAGGTGTATGAACCTTTGCTTCATCGACTGGACCACCTTCCAAGAAAAATAGGACTCCTCTTCCAAAAAAGTCTGCCATCCGTCTCAACTGATGGAACGTCATTCCGTCCTCATTGTTCATGACGCGTTTCATAGTCGATTCAGAGATGTTGATCTCCTTAGTCAGCTCTTCGACTGTTATACCGCGCTCGGCACAACACCACCTGATTCGGTCAGGATTAATGGAATGGATTCTTTCAACCGCCATTGTCGTAAACTTACGTTCGCTTTCTTGATGAAGCTTTCTTCGGAACTGCTCTCGATGCTAAGTATCCATAAAAGCACTAAGCTTCAGAAGTTACATGTAATTTGATGCTATGACTTTTGGATCCCGTCTTCGCGTTCTGGTACAAACAGCTTTCCATCTACTTGTGCGTTAAAAACTCCGCGAATCATTCCGTGATGTTCATCATGAAATCGTTGACAAATTTCCACCTGTCTTTGAACTCTGCGCCTCTTGTTTGGTTATCGATTTCATTGCCCTGGTTAATTGTATCCCGCAGAGATGGCGAATCCAATCAGAAATTGGAACGACTACGTGCAACACCGAAGAGATCTTTGTTAACCGCTCGCCCGTCCTGATTAGGATCGGGGAGACCGTAATCAGGACGGGAGAGATCGTTATTTAAATCTGGGAGATCCTAATCGGGATCTAAGAGATCGTTATTAGGATCGGAGAGATCTTTATCGAGACCTGAGCAATCATTATCAGGGGCTTCGCGGATCTCAGTTATTCATCCGCAGATCCTGTTAATAACGCGACCGATCCTCATAATCATTTCGCCGAAGCAAACCAGGATTTCATGTTTGCAAGCCGGTGGTGGGGACCGGCTAACTGCACTGGCAGGAGTTCAAAACACAAACGTGTCGACCGCAAACAGGTCAAGCTCGAGTGCTTCAATCTGAGCGTCGACCATGCTATTGACGTTCAGTTCGCCGCAATGGTTGAACGCGAAGTGTTTCGCGGTGTTTGCAAGCGCTTTCGGATGCGTTGATTTTTCCAGTGTAGCCATCAGGATGAGCAAGGCAGCCGATTTGGTCTGAGGTTCGTCACCCGCCCGGCAGAGAAGAGCAATCAGTGTTTCGATCTTCTCGTCGTCGGACGTTACGTGTAAGTTGTCGACGATCGTTTCGCCCGCATCAACCCGCCGCACGAGTTCAGGGAGCCATGGATCGTTGATTTCCAAACCATAACGAATAATCGCCCGGCTTGGCCCATCGATTGTTTTGTCGTCTATGATAGATTGCGCGCGTCGTTTGATCGCGTCGCTGAGGTGAGGTGTTTCTTCACGCACGAATGCGCTACCATGATTAACCATGATCTTCAATCCTTTCCTTAGAAGGTTGACGGTCTAGGGTCGATTTGTGTTTGCGCACAAGTCGGCCCGCTTCGTTTTTTAGTGGGTTCGCGACACTATACGCCTTAGAATTTCGGTTGTCATCAACTTGTTAGAGTGCGTAGTGATGGACCATGCTCTCATTCTGAGTGGCTTTGCCTTAAAACTCATCTCATTCACACCGGGCTTTAGCCCGGTGATAATCCAGAGGCGATCAATAGAAACCGTTTCCAACGGTTTTCGCGCTTTTGCTGTGGAAACCGTTAAAACGGTTGGCTAAAGCCCGGTGTGAATGAGACGACTTTTGAGGAAATCGCTTCTGAGTCTCAGATTAGGACCACTACCCTTTAGAGGTGGATTCCGAGGGCGTCCCATTGGTCTGCGTAATTCACGCCGATGCCGTCGACTTCGAGACCTTCCCAGCGGCCGCCCAATACAGTTGCGCATTCGCGCAGCTCGTTGAGAAACAGGTTCAGCCGCGGCGTATGACGTTCGGCAAGCTCGCGGTTGTTGAAGAAGTCGGGTTTCAGCTCGTCCTCCGGCATGTCCTCGAGCATTCCCATCACTCGCGGGAACCATATGTCAGTATCGAGGCGCACTTGAATACGGACTTCTCGATCGTCATTGACATCGACCGACTTTCCCATGACGCTCACCGGAGAGGCGCTGCGCATGAACATGCGGGCAGTTTCGATCTTGTCAGGACGTAACTCACGCAGCAACGCTCCCACGTCACCGACTTCTTCTTCTACGATTTCTTCATCGCGGTAAAACGCGATGCGCGCCGGCGCCCACAGTTCAGATCCGGGGCTGTGATCGCCGGGGAAAAGCGGCACTCTCCCGCGCTCATTCGCCTGAGCTCGTAAGTAATCTTCGAAGTTCTTATCGCCAGCCACATAGGGTTGCGCCGCTGGAATGCGAAGCGCCCGATAGACCTCATGGCGCGCACCCGCTTCCACAACACTGACGCCAAACCGCACTAGCGCGTCGACGTCTCCTCGTGGCGCAGGTAAAAACGCGCCCCATCGAACGACGATGTCGTTAACGAATGTAATCCAATGGTTGCGGTCGTTCATGGCGCTAAATTGAAATCAGGTCCTGTAAATTTGAAAGTACCATTTGCATTTGTGACTCGCACCTCCAAGTCACTCGACACCCCTTCGAGCTTCGCGTTCGGATTCGCGTCGGGGTCGACGCCAACACGATCACTCTCAGCCTTCATCTCCTTGAGATATTTCTCTAGTGTCGCCCCATCTGATTTGAAGTTGGGGTTATTCTCCTGGAGCCGAATGTCGGCGACGCGCTTATACCCCTTCGGTGGCACTTCGCCGGCGGCACCTTTGCCCGCCAGTTGCTTGAGCGCGCTCTTAACATTGTCGCCAAGCGCTTCCCCGGCCTTACCTTTCACCTGCTTGTGCTGGATGGCCTCGCGCTCAGTGTGATCGACCACGTCGGCTTCGGCTTCGATGTCGACCTTATGTCCTTTGTCGAGTCGGGATAGTGCGTCGTCGATTGCCTGAATGTGTTCCTTTGCACCTTTCCCAATCCACTCTAGCATCTTTGTAAGATTCTTCGGATTGCCATACTTACCGGCGTTGGCATGGTCCAGCAGCTTATTCACTCGCTCAATGATGCCGGCATCGCCCGCCCAACGCGCGACCTGTTGAGCGGCTTTCCCTTTGGCGAGTCCGGCGGTTTCCAGTCTCTTCGCAAGTCCAACTTCGGAGACGGCAGTTTGAGCCGCGACCTCCGCAGTCTTCCCTGGATATTTATCACCCTTCATTAGCGCACTCACGCGCTTCAGATCAACACCTGCGTTGCGCAATTCAGTTGCGGTTGTCTCAGGCAGGCCGTTCTGCTCGGCAAAAGTCGAATATGGGTCTTTCGCAACTGCCGCCGGCGGTTTCTCCTTTGAACCACCCGCGGGCTGTTTCGTCGGGTCGGCTGGAGCTTCTTCCGTAGGTGGAGCAGCCTTCGCGGCAGCTTCGGCGTCAGCCTTGGCCTTGGCCATTTGAGCTTCCAGGTCGTCCGCTGCTGCCTTCAGTTTTCTTTGCTCGTATGCCTTGCCTGATTCGGCACTAACGCGCGCCTGTTCCTCCGGTGAGAGCGCTGTCTTCGCTCTCTCAACCGCGGCATCAAACGAACTTTGATCGTTCGCCGAGTTCAGATCATCGATCACTTTTTGCACGTCGGCTTTGAATTTATCGATTCGTGCCTGCGCTTGGGCGGCGGCGTCATCCATTGCCTCGAGCATCTTGGCCTTAACCTTGGGTGCGCCATGCTCACCCAATGGACCTTCAGCCGCGGGCCCGAACGATTTCGCCTGCTCGGGCGATAACCCGAAATTCTTCGCGAATTCAGGATCGGCCGCGATCTTTTTCATGAGCTCCTGCGGCGACATCGCTTCGATTTGTTTGCGCAGACCAAGGTGCTCAGCCTGGGCCGGCTTGAGTTCAGCATCGAGCGCGGCGAGTTCGGCTTGAATTGCTGCCGTGGCCTCCTGACGCACGGCTTTCAACGCGTCGACGCCGACAGCCGACCATGCTTTCACCTTGGCGTCATTCAAGAATCTGGCGATGTTCAAGTTGCGCTGAACAAACTTCACGCGCCCGAGGAACTTCAACATGAAAGCAGCGGCGAGCACGATAACGCCCATCGCAAAAGACGTCATTTCGTCGGCGGCAGCATTAACTTCGCGTTCGTAGCTGCCTTCACTCTTGGCCGAAGCGGCCGCTTGAATGTGCAGTTCGGCCGAGGTCGCAGAGAGCACAACTGCCGCGAGTCCAGCCGCGAAAGCGATAGCCATTGCCGTCGCCATGGCATTCACCAGATTCACGCCGGGAATGAACCACATGACAACCCACGCCACCGCCGCGACTCCGGCCACCCAGCCGCTTACCTTGGAGCCAATGCCCGTCCCGGCCGCCCACTTACCCCAACTACTTTCTGAATCCTTATAGTTTTTGATGTCCTTTTCTATTCCCTTGGCAACCTCACCCGGGTTCAAGCCCTTCACCATACCCACGGCCGTCTCACCTGGGTGAGTAGCCATGTGCTTCAGTTGCGTGGCACTCCGCTGCATGGCGATGTCCCGGGCTGTAGATTCTTTTTGGGCCCGGGTCATAGTGCCGAACTTGGCTTTGTCGAAGTCTTCCCAGGCTTTGTCGAGCTGCTGCTCGAGGGGAACTTCGCCCTTGTCAGCCGTGGCGCCAGGAACACCTCCGGGCTGGCCCGATGCAGGTGGTTGTGCCGCCTGGGCCTCCAGGGCCTGACGATATTTTTCCTTGAACTTAATGAAGTTATTCAGTCCTTTTTCGACTGCATCCAGGTCAGTTGTAGTAGAGGCCGAAATGATCCTGAAAAGAAGAAGGTCCTCAGCCGGAAGCGAAGCGAGTGTGTTTCCGATGCGAAGAAGCTGATCGTATTGGGCGGGGGTGTATTGGGATGGATCACCTAGCGCATCCCTGGCGGCGGGCGGCAGCTCTCCGAGCATTTTGCGAATCCGGAGAAGTTCGTCACGGATCTTTTTCCACAACTCAGCCTGCGCTTTGTCTTCCGGGTGCTTTTGAGGATCCAGCTTGCGCCGGTCCGGATCGTTGACTCGTTTCCAGAATTCCTCGTCGGCCTCTTTGTTGATTTTTTCTTTTTCGGATTTCGGCAAAGCGCCAAATTCTTTCGCGCGCTCCGCCTTTGACTTGGCGGCCTTTTTTTCTGTGGCTTTGGGATCCGTTCCTCCTCCAGGGCCGCTGGTAGAAGTGTCACCCTCGCTCGGATCCACCGTCGGATCTCCGGGACGGAGCTCAGCCATAACTGAGTCGTAGATCCTTGAGTCAATGCCCACCTCCTTGGAGCCTTTGGCAGACTCCTCGTCAGTAATAGAAAACCCTTGCCATTTTCCCGGATGACGCCTCAAGAGGCCCCTGGCGCTCTCAGTCGAGACGCTGAAGGCCTGGGCAAACACCGTCACTATGAACTCGTCAGGACCGGGCTTGGTGTTTTTGGGAAAGTCGATCTTGAAAGAATAAGAATTTATTTCGGCTCCGGTCTGTTTCCGTTTCGGTGCACGTTGAACTGCCGAAGCGCCGTGTGCTTGTTGGGCCACGTGTGTGATTTCGTGGGCCAGCAGGCGCTGGCCCGACTCGGTTTGAGGTGCGTACGAGCCGTTTGAAAAGTAAATGTCTTGTCCGTGCGTGAACGCGAGTGCGTCGGTAGCGTTGGTCAGCTCCGCTGCTTCTGAATCGTCATGAATTCTTACATCACGGAGATCGAGGCCAAGGCCGGCTTCAAATCGGGCACGGTCGGCCGGTTGAAGGAAGGCGCCATACCCGGCGCTTCGTTCGATCCGCGCCGCCATGCCCGTGTCAACTTCGAGTGGCCCATCCGTGCGCCGCTTGGCTGGGAGCTCTTCGGTAACCTCCGAGCCCGGCGGAACCAGGATGCTGGTTGCTTCCTCCTCTTCTTCATCTTTCGTTTGCCTCTGAAGGTGACCGGTGTTAACAGGAGCGACTGCGGCGGGGCGTCGTGCTACGAGTTGTTCGGCGACTTCGTCAGCCTCAATTTCGGCAGCATCCTGCGGTTGGCTGACTCGCAACCTGGCTTGAAAACCGCGCAGTGCGAGGTTTTGCCAGACTGGGTTAGGTTCAGAGACGCTTTTTTTCGGTGCGGAATGTTTTTCGCCCGGGGGACCTGACTTCGTGGTTGCATGGTGAGAGAACATTAAATTGTGTCTGACGGGTGATCACTTGATGGTCGCCGCCCTACAACTTGTTTGAACCCCGGCCGTGGATCTTCACGATATATCAGAGGCAGGGTCGAAATAACGTCTGATCAGCGTCTGCGGGGTGTCTCTCGCCCGTTTCGTATTGACACTTGCTCACTATAGGCGTATATGCTGCTAGCACCGATAGTGTTCGATGTGCGAGTCACGCCCTACCCGTAGTTCTACACTCGCGCTGACGAGAGAAACCCTCGCTTCGCCAGCTTAGTTTGAACCCCCATGACTTTGAGGCACGAGCGCGGGCGGTTGGCCTTCGTCTTTGTGTTTCGACTGGCCTCTCCATGGAGAAACGGACATGAAAAAACTAATAAGAGCCTCGGTTCTCGCGGCCTTTGTCGCACTATCTGCTGCGCCGGCATCGGCGGACACCTTCACTTACTTTAGTGGCCTATTCGGCGGCTTTGACCGACCAAACGCGGGCGCACCGCCTACAACTCTTTCCGGAACAATCGTACCGTTCAATGCGCAGATGTTCACGGTTTCAATCGCTGGGCAATACTCCTTCACACTATCGGCGGATTTTCACGATTTTAGTCCGTTCCTGGTGCTGTACGAGGATAACTTCGATCCGTCAACACCGTTGAGCAACGCCCTCATCGCAGGTGATCTATTTACGGTTGATCTAACGGTGGGAACGACCTACATCATCGTACCCACTCGTATCACCAGCGGCTTCGACGGAGCCTTCCACGGCACGATCAGTGGCCCGGGAGAAATTGAACCGGTGGGTGGCGTCGTAATCCCCGAGCCGACCACGATGTTGCTATTCGCCACGGGGCTTGCTGGACTGGCCGTAAAGATTCGGAGAAAGAATAAACTCTGGTAATTCGTTGTTTGCAGATGGTTAGCGAACCCTTTCAGGGTTGAATCACTATTTATGTTGTGATCCCAGGGTTGTCGCTGCGCTCCAACCCTGGGTCATCAAATTGGAAGATCGGTCTAACCCTGAAAGGGTTAAAACCTCCGCGGTATTGTGCGCCAGAGAAACCCTTTCAGGGTTACCAAATCTTTTCGTTATTCGAACCCAGGGTTGTCGCTGCGCTCCAGCCCTGGGCTGGAATTAGGGAACGCCTTCGGCGTTAATCGAATTAGGGAACGCCTTCGGCGTTAATCTGGGTCAAATTCAAACTGAGACCCTATACCAAGGTATAGGTCAGAAATACCTCCGTATAATAGTTTTTCCACCTCACACCCTCTAATCTCCTCTCTTAATGAATACTACGATCTCGATTGTTGACGACGACGAGTCGGTGCGGGAGGCGCTGAAGAGTCTGATTGACTCGGTGGGATTCCACGCCCAGGTTTTTGGGTCCGGCGAGGAGTTCCTCAAATCGCCTTACGTGTACGAAACGGACTGCCTGATTGCCGACGTCCGCATGCCGGGAATGAGCGGGCTCGAACTTCAGGAACGGTTAAACGCCGCTCACTCCTCCATTCCAATTGTTTTCATCTCCGCCCACGACGATCGAGAAGCGCGAGCGCGGGGCCTCCGAGCAGGAGCGGTCGACTTTTTGCAGAAACCGTTCAGCGAGGATTCTCTGCTCGGAGCAATCACGGCCTGTCTTGATAAGAGTTAAGGTAAAAGGGGATGTGCAATGTTACAAACTGCTACTAGTTCAAATTATCAACCTTTAGGCGTCAGAATGGTGACGCCGCTACCACAATTTGAGAAGCGATCTCTCAACGATCTTTCAGTGCTCTTTCCCCAGTCAGTGCTGAAATCAAGCGATGCTACGGGGTGGCAAAATGTGCGTGCACTACATTTTCGCCACACTTCGAGGGAAGTCGTGCTCCCTCCTTCTGACGATCACTGCGTGATGCTGAACCTCGGCACCCCGTTTTTAACAAACGTCTGTCCGGGCAAGCGACGGTTTGAGGGACAAGTGCGCTCCGGAGAAGCGGCAATCATTCCAGCGGGCTCATCATGGTCGTGCCGTTCTGAAGGTTCGGATCTGCCGGTGATGTTACTTCTCTACCTGCGGCCACTGTTTGTACGTTCCGCTGCGCGTGAGTTGAACTTCTCCAACAACGAGATTTGGCTGACGCCGCAAATCGGTTTCAAAGACAAGCACATTTGTCACGTCGCGATGTCGCTGCTGCACGAGTTGAATGAAGCGAATGTTGTGGGACGATTTTACGCCGACTCGCTCGCAACCGGGCTCGCAATTCAACTCCTACGGCGCTTCAGCTCGTTAAAAGACGTCCACGTCGGACACGGCGGAATGGCGCCACACAAGCTACGACAAGCCATCGCGTTAATAGATCATTGTCTTTCTGACGAAGAGGAAGGACGCGTGGCTCTCCGCGTCGTCGCGCGAGCCGTGCGCATGAGTTACTTCCACTTTTCGCGTGCCTTCAAGCAATCGATGGGAATGACTGCGACCAACTACATAGCGGAACGCCGGATCGAACGTGCGAAGAAGATGCTGGAGGAGACGGAATTGCCAATCTCCGAGATTGCGCTGCGTTCCGGTTTCTCCAGTCAGAGTCACTTCACGACGGCGTTCCGCAGGCTGGCGGGCGCCACGCCGAAAGCTTTCAGGGCAGCTCTGTGAAGCGGGAGTCAAAAGGTACAAAAAGCAAAAAACGATTAGGAATGCTCGGTCACTTGCTGGCGCCTCACCGCGCCATGCTCATGATCGCTTTCGTCGCCGTGCTCGGCGAAGCCGGCACCGATCTACTCGAGCCATGGCCGCTAAAAATCGTCTTCGACTACGTGTTCGGAACGAAGCACATGCCGGCGTGGTTGTCCGGTTTGCTGGCTGCGACTTTCGGTTTGGACAAGGTCGCAATTCTGCACTTCGCTGTTCTCGCAGTAATAGTGATCGCACTGCTCGGTGCGCTCAGCGCATACGGTGAAAAATACCTGACAACCTCCGTCGGTCAATGGGTGATGCACGACCTGCGGCGCATTCTCTATCATCACATTCAACGCCTGTCGCTCGCGTACCACGATCAGAAACCCACCGGAGATCTCATCAGCACAGTCACTGCCGATATCGAATCGATTCAGGATTTCATCTCGCAAGCACTGCTGGGCATCGTCGTTAATGTGCTGACGCTGGTTGGCATGCTCGTCGTCATGTTTTACCTGAATTGGCGCTTCACGTTGATCGCGCTTTCAGTAACACCAGTGCTGTTTGTCGTCGTCTACACGTACACGAAACGGATCAAGAAAGCATCTCGCGCCTTGCGGAAGAAAGAAGGCGAGGTAGTTTCCGTCGTTTCAGAGGTGCTCTCTTCGATGCGCGTGGTCAAAGCGTTTGCGCGAGAAGATTACGAAGAGGAACGTTTGGCCCAGCAAAGCCTGGAGAATGTCGAGATAGCGCTGAAGGCTCGCAGTCTCAAAGCGAAGCTCGCGCCCGTCGTGCAGGTGATTGTTGCTGTGGGAACGTGTCTGGTCCTGTGGTACGGCGTCAACCTAGTGATGCGCGGACAGATTACGACCGGCTCGCTGCTCGTGTTTCTGCTCTATCTCGGCAAGATGTACAAGCCGATGCGCGACCTGTCAAAGATGACTGACACGATGTCCAAAGCCGCCGTCGGTTACGAGCGCATACACGAAGTGATTGAGACCGAGGACAAGATCCGAAATCTGCCGGGCGCTAAAAAAGCTCCGACCTTCAGAGGTGAAATTGAATTCGATCACGTGTCTTTCGCGTACGACAATGGCTACCGCACGCTCAACGACGTCAATCTACGCGTCGAGGCTGGACAAATGGCGGCGCTTGTTGGTCCGACGGGCGCCGGCAAGACGACGATCGTGAGTTTGATTGGTCGCTTCTACGATCCTGAAAAGGGTGTCGTGAAGATCGACAATCGGGATGTACGGGATTACAAACTGAAATCGCTGCGGCGGCAAATAAGTTTTGTCCTTCAGGACACGCTGCTCTTCAGGGCGCCGGTTTGGCAAAACATTGCGTATGGCAGACCCGAGGCTTCACGCGAGGAGATCCTGCGAGCGGCAAAACTGGCGAACGCTGACGAGTTCATCAGGAACATGCCGCAACAATACGACACGATGGTTGGTGAAAAGGGCGTGACTTTGTCTGGCGGTCAACGGCAGCGCATCGCAATCGCCCGGGCCATAATTCGCAACGCTCCGATTCTGATAATGGATGAGCCGACCTCCGGCCTCGACGCTGCGTCGGAAGAGTTGGTGTTTGAGGCTTTGAACAGACTGATGGCGGATCGAACAACAATCGTCATCGCACATCGGTTGTCCACGGTGCGTCGCGCCGATGTGATCTTTGTGATCGACCACGGCACGATCGTCGAACGCGGCACACACGAGAAATTGATAGCCGCCGGTAACCTGTATTCACAACTTCACCAGATCCAGTTTAGCCACAGATGACACAGATGAAGACGGATAATCCGCCTTGATCTGTGTCATCTGTGGTTTATTTCTTCCAACCGCCGCCCAGAGCTTTGACCAACTGCACACTCGCCGTCATTTGCTCCATCTGAAGATTCACCGCCGTGCGTTGATTATTCAGGAGCGTGGTTTGCGCAGTGATGACGTTGAGGTAACTGTCGATTCCTGATTTGTAACGTTCGGTTGAGAGTGAAAGTGCGCGTTGGGCCGAGGAGACGGCGGCGTTTTGTTCGTCCAATTCGTGCGACAGAATTCGCAGGGCTGCAAGGTTGTCTTCGACTTCCTCAAAGGCAGTCAGGACGGTCTGGCGATAATTTGCGACCGTGCCGTCGTACTGCGCGCGGGCCACTTCTGTCGCTGCCTTGCGCCTGCCTTTGTCGAAGAGCGTTTGCGTCAGTGTTGGACCAAGTGAAAAGAAACGGGCGGGCCACGTGAACCAGCTTGCCAGAGAAGTGCTTTCAAGTCCTCCGCTCGCGCCGAGAATAAGGGAAGGGAAGAAGGCGGCTTTCGTGACGCCGATCTCTGCATTCGCTTCGGCGACGCGACGTTCCGCGGCGGCGATGTCCGGACGCCGCTCGAGCAGTTGTGAAGGAAGACCGACGGGAATCGCCGGCGGCTGTGCGTTCAATGGTGCGACAGGAATCGAGAACGTAGCTGGCGGTTGACCTGTGAGGATCGCGATCGCGTGTTCGAGTTGTGCTCGCTGGATGCCGAGATCGGTCGCCTGGGCCTGTGTGGTTTCCAACTGCGTTTCTGCTTGCGCGACGTCTTCGTCAGAAGCGATGCCGGTTTGCAGTCGCACACGCGTCAGCTCGAGCTGCTCTTGAAAGGCGACGATCGTCGTGTCGAGCAGACGTTTTTCGGCATCTGTCGAACGAAGCTGGTAGTAATCAAATGCCAGCTCGGCTTCGACGCTCAAGCGAACGTTTTGTAAATCTGCCGCTGACGCCTGGGCTTCGGAGGCGCTTGCGACGACCGTGTTGCGGATGCGACCCCAGAAATCCGGTTCCCATGAAGCATCAAACGGGAGCGTGTACTCGACGCTCTGCCGGCCCGGTGAAACGTTCGAATGCGTGGAGGCGGAGGATTGTCGCGAGACGATGATTGACGGGCTCGTCGTGACCGTCGGGAAATATTGTGAACGCGCTTCCTTGACGAGAGCGCGTGCGACGCGGAAGTTCGCGTCGGCGAGCGCGATGTTTTGGTTGGCGACGTTGAGTTGATCCTCGAGTCCGTTCAGTTGCGCGTCGTTGAAGAGCTCCCACCATTTGCCGCGGATGACGGCGTCGTTGGGATGGGCGAATTTCCAGTCGTTGGTTTCTTTGAAGGCGTCGGGCGCGAGTTCTTTGTAAGCGGGTGGCGTTGGGGTGGTTGGGGTAATGTATTTGGGTGCTTTGTCGCAGGTTTTCATGAGGGCGAGGGCAATTAATGAAACCGTTAAGATGTGAAAGTGATTAGGCATTCTTATCTCCCACAAGCGCCTCCACTGTAGGCCGTCCGTCGTTACGTTCACGCGCGAAGAACGCACGCAAACGATCCAAATATAAATAGACCACCGGCGTCGTAAACAACGTCAGCATTTGACTCACAAGCAGCCCACCGATGATCGAAATTCCCAACGGCCGTCTCAACTCGGAACCAGTTCCCGTTCCTAACGCCAACGGCAATGCGCCGAACAGCGCGGCCAGCGTCGTCATCATGATCGGCCGAAACCGAAGCATGCACGCCTGAAAAATCGCATCGCGCGAACTCTTTCCCTCGCCACGCTCCGCCGCCAGCGCAAAATCGATCATCATGATCGCGTTCTTCTTCACGATGCCAATCAACAGAATGATCCCAATCAACGCAATCAGACTGAGTTCCAGTCGCATCAGCAACAGCGCCAACACTGCGCCCACTCCCGCGGACGGCAACGTCGAAAGAATGGTGATCGGATGAATGTAACTTTCGTAAAGAATTCCGAGCACGATGTAGACTGCGAGCAACGCAGCGACGATCAAATACGGTTCACTCGCCAACGACGATTGAAACGCCTGCGCCGTCCCGGAAAAGCTGCCGTGAATCGTCGCCGGCATACCAATGCTCTCTTCAGCCTGATTGATCGCCTTCACTGCATCACTCAGCGCTACACCCGGCGCGAGGTTGAACGAGAACGTAACGGCAGGGAACTGGCCCTGGTGGTTGACTGCCAAAGGCGCAGTCGCTGGTCCATAACGCGCGACCGCACTCAATGGCACCATCCCACCGCTCGCAGAACGAAGATAGATTTCTTTGAGTCCTTCGGGACTCTGCCAGAACCGCGGTTCGACCTCCATCACGACGTGATACTGATTCAACGGCGTGTACATCGTCGAAACCTGTCGTTGTCCAAAGGCGTCGTAGAGCGTCGCGTCGATCGCAGCGGGGGTGATTCCCATCCTGATCGCCGTTGCGCGATCGTAGTCGAGCGAAGCTTGCAGACCACTGTTCTGCTGATCGCTGTTGACGTCCGTAACGACCGCAACTTTGCGCAACTGTTGCAGCAGAATCGGCCCCCACTTAACGAGGTCGTCGAGGTTTTCACTTTGAACCGTGTACTGGTATTGCGCGTTACCGCCTCTACCGCCCACACGAAGGTCCTGTGTCGCCTGCAGAAACACCGAAGCTCCTTCGACGGTTGCGAGCTGCCGGCGCAAACGACGAATGATCTCGTCGGCACTGATCTTTCGTTCTTCGAGCGGCTTCAACGCGATGAACATTCTTCCGGTGTTTGTCGTCGTGCCGCCGCCGCTGCCTGTGAAGGCGACCACATTCGCCACCGCCGGATCAGCCTTGACTATGTCGACAAACCGCGCCATCCGTTGTTTCATCGCCGTGAACGACGAGTCTTGCGCGCCCTGAATGCCGCCCGCGAGCCGGCCGGTGTCCTGCTGTGGGAAAAATCCCTTGGGCACGATAAAAAGCAGGTAAACATTCCCCCCGATGGTGATCAAAAGCACTAGCAACACTGGCGCGGGATGGCGCAGCACCCATGTCAGGCTGCGTTCGTACAAACTCAAAATCCACGCGAAGAAACGCTCGCTGGCCTGATAGAGCCGTCCATGATGTTCGGCTTCTTTCGCTTTCAGAAGCCGCGAACAGATCATCGGCGTAGTCGTCAACGACACGACGAGCGAAACGAAAATTGCCACCGAAAGTGTGACGGCGAATTCGCGGAACAGACGTCCGACAATACCGCCCATCAGCAGCAGTGGCGTGAACACAGCAATCAGCGAAATGCTGATCGAGAGCACCGTGAAACCGATCTCTTTGGCGCCGAGTAGTGCCGCCTGCAACGGTCGCATTCCCTGCTCGAGATGACGTGTTACGTTTTCAATGACGACGATTGCATCGTCGACGACGAAGCCGGTCGAAATCGTCAACGCCATCAACGACAGATTGTCGAGACTGTAGTGACACAGGTACATCACGCCGAAAGTTCCGATGAGTGAAACGGGAACGACGACGGCGGGAATGATCGTGGCGCGTGGATTTCTCAGGAAAACAAAGACGACCATGATCACGAGACCGATCGAGATGATCAGCGTGCGTTCCACTTCTCTTACAGAGGCGCGAATGGTCGTGGTCTGGTCCATGACGACGGTGAGATCGATCGCTGATGGGATCGAGGCTTTTAGTTGCGGCAGCGCGGTGCGAACACTGTCGACAGTGTCGATGATGTTTGCGCCGGGCTGACGAAAGACGATGACCAGCGCGCACGGCTTTCCGTTCGCAAGTCCGGCAGACCTGAGGTTCTCGACGGAGTCTTGCACGTTGGCAATGTCCGACAACCTGATCGCCGCGCCATTGCTGTAACCGACGATCAGCGGGCGGTAGTCAACAGCTTTCAGAAGTTGATCGTTGGTTGCCAGATCTGAGGTCGTCGTCGCGTTGGCAAGCTGTCCTTTCGCTATGTTCGCGTTCTGCTGGCTCAGCATGTTGCGAACGTCTTCGAGGCCGAGCCCGGTGGCGTTTAATTGATCTGGATTCACGTCGACGCGCACTGCCGGCAGCGAGCTTCCGCCAACTACGACCTGGCCCACTCCCTGAATTTGCGAAAGCTTCTGTTGGAGAATGGTTGATGCGGCATCGTAGAGCTTGCCTTGATCGTAAATGTTGGACGTCAGGGCAACGATCATGATCGGCGCATCAGCCGGATTCACTTTTCGATACGTGGGATTGTTCGGCAGGTCCTCCGGCAGGTAACCGCGCGCGGCGTTGATGGCTGCCTGTACGTCTCTCGCCGCGGCGTCGATGTCCCTGGTTAACTCGAATTGCAACGTTACGCTCGTCGAACCGAGGTAACTGGCGGAGGT
>Ga0105237_10000523_pt1 | contig 54108 bp, 39 predicted proteins | sample KBSC24metaG_FD_81520 | JGI IMG/M metagenome (GOLD analysis project Ga0105237, IMG submission 81520) | Corn rhizosphere microbial communities from Kellogg Biological Station, Michigan, USA - KBS C2-4 metaG | ecosystem: Host-associated > Plants > Roots > Rhizosphere > Soil | place: Michigan, USA... | reverse complement strand
GGCGCTACCCCGCTTCGCCAACAACGCCCGGGCCACCCGCGACCCCGGCGGACGCTGCAGCACCGACGAGATCCACGCCGAGCAGTCCACCAGCTTGTCGAGATCGATGCCGCTCTCGAGCCCCAGGCCGTTCAGCAGATAGACCACGTCCTCGGTCGCGACATTGCCGGTCGCGCCCTTCGCATACGGGCAGCCGCCGAGCCCGGAGACCGAGCTGTCGAAGACACGCAGGCCGGCTTCGAGCGAGGCGTACACGTTGGCCGCGGCCATGCCGTAGGTATCGTGGTAATGGCCCGCCAACCGGGCCGCTGGCACCCGCGCCGAGACGGCATCGAGCATCGCGCGCACGCTGCGCGGCGTGCCGGCGCCGATGGTGTCGCCGAGCGACACCTCGTAGCATCCGCTCTCGAACAAGCGCGCCGAAACCGCCGCCGCAGCCGCCGGCGCGATCGGGCCTTCGTACGGGCAGGCCACCACGCAAGAGACGTAGCCGCGCACCTTGACGCCCTGCGCCTTCGCGGCCGCCATCAGCGGCTCGAAACGCTGCAGCGACTCCTCGATGCTGCAATTGATGTTGCGTTGAGAGAACGACTCCGAGGCGGACGCGAACACCGCAACCTCTTGCGCCCCGGCCGCCACCGCCGCCTCGAAGCCCTTCAGGTTCGGCGTCAGCACCGGATAGTTGACCCCTTCGTGGCGCTTCAGCCGCGTCATGATCTCGGCGTGATCGGCCATCTGCGGCACCCACTTCGGCGAGACGAAGGAAGCGGCCTCGATGTCGCGCAGACCGGCCTGCGCCAGGCGCTCGATCAGCTCGAGCTTGACCTCGGTCGAGACCGGCTGCTTCTCGTTCTGCAAGCCGTCGCGCGGGCCGACTTCGACGATGCGGACACGATCAGTCATGCTTTGGCTTCCTTCAACGCTTCGGCCTCGAAATCGACCAAGTCTGCCCCGTCGCCGACCTGGTCGCCCGGCGCGTAGTGGAAGGCCTTGACGGTGCCGCGGCCGGGCGCGCTGATGGTGTGCTCCATCTTCATCGCTTCCAGCACCAGCAGCGGCGCGCCCTTCTCGACCACCACGCCCGGCTCGGCCAGCAAGGCGATCACCTTGCCGGGCATCGGCGCCTTCAGGCCGCCGTGCACGTCGTCGCCGTGGCCGCCGACATGCAGGCTGTCGACCAGCGTGATCGGCCACGAGCGGCCGCCGCTGAAGACGTGGCGGCGCTCGCCGGCGAACACCACCGCGGCCTGCAGGCGGCGGTCGCCGAGCTGGGCCTTGACGATGCTGTCCGGCGCCAGTGCGCCGGCGGCGATCACGCGCTCGCCGTCGACCTGCAGCTCGTAGCGGCCGGCGCCGGCGGATTGCACCAGCACCTGCTGCAATTGCTCGCCATGGCGCAGGCTCAAGGTGCGGCTGGCGCGGCCGTTCAGGCGCCAGCCATCGAGCACGCGCCACGGCGAATCGCGATCGGGAGCGGCGCGCGCGTCGTCCTTCGCCGCGCCGGCTTCGCGCAACAGCTCGGCCAGCGCGGCGAGTTGCCAGACTTCGGACGGCACGTCGGCCGCCGGCGGGAACAGCAGCGCTTCTTCACGCTCGATCAGGCCGGTGTCGAGATTCGCTTCGGCGAACGACGGCGTCGCCACCAGCCGCGCGAGGAACTCGACGTTGTTCGCGACGCCGACCACGCGGTACTGCGCCAGCGCCTTGCGCATGCGGGCCAGCGCCTGGCGCCGGTCCGCGCCCCAGACGATCAGCTTGGCGATCATCGGGTCGTAGAACGGCGTGATCGTGTCGCCCTGCTCGACGCCGGTGTCGACGCGCACGCTGTCGGAGACCGGCGGCGGCAGCAGATGGATCAGCCTGCCGGTCGAAGGCAGGAAGCCCTTGTCCGGGTCTTCGGCATAGATGCGCGCTTCGATCGCGTGGCCGTCGATCGTCAATTGGGACTGGCGCAATGGCAAGGGCTCGCCACTCGCGACTCTCAATTGCCACTCGACCAGATCGAGTCCGGTGATCATCTCGGTCACCGGGTGCTCGACCTGCAGCCGGGTGTTCATCTCCATGAAGTAGAAGCTGCCGTCCTGGTTGGCGATGAACTCGACCGTGCCGGCACCGACGTAGCCGACCGCCTTCGCGGCATCGACCGCGGCCTGGCCCATCGCGGCGCGGCGCTCGACCGTCATGCCCGGCGCGGGGGCTTCTTCCAGCACCTTCTGATGGCGGCGCTGCACCGAGCAGTCGCGTTCGAAGAGGTAGACGACTTCGCCGCGCGTATCGCCGAAGACCTGGATCTCGATGTGGCGCGGCTTCAGCACGTACTTCTCGACCAGCACGCGGTCGTCGCCGAAGGCGTTGATCGCCTCGCGCTGGCACGAGGCCAGGGCCTCGCGGAAGTCCGCGGCCTGGTCGACCCGGCGCATGCCCTTGCCGCCGCCGCCGGCACTGGCCTTGATCAGCACCGGGTAGCCGATCAGCGCGGCTTGTTCGGCGAGGAAGGTCGGGGACTGTTCGTCGCCGTGATAGCCGGGCGTCAGCGGCACGTTGGCGGCCTGCATCAAGGCCTTCGCGGCGGACTTGGAGCCCATCGCGCGGATCGCCGACGCGGGCGGGCCGATGAACGCGATGCCGGCCGCCGTGCAGGCGTCGGCGAAGTCCGCGTTCTCGGAGAGGAAGCCGTAGCCAGGGTGCACGGCTTCGGCGCCGGTGCGCTGCGCGGCGGCGAGGATGGTGTCGGCGACGAGATAGGACTCGCGGGCTGCGGCCGGGCCGATCAATACGGCTTCGTCGGCCATGCGGACATGCCTTGCGTTGGCGTCGGCCTCCGAATACACCGCTACTGTCGCGATGCCCATTCGACGCGCCGTCTTGATGACCCGGCAAGCGATCTCCCCGCGATTGGCAATCAGGATCTTCTTGAACATGGTCATCGCCCTCACATCCGGAACACACCGAACTTCGTCGGGACGATCGGCGCGTTCAAGGTGGCCGACAAGGACAGACCGAGCACGCGCCGCGTCTGCGCCGGGTCGACGACCCCGTCGTCCCATAGCCGCGCGGTGGCGTAGTACGGGTGGCCCTGCTCGTCGTATTGCGCGCGGATCGGCGCCTTGAACGCGGCTTCTTCTTCCGCCGACCACGAACCTTTCTTCGCCTCGATACCATCGCGCTTGACCGTCGCCAGCACGCCGGCGGCCTGCTCGCCGCCCATCACGCTGATACGCGCGTTCGGCCACATCCACAGGAAGCGCGGCGAATACGCCCGGCCGCACATGCCGTAGTTGCCGGCACCGAAGCTGCCGCCGATCAGCATCGTCAGCTTCGGCACCTGCGCGGTCGCGACAGCGGTCACCATCTTGGCGCCGTCCTTTGCGATGCCGGCGTTTTCGTACTTGCGGCCGACCATGAAGCCGGTGATGTTCTGCAGGAAGAGCAAGGGCACGCCGCGCTGCGCGCAGAGCTCGATGAAGTGCGCGCCCTTCTGCGCCGATTCGCCGAACAGGATGCCGTTGTTCGCGATGATGCCCACCGGCATGCCGTACAGGTGCGCGAAGCCGGTCACCAGGGTCGCGCCGTAACGCGACTTGAATTCGTCGAAGCGCGAACCGTCGACCGTGCGCGCGATGATCTCGCGAACGTCGTAGGGCTTGCGCGTGTCCTGCGGAATCACGCCGTAGATCTCTTCCGGGTCGTACAGCGGCTCTTCGCTGGCGGCGAGCGGGAACGGGATCGGCTTGCTGCGATTCAGGTTCGACACGATGCGGCGCGCGATGAAGAGCGCATGGCTGTCGTTCTCGGCCAGGTGATCGGCCACGCCGGAGAGCCGGGTGTGCACGTCGCCGCCGCCCAGGTCCTCGGCGGTCACGACCTCGCCGGTCGCCGCCTTCACCAAGGGCGGGCCGCCGAGGAAGATCGTGCCCTGGTTCTTCACGATGATGGTCTCGTCGCTCATCGCCGGCACGTAGGCGCCGCCTGCCGTGCATGAGCCCATCACCACCGCGATCTGCGGAATGCCCTTCGCGGACATGTTGGCCTGGTTGTAGAAGATACGGCCGAAGTGATCGCGATCGGGGAAGACCTCGTCCTGCTTCGGCAGAAAGGCGCCGCCGGAATCGACGAGGTAGACACACGGCAGATGGTTGGCTTCCGCGATCTCCTGCGCGCGCAGGTGTTTCTTCACCGTCATCGGGTAGTAGGTGCCACCCTTCACCGTCGCGTCGTTGGCGACGATCATGCACTCGGTGCCCTCGATGCGGCCAACGCCGGCGATCACGCCCGCGGCCGGGGCATCGCCGTCGTACATGCCGAAGGCGGCCAGCTGGCCGATCTCGAGGAAGGCGCTGCCCGGATCGACGAGCTGATTCACGCGCTCGCGCGGCAGCAGCTTGCCGCGTGCGGCGTGTTTGGCGCGGGCCGATTCGCCGCCGCCGAGTGCGGCCTCGGCCGCCTTGGCGCGCAGGTCGTCGACCAGATTGCGCATCACCAGCGCATTGGCGCGGAACTCTTCCGAGCGCGGATTGACTTGGGTCTTCAGGGCTTGCATGGCGGCCTCGGCTTCACATCGTCTCGGCGTAGAGCTCGCGCCCGATCAGCATGCGCCGGATCTCGCTCGTGCCCGCGCCGATTTCGTAGAGCTTCGCGTCACGCCACAACCGGCCGACCGGGTACTCGTTGGTATAGCCCACGCCGCCGAGCGCCTGGATCGCCTCGCCGGCCATCCAGGTCGCCTTCTCGGCCGAATAGAGGATCGCGCCGGCCGCATCCTTGCGCAGAGTACGCGAATGGTCGCCGCGGTCGCAGGCCTGGCCGACCGCATAGACATAGGCGCGGCAGGCCTGGTGCGTGGTGTACATGTCGGCCAGCTTGCCCTGCATCAGCTGGAACTCGCCGATGCTCTGGCCGAACTGCTTGCGCTCGTGCACATAGGGGATCACCGCATCCATGCACGCGGCCATGATGCCCAGCGGGCCGCCGGAGAGCACCGCGCGTTCGTAGTCCAGCCCGCTCATCAAGACCTTCACGCCGCTGCCTTCGGCACCGAGCACGTTCTCGGCCGGGACTTCGCAGTTGTCGAAGAAGACCGGATAGGTGTTGGAGCCGCGCATGCCGAGCTTGTCGAGCTTGCTGCCGAACGACAGCCCCTTGAAGCCCTTCTCGATGATGAAGGCGGTCATTCCTTTCGGGCCGGCATCGATGTCGGTCTTGGCGTAGACGATCAAGGTGTCGGCATCCCCGCCGTTGGTGATCCACATCTTCGAGCCGTTGAGCACGTAGCGGTCGCCCTTCAGCTCGGCCCGCAGCTTCATGCTGACGACGTCCGAGCCGGCATTCGGCTCGCTCATCGCCAGCGCCCCGACGTGTTCGCCCGAGACCAGCTTCGGCAGGTACTTGCGCTTCTGCGCCTCGCTGCCGTTGCGGTGCAATTGATTGACGCAGAGATTGGAGTGCGCGCCGTACGAGAGCCCGACCGAGGCCGAGGCGCGCGAGACTTCTTCCATCGCGACCATGTGCGCAAGATAGCCGAGCTGGGTGCCGCCGTATTCCTCGGAGACCGTCATGCCGTGCAGGCCGAGGCTGCCGAGCTTCTTCCACAAGTCGGCGGGGAAGAGGTTCTCGCTGTCGATCGCGGCGGCGCGCGGCGCGATCTCGTCGGCGGCGAAGCTCTGCACCGTATCGCGCAGCATCTCGATGGTTTCGCCGAGATTGAAATTCAGTCCGGGTAAGTGGGACATCAGTCTCTCCTTGATTGTCGTTGCTCTAGGCAGTCCGTGCCGGACTCAGTTTCAACTCGTGAATCATCTGGTCGCGCATGATGAACTTCTGCACCTTGCCGGTCACCGTCATCGGCATCTCGGTCACGAAGCGCACGTAGCGCGGCACCTTGTAGTGCGCGATCTGCTCCTTGCAGAAGTCCTTGATCTCCTGCTCGGTCGCTTGCTGGTTCGGCTTCAGCACGACCCAGGCGCAGACCTCTTCGCCGTACTTCGGATCGGGCACGCCGAAGACCTGCACCGAGGCGACCTTCGGATGGCGGAACAGGAACTCCTCGACCTCGCGCGGATAGACGTTCTCGCCGCCGCGGATCAGCATGTCCTTCGCGCGGCCGACGATGTTGCAGTAGCCCTCGGCATCGATCGTCGCCAGGTCGCCGGTGTGCATCCAGCCGTCGGTGAGGACTTCGGCGGTGCGCGCCGGATCGCCCCAGTAGCCCTGCATCACCGAGTAGCCGCGCACCCACAGCTCGCCGGTCTCGCCGACCGGCAGCACCTGGCCTCCGGCATCGACCACCTTGGCTTCGAGCCGCGGCTGGATGCGGCCGACGGTGGAGACGCGGCGCTCCAGCGGATCGCCGGTCGAGCTCTGGAACGAGACCGGGCTGGTCTCGGTCATGCCGTAGGCGATCGTCACCTCGCTCATGTGCATCTGGGAGACGACGCGCTTCATCGTCTCGATCGGGCAGGGCGAGCCGGCCATGATGCCGGTGCGCAGGCTGGACAGGTCGAACTCGGCGAAGCGCGGGTGCTCGAGCTCGGCGATGAACATCGTCGGCACGCCGTGCAGAGCGGTGCAGCGCTCCTCGGCCACCGCGGACAGCGACGCGACCGGATCGAAGATCTCCCCCGGGAAGACCATCGCCGCACCGACCGAGACACAGGCCAGCACCGCCAGCACCATGCCGAAGCAGTGGTACATCGGCACCGGGATGCACAGCGAATCGATTTCGGAGAGCCGCATCGCCTGCGCGATGAAACGGCCGTTGTTGACGATGTTGTGATGCGTCAGCGTCGCGCCCTTGGGGTTGCCGGTGGTGCCGCTGGTGAACTGGATATTGATCGGCTCGAAGCAGCTCGTGGCGGCATCGATCGCCGGCTTGTCGATCGCCGCGCCCCGTGCCAGCACATCACTGAAGTTCAGCATGCCGGCCGTCTTGTCGCTGCCCATGCGGATCACGATCTCCAGCGACGGCAGCCGCTTCGCTGCCAGGGCGCCCGGCGTGGCCGTCGCCAGCTCCGGCGCCAGGGTCTGCAGCATCTGCAGATACATCGAGGTGCGCAGCTTCTCGGCGGTGACGATCGCGCGGCAGCCGGAGATGTTCAGCGCGTAGTCGAGCTCGGCCAGTCGATAGGCCGGGTTGATGTTGACCAGCACGATGCCGAGCCGTGCGGTCGCGAACTGCGTCACCAGCCACTCGCTGCGGTTCGGCGACCAGATGCCGACACGCTCGCCCGCCTGCAGCCCCAGGGCTTGCAGACCGTTCGCGAAGGCATTCACCTCCGCCAGGAACTGCTGCCAGCTCCAGCGCACGCCCTGCTCGCGAAACACCAGCGCCGGCCGATCGGGAAAGCGCTGCGCCGTCTCGGCCAGCAAGCCGTAGACGGTGCTGCTCGACAACGCGGCTTCGGTGTCGCCTTGCACTTCGGAGAGGCCATTGCGCGGCGCGATGCCGCCGCTGGCCGGGGAGGAATCCGACATGTCCTGTCTCCTTCGTTGTTCGGCCTCGATGCCCTGCGGCGACTGGCCCTGGATGGGCCCAAGACTACGCCGCAGCGCCGCGCATGTCATGCCAGAGTGGTTGCAAATCCTGCCAGCCTGCCGCAGACTGGCTGTCGATGCAAGCGCCGCCAAAGACCGCTGCCCGATCGCGCACCGCCGCCACGCCGATGGCTTTCATCCGTGCGCTGGTGCTGGGCTACGAAAAGTATGGGAAGGACCCTGCCGAGGCGCTGCGGCAGGCACAAATCACGTCAGCCGAGCTGAGGCGGCCGGAAGCACGCATCACCGCCGCGCAGATGGAGAGCGTGTGCGCCCACGCGATGCAGGAGCTGGACGACGAGGCCCTCGGCTGGTTCCGGCGCAAGATGCGCTGGGGCAGCTACGGCATGCTGTGCCGGGCTTCGATCACCTCGCCCGATCTCGGAGTCGCGCTGAAGCGCTGGTGCCGGCATCACGGCCTGCTGGTCGACGACATTGCGCTGTCGCTGGAGATCGATGGCGAGGTCGCGCGGCTGGCGATCGAGGAACGAGTCGAGCTCGGTGCGATGCGCGAGTTCTGCCTGGTCACCTGCCTGCGCTACGTGCACGGCTATGCCTGCTGGCTGATCGATTCGCAGGTGCCATTGACCGAAGCGAACTTCCCCTTCAGGGCGCCGCCGCACGCGGCCGTCTATCCCTTGCTCTTTCCCGGGCCGGTCTACTTCGGCGCGCCGCGGGCCGGCTTCAGCTTCGACACCCAGTACCTCGCGATGCCGCTGCGCCGCGACGAGCGTGCGCTGCGCACGATGCTGCGCCGCGCACTGCCGTTGACCGTGCTGCAGTACCGGCGCGACCGGCTGCTGGCGCAGCGGGTGAAGGACTTGCTGCGCCATCGCGCGCAGGAGTTCGTCAACGCGGAGACGGTCGCGGCCGAACTGCAGGTCTCGGTGCGCAGCCTGCACCGGCAGTTGCAGGGCGAGGGTTCGTCGCTGCAGCGGCTGAAGGACGAGGCACGGCGCGACCTGGCGATCGAGCAGCTGCGCCGCACCGCGCGGCCGGTGAAGCAGATCGCGCTGGCGGTCGGCTTCACGAACGAGAAGAGCTTTGCGCGGGCGTTCCGGGGCTGGACGGGGCAGGCGCCGAGTGATTTCAGGAAGGGCGGATAGAGGTGCGACACGGGCGGCAACCGCTGCGGCACCGCCCTATGAAAGCGCGGATGCCAAGGCCGAGATCCAGACAGCGCTGAAAGCCGGCCGGGCATCCAACCTGCCAGTGCTCATCGTCTTCGGCGCCAACTGGTGCGCCGACTGCAAGCTGCTCGACACCGCCTTCAAGACCGGGGAAAGCGCCGCGCTGAATGTCGTCTCGTCCCGTCGGTGACCACACCCGCGGGCTGACGAGAACCACCCCACGCGCCTCACCCGAACGGGGCGAGCGCGCGCCCTGCGAGTCAGAGCCCCGCGACCTTCCGCGGCTCGGCGCTCGACCGGGTGGCGGTCTTCGCAGGGGTCGCCGTGGCTTTGATCTCCGTCTTCACCGCGGCGACCTTGGCCTTCGGCATCGCCGTCTGCGCGATCGCGGGCTTGGCACTTGCCGGCGCCGCGGCTTCCTTGCTGCCTTCGCCCGGGCACGCCAAGGCACTGCCGGCAACGAGTGCGAGGGGGATCAAAAGATACTTCATGGCGGGACTCCTGAAGATCGATCGGTGATCGGGCGGCAGCATGCACCGCTCGCAAATGATGCAGGAGGCCAGCACCCCGCTGCCGCTCATGGTCTTTCCGCAGGACCGGGCAGCGTTTCGACACGGCCATCGGCGTGTCTTGCAAAGCGCTTTCGCTCCGGCCCGTGCACCGGCGCGTTGTCGGGCCAGGGCCAGCCGCCGAACTCGTCGCGCCGGTAGTCGGCGAAGGCCTGCTTCAACTCCGCTTCGGTGTTCATCACGAAGGGACCGTACTGCGCCACCGGTTCGCCGATCGGCCGGCCCTGCAGCATCAGGAACTCGCTCGGTTCGTCACCGTTGACCAGCTCCACCGCCTGCTTCGCGAGCAGCTCGATCGCCGCATGCTGGCCGATGGCCCGCCCGTCGATCGCCACCTCGCGGCCCTTGAAGAAATAAAGCTTCCTGCGCGTGCCCTCGCCCCGCGCCGCGGGCAAGGTCCAGCGTGCGCCGGCTTCCATCTTCAAGGTCCAGATCGCCAGGTCGGCCTCGGCCTGCGAGGCCCATGAATCGGGCGGCGGCGCCAGCGGATCGGCGCTGACCTCGCCCTGCACCAGGCGGCCCGCGATGCAGGCGACTTCGCTGCGGCGGCCCTCGGCATCGGTGACGATGCGATGCGGGATGTCCTCGTCCCAGAACATCGTGAAGTGCGGAGCCGCCATCTTGCTGCGCGCCGGCAGGTTGAGCCAGATCTGGAACAGCTCCAGCGGGTTCGGCGCGGCTGCATCGAGCAGCGGGAACATCTCCGCATGCACGATGCCGCGGCCGGCGGTCAGCCATTGCACATCGCCGCCGCCGAAGCGCGCCGCGGCGCCGAGCGAATCGGAATGATCGATCAAGCCCTTGCGCACGATCGTCACCGTCTCGAAGCCGCGATGCGGGTGCGACGGGAATCCGGGCACCGTCATGCCGTGATACATGCGCCATCCGTCCTTGCCGGCGAAGTCCTGGCCGAGATCGCGGCCGGCCAGCGAGGCATCGGGGCCGAAGCTCGCGTTGCCGCGCGGATAGGCATCGTCGTGATAGACGCAGAACAGAAAGGGATCGATCGTCTCCCAGGGGAAGCCGAGCTTCCGGATCTGCAGGATGGCGTGGGCGGTCATGTCGAAGGTCCTCGTCGGGCTAAGCCTCAGTCTAGCGAGACATGACGCGCCCCCCTCTTTCGGCCTATGCTCGCTCGGCCCAAGGAAGGTGTCGCGCGATGCGCCGTCACCCCATCATCACGCCGGCGAGCCCCGGCGTCCGAGGGCCCTTCACCATCAGGAGCACGATCCATGAGCACGATCAAGACGCAAGACGGCACCGAGATCTTCTACAAGGACTGGGGCAAGGGCCAGCCCATCGTCTTCTCGCACGGCTGGCCGCTGACCGGCGACGACTGGGACGGGCAGATGCTGTACTTCCTCGACAAAGGCTTTCGCGTCATCGCCCACGACCGGCGCGGCCATGGCCGCTCCAGCCAGACCTGGGACGGCAACGAGATGGACACCTATGCCGACGATCTGGCGACCTTGACCGAGGCGCTCGACCTGCGTGACGCGATCCACGTCGGCCATTCCACCGGAGGCGGCGAAGTGGCGCGCTACCTCGGCCGCCACGGCACCAAGCGGGTGGCGAAGGCGGTGCTGATCGGTGCGGTGCCGCCGCTGATGCTGAAGACCGAAGCCAACCCGGGCGGCCTGCCGCGCGAGGTGTTCGACGGCATCCGCGCCGGCGTGGCCGCGAACCGCGCCGAGTTCTATCGCGACATCACGCTGCCGTTCTACGGCTACAACCGCGAGGGCGCCAAAGTCTCCGAAGGCATCCGCCAGCACTGGTGGCTGCAGGGCATGATGGGCTCGATCAAGGCGCACTACGACTGCATCAAGGCGTTCTCGGAAACCGACTTCACCGAAGACCTGAAGAAAATCGACGTGCCCACCCTGGTGATGCATGGCGACGACGACCAGATCGTGCCGATCGCGGACTCGGCGCCGCTCTCCGCGAAGCTGGTGAAGAACTCGACCTTGAAGGTCTACCCCGGCCTGCCGCACGGCATGTGCACGACGCACCCGGAAGTGATCAACCCCGACCTGCTGGCGTTCATCCGCGGCTGACGAAACCGCACGCCGGCACGAGCTGAAAGCGAAAAAATAGCGCGCGCCCTAAGATCGCGCTCCATCCACTGGAGCACGACATGTCGCGAATCGGATTCATCGGCGCCTCGGGATTGATGGGCCATGGCATGGCCCGCAACCTGCAGGCCAAGGGCCACGCCCTGACCATCACGGTGCACCGCAACCGCGAACGAGTGGCCGACCTGCTGGCCGCCGGAGCGGAGATCGCGGCCACGCCTGCTGCCCTGGCGCAAGCCTGCGACACGATCTTCATTTGCGTCACCGGCACGCCGCAGGTCGAGGCGCTGGTCACCGGGGCGGACGGCTTGCTGAAGCCGGCGCGCCGTGGCCTGACGATCATCGATTGTTCGACCAGCGAACCGGACTCGAGCGCCAAGCTGCGTGCGCTTGCCGCGGAGGCCGGCGCGACCTTCATCGACGCACCGCTCGCCCGCTCGGCCGTCGAAGCCGAACAAGGCCGGCTCAACGTGATGGTGGGCGCCGACGAGGCCAGCTTCGCGCGTATCGAGCCGCTGCTGCGCTGCTTCGCCGAGAACATCTTCCATGTCGGCGGGCCGGGCGCCGGGCACATCGTCAAGCTGCTGAACAACTTCATCGCGCAGGCGATCTGCACTTCGACCGCCGAGGCCTTCGCGGTCGGCCAGCGCGCCGGCGTCGACTTGCGGCAGCTGGTGGCGATCATCTCCGCCGGCGCCGTCAACTCGGGGATCTTCCAGGCGATGGCGAAGGCCTTGTCGGGCGACATGGCGGGCCTGCCGTTCGGGCTGGACAACGCGCGCAAGGACTTGCGCTACTACACGCACCTGGCCGAGTCGCTGACGGTGCCGAGCCTGGTCGGCGAGGCGGTGCACCAGTCGCTGACGCTCGCCAGTGCGCTCGGCCATGGCGGCAAGTTCGTCTCGGGCTTGGTCGAGGCGCAAGAACAGTTGACGGGCGCGGCGCTGGTGCCGCGCTGAACCGGTCAACTCGCGGCTCGAGACTCGGGGCCGTAGCGCTGCAGCACACGATAGCGCCGCGGCGGCCCGGCCACTGATTCGGCAAGCGCATAGGAGCGCGCCCGCCAGCGCAAGGGCGTGATCGTTTCGGGCGGGCTGGCGCTCTCGGCACGGCGCGCGAGCGTGACGTGCGGCTTGTAGGCGCGGGTCTCGACTGGCAGCCCCAGCTGCTGCAGCGCCTGCTGCAGCGAGGCATGCAGTTGCAGCAGGCCGGAGGGCAGCACGCCCGGCTGCAGCACGGCGATGCCGTGCGCCCATTGGCCCGGGCGATCGAGCACGACATCGAACGGCGTGAACGGCACTCGCAAACCGTCGATCAGTGCCGGCAGCCGGCCGCGCGGCACGGCGCCGATGAAGTGCAAGCTCAGGTGCAGCTGGTCCGGCCGCATCAGGCGCGCGGTTGCATTCCAGTGCCAGCTGTCGCGCAGGGCCAGCGTCGCACCCCGAGCCGCGGGGCCGGGCCACACGGCGAGGAAGAGCCGTGCCGTGCCGGAGACCGCGGGCAGGCCCTCCACCGCCTCTTCAGCCTCCGCACAACGCCGGCAGCAGCTCGCCGATCGGCCCGCGCAGCAGCGCGTCGGCCAGCGTATCGAGCGGGGTCGGCTGGTCGTTGATGATGACGATGCGTGCGCCCGCGTCGTGCGCCACCGGCACCACGCCGGCCGCGGGATAGACCTGCAAGGTGGTGCCGACCGCAAGCAGCAGGTCGGCCTCGCCGGCCGCCGCCATCGCCCGGTCGATCACCTCGGGCACGAGGGCCTGGCCGAAGGAGATCGTGTCGCTCTTCAGGATGCCGCCGCAGACCAGGCAGGCCGGGTCTTCCTCGCCCGCACGCACGCGCGCCAGAGCCTCTTCCATCGGCGCGCGCCGGCCGCATTGCCAGCACATCACGCGGCGCATCGTGCCGTGCACCTCGATGATCTTCGCCGCCGAGTTGCCGGCCCGCTGGTGCAGCTCGTCGATGTTCTGCGTGATCAGCGCATGCAGCTTGCCGCGGCGCTCCAGCGCGAGCAGCGCGAGATGTCCGCGGTTCGGCGCTGCCGTCCAGGCCGGATTGGCGAGCCGGCTGCGCCAGGCGGCGCGGCGCACCTCCGGGTCGGCCAGGTAGTCCTGCAGGGTCGATTGTTTTTCGGCCGCGGGGTTGCGTGTCCACACGCCTTGCGGCCCGCGGAAATCCGGAATGCCGGAGTCGGTCGAGATGCCGGCGCCGGTGAGCACGACGACCCTGTCGGCGTCGTCGATCCAGCGGCGCACCGTCTCGGTCAGCTGGGCGGGCTTGGGGTCGGCAGCGGGCATGCCCCCGAGTTTGCCGCAGGACAGACAATGGCGCATCGGCTGCTCGCGGCCGCAGCGGAGCAGCAGGCCATTCATCCATCGCAGTACACCGTCGCCGTGCGCACGCTGTGCGAGTTCACCGCCAAGCAGGGGGATCTCGATCTGCGCTTCACGCCTTCGGCCACCGCGCTGGAAGGCATGGCCGGGCACGCCCTCGTCGCGTCGCGGCGCGGCCCGTCGTATGAAGCCGAGCTGAGCCTCGCGGGCGAGTTCGAAAGCCTGCGGGTGCGCGGCCGCGCCGATGGCTTCGATGCGGAGCGGGCCCGGCTCGAAGAGGTGAAGACCTATCGCGGCGATCTGGATGCGATGCCGCAGAACCGCCGGCAGCTGCACTGGGCCCAGCTGAAGGTATACGGCGCCCTGCTCTGCGCGCAACGCGGGCTGGCGCAACTGACGCTCGCGCTGGTGTATTTCGAGGTCGGCTCGCAGACCGAAACCGCGCTCGTCGAGCAGCACTCGGCGGCCGTGCTGCAGTCCTTCTTCGAGGACCAATGCCGGCGCTTCCTGGCCTGGTCACGGCAGGAGTCGGCACATCGCACGGCGCGCGACGAAGCGCTGGCCGCGCTGCGCTTTCCGCATGCCGACTTCCGCCCCGGCCAGCGGCCGTTGTCGGAAGCGGTGTTCCGCGCCGCGGCGTCGAACCGCTGCTTGATGGCCCAGGCGCCGACCGGCATCGGCAAGACGGTGGGCACGATCTTCCCGATGCTGAAGGCCGGCCCGGGCCAGCGCCTCGACAAGGTCTTCTACCTCGCAGCCAAGGGGCCCGGCCGGCGCCTGGCGCTCGATGCACTGCACACCCTGCGAGGCGGTGACGAGCGCCTGCCGCTGCGAGTGCTCGAACTCGTGGCCAAGGAGAAGGCCTGCGAGCACCCGGGCAAGGCCTGCCACGGCGAGGCCTGCCCGCTGGCGCGCGGCTTCTATGACCGCCTGCCCGCCGCGCGCAGCGAGGCCCTGCTGCAGCCCTGCCTCGACAAGCCGGCCTTGCGCTCGGCAGCGCTGAAACACGAGGTCTGTCCCTACTACCTCGCGCAGGAGATGCTGCGCTGGGCGGACGTGGTGGTCGGCGACTACAACTACTGGTTCGACGGCAGCGCGCTGCTGCACGGCATGACATTGGCGCAGGATTGGCGGGTCGGCGTGCTGGTCGACGAGGCTCACAACCTGGTGACGCGGGCACGCGCGATGTATTCGACCGAGCTGCCGCGCAACCGGCTGACGGCCTTGCGCCCGCTGGCGCCGGCGGCGCTGAAGGCCGCGCTGGCGCGGCTCGAACGCTGCTGGATCGAGCTGGAGCAGCGCCAGACCGAGGACTACGCGGTGTATGACGAGCCGCCGCCGGCGCTGCTCGCCGCGCTGCAGAACCTCAACGCCGCGATGGCGGATCATCTGGCGGCCGAGCCCAGCGGCATCGAGCCGGCGCTGCTCGACTTCTACTTCGAGACCCTGCAGCTGGCGCGGCTCTGCGAGACCTTCGGCGAGCACTCGCTGTTCGATCTCAGCCTGGCCGAATCCGCCGGCGGCTCCGCGCTGTGCCTGCGCAATCTCGTGCCCGCGCCTTTCCTGAAACCGCGCTTCGCGGCGGCGCGCAGCACCACCTTGTTCTCCGCCACGCTGACGCCGATGCAGTTCCATCTCGACCTGCTCGGGCTGCCGGCGGACACCGTACGCATCGACGTGGCTTCGCCATTCGATGCGCAGCAGCTGAAGGTCCATCTGGTCGGCAAGATCTCGACGCGCTATCCGCATCGCGATCACTCGCTGGCGCCGATCGTCACGCTGATGGCCGAGCAGTACCGGCGGGCGCCGGGCAACTACCTCGCGTTCTTCAGCAGCTTCGAGTACTTGCAGAAAGTGCTGATGCTGCTGCGCTCGCGCCATCCGGAGATCGCGGTGTGGGAGCAGTCTCGCCAGATGGACGAGGCCGGCCGCGAGCGTTTCCTCGCACGCTTCACGACCGAAGGACAGGGCATCGGCTTCGCGGTGCTGGGCGGCGCCTTTGCCGAAGGCATCGACCTGCCCGGCCGGCGCTTGATCGGCGCCTTCATCGCGACCCTCGGGCTGCCGCCGGTGAACCCGGTCAACGAGCAGTTGATGGCACGCATGGAAAGCCTCTTCGGCGCCGGGCACGACTACGCCTATCTCTATCCGGGCCTGCAGAAGGTGGTACAGGCCGCCGGGCGGGTGATCCGCGGGCCGGCGGATACCGGCACGCTCTACCTGATCGACGACCGTTTCGCTCGGCCCAAGGTGCAGCGGCTGCTGCCGGCCTGGTGGGCTTTGCCGGCGCGTGTGCCGGTTCGAGCGAGTCGCCGCCTGTCCCAAGGAACGCTTCTTGCTCGAGCGGAGCCCACTTCCGACTCGCACAAGACCAGCTCATGAGCATCATCATTCGCGGCGGTACCGTGGTGAACGCGGACCGCGAGTTCCGCGCCGACGTGTTGTGCCGGGACGGCAAGATCGCCGCGATCGGCGACGCGCTCGCCGCCCCGGCCGGCGCGCAGCAGGTGGACGCCGGCGGCCAGTACGTGATGCCCGGCGGCATCGATCCGCACACCCACATGCAGCTGCCCTTCATGGGCACGGTCACGATGGACGACTTTCATACCGGCACCGCGGCCGGCCTGGCGGGCGGCACCACGACCATCCTCGACTTCGTCATCCCCGATCCGCAGCAGCCGCTGATGGAGGCCTACCGCCAGTGGCGCAGCTGGGCCGAGAAGTCGGCGGCCGACTACGGCTTCCATGTCGCCATCACCTGGTGGGACGACTCGGTGAGCCGCGACATGGGTGCCCTGGTGGCCGAGGAAGGCATCAACAGCTTCAAGCACTTCATGGCCTACAAGAACGCCATCATGTGCGACGACGAGACGCTGGTGAAGAGCTTCCGCCGCGCGCTCGAACTCGGCGCGATGCCGACGGTGCATGCCGAGAACGGCGAGCTGGTCTACCTGCTGCAGCAGCAGGTCGCGGCGCAAGGCATCACCGGGCCGGAGGGGCATCCGCTGTCGCGGCCACCGATGGTCGAGGGCGAGGCGGCGCAGCGCGCGATCGCGATCGCCGATGTGCTGGGCGTGCCGATCTACCTGGTGCATGTCTCGTGCATCGAAGCGGCCGAGGCGATCGCCCGGGCGCGGGCACGCGGGCAGCGCGTCTACGGCGAAGTGCTGGCCGGGCATCTGCTGCTCGACGACAGCGTTTATCGCAGCGCCGATTTCGCCAGCGCCGCGGCCCATGTGATGAGCCCGCCGTTCCGGCCGAAGGGCCACCAGGAATTCCTCTGGCGCGGGCTGCAGGCCGGGCAGCTGCACACCACCGCGACCGACCATTGCAGCTTCTGCGCCGAGCAGAAGGCCGCAGGCCGCGACGACTTCGCGAAGATCCCGAACGGCTGCGGCGGCATCGAGGAGCGGCTTGCGGTGATCTGGGATGCGGGCGTCAACACCGGCCGGCTGACGCCGAGCGAGTTCGTCGCGGTGACATCGGCGAATGCGGCACGCTTGTTCAATCTTTATCCCCGCAAAGGCAGCGTCAGCGTCGGCGCGGATGCCGACCTGGTGGTGTGGGACCCTCGAGCGAGCAGGACACTCTCGGCGAAGACCCAGCGCAGCCGGGGCGACTTCAACATCTTCGAAGGCCGCACGGTGCGCGGCATGCCCAGCCACACGATCAGCCAGGGCCGGCTGGTCTATGCCGACGGCGATCTGCGGGCGGTGAAGGGCGCCGGCCGCTACCTGAAACGCCCCGCCTTCGGCCCGAACTTCGAAGCCAACCGGCTGCGCGCCCGGCACCTGGCGAGCGCGCCCGTCGGGCGCTGATCTTCCTCTCACAACACGCACCATGACCGCTTCCACCGTGACCGAGATTCACTCCCTGCGCATCGACGGCAACCGCCTCTGGGACGCGCTGATGGAGCTGGCGCGCATCGGTGCCACGCCCAAGGGCGGCGTCTGCCGCCTCGCGCTGACCGATCTCGACAAGCAGGGCCGCGACCTCGTCGTCGGCTGGGCGCGCGGCTGCGGGCTGAGCGTCAGCATCGACCAGATCGGCAACGTCTTCATGCGCCGCGCCGGCCGCCGCAACGAGCTGCCGCCGGTGATGATCGGCAGCCATATCGATACGCAGCCGACCGGCGGCAAGTTCGACGGCAACTACGGCGTGCTCGCCGGGCTGGAAGTGGTGCGCACGCTCGACGATCACGGCATCGAGACCGAAGCGCCGATCGAGGTCGCCTTCTGGACCAACGAAGAAGGCTCGCGCTTCGTGCCGGTGATGATGGGCTCGGGCGTCTTCGCCGGCGATTTCACCTTGGCGCATGCCCACGCGGCACGCGACGCACAAGGCCTTTGCGTGCGCGACGAGCTCCAGCGCATCGGCTACCTCGGCAGCGAGGTGCTGGGCGACCACCCGGTCGGTGCCTATTTCGAGCTGCACATCGAACAAGGGCCGGTGCTCGAGGATCACGCCAAGACGATCGGCGTGGTCGAGGCGGTGCTCGGCATCCGCTGGTACGACTGCACCGTGACCGGCATGGAAGCTCATGCCGGGCCGACGCCGATGGCCTTGCGCCAGGACGCGCTGCAGGTCGCGACCGGCATCATGCAGGAGGTGGTGGCGCTCGCCCGTCGCTACCCGCCGCACGGCCGCGGCACCGTCGGCATGGTGCAGGTGCATCCGAACAGCCGCAACGTGATCCCTGGCCGCGTCAAGTTCTCGATCGACCTGCGCAACGTCGACAACACCCTCGTCGACCGGATGGACGCGGAGATCCGCGCCTACGCCGCGACGACGGCCGAGCAATCGGGCCTGGCGGTGGAGATCGAGCAGGTCTCGCACTATCCGGCGGTGCCGTTTCATGCCGAGTGCGTGGCGGCGGTGCGCCGCGCCACCGAGACGCTGGGCTACTCGAACATGGCGACGGTCTCGGGTGCAGGCCACGACGCGATCTACGTCGCGCGGCTGGCACCGGCCGGCATGATCTTCATCCCTTGCAAGGACGGCATCAGCCACAACGAGATCGAGTCCGCCGAGCCGGAGCACGTCACTGCCGGCGCGAACGTGCTGCTGCAGGTGGTGCTGGAGCGCGCCGGCGTGGCCCGCCGCGGCAGCTGAATCAGGACTTGCTGAAGTTCCCGGTGCTGGAGATCAGCCGCGCGCCGCAGCTGGTCTTGTGACCTTCGTAGGCGACCGGCACGCCGTTGATCGTGTGATGGGGATCGCCCTCGACGACCACGCAGTTGCCGTGGCCGTCCCGCGGGCAGATGCAGGCATCGCCGAGCAGCGCGATCGGAATGCCATCGACGGTGAATTGCGGCGCGCCGCTCGCGATCACCCGGCCGCCGTGGTCGGTCGAGTCGCCGAGTCGAATGATGTTGGGCATGGGATTGAGGCCGGTTCGGCATGGGACGGTGAATGGTCTATCGACTCGTGCACCGCCTGGCCTGAGCCCGATTCCGGTTGCGCCTCGAGCGCCGCGAATCCTCTCGTGCCAATTCAACGGATACCGGCGAATCCATTGCCGCCGGCTTGAAAAATCGGCCGGGCCGGCTCATGCGTTACCTTTGTTTACGCCTCCCTCCTGGCCCTGGCCTCGCAACCTCGCTATCCTCTTGTGGACGATGTCCACAAACAGCTCCGGGTGAGCGATGCTCAGGGCCAATGGCCGGTACCACCTGGTCCACGATGATCCATCATGTCCCTCGACGATGACCAGCTTCTCGAGATCCTGAGCCTGCTCTCGGCCCTCGGTTGCGGCCTGATCGCCGGCGTGTTCTTCGCGTTCTCCAACTTCGTGATGAAGGCGCTCGCGCAACGGCCGCCCGGCGAAGGCATCGCTGCGATGCAGGCCATCAACATCACGGTCATCAACCCGATGTTCATGGGTGCCTTTCTCGGCACCGCGCTGCTCTGCCTGTTCTGCATCGGCCTCGCGCTGTGGAGCCCGCCGGCACAGGGAGCGCTGGCATTGTGGGCGGGCAGCCTGCTTTATCTCATCGGCGTCTTCGGCGTCACGATGGCGTGCAACGTGCCGTTGAACAACGCACTCGCCGCGGAAACGCCCGGCACCGAGGCCAGCCGCACGCTGTGGCGCCGCTATCTGCAGCGCTGGGTGGCATGGAACCATCTGCGCAGCGCGGCCGCGCTGGCGGCGATGGCCGCGTTCATGCTGGTGCGCTGAACTCAGAAAGAGACGCAGCTGCGGCGGTCCACTCTCAACACCGATTGCTGCCGGAAGCGTTCCTTGTAGCGGCGTCGAATCTCCTCGACGCTGTCGCTCTGCCGCTGGTCGAAGGCGTAGAGCAGGATCAGCAGCTTCGAGTCCTCCTTCTCCGGCGCGCTCGCGCCCGACGCGCGGAACTGCCCTATGCCGTCGATCACGGTCAGTCCATCCGGGAACAGCGGCGTGACGACATTGTCGAGAAAGCTCTGGAAGTCGGCTTCCGGGATCACACCTGCCGGCGAGTTGCGTCCGAAGAAGAGTTCGGTGCGCTGCCACCACCGGCCGTGCAACCGCTCGACACACTGGCTGTATTCGTCCCCCTCGCCGAGATCGCGTCGCGATGGCACGCGGGAGTCCCGATCCGGCTGAACGGCACAGGCGCCGACCAGCGAAAAAACCAGGGCCAGCATCCATCGACGCGCGGTCTGCATCAGTCTCACTCCTCTGGTGCGGCCAACAATGCGGGCTTGCACAGCCGCTGAATCTAGCGCTTCGGCTTCGCCGACCGTCGGCGCGATCGGCTTTTCGAGCAGCATCGGCAGGCCGACTTCGATGCAGGCCATCGCATGCGGCACGTGCAGCTGATTCGGTGTCGCGAGGATCACGCCATCAGGCTTGTCGGCCGCGAAGAGTTCGGCCAGCGAGGCAAACAGCGGCAGGCCGGCCTGCTGGGCATGCCGCTTGGCAGTCGGCGAAGGATCGACCACGGCCGAGAGCGTGCAACGCGGGCTCTTTTGCAGAACCTGTGCTCCGCAATAATTGCGTCCACCCCCTGCCCCTTAGCCCCGCTTGGCTCGGACCGAAGAGCGTGGCACGTACCTGCCTGACGGCAGCTCGTGCAGGAAGGCTGTCTTGCGCTAATTTGGCGATCCGGTCGGCCCTGACTACCGGCTCACGGGCGCCGTCACCGGTCCATATTCGTGGTGCAATCCGCCCAGCACAGATGTCGCGCGCACCGGCGCACCCGGCACCCATCGATGTCGGGATTCAGGCTTCGAGCCGAGCACGAGTGCTGCGGGAGGTCCCGGTATGCCAGGCCCCAGCGCGCTGTGAGGACGTCCGCCGTTGTAGTGCGCGACCCACTTACGCGGGATCGAGCGTAGATGTGCCTCGGACAGTGGGATCATCCAGTCCGCGTCGTCGCTGTCGGTTGGACGCGCCTTCCTGCGCGAGCATGCGTGCGACGAGATGCAGGACCTATTACTTCTCGCGTCCGCTACCGGTCTATCAGGTCACGCGCTGGTTGGTCGACGGCCGGCGTTTGCCGCTGTCGACCGGCGGACCGCCACTGCGGCGAGCAGCGCGAGCCCGGCCAGGCAGAGCTGCCACACCGCCGGCTCCGGAACGGCGTAGGCCTGGATTTCGGAGACGCTGTAGGCAAAGTCGTGCCCGGGCGCATTCACGTAGACGCCCGACAGCCGCAGTGCATCGGTCGTCACCGGCGCTGCGAGCACGAGATCTCGGCGCATCAGGCCGGAACAGCAGACTTCGGGCACAGTGCCGAGCGGCACCCAAGAGCCGCCCGCCGCGGCTTCGACCAGGTAGACATCGTTGTTGTCGACCATCAGCGCGACGCGGTCGAGGTCGTACGACCCTTGAAGGTCGACCTGCACGTAGTTGTGGGTGCCCGAGTTCTGTTCGTCCCACCAAAAGCCGTCCGTCCAGGCCCCGCCCTGGAAGATGCCGTCGGTGACGATCGACTTTGCGGGCAGCGGCGGTATCGGCCCGCCGCCGAAATAGCCGCTGCCGGTTCCGAAGGCCCCGATGGCCGTGACCGGTTTGCCGAGCGCGACATTCACCTCGGCAAGGGCCGGCACGCTGGATACCGCCAGGACCGCGCCAGCGAAGGCTGCGAGAACACTGTGCTTCATGACTACCCCACGTTGGCCGGACATTACTGTCGGCACGACCTGCCGGCGTTGATGGGCATGGCGTTCGGCCCTCGGGCCGCTTCATGCACTATAAAGTTTCCATCATTGTGGCGCAAGTCACCACGAGCTAGTCGGGTCATCCAGCCCGATTCAAGCGAAGCGGCTGCCGTCGGCTTGACTTTCGGGTCCGGTTCATTTAACTTAGTGGCTACATAGCCATTCAGCTAAACAATGACGCCACCCGGCCCCGATGGACTGAGCAGCACCTTCGCCGCCCTGGCCGACCCGACGCGCCGCGCCATCCTCGCGCGCCTCGCGCAGGGCGAAGCCAGCGTGACCGAGCTGGCCGCGCCGTTCGACATGGCCCTGCCCAGCATCTCCAAGCACCTCAAGGTGCTGGAGCGGGCCGGCCTGATCGTGCAAGGCCGCGAGGCCCAATGGCGGCCGCGCCGGCTGCAGGCCGAGCCGCTGAAAGAGGCCGCGGACTGGCTCGATGGCTATCGCCGCTTCTGGGAGAAGAGTTTCGATCGCATGGCGGACTACCTGCATGAACTGCAATCGAAGGAGAAGAGACATGGCCGAAAAAAATGAGTCTCCACCCGAGTCGGACCGGGCACTCGAGATCTCGCGTGTTTTCGACGCACCGCGCCGGCTGGTCTACGAACTCTGGACCAGCCCGCGGCACATGCTGCGCTGGTGGGGCCCGCGCGATGGAGAGCGCGACTTCACGACGCCGGTGTGCGAGATGGATTTCCGGCCCGGCGGCAGCTATCGCATCTGCATCCGCTCACCCGACGGGAAGGACTATTGGCAGCGCGGAGAATACCGCGAGATCGTCCCGGCGGAGCGCCTGGTGTTCAGCTTCGCCTGGGATACGCCCGGCGAGGCCCTGCATGACACCCTGGTGACCGTGGGCTTTGCCGATCACGGCCCGAACCGCACGCTGCTGACTTTCCGCCAGGCGCCGTTCGACAGCGCACAAGGCCGCGACGGTCACCGCGTCGGCTGGGATCAATGCCTGGATCGGCTCGCCGCCCATCTGGCACAGCGGGAGATACGATGAAGAAGACTTACCACGGCAGCTGCCACTGCGGCGCAGTCCGATTCCGCTGCGAATTGGACTTGAGTCAGCCGACCAGTCGCTGCAATTGTTCGATGTGCGGCAAGGGCCGGTTCTGGAAAGCGATCGCGCCGGCCGGCACCTTCGAGCTGCTCGCAGGCGAAGAGGCATTGAGCCGGTACGAGTTCGGCAGCCGCTCGATCCACCACTTCTTCTGCAGGCACTGCGGCATCAAGCCCTTCGGCACCGGGCACATGGACGCTCTCGGCGGCGACTTCCATGCGATCAATCTCGCAGCGCTGGACGATGCCAGCGACACGGAACTGGCGGCCGCCCCGGTTCACTACGAAGACGGCCGCCACGACCGCTGGGATCGCCCGCCGGCCGAGACACGTGCGCTTTAGCGGGGCAGCGCGAGCTCACGTGCGGTCTCAGTGCGAACCGTCGCTGAAGTAGCTGGCGGGCTCGGCCGAGAGGCCTTGCTTGACCTGGCGGCTGACCTCGTCGGCCAGCACCTCCTCGCGGCCGGCGACGATCGCCTCGAGCACCTGCCGCACCACGTCGGCCGGGTCGGACTTCGGCACATCGAAGTCCTTGGTCATGTCGGTATCCATGAAGCCGACGTGCAGCCCCAGCACCTTCGTGCCCTGCGCCCGCAGCTCGTTGCGCAGGCCGTTGGTCAGCGACCAGGCCGCCGCCTTCGATGCGCTGTAGGTCGCGGCACTGCTGAGGTTGAGCCAGCTCAGCACCGACAGCACGTTGACGATCGCCCCGCCGCCGTTGGCCGCGAGCACCGGGGCGAAGGCCTGGCTCAGCGCCAGCGGGCCGATGTAGTTGGTCTCCAGCTCGGCGCGCGCGGCCTCGATGCTGCCCGCGGCGAGGAAGCTCGAACCGCGTGCGATGCCGGCGTTGTTGATCAGCAGGCTCACGTCGCCGCATGCCTTCGCGGCAGCGGCCACGTCTTCGGGGCGGGTCACATCGAGCTTGATCTTCTCGACGCCATCGAGGCGGACGGTCGACGGGTCGCGCGCTGCGGCGTACACCTTCTTGACGCCGGCGGCCAGCAGCGCGTTGACGAAGTTCTGGCCGAGGCCTCGGTTGGCGCCGGTGACGAGCGCGACGGCATTCTTCAATTGCATGACGATGGTCCTTGTGATGGCACGGGAGGGCCCTCGGAGCGGCCGCCTGCCGGCCGAGCTCGAGGGGGATGGAGAACTCGTTCTGGAAACGGTGTCAGGCGCGCTCGAGAATCGTCGCGATCCCCTGGCCGCCGCCGATGCATTGGGTGGACAAAGCATAGCGGGCCTTCTCACGCACCAGCAGGGCAGCGGCCTTGCCGGTGATGCGTGCGCCGGTGGCGCCCAGAGGGTGGCCGATCGCCAGGCCGCCGCCATCGATGTTGACCGTCGCCGGATCGAGCCCGAGATCGCGGATGCAGGCCAGCGCCTGCGAAGCGAAGGCCTCGTTGATCTCGACCACGTCCAGGTCCGCGACCGTCAGCCCGGCCCGCGCCAGCGCCTTGCGCGTCGCCGGGATCGGGCCGATGCCCATCACCGCAGGATCGACGCCGACGGTCGCGAACGCACGGATGCGCGCCAGCACGTCCAGGCCATGGCGCGCGGCAAAGGCGTCGCTCGTGACCAGCACCGCGGCAGCGCCATCGGTCAACGGCGACGAGGTGCCGGCGGTCACCACGCCATCGGCGCGGAAAGCCGGCTTCAGCGCGGCGAGCGCCTCCAGCGAGGTGGTCGGCCGGATGCAACCATCGAGCGCAACCGTTTCACCGGACTCGAGCGTGATCGGCACGATCTCGTCGCGCAAACGGCCCTGCTCTCGCGCCTCGTTCGCCTTGCGATGGGATTGCACCGCGAGGGCTTCCTGATCGGCGCGGCTGACCTTCCAGCGCTCCGCCACGTTCTCGGCCGTCGCGCCCATCGAGATGTAGGCGTCCGACTGCTCCAGCAGCTGCGGATTCGGCGAGAAGTTGAATCCGCCCTGCGGCACCATCGTCATCGACTCGACACCCACGCACAGGAAGGCGTCGCCCATGCCGGCCTCGATCTGCGCCGCGGCGATGTGCACCGCCTGCATCGAGGAACCGCAGAAGCGGTTCACCGTCATGCCGCCCACTTCGATCGGCAGCCCCGCCAGCAGGCCGACGATGCGCGCCAGGTTGCTGCCCTGCGCGGCCTCGGGGTAGGCGCAGCCGAGGATCACGTCTTCCAGCAGCGCAGGGTCCAGGTCGGTGCGCCGCAGCAGGCCCGTCACCACCTGCGCCGCCAGCGCATCCGGGCGCACCGCCGCGAGGGCGCCCTTCTTCGCCAGATGGAAGGGTGAACGGGCATAGGCGGCAATCACGGATTTCATCTCGACCTCGGCTTGTTAAATGATGATCGTCATTTTTCCATTATATGTCGATCATCATTTATGATGTCAAGCATGTCGATTCGACGACCGGGAGATCCAGACAATGAAGGTCAGCCGTGACCAAGCCGCACAGAACCGCGAGCGCGTGCTCGACATGGCCGCCCGCCTGTTCCGCGAGCGCGGTTTCGGCGGCATCGGCGTGGCCGACCTGATGAAGAGCGCCGGGCTGACGCACGGCGGCTTCTACGGCCAGTTCGCATCCAAGGAGGACTTGATGGCCGAGGCCTGCAGCCGCGCTTTCCAGAGCGCCGGCGGCGGTTTGCAGCGGGCGGTCGAATCCAGCGGCGGAGACCCGCTCGCAGCCGCGGCGGCGTCCTACCTGTCGCTGGCGCACCGCGATCACCCGGGCGGGGGCTGCGTCGTGGCCGCCCTCGGCGCGGAGGCTGCGCGCCAGGGGCCTGCGCTGCGCCGCGCGTTGACCGAAGGCGTGCGCGCGCAAATCGATTGGCTCGCCGGGCTGATGCCGGGCCGTGCCAGGGCCGCGAAGCGCGAGCGCGCGCTCGCGAGCTATGCCGCCATGGTCGGCGCGATGGTGTTGGCGCGCGCGGTCGAGGACCCTGCGCTGTCGGAGGAAATCCTGCAAGCCGCGGCCGCCTCGATCGCACCGCCCGCGTGAGCGGAAGCCTGCGGGATTGTCTCGCTGGCTGAACAGTCAAGTCTGAAGCGGCAGCTTTATCCGCGATGGGTCGATCTATAGAGTCGTTTTCACACCCACCCGGCTCGAAGGAAAACCACATGACCCACATCGCCCTCATCACCGGCGCAAACCGCGGCCTCGGCAGGAACACCGCGCTGAAGCTTGCCGAACGCGGCGTCGACGTCATCCTCACCTACCGCAGCAACGAGGCCGAGGCCGTCGAAGTGAAGGGCCGGATCGAAGCGCTGGGCCGCCGCGCCGTCGCGCTGCAGCTCGACGTGGCGGACACCCGCAGCCTCCCTGCCTTCGCGGAGCGCGTGAAACAGTCGCTCGCCACCGTCTGGCAGCGCGAGCGCTTCGACTACCTCGTGAACAACGCCGGCGTCGGCATCTACGCGAACTTCGAGGAGACCACCGAGGAGCAGTTCGACACGCTGTCGGCCATCCACTTCAAAGGCACGTTCTTCCTGACGCAGAAGCTGCTGCCGCTGATGGCGGACGGCGGACGCATCGTCAACGTCTCCACCGGCCTGGCGCGTTTCACGCTGCCGGGGTACTCGGCCTACGCCGCGATGAAGGGCGGCGTCGAGGTGCTGACCCGCTACCTGGCCAAGGAACTGGGCCCCCGCGGCATCAGCGTCAACACGCTGGCTCCGGGCGCGATCGAGACCGACTTCGGCGGCGGGACGGTGCGCGACAACCCACAACTCAACGCGATGATCGCCGCGCAGACCGCGCTCGGCCGCGTCGGCCTGCCCGACGACATCGGAGGCGCGATCTCCGCGCTGCTGCAAACCGAGAACCGCTGGATCACCGGCCAGCGCATCGAGGTCTCGGGCCGCATGTCCCTCTGATCGCCGCCGGCCCGCACTCTCCCGTTTCTGGGGCGAGCCCCGGCATGCCGGAGTCGGGGTTCGCCCCGTTCTGCGCCTTGGTGCACCGTCTGGTGCACCAGATTCGCGGGCCAACCGGCCGAATCGGCCCGAAAGTGCTGGTCCGATTTATGCGGCGCCACCCGCGAGTGCACCGTTCGACGACGTTGACCCGCGCGTGCTCCTTTGGTCTTTCCCGGCTGGCGTCGCGCCCGGTCGCACTCGACATGTGTTTGCGAATCGACAACACGAGGAGTGTGAGGGCCATGACAACCGCGACGCACAAACCCACGCTCTGGTCCCCCGGGGACTGGAATGCCTTCTTCGGCTTCGGCACCAACATCCTGGTCAACATGCTGACCCTGACGGCGCTGCTGCGCTACGTGCTGAAGCTGCCGGACAGCCTGGTCTTCGGCCGCATCCTGCCGGCCACCGGCCTGATGCTCTGCCTGAGCACGCTGTACTACGCGTGGCTCGCCTACCAGCTGGCGAAGAAGAGCGGCCGCGACGACGTCTGCGCCCTGCCCTCGGGCATCAGCGTGCCGCACATGTTCATCGTGGTCTTCGTCATCATGCTGCCGATCTCGGCGAAGACCGGCGATCCGATCAAGGGCTGGGAAGCCGGCCTGACCTGGGTCTTCGTGCAAAGCTTCGTGCTGATGGCGGGCGGCTTCATCGCGCCGCTGATCCGCCGCATCACGCCGCGCGCGGCGCTGCTCGGCGCGCTTGCCGGCGTCTCGATCGCGTTCATCTCGCTGCGTCCGGCGCTCGACATGTACATGACGCCGCTGATCGGCGTGGTCTGCTTTGCCATCCTGCTCGCCAGCTGGTTCGGCGGCGTGCGCTACTACAAGGGCATTCCGGCCGGGCTGGTCGCGATCGCGGTCGGCTCGGTCATCGCCTGGGGCTCGACTGCGCTCGGGCTGAACCTCGGCGGCATGAGCGCCGCCAACCTCGGCCAGGCTTTCTCCAGCTTCGGTTTCTCGTTCCCGCTGCCGGCGATCGGCCACGTGTTCTCCGGCTTCGAGTTCCTCGGCGTGATCCTGGTGACAGCGATCCCGTTCGGCATCTACGACCTGGTCGAAGCGATGGACAACGTCGAGAGCGCCGAAGCCGGCGGCGATGCCTTCCCGACCACGCGCGTACTGACGGCCGACGGCGTCGTCAGCCTGATCGGCTGCCTGATGGGCAACCCCTTCATCAATGCCGTCTACATCGGCCATCCGGGCTGGAAGGCGATCGGCGGGCGCATCGGCTACTCGGCCGCCACCGGCGCGATGGTGTTGATCCTGTCGTGGTTCGGCATCCTCGCCTTGCTGATGGCCTTGATCCCGGTCGTCGCGATCTCGCCGATCCTGCTCTACATCGGCATGCTGATCGGCGCGCAGGCCTTCCAGGAGACGCCGCGCAGCCATGCGCCCGCCGTCATCATCGCCCTCGTGCCGCAGGTGGCGGCCTGGGGCAAGCTGCAGATCGACAACGCACTCGGCGCGGCAGGGACCAATGCGATGACCGTCGGGCTGGACAAGCTGGGGCAGGTCGGCGTGGTCTATCACGGGCTCGAGGTGCTCGGCAGCGGCGCGATCCTGGTGAGCCTGATCCTCTCGTCGATCACCGCCTTCATGATCGACCGTCAGTTCAGCAAGGCCTCCGGCTTCGCACTCGCCGGCGCGGTGCTGACCTTCTTCGGCTTCATGCACAGCGAGGCCATAGGCATCGGCAAGACGCCGATGGTGGCGCTGAGCTATGTCGTCGTGGCGGCGGTGCTCTACGGCTGCGCTCGCTACGCAGTGATCGCGCCGCACCAGCCACAGCATGACGAGAGTGCCGAAACGCCCGCTCACGCCACCAGCGGCGCACTCGGGACGGCAACGTAAACCCGTTGCGGGGAGGAGGCGCCGAAAACGCGGAGACAATCGGCGCCTCGCGGGTTCCCGGACGCCGGGTGACCCTTGTCGTCACCAACCGCCAGTGCGCTGGCTCCAGGCGTGGAAAAGCTCGTCTCCCTGGCCCACGGCGCCCCTGGCGCCGCGTTGTTGCTCGCTGCAATCGTCATCGCCAGTCTGGTCGGCCTGTACGCCTCGCCGGCCCTGATCGATCGCAACCTGTTCCGGCCCTATTGGCTTGTGCCGCGACGCGAGTATTCGACGCTGATCACCAGCGCGTTCATCCATGCCGACCTGGCGCATCTGTTCTTCAACGCCTTCAGCTTCTGGGCCTTCGCCTTCTCGCTGGAGCGCACGATCGGAACGCCACGGTTCCTGGCGCTGTATTTTTTCGGTCTGCTGGCCAGCGATGCCGGCACCTGGTTCAAGCACCGCAGCGATCCGGGCTACCAATGCCTGGGTGCCTCCGGCGCGATTCTGGCGGTGCTGTTCGCGTCGATCCTCTACTTCCCGTCAGGATCTATCTACGTGATGCCGATTCCGGTGCCGATCCCTGCACCGGTCTTCGCGCTCGGCTATCTCGCCTATACCTACTACGCCTCGCGCCAGGCGCGCGGGCGCATCAACCACGATGCTCACCTGATCGGGGCGTTGGCGGGGCTCGCCTTCGTCGCCTTGACCGACATGAACACGGTGGCGCGGGCCCTCCGGCAATTCACCGGCTGAACCGCGCGCGGCTTCGACCCTTCAGGCCACCACGTACTTGAAATCGCCGCGCTTCGCCGCCGAGACCTTGATGCTCGCGATTGCATCGCCATTCGCCATGCGCGACAACACCTGCCCTGCGATCTCCGGCAGCAGGCTGCCGTTGAGGATGTGGTCGACGTTGCGTGCGCCGGTATCGACCTCGGTGCAACGCGCCAGCACGGCTTCGACGAGCTTGGTGTCGTACTCGAATCGCGCCTTGTGGTTGACCGCGACCCGCGCCGCGATCCGATCGAGCTTCAGGCGAATGATCTTCTGCAGCACCTCATCACTGACGGCGTAGTAGGGAACCACCTTCATGCGCCCGAGGAAGGCCGGCTTGAAGCTCTTGTAGAGGATCGGCCGCAGCGCCTCGCCGAGCGCCTGCGCATCAGGGATCTCCTCGGCCGGCTTGTTCAGGCAAGCCTGCATGATCTGCGCCGAGCCGACGTTGCTGGTCAGGATGATCAACGTGTTTCGGAAATCGATCTCCCGACCCTCGGCATCGTCCATCACGCCCTTGTCGAAGACCTGGAAGAAGAGCTCCAGCACGTCGGGGTGCGCTTTCTCGACCTCGTCGAGCAGCACCACCGCATACGGGTTGCGCCGCACCGCCTCCGTCAGCACACCGCCTTCGCCGTAGCCGACATAGCCCGGCGGCGAGCCCTTCAGGCCGGAGACGCTGTGCGCCTCCTGGTACTCGCTCATGTTGATGCTGATCAGCTTCTTCTCGCCGCCATAGAGGATCTCGGCCAGCGCCAGCGCGGTCTCGGTCTTGCCGACGCCGCTCGGCCCCACGAACATGAAGACGCCCTTGGGCTTGTTCGGATCTTCGAGATTGGCACGTGCTGTGCGCACGCGCTGCGCCACCGCATCGAGTGCGTGGCATTGGCCGATGACCCGCGCCTCGAGCAGCGGCTTCAGTTCGAGCACATTGCGGATTTCGTCTTTGACCATCTTGCCAAGCGGAATGCCGGTCCAGGCGGCAACGATCTCGGCGATCACGCGGCCATCGACCTGCATCGGAACCAGCGGCGAATCGCCTTGCAGGGCGGCGAGCGCTTCGAGCTTGCCTTGCAGTTCAGCTTGTCGTGGTGTCAGCGCAGCAATGCCGGCGGTGGCGACTCCTTTCAAGGCAGGCCTCCTCTTCGCCTCGACTCGATCGCCGGCGGGATCGCTCTTCGTGGCCTGCTCGCTTCCGGACTCGAGCTTGCTCCGCAAAGCCTGGATCTCCTTGACCAAGAGCTTCTCTGCGTCGTAGCGCGCCTGGATCGCGGCCAGATCCCTTTGCGCCGCCTCCCGCCGTGCGCACAGTTCGGCGAGCAGCGCCGCATGATTTGCCCCAACGACCGTTTCGCGCTCGAGCGCGGCGATCTCGGCCCCCAGCCGTTGCAACAGCCGAGTGTGGTCCTCGATCGCGGCCGGGACCGCGCTCTGCCCCAACGCGACCTTGGCACAGGCCGTGTCCAGCACGCTGATCGCCTTGTCGGGCAATTGGCGCCCGCTGATGTAGCGCGCCGAAAGCCGCACCGCCTCGGTCACCGCCTCGTCGACCACCCGCACCCCAAAATGCGCCTCCATCAGCGGCGTCATGCCGCGCAGCATGGCTGCCGCCAAAGGCTCGCTCGGCTCTTCGACCTTGACCACCTGGAAGCGCCGCGCGAGTGCCGCATCCTTCTCGAAGTACTTCTTGTACTCGCTCCAGGTCGTCGCCGCCACGGTGCGCAATTCGCCGCGCGCGAGGGCAGGCTTCAGCAGATTCGCCGCATCGCTCTGACCCGCCTGGCCACCCGCGCCGATCATCGTGTGCGCCTCGTCGATGAAGAGGATGATCGGGTGCGGACTTTTCTTGACCTCGTCGATCACGTTCTTGAGCCGGCCCTCGAATTCGCCTTTTACGCTCGCGCCAGCCTGCAGCAGGCCCATGTCCAGGGTGTGCAGTTCCACGCCGGCGAGCGGCGGAGGTACGTCACCGGCCGCGATGCGCAGCGCCAGGCCTTCGACCACCGCGGTCTTGCCGACGCCGGCTTCACCGGTGAGGATCGGGTTGTTCTGACGTCGACGCATCAGGATGTCGATGGCCTGGCGGATCTCCGCATCGCGGCCGATCACCGGATCCACCTTGCCATCCCGGGCACGTTGCGTCAGGTTGGTCGTGAACTGGTCGAGCGCCGGCGTTTGCGTTCGAATCGACACCGCATCCGAACTGTCCGCGAATCGTGCTTCAGCTGAACGAACTCCATCTCCTGCTTCTTGCGAGCCTTTTGTCAGATCGGCAAGCCTGTGCTTGATTTCATCGAGCTTGAACTTGGCAAACTGCTTGCTGGCGCGCAGGGCCAACTGATTCAAACCGGGCTCCGTCAGCAGCGCCAGAAGCAGGTGGCCACTGCGGATGCGGCCGCCGTGTGCATCCAGCGAGGCAATCAGCCACGCGTGTTCGAACAGTGTAGGCAGATGCGGACTGAAAACCGGCGTGCGACTGTTGCCCCCCTTGAATCCGCGGATCTCGGTTTGGAGGTCGCGCTGCAGTTCGCTCGTCGAGACGTCGAATCGCTTGCACAGCAGCGCGAAATCGGATAGCGGCTGTTCCAGCAAGGCAATGAACAGATGTTCGACATCCACCTCGTAGTGCCCTTCCGCCACACAAAGACTCGCGGCTCGCTCGGTGGATTTGCGGCTGGCGTCGTTCAGCTTGGAGATCAGGGTCTTCAGGTTGGTGCTCATCGTAGTCGTGCCGATCTAAAGAAGGAGTTGAAGGCGAGGCTCAGGCCACCGCGTGAACGTCGTAGCCGGCGTCATGCCGGTCTTCCGCACTGGGGCGAGTGACGAGGAAGCCATCCCAACCCAATCGGGCACCGTGCGAATCGGCGAGACGCACGCTCTCCACATCGCGTGCGCGCAACGACAGTCGAACCTCGTATTCCAGCGTCACGCCGGTCATCAAGGTGAGCAGCTCACGCAATGCAAGTTCGGCCGGCCCACCCGGCAAGAAGCGGTGGAAGCTATCGCGGGCCATCGGGCCCAGCGTGATGCGCATGCGCAGATCCCGCTGCCAGACTCTCTCGCCCACCACCGCGCCGCTACCCAGCGGGGCACCCCCGTCATCGCCCAGCCGAGTCTGGTTGTCCAGCGGCAACATGAACCAGCGGCCGACGAACTGCTCGAGACGGACCGGTACCTCGAAGTACTGCGCCAGCACCTGCCGGATCGTCGGCGCCGGCGTCAGCCGCTGCTGCAACACGCCGGCGTAGAAAGCGAGCGAATCATCGGCAACGCCACCTTCGTCGGCGCGCAGTCGATCACGCAAAGCGCTGTGACCCAATCCGGCGATGGACAACACCAAGGGGAGGAACTGATGACGCCGATCGGCCTCGAATCGGATCTCCAGACGGTGCTTGCGCCAGGCCTGGTAGAACAGCACGACCGCCCGGTGCAGGAAGATGTCGAGGAAAGCCGGCCCGGCCGAATCTTTATGCTGTAGTTGACGTTGCCCGAAGAGCTCGGTATAGAAGTTCGGCAGGCAGCCGTTGCTACCCAGCAAACTGATGAACGCCGGCGTGAGTTCGATTTGCTTGACGCTGCGCGAGGGGCGCGTCTGCGAAGCGGCGAGCGCTTCCAATTCGCAGCTGTCCCTCATCGCATCCTCGTCGAGTTTCGCCTCTACGATCTGAAATTGGCCGATCTCACTCGCCGGATAGGCGAGCGAAACGGAGTTGCGAAATTTCAGCCGATGCTCCAGCACCTCTCCGGGTTGGAGATTCTCCTGCCGCACGAACCATCTCTCGAGCAAACGCACTGCCTGGAAGAAGCCGAACCGATGCGGCTCCTCCAGCACACGCTCGATCACACTAATGGATGCTGGCCGCTGCGGCGTGGACATGCGATCAATTCCTCCTGGGTACGTGCCGACACGAGCTTCAGTTGCGTGAAGCTGTTGGCATGGGCATACAAACCGAAGAAATGGTCGAGGACCTGGGCGAAAAGGCGCAAGCCGATGCCAACGAACCCCTGCTCGTCGATACCCATGCGAATTTCCGTGCCGCGCACGAAGACGGTATAGGGCTTGCCCGGCATGCAGGCGTTTGCGGGCCTGAAGTCAATCGAGACGATCGCATCCAACTGACGTCTGGCTGTGGCACTGCGTGGCAGGTCATAGAGTCGCAGCATCTCCTTCAGCGCATCCACTCCGCCTCCGGTGAGCGTCAGATGATTGACGGACAGGTGAGAGATCAATCGCCAGTGTGTGCCGCGGTCACTCGCGAATCGATGACTCTGCGTCGGCCGACGCAGTAGATGAATCCCATTTCTCGAATTGCCGCCTTCGATGACCAGATCCCCATCACCATTGCCGATCGACAACAGGCTTGGCAGATCGCGATTGGTCGCGGTCACGTCGATCGACAGGGTATCGGTCTGTAACGCGGCAGGGTCGAAATCGACATCGACAATGGACAGCATCAGCTCATGACCCGGGCTCTGGCGTGCGAGCGCCTCATCGCGGTGCACGGCCCAGTAGCGTCCGCCGCTTTCACCTTCACGCAACAACTGCTCATGCCGAAGCGAATAGAACGGCCGGAACTCGGAAATCGCCTCCCCCTCTGGGGTCTCCTGCAATCGGTAGACCATGTCAATGGAGTGCACTTCGAACGCAAACGCCTGACGACCGTCCGCCAGCACTGAGTAGCAATTGCTCGTCTGCGTAAGACGGATGGGATCGGCCTTCTGGGCGAAGAGATTCACGACCGGAGTGCAGCCCAGTACAAGATTCTTGTCACTGAGCGTCTCCAGCATCTGCGCATCATCGGAATCCGCTCGCAACCCGGACATCAGGTAGTGGAGCGTCACAGTGCGAGTATCAGACTCCAGCATCGAACGCGGCAGCGGCAGGTCGATGAAATTGAACTTCTCGGGGAAGACGAAGTATTCGGTCAACAGCCGATATGCAGCGTGCGAACGGGCATCGAGGTCGATCAAGGATTCGTCATCGGCAAAGCCTACTGACATTGGCAATGCATTTCCACCACTGGCCCACGGCCCCATCGGCGACAGCTGGACGAGGCAACCGACCACCCGACCGCACAAGGCCTCGCGCAGCGCAGTGATCTGCGATGCCTTTCCGTCGAGATAAAGGCGCAACGATTGAACGCCAAGACTCGCCCAAGACGCCTGGCCGGACATCAGTTCCAGGCGAACAGAGACGGTCGTCGTTGCCCCTTTTGGCACGATCGTTCCGCTCGGCGGGGCAACTGCACCTCGGAAGTCGACAGCCGTCACCCGCATTGGCAGTACGTCGACGTCATAAGCCGTTCGAAAAGTACATGAAATCCCCCGCACGGGCTGGGTTCCGAGCGATGTTCCGCGTTTGATCCGTGCCGGCTTCAGCGCCTCTTTGGTGTCTTCAACAACGTTGAAGCAGGCAATAGAACAAGACGGAAACGGCCTGAGATAATGCGGGTACAGCACCTCCAGCAACGACTCCGTGATCAACGGAAAATCGTCGTCCAGGCGCTTGTGAATGCGCGCCGACAGCAGCGCGAAGGATTGAATCAGACGTTCGACATGGGGGTCGTCGCCGGCATCGCCGGTCAGCAACAGCTGACCGGCGATCTTCGGATAACGCTGGGCGAACTCGCCCGCGTGGTCCCGGAGAAAGGCCAACTCTCGCTCGAAACTGGGGAGCAGGTCTTGCATTGCTCGCTGGCCGCTTCTCTATTTGTCACCGGCCTATCAGAACGCCACGACGTTGTTGGCCAGGTTCCACGAGCCCTGGATATTGTTGCCGCTCGACTCGACGCCCGAGCCGTCGATCTTGCTCTGGTTGTATGTCCAACGGATCGACGAATACTTTAGGCCGAAGGTTTCCGTCGGCACGGCTTCTTCGACGATGGACGACGCCACCGAAGACACCAGCGCATTCTTCAGCTCGATCTTCAGATAGTTGACCCTGTTGTTGCTGCCCGTGCCGGTGGTGTTGCTGCCACCCACCGCGCGATAGAAATAGATGATGACGCTCGGGTAGATCGTGCCGGCCGAACACGCCTGCAGCAGCTTGGTCGAAGCCTTGTCGATGTCTTTCGTGAATACCAGTTCTCCGTGTTCGGTACGCTCGGCAGTGTGGCCACCCGCGCTGGACGACGTGGCCGACTTCGGTTGGCGGATCAGATGGGTAAAGCTCGAAACTTCAACCGCATTGGCCGACTTGTGCTTGGCGTCATTGCTTTCGCCCTTGATGTCGGCGGCACTGCCGAATTCGATGTAGATGTCTTTCATGTTTTCGCTCCTTGCGATTGAGGTACGGGCCGATCAGGACCCACTGGCTCCAGGCAGTTCCGCCACGAGACGCAGCGAAACCGAGAGTTCATCGAGCTGGAAGTGCGGGCGAATGAACGACACCGCACGGTAAACGCCGGGCCGGCCGGGCACTTCCGAGACGCGTACAGAGGCTTCGCGCAGCGGGTACTGCGCTTTGACGTCCTGCGTTGCAGAGTCGTCGCCCGTTACGTACTGCGAAATCCAGCGATTGAGGAATGCTTCAACGCTGCTCGCGGATGCGAAGCTGCCGATCTTGTCGCGCATCATCGCTTTCATGTAATGCGCGATGCGGCTGACGGCAAACATGTATTGCAGCTGCGCAGCAAGCGCGGCATTGGCGTTGGCCGAGTCAGAATCGTATTTGCCGGCCTTCTGGGCCGACTGGGCACCGAAGAAGGCGGCGTAGTCGGTATTCTTGCAATGCACCAGCGGAATGAAGCCGAGGTCGCTCAACTCCTTCTCCCGGCGATCGGTCACGGCGAGTTCGGTCGGGCATTTCAGCGCCACTTCGCCTTGATCCGTCCGGAAGGTATGCGACGGCAAGTCTTCGACCAGACCGCCCCCCTCCACACCTCGGATGGCCGCGCACCAGCCATAGCTCTCGAATGCAGCGGTCAGGCGAGCGCCGAATGCGTACGCTGCGTTGACCCACAGGTACTTGCCGTGATTGCTGCCATCGACTTCCTCGACGAAGTTGAATCCTTCGACGGTGGTTCCGTCCTTCGGGTTGTAGGGCAACCTCCCCAGAAATCGCGGCAGGGTGAGACCCACGTAGCGTGAGTCCTCCGACTCGCGGAAAGACTTCCACTTCGCGTATTCGACGGTGTCGAAGACCTTCGACATGTCCCGCGGTTTGCTGAGTTCGGTGAAGCCCTCGAGGCCAAACATCTCCGGAGACGCTGACGAGATGAACGGCGCATGCGCCGCTGCGGCGATGTGCGACATCTGTTCGGCAAAGTAGATGTCCTCCGGCTGACGAGTCACTTCGTAGTCGCCGATCAAGGTCGCGAACGGCGCGCCGCCGAAGGTGCCGAACTCTTCTTCGTAGACCTTCTTGAACAAGGCGCTTTGGTCGAAATCGATCGCAGTGCGGAAGTCCCGGATGAGTTCCTTCTTGCTGGCATTGAAGACCTTGATCTTCATCATTGGGCCGGTCGACGTGTGCTTGCACAGGTATTGCAGGCCGGTCCAGGTGGCCTCCAGCCGCTGGAACTGAGCGTGGTGCATCACCTCGCTCAACTGCTCGGAAACGATGCGATCGAGTTCGGCGATCCGCGCGTCCAGCGATACGCCGAGGTTGTCCGATATCACGACTGTGCCCTGCAGTACCTCGCGCACCAGTTCGGAGATGACGTCTTTGGCACGAAGGCGCTCGATCTCGGATCGTGCGACTCGACTCTCGCTGACGATCTGGTCGAGCAGACCAGTCTCCTCCATCCGAGCTTCGGGACGTACTTGCAATGCGGCTTGTGTCATGGGATCACTCCTTGGCCTGAGTTTCGGCGCCGAGCAGTTCCAGCTTCTCGGTGCTGGACAAGACTTCGCCGAGGATGTCCTCGAGCTTGTCGTTGCCGGCGAGCTTGTTGCGCAAGTCGGCCAGCTTGGCACGGGCATCGAGCAGCTTTCTCAGCGGCTCGACCTGCTGCACGACCGACTCCGGACGGAAGTCGTCCATCTGATTGAATGCCAGGGTCACCGCGAACTCGCCGCCGCCGGGACTGAGCTTGTTCTTGACGCGATACGACGCCCTCGGCGACATGCCCTTCATCACATCGTCGAGCGTGTCGAGATCGACATTCACGAATTTCCGGTCCTTGAGCCGCTCGAGCGGCTTGTTCGGATCCGCGTCGCCGACGAAATCGCCAAGGACCCCGGCGACGAATGCCAGTTCCTTTTGTTCGACGCCGTCGCCGATCTCGACGTCATAGGTCAGTTGCACACGCGGCGGGCGCACCTTCTCGAGCCGCTTCTGAACGCTGTCTTTCTTGGCCATGATCAACCCCTGTTCTCCGGTCTTGGTGATGTAGAGTGGCAGCTCAGTTGAGCTTGTCGAATGGACTGGAGCTCGCTGTCGCGGCAGATCCGGAAGCCGGCTTCGTTGCCGTTGGTTTGGCGACAATCGCCGGCGCCGAAGAAGCCGCGACTGCCGGAGCCAGCACCGCTCGCACTCGCGGCCGAGCCGGGGGCAGTGCGGCGGGTTCCTTCGCCATACGCAATGTCGGCGTCGGCTCGGCCAGCAGATCCCGCAGGTTCCTGGAGAGCGTTTCGGCCTCGCCGCGCGTGCTGGCGTTGATGTTGTTCCGCTGGCGCAGGACTGCCACCGCATTGGTCGAGACGCGCAGCCCGCTGAGAGCAAGGATGCCGGCGGCGGCGCTGTCATTGCTGTCTCGCTGGAGAACTTCCTGGGAAGCCAGAATGGCATTGCCGTAGTCGGCGGTGTCGAAGTAGCTCTCGGCCAGCTTGAGCCACGGCAACTGGCTGGTGGGTTCGGACTTGGCGGCAGCGCGATAGGCTTCTCGGGACTTATCCCTGTCGCCCGCGGCGGCGGCGGTTTCCGCGCGATGCATCATCTCGGCCAGGCTCTCGACGCGCGGGGCGTCGACCGGCGGCTTCGGCGGATCGTTCGCGCAGCCACTCATCATCAGCGCTGCGGCGAATAACGCGACGCTTGGAGCGGATTGGCGGAGACTGGCCTTTCCGCTCACCGCAACGGGCAGGAACTCGAGTTTTTCCAGTATCGCGGTCGCCCATGCCACCGATACCGTCACTAGCGCTACCGCAGTCATTGTTCACACTCCCTGGGGATAACCATTGTTGAAAGCAGTCCGACGCAATCACGTCGGCGCTCTGATTTCTCTCCCGTCACTGGATTTGCGGGTCGGGAGAGCAAAGTACTTTAGGAGTGGGACTCCGGGGTCCTATCCCCCAAAGGTCGGAGGCCGCTCCCGCTTCGACGCAGCGACGCGGTGAAACCGTGACATTTCGTTGATTTCGACGTGAATCGCTGCAGCCAGCTGCGAAGCAGCCAACGGAGCTGCGCGCCCTACCGGCATCACGGCAAGGGCGAAAGAGACAGCGTGACCGGCGACGGCGTGCGGGAGAAGCAGCGCGAACGCAGCCCGACCAAGTCCTACATCCGGATCTTCAAGTGATCACGACGCCTTGCCGCGCTCCACGACATCGAAGCGCAGCCCGCTGTGCCCCTCGCCGCGGCCGGTGAGCTTGCTGCGGCCGATCCATAGCAGCGCGCGGCCCTTGGCGCCGCGCGCGTAGTTGAAGCTGCGTTTCAGCTCGATGCCGTCGCGCGGCACTTCCTCATCTTCGAGCCGCAGGTAGTCGCCGGTCACGTCGACGTTCGGGTCCAGCCGCAGCAGTTCGCCACGCGGGTGGAACATGTAGAGCTCGAGAGGGTTCGTCGGTGGATTCGCGGCGGGTGTTTCGTGCTGAACGAAGCCCGTCTGCGCATTCAGCCGCGTGATGAACTCCGCATAGGCCGCGTTGCGCGGATCGGCGAGCCGCACCGGATCGACCTGGTAGGCGTGCACGACCACGCCGCGCTGCAGCTGGATCGACCAGTTCATCACATCGGCGCCCGACTTCCTGACCGGCAGGAAGGGCAGCCAGTTGGCCGACACCGGCGTCTGCAGCTTGTAGTTCAGCGGCGCGCCGCTCGGCACGGCATTGGCCGGCAGGCGCAGCGACTGCGCGGTGGAGAGCCGCGTGCTCTCGAACTTGCGGTCCAGCGGCTCGCCCGAGCTGCCCTGCACACGTTTTTCGATGCCCCAGACCATGTTCGCCATCTCGTCGCGCATCATCAGCACGTGCTCCAGCGGAGGGCCTTCCAGCGTCTCGACCGCGGGGCAGAGGTACAGGATGTCGTCGAGCCGCGGCCGGGGCGCGAGCGGGTCGCCGGCGGCGCCGGCCTTCACGCTCATCTCGTACATCGTCCAGGCACTGCCGTCGAGGTTGCCGGCCGGCGGGATCGGCACGACGACGCCGAAGTTGTCGACGACCTCGAACCGGTCGACCTTGTACAGCGCGTTCACCGGCAGGGTCACCGGCAGCACGAACCAGTCGTTGCCGAAGACCAGCGCGTACTCCAGCACCGCGACTCTCGCGAGGTCGCTCTTCGCCGCGCCGAGCATGCCGAAGTTGACCCGGCCGTCCTCGAATTCCCAGTAGCGATCGGCCGGCTGGCCGGGGTAGCTGGCAAGCGCCGGCAAGAGCCGCTGCCACTCCCGCGACGTGACCTCGGGTGCGGCGAAAACCGGGCCGTTCGGCGCCTGGGCCGCGGTGGTCACGGTGTAGGTGTGCCAGTCGAGCTTGCCGTCGGTGTATTCATCGGCTTCGAGGCGCGCGCCGGTCTGCGGGTCGCCGGCGCCGAGCGCGAAGGCGTATTCGAGCCGGTGCGGGTCCCAGTAGGCGCTGGGGCCGGGCGTGCTGCCGTTCAGCGTCAGTTCCTGCAGCCAGCGGTGCCAGCTGGCGAAGACATCGATGCAGGGCTGCTCCTGCGCGCCCACGGCGCCGAGGCCGTTGACGAAGGCGCGCAGCGTGGCGTCGTCGCCGAGCTTGGGTGCCAGGTCGCCGGCGAGCGCCAGCGCATCGATCGCCTGCTGGTCGAGCAGGCGGTTCCAGACGAAACCGGCGTTGTCGGCGACCGGATCGGTGGGCTCGGGCATCGCTGCCGGGTATTCGGCGAGCACGGCCGGCAGCAAGCCGCCGAGGCCGGCGGCGCGCATTTGGCGCATCAGCTGCTGGCCCGCCTGTGCGTTCAGCTTCGGATGCACCGGCAGCACCTGTTCATGCTCGACCAGCGCTTCGATCGGCGGCGCATCGCCATCGAGCGGAATCGCCGGCGTGATCTCGTCGCCGGCACGTGCGAGCAGGCTGTGCACCGGCAGGCCGAGCATCTTCAGCGCGGCGCGCACCGGGCTGCCGGCGTCTTCGCCCTGCAGTTCGTTGAACTGCCATTGCCGCGCCAGCATCCACAGCGGATCGGCGATGCGCGCCTGCAGGCTCTCGCTCGGGTCGTCGGAAGTCGGCAGCGCATCGAGCCGGGACCAGGTCGTCGCAGAAGGCTCGGGGCGCAGCACCACCTGCTCGGCCGCGGTGGCCTTGATGTTGCTGAGGGAGACGTTGCTCATGGGAGACCTTTCCTCGTTCGCGGCTCAACCGCTCACCAGATTCGAGCCGACGGCCAGCACCCCTTGCTGACTCGCGCTGAGGCCGGCGACCGCGCGCATCACCTGCAGGTTGCTCGACACCATCGCGCTGAAGTCGACCGTCGGCACGTCGCGCTTGAAGTTGTTCGACAGGAAGATGCCCGGCAGGATCAGGCCGAGGCTCTCCAGATCCTGCGGCCGCACCGCGCGCAGGCGCGCCAGCGCCATCGTCTCGTTGACGGTGGCGAGCAGCGCATCGAGCGTCCAGGCATCGGCTGCCGGGTCGGCCGGCACCGCCAGCAGGATGCTCTGCGGCGGGCGGGCGCCCGGCGCGTCGAAGTGGAAGCCGAGGCCAGTGGTCTCTTCGGTGTCGGGCAATGTCTCCATCCATTCGTCGACGAAGAGGCCGGCGATCGCCTCGTCCGGAGCGATGCCTTCGAGCGCGCCCGGCGCGTGCGCGACCACCGCGACGGTGCCGCGCAGCTCCTGCTTCTCGGCCGGCGGCAGCGCGGCCCAGTGCGCCGTCGCGTCGCGCGGGAACTGCATCAGCTTGAAGTCGCCGCTCGCGCCGCTGTAGCCGGTGCGGCTGCCGATTCCTTCGGCCGCGGTCAGCACGTCGGCGAGCAGGCCGGTGGCCTCGCGCACGCAGCCGAGCTTGGGCAGCCAGCCGTCGATCACGGTGTCGTCGTTGTTCAGCGCGGCCTTGGCGAGCAGCATGTCGCGGTCTCCGAGCGTCGCGGCGGCATCGGTCGCGTAGGCGCCGAGCGTGAAACACGGCAGCAGCGGAAATTCCTTGCCGACGATCGCGGCCATGCGCGCCAGCGCGAGCTGCGCCTGCCGCGCCTTGCCGACCGGCGTGACGCCGTCCTTCTCGAAATCCGTCGGCGCCGGAGCGGCATCGCGGCGGCCGCTGACTTCATGCCACAGCGCGCGGCCACGGGCCACGGCGAGCAGCAAGGTGTCGCCAGGCTGGACCTGCGCGCCCTCGGCCGCGGCGCCGGCCTGCGCCACCGCGCCGCTGGCCTGCGCACTGCGCCAGCCGAGGGCGTAGGCGGCGTCCAGTGCCGTGCGGATCGCATTGAACATCGCGATCGAGGCCGGGTCGCTCGGGTCCATCGCGGCGACTGCATCGAGATCGACCGCATCGTCCGGCAGCGCCGCCTTCAGCTGGTCGAGCACCGCCTGCGCAGTGTCGTCGGCGATCTTCAGGCGCGCCTTCAGGTCGGCCAGGTCGAGGCCGGCGAAATCGCCGTCGGCGAGCAGCGCCTCGGTCTCGATGCCGTCTTCGGCGCGCACCAGATCCATGCGGCGCAGCGGCCGCACTTTCTCCAGCAGCCGACGCAGCAGCCAGGCATAGGACTCGAAGGCGACCAGGCCGAGGCTGCCGGCTGGCGCGTCGGGCGGCGCATCGGCCTGCAGCACCAGCGCCATCTGGCTGGCCGCATCGCCGAACTGGTTGCGCGCGCGCACGCCGAGCGCGGCGGCGAGATGCTCCTGCACCCCGCTCTGCCCGCTGCCGGCGGAGCCGGCCTGCTTGGCCTCGCTCTGCAGCACCAGCGAGAGCGGCGACAGGCCCAGGTCGGCGAGGCTGATGCTGAGCAGCGGATCGTTGTCGTCGCTCCATTGCACCGTGGTCTTGCCGTCGGCCGCCACCTCGTGCCGCCGCAGGACGCGTGCGCCGAAGACGTAGCTCGCGGGCTGGCCGAGCAGCTTGCCGAGCCAGGCGTTGAGACGCGGTTCGAGCCGCGCGGCGAGATCGTTCGCCGGCCAGTCCGGCGCGCTCGTGGCCTTCAGCGCGATGACCACGCGCTGCGTGTAGCCGCGCGTGCCGTGCGGCGTATCGGCGACGCGTGTTTCCGGCGGGCGCTCCTGCTTGTCCAGGGATTGCATCGCCGCCGCCGCGGCATCGAGGTTGCCGCCGGCCATCTGGAACACGCTCTCGGCCATCAGCAGATCGGCGACCGCATCCATCTGGTCGAGCAGGTCGTCGAGGATCAGCTTGAGCTTGGCCTGTTCGTCCGCCGTCAGCACCAACTGCGGCGGCGCCGCGGCGATCGCGGCCAGCATCGCGGGCACGTTGCCGGCCTGCCGATAGGCATCGATCAGGCGTGCGCCGTCGGTCACGTCGCGTGCCGCGATCTGCTCCTTCGGCTGGTCGTTGTAGGTCTCTCCGGTGGGCCTCAGCGGAAAGGCGGTGCGGAAGTCGAGGATGAAGGGCGACAGATTGCCGTCGCGCAAGGCGCGCTCGAATCGGTAGCCGACCAGCGCCGCCATCTGCTGGCCGTTCGCCAGGCCCTCGAGCAGGCGGCGGGCGCGCTTGACGCGGCGCGAGCGCAGATCGATGTCGAAGGCGCCGCCCGCGGCCATGCGGTTCGCGACGTGGCCGCTGCGCAGAATCGCCGCGGTCGTCGCCTGCTGCAAGGAGGGCGCATGCACGTAGCCGAGGCTGTCGGGCATCGGCACGCCGCGCGGGGCGCCGTCCGGCCGCAGGTTCTCGACATAGCCCCAGGCGCCGATGTGCAGGCCGCCGGGCGATGCCTGGCGCAGGTCATCGAGACGGCGCGTCGCGAACGAGGTGATCCAGGCGTCGAGCCGGGTCGAGTACAGGTCGAGCGTGGTACGCAGCGCGAGGCTCAGCTCGCCGGCGGTGCGGCTCTGCAGCGCCTCCAGGCTCTGGCTGAAGCTCGCGATGTTGCTCATGTGCTCGGGGTAGTTCAGCACCACTTTCGACAGCAGGCTGCCGATCGATTGCTCCACCGTCATGTCGCCGGTGGTATCGGCCAGCTTCAGCCCGAGCACCGCGCGAGGATGGTTGAGGCTGAACTGATCGCCGACCAGCGAGAGGTTGTCGACGCCGATCAGCTCGGCCGAGCGCAGGCGCTGCACGCGCAGCTTGGTCTCGGCGCTGACCGTCGGGATCTTCTGGATGTGCAGGCGCAGCAGCCGGTGCGCGGCATGCAGGAACTCCTCATCGGCCGCGAAGGCCAGCAGCGCCTGCAGCAGCGAAGGCGCGTTCTGCATCGCGACGATGTCGCTGCGCACCTGGGTGCGCGGCTGGCTCAGCAGCTCGAGCAGCTTGGCGATGAAGTTGTCCTGCAGCGGCACGTCGCCATCGAGCTCGCGGGTCGGGTTCTGCTGGTCGCGCTGCACCCAGGGCACCGCGTCCAGCGGATACGGCTTCGGGCGCGTACCGCAGCCGGCGATGAACGGCACCTTGGCCCACCAGGGCTTGCCGCTCAGCAGGCTTTCGAGCAGCACTGCGGCGAACTGGGCCTGCCAGTCGTAGATGAAACCGGACGGCGGATCATTGCCGGCGGTGACCGGCCCGGCGACCTGCCAGAAACGCTTGGCGACCGGCCAGGGCTGCATCGCCAGCACCTGGTGCAGGCTTTCGGGGCTGGGGTTGCGCAAGGTCGGCACCTTGGACAGCACACGGTCCCACTGCACGCGGAACCAGTCGATCGCCTGCGACAGCTCGCGCTCCAGCGGCGAGTTGGCGAGCGGCAGCATGCCGCGCGCGCTGACCGGCAGGATGCCGTAGGGCTGCTTGCCGATGCGCAGCGCCGAGAGCGGCCCGCCCGGCCGCAGATAGCGCGTGGCCCAGGCGCGCAGCTGCTCCAGGCTGTCGTCGCTGATCAGCGTGGTCGCGCTGTCGATCGGGTTCCAGAAGTTGCGCAGGGTGTAGCCGAGCGTGGCCGGCCACAGCGCGTTGATCATGTGGCCGGCGGTGGCCCCTTCCTGCAGCTCGGCGCCGGGGATCAGCCCGGCGTCGAACACCGCCTGCGGCAGGCCGAGCAGGTTCTGCAGCCGGGCGCCGGCGCTCGCGAGCTGGGCTGCGACCTCGCCGGCACGCTGCGCGGCGGCCTGCGGCTCGAGCGCGTTCAGCAGGTCGCCGCCGTTGGCCGCGAAGCCGGCGCGCGCGCCGCTGGTGTTGTTCGTCGGCGTGCCCTGCGGCACGAACTTCAGGCCGGCGCCGTTCTGGTGGTTGTCGAACAATTCACCGACCAGTTCGGCGGCGGACGCGGGTGTCTGCGTCCAGTCGACGCCGAGCACGATCAGGCGGTCGACGCCGCCCGGCAGGGTGCCGCCGTTCTTCATCATCGTCGCGTCGATCGTGATGCCCATGCCGAGCTTGACCGCCGAGGCGTAATCGATCATCCACGCGAGATCGGCGCCGAAGGCGTCGTAGTCCTCCGGCTTGTCGGGCGGCGGCGCATCGACCTGCTCCGGGTCGAGCGCGGGCGACATCGGCAGCAGCTCGGGCACCGCGCCGCCCCATTGGCGAAAGATCTCGGTCTCGCCGCGGTAGCCGATCGCGACGAAGCGATCGGGCATCGCGACGGCGTAGACCGGCTGGGCCTTCGGATCGGCCTGCGGGATCGCCGCGTCGTCGAAGGCCGGCGCGGCCAGGGTGCCGTTCGGCGCCTGGCCAAGATCGGCGAGATTGGTCGGCGTGGTGCGGCGCACGATCCATGCAGCGCGCGCCGGGCGATAGCGGCGCGCGATCTCGGCCCAGGGCGAATCGCTGTCCGCCGGCACCGCGAAGCGCGCGCTCCAATAGGCCTTGCCGGCTTCGATCTCGGGCGGCGTCAGGCCGGGCTCGTGCGCGAAGGTGTGGATCGCATCGGGGTAGATGCGGATCATCAGGCTGGACATGTCCTTGGCGTAGCGCGTCTGCACCGCCACCGGCATCAGCATCACCGGCTGCTGCGTCGACAAGGCCTGCACCAGCAGCGCCGGATCGCCCATGCCGACCATCAATCGATCGGACAGCTCGCGCAGCCCGCCGATGCCCGAGCGCGCGGATTTCGCGGCCTCGCGCACCGCGGCCTGCAGCGACTGCACCTGCTGCTGTTTCGCGTCCAGCTCTTGGCCCTGCACGCCGCTGCGCAGCATCGCTTCGAGCTCGCCGCGCGCCGCGGCCAGCGCAGCACTCTGCGCCCGCTGCGCATCGCGCTGTTCGCCGAGGGCAGCGCGCGCCTTGCGGATCTCGTCGAGTTGAAGATTCAGGACGGGCATGCGAGCCTCCGGTCGTTCTCAGGTCACGAGGTCCTTGCCGACGTAATAGGCACGGAAGGGGAACTGCAGCAAGGCCTTGGCGATGTCGGCGGACGAGGCGTCGGCCTGCAGCGCCGGGAAGTTGACGAAGGGCTTCTCGACCAGGTTCATCAACGAAGCCAGCGTGGCGTAGGCGCCTTCGGCGACGGCGACGCTGTCCCAGCTCAAGGCCTTGTACGGGTTGGTCTTCGCGAAGGCGGCGGGGTCGGAGACCTGCAAGGCTTCCAGGTCCTTCATGTACTGGCTCAGGGCCGGACGGCGCTGCGCACCGAAGCCCGAGCCGGCGGCACCACCAACGGCCGCGACCGCCTGGCCCGGCACCTTGTCGCCGACGTCGAAGCCGAAGCGCGGCTCGCTCATGTGCTCCTCGAGCACGAAGCACCACTGCTCCAGCTCGGACTCCTTGATGTCGAAGCCGAAGAAGGTGATGTCCGGCTCGATCACGCCGGAGAAGGCCGGCGTCAGGATCGCGTTGTCGGCGGCGCTGCCGTCGGGCTTCTTCGCGAGCTGCGTCTTCTCCGGCGGGTTCGGCGGAACGGCCTTGCGCCAGGCGTAGACCGCGGTGTTCGGATAGCGGCGCAGCAGCTGGCCGCGCACCAGCAGCGCGATGCGGTCGGTGCTGCCGCCTTCGAGGTCCGTGCGCCGGCCGAGCGGCTGCGCCAGCCATTGGTGGATCGGCTGGATGTCGTTCAGCGGCACGCGCACCTCGGGCAGCGGCGGCGGCAGCGGCACGATCGCCTCGCGGCCCCAGAAGCGCTGGAACGGCGTGCCGCGCAGGTCGCAGGGAAAGCCGCGCCACAGCAGCTCGCGGTTCATCTCCTGGTTGGCGCCGACCATGAAGCTGTCGACGAAATACTGGTTGACCTTCACCAGCATGATCGTGTCCTGCGGGATGTCGTCGACGCCGGGCATGAAGGCGTACTTGTCGTAGTCGGCCAGCGCCTTGTAGAGCGGCTCGCGCAGCTCGGGGCAGGCCATCACGCGGTCGAACAGGCGCGGCATCAGGAAGCGCTGCTGCTTGATCGTCGCATCGGCCGCGAGGTAGTGGCCGATGAAGGCATTGCTGCTCGAGGCCGGGCTGCCGGCGATCGAGACCATCGATTGCATGCGCGCCATCAGCGCGGTGCGCGGATCGGTGCGGGCGATCAGGGTGCTCGCGGCATGCGCGAGCGCGAAGTCCACCGGCTTGGTCTCGACATGGCTCAGCTGGAAGGCATCGGTCCACAGCGCCTGCGTGCCGCGGGTCGCGACCGTGAAGCGGTTCAGCACCTCGCGCGTGCGGACGGCCGGCGGCAAGGTGATGCTGATGTCCAGCGACGGCTCGCGCCCCGCCCCGACGCCGCCGAATTCGAAGCCGGGGGTCAGCACCAGCTTGGGCGCCGGCACGTTGACCGCGCTGCTCAGCGCATTCGGCGGCAAGGCGGCGAACAGGCCGGTGTTGCTGTACCGGCGTGCCGCGGGAATGTTGATCTGGCCGAGATTGATGCCGAGCGCCGCGGCCCTTTTGCCGGCCGGTGCCGTCAGCGCCTTTCGCGCCGCATCGAAGCGGACGACCGCCTTGTCCAGCCGCAGCTCGCCGTTGCGCGCATCGAGCCGCATCGTGCTGAACTGCAGACCGGCCGTCTGCGCGTTCGATTCGATCAGCAGGCCTTCGACGCCGCGCTTGCCGAGCAGTTCGACGGTGCGAGAGACCACGCGCCAATCGCTGCCCTTGATGCCGGGCGCCTTGGCCGCGAGCTCGCCGAAGCGATCGACGTGCATGTCGGTCAGCACGCCCAGCTTCTGGCCGTCACGGACCGGCAGTGCCGGCACGCCGCTGGTCTGCACCTGCTTCAGCGCTGCGGCGCCGCCGCTCACCACCTGCCGCAGCTGGCCGATCGTGGCCGACTTGCCGAGGCCGAGCTCGCCGAGGTCGGGCACGGTGTTCTCGGCCTGCGCCAGGTCGATCTTGCCGAGCGCCTTGCTGCTGATCAGGCCATCGGGCAGGAAGTCGTTGACCTTGAATGCGGCCGAGCGCTGCGTGGCAGCGGCCATCACGCCGATGTAGGCCTGGGTCACGCCGGCCAGCCGCTCGACGCTGCCGTTCAGCCGTGCCGCCATGCGCAAGGTACGGCGCTGCGGGCTGGCGAGGCGGCGCATGCCGGTATCGGCCAGCGCCGAGGGCAGGCTGCTGCGCTCGATCTGGCCGCCGAGCGAACCGAGCTGGCCGCCGATGCGATAGGCCACGTTGTCGATGCCCAGCGATTCGACGCGCGACAAGGCCGGCCCCATCACCTGCAGCAAGCGCTCCGGCGGCAGCACCGCGAAGTGCTTGCGCTGGATCGCCATCTGCGCCTCGATCGCGAGGCGCGTCATGTTGGCGCGGCGCTCGGCCTCCTGGATGCGGCCGATCTGGTCCCACGCGGCATCGACGTAGTGTTCCTGGTTCTTGCGCACGACTTCGGCACCGTAGCCCGCGGCGCCGCGGTAGCGCGGGTTCAGGTTCAGGTCGGCGAGCCAGTGCTGCTGCAGTTCGGCCATCTGCACCTGGTGCTTCTTGATGTGCCAGCCGCCCTGCATCTGCGGCTTGACCTGCAGGCGCTCGTGCTCGGCGTTCAGGCCGTCGTCGCCGACCGGATTCACCACCTGGTCCTGCGGCGTATTGACGATCGCCATCAGGCTCTCGGCCTGCACGTCGTTGGCCGGCCGGCCGCCCTCGGTGTACTTGATCGGCACCAGCGCGCCTTCCATCGTCTCGTTCACCACCGGATCGAGGCCGCTCAGCAGCGGATCGACGCTCATCGGAGAGGTGCCGACCTGGGCCAGCTTGTCGCGGATCTCCTGGGTGTAGCGGCTCGGCGTCTTCAGCCGCCGCGCCAGCGATTCGAAGTCGCCGGCGGCGCTGGTCGAGAATTCCCAGGAGTAGTAGACCGGCAGGGTCACGTCGGCGGCGACGTGTTTGTCCCAGGCCGGCGCGATGGTCTGCATCGCCGGGTTGTCGTCGCTCGCGAGGCCGAGGCCGCGCAGCCGCCCGGGCTCGAAGGCCGGCACCACGCAGGCGACGTAGTTCGTGTTCTCGTGCAGCCGGCGCGGGCACACCAGGCGCGAGACGTTGCTCGCCGGCTGGCTCTGCAGATCGTTCTGCAGCAAGGCATTGCTGTTGGCCTTGCTGACCACTTGCGCATGCGCCCAGGACCAGGAGTCGACCAGGTCGGGCAGTTCGTCGGCGACGTCGGCCGCCTTGATGCGGATGCTCGGCATCAAGGCCTGCGGCTGCATGCGCGGCAGGCCGGTCTTCGCGACGCGGAACACCAGCAGCACCAGCCAGGGGCGCAGCCGGTCCATGTCGTTGTTCTTCGCCGGCGTGAGGATCCACGGAAAGTCCGGCGGGTCGAAATCGATCAGCGCGAGGTAGTTGGGCTCGAAGTTGTGCGAGTTCGGCTTCGGGTCGGTGCGTACGACCAGGCCGGTGTCGATGCCGATCACGTCGCCCGGGCCGTGCAGGCGGACCTGGATCGGCGCGAAGCTCTCGGCCTGCCAGGGTGCGGCGAGCTGCACGCCGATGTTGGCGATCGCGCGCGACGGCAGTGCGCTCATGTCGTCGGGTGCCGACAAGGCCGCCGCGAGGCCGCGGCGGACCCACGGCAGGAACTGGTAGGAGACGGCGGTGACGCCTACGTTCGGGTCGTCGGCCATGGTGGGATGTCCTTTCTTCTCGAAGCACGCATCAGAACGCCTGGACCGTCTCGAACGCCTCGACCAGCTGCAGCGACTTGCCCTGCGCCGCGATATGGTCCTGCGCATGCCATACCGACTGCGAAGCCGCCCCCGCCAACGCGGTTCCGGTCATCGTGCCGGCAGCGGCATCGAGCACCTGCAGCGCCGGCGGGTTCACCGCGATCTTGTGGTCGACCTCGGGCTTCAAGGCCTCGGCGCGCCGCCGCGCCGAGCGCCCGGCCGCACCGTTGGCCAGGGTCGACTGCCCGAAGGCCTGCGTTACCAGCACACCCTGCGCGATCGAGACCTCGAAGATGATCCCCGGCACCGGCGTCGACAGGTTGCGCTCTTCATAGTCGAAGACATCGACCACCGCGCGGCCGAAGCTGTAGTCGCTCTGCCCGACTTCGAAGCCGGACTCGAAGCGCTCGAACGACGGCTTGTGCAGCAGGTCGTCTTCCTTGGTCTCGATGAACTGCGCTGCGGCGAAGTTCTCCTGCAGCCGGCGGTCGGGGCTCAGCGGCGCCGGTGCGCCCGCGGCGCCGGCGCCGAAGAGGATCTTGTCGATCGCCAGCGCCGTCTTCTGGTCGTCGCCCTGCTTGTCGATCTCGTCGGTGCCGAGCTTGTCGAGCTTCTTCGCGAGCGGCAGCCGCTTCTGCGTGAACTGCAGCGCGGCGTTCGGGTGCGCAAGCAAGGTCTTGTCGGCATCACCCTCGGGCGGCGGCGGCAGCTTGGCCAGGGTCACGAAGGCATCGCCCGCGGCCGGCAATTGCGCCGACCAGTTGCCGGCGCTCTCGACCTCGGGCTTGAACACGCTCGCCAGGGTGCGCTTGGTGACGTTGCTGCTGCGGTCCTCGCCCCAGCTCTCGTCGACATGGAAGTGGAAGTCCGGCAGCGGCCACGGCGTATGCACCTCGGCCTTGCCGACGATGTGCCAGCGCCCCGGGCCGGCGAACAGGCCATAGATGTCGACGCTCGCGAAATCGATGCCGAACACCTCGATGCCGGCGAAGACGTGGATGTCGCACTCGAACCTGAACTTCGGCTTCAGGTAGATGATCGCGTTGAACTCGAAGCCGCCTTCGAAGGACGCGATGCCGACGTCGGCCCAGACGCGCATCGACGAGCCGCCCTGCACCGTCGCCGAGGTGACCGCGAAGTAGCCCTTGAACTGCATGCCGACGATGCCGAGCGAGAAGTCGGCGCCGATGCGCTGGAACGGCGACGGCAGGCCCGGCGGCAGGTCGGTGAAGCGCGGGTGGAAGCCGCCGGCGCTGATCAGGAAGCTCGGCTGGTCGCCGAAGATCGCGCGGAACGCGAACTGGCCGGTCAGGTTGATGAAGAGCACGCGCGAGTCGCGCAGCACGCCGTCGAACCAGATCTTCAGCGGGTCGAAGACGATGCCGCCGGCGAAGTCCACCTGCAGCCGCAGCAGCGCGAGCGACTTGTCCACCGCCGGCGGCAGCTGCACGATCACCTGGCCGACGAAGACCAGCTGGCTCGGCTCGATCAGGATGCCGACGCGCGCCGTCACCAGGCTGGGCGTGCCCCAGCCGAGCTCGAGCATCGGCCCGATGATGAAGCCGCCCGCCTTGAACGGGAAGATCACGCGCAGCTGGTTGAAGATCTGCGGCGCGTTGGCGATCGGGTTCTGCGGGAACAGGAAGCTGTCGAGCGAGCCGGTCGTCAGGCCGCTGCTCAAGGCATCGATGCTGACGGTGTGCTGCACGCCGAGCAGGCCGCCGATGCCGGTCAGGGTGAAGCCGAAGCCGAGCTGGATCGGCGGCAGCTGCGCGGTGATGATCAACAGCAGCGACCAGCCGCCCGGGTTCTTCGTGCCGAGCAGGCCGATCGCCTTGACGCCGATCATCGCGATCTTCAGGTCCAGGATGCCGCCGTACTCGCCGCGATCCGGGTCGAACAGCAGGAAGCCGCCGCCCTTGACGATGCCGGCGTCCAGCACCAGGCCGGCGCCCGACGGCGGCTTCAGGCCCCAGCTCTGCGTCGGCGCGACCGCTCCGAGGCCGAGCAGATGGTTCAGGTTCAGCTTGGTGCCGAGCCGGTCGATCGAGCCACCGAACGGGCCGATCGAGACCTGGAACGAGCCCGACAGCTCCATGTCGATCTGGTTCAGGTTCGGGCCCTTGCTCAGCTCGAAGGTCAGGAACGGGATCTGCACCGGGCTGTTCGGGATCTTCTCCAGCGGGATCGTGGCCTTCAGGCCGGTGCCATCCTTCAGGCGCAGGCCGCCGGCGATGTCGGCGATCAGGCCGAAGGTGAGCGCGACTTCGACCGCATCGCCGAGGATCGCGCTGAGGAAGGAATCGTCGCCGACCTTCAAGGTCAGCTTGCTGTCCTTCAGGTCGAACTCGAGCTGCGGCGTGGTGTTGTGCAGGGTGATCGATCCGCTCAGCTCGCCGATCGAGAAATTGGTGCCGTCCGCCTTGCCGAGCACCAGCGGCTTGGTCGTGCTCTTGCGCGCGAACTTCAGGCCGACGTTGATGTCGCCGTCGAACTGCGGCTTCGGCACCACCAGCGGCTGCACCGAGAGATCGGGCAGGTCGAACGAGGCGCCGAACAACCCGCTGGAGGTCAGCGCGAGCTGGAACTCGCTGCCGACCGCGGTGGTCGTGTCCAGCGTGCTCTGCAGCTGCGCGTAGAGCCGGCCGGGGCCGAGCGGCAGCTGTTCGTCGAGGCCCAAGGTCAGGTTCAGCTGCGTGCCGTTGCCCTGGATCAGCTGGAAGGTCTGCGACTTGTTGATCGTCGGGAAGGTGAAGCCGACCGCCGCGGCCGGCGCCACGCTGGCCGGGCCGGGGCTCGGGAAGGCGCGATCGATCAAGGTGCCGACGAAGATCACCGCGAGGCCGACGATCGCCTGCAGCTTGTCCAGGTCGGCCTGCACGCCGGCATCGTTGCCGGCCGGGTCCTTGCCCATCAGCAGGTAGACCAGGCGCCGCGCGTGCGGCGGGCCGTCGGCCTCGTCGACATCGCCGCTCAGGATCAGCAGCAGCTTGGCCAGCGAATAGGCGCTCGGCGGCTGGCCGGTGCTGGCGTTCAGGATGCGGTCGATCTGGCCGATCACCGCGGCCAGATCGTCGAGCGAGAGGTTGCCGGCGGCGAGGTCGTCGAGCACCTTGCCCAGGGTCTTCAGCGCGGTCAGCGTTTCGCCGGTGATCAAGGTGGCCATCGCCAGCGACTGCGCCGCCGCCATGCTGGCCTTGAAGGTAGCCGGGTCGACCGCGTTGTCGGCCTGGTCGAGCTGCAGCCCGAGCTTCTGGCGCAGGATGTCGCCGAGCTTCGGGCCGAAGTTGATGATCGGGTTCGGGCCGATCGGATCGGGCACCTGGTCCTGGATCCACTGCACCGAGGCCTTCAGCCACTTGAAGGCGCGAAGAAAGACCTTGTCCGTCGTACCCGCCATGAACGCCTCCGGTGTCGCCGTTGCCGTTCCAATGCGCATTGCGGCGCCTGGGACGGGCGCGAATGTACGCCCGGAGGTCGGAGGCGTAACCCCTAGCTTCCCAGACTTGCGCTTTCCAATGCGGCGTAACGCCCGGTCAACAACGGGTAACGCACAGAGGGATCCGCGTGCGCATGCCGGACGCCGGACCCCCTAGGTTCAACCGGCCACCCGCACCACCACGAACATGAAGGCCGAGCCCAGGCAGGTCAGCCCGATCAGCCGCACGGCCCGGCCGGGACCGGCGCGCGAATGCGCTTCGGGCAGGATGTCGGAGACGCCGATGTAGAGCAGGAAGCCGGCGAAGAAGCCGAGGTAGAGCAAGAGCGCGATCGGCGGCATCTGGAACAGCAGGGTCGACGCGGCGCCGGCTACCGGCGCGATCGCATCCAGCAACAGCATCATCCTGGCGCGCCGCGGGCTGTTGCGATGCGAGAGCATCAGGCCGACGGTGTTCAAGCCGTCGGAGAAGTCATGTGCGACGATCGCGATCGTCACCGCGATGCCGACCGAGTTCGAGACCTGGAAGGCCAGGCCCATGCCGATGCCGTCCATCAGGCTGTGGCCGATCAGCGCGACGGCCGACAGGATGCCGACCTTCGGATGGCGATGCGCGGCGTAGTCGCCCTCGTGCGCGTGATGCACCAGCACGAATTTCTCGAGGCCGTGGAACACCAGGAAGCCGGCCACCAGCGCGACCATGGCGCCGCTCGCGTCGAGCGCGTGATCGTGCGCCAGCTCGAAGATCTCCGGCAGCACGTCGAAAGCCACCAGGCCGAGCAGCACGCCCGCCGTGAAGCTCAGCAGGTAGTGCAGCCGGTCCTGGAAACGCAATGCCAGCAGCCCGCCGCCGAGCGTCGAGACGAAGGTCATCAGGCTCAGCAGCACGATGGTCATGTGGTAATGATATTGCAATATCATTATGTCGACCCCAAGACGCCTGCGGCGTCGCCCCCCGAGGGGAGCGGCCCGGCTACGGGCGGCCGGGCGCCGGTCCAGCCCCAGGAACAGATCTAATGGAACGCTCCACACGCCAACGCGCCGCGATCCGCGCGGCGATCGACGCCGCCGG
>Ga0105237_10000521_pt1 | contig 54240 bp, 45 predicted proteins | sample KBSC24metaG_FD_81520 | JGI IMG/M metagenome (GOLD analysis project Ga0105237, IMG submission 81520) | Corn rhizosphere microbial communities from Kellogg Biological Station, Michigan, USA - KBS C2-4 metaG | ecosystem: Host-associated > Plants > Roots > Rhizosphere > Soil | place: Michigan, USA... | reverse complement strand
CGCTTGAAGAAGATGGTTTTGTAAATGGTTTCTCAACACGCCTCGGCGGCGTCAGTGAGATGCCTGCAAATGCACTGAGTCTGGCGGGCTTCCACGATGACGCTGCGGAGAACATTCTGGAGAATCGTCGCCGGTTTCTCAAGCTTTTTCCGGGCCAGTGGGCGCTGGCGGGTTGTTGGCAGGTACACGGCGCGGACGTGCGCGTGGTGCAATCCGTCGAAGACGCGAAGCCGGCAGAGACTACGCTGGGCGAGACGATTTACTGCGATGTGATAGTGAGCGATGCGAACGGAGTGTTGGCGGCGGTTAAGACTGCTGACTGCGTTCCGATTTTGCTCGGCGATCCGGGGACACGTGCGTTTGCGGCGGTTCATGCTGGATGGCGTGGCACGTTGGCGACGGCTGTTGTTATTGCCGTGCAGCGTTTGCGAGACGAGTATGGTGTGAGACCTGAGAATTTGCGCGTTGCGATCGGTGCTTCGGCTGGACCATGTTGTTACGAAGTTGGCAGTGAAGTGATCGATGCGTTCACGACACGATTTGGCGGTGGAGCAGATTTATTCACTACAACGCGTCCGGGTCATGCGATGATCGATCTGCTGAAAGCGAATCGAGACCAGTTGCAGTCAGCAGGAGTTATACCGGAACGAATTCACACCGCACCGATCTGTACGATGTGCCGCACAGATCTCTTCTTCTCCTATCGCAAAGAAAAGAACCTGCACGGGAAAGTTGGAAGGTTGATGGCAATCGTGGGAAGGCAATCCACAGATTACACGGATTCTATTCCACGTTGAGCCACATCTTCACTTCGCGTGTAACCGGAGGAAAGCACGACTCATCGTTGCATGCCTGAAATCGGAGCTTGCCTTTAATCTCGCCTGATCCGCCGGAATAGTTTGCGGGCACAGTGACGTTGAAACGCACGATCGATTTGCCTTCGTAGACTGCAACCATGCCTTTCGAGAACTTCAGCTTCCGCATCAACGCGCGTGGATACGAAATTGGTCCAACCTTCATTCCGGAGGGCGTTTCAACATCCAACTTTGTCGCAACCAGGAATTTGTCGAGTGGCTTGCTCGATTGCACGTGAAGTCCGGAAGGGATGTCCATTACGACGGTCGCGCGCACCACTCGTCCTTTTTTTATTTTGTCCGGAGCAATAGAGCCGCTGACGTTCACGTCCGTCGAAGACTGTGGAACCGGGTTGGAATAGAAAGTCGCGGGGATCAGTAGGATAACGAGTAATGAAAATATCCGAAGTCTCGAGTGTTTGATCATTTAGCTGATTGCTCCGATTGAAGTGATTTGACTGAGATTACTAAGTGTGCCCTGACGCGCCGCTAGTTGCCCGCAGGCCGCAAAAATGTCGCGCCCTCGCGGGCGGCGAACGTAAGTGTGAATCCCTTTCGACTCCAGAATGTTTTTAAAGCGTTCGACTGTCGCTTCCGGCGAAGGATGATACGGCAGCGGATCCGCCGAGTTGTGTGGAATGAGATTCACCTTCGCTTTGATGTTATGGCGGTTGAGCAGATTTGCGAGTTGTCGCGCTTGCTCGTCTGAATCGTTCACACCGTCGAGCATTACGTATTCGAATGTAAGCCGCTCGGCGGGTTTCAACGTCTTCTCAAAAACCTTGCAGGCGGAGAGTAATTCATCGAGCGGCCATCGCTTGTTGATGGGCATCAGCTCGTCGCGCAATTCGTCAGTGGGAGCCGCTAGCGAAATCGCGAGGTGCGGTCGATCCGTTGTGTTCGCGAGATCAAGGATGCGCGGGACCACGCCTGCGGTCGACACCGTGACGCGATTGGGAACTATGTGAAGACCCTGTGGATCGGCCATCACGCGTAAAGCTTTCAAGAGCGAATCGAGATTGAGCAAAGGCTCACCCGCGCCCATTGCAACCAGGTTCGTTCCTCTTGGCGGTTTGACGCCCGCGCCATAAGCGTCGTTGAGTGCGATTTGGATTTGCTCGACGATCTCGCCCGCCGTCAGCGAGCGCAGCAGGCCGAGTTGGGCCGTCAGGCAAAACGTACACTGCAACGGGCAACCGGATTGCGACGAAAAGCAGATCGTGTCGCGGCGCTCTTCGGGAATGAAGACTGTTTCGACTGGCAGACCATCATGAGTCTTCATCAAGTACCGGCGCGTGCCGTCGTCGGACATGTATTGGGATTCGATTTTGAGCGTCCCGGCTTGCGCCACCTCGTTCAGTCGAGTTCGCAGAGCCTTTGGCAGGTCGCTGATCTCCTCGAAATCGCGCAGGCGGCGGTGCTGGAGCGCGGCGAAGATCTGGCGGCCGCGGTACGCCGGTTCACCCAGCGTTTCGACGAAGGAGATCAGTTCCGGCTGACTCAGCCCGGTTAACTCGACGCGTTTGTCCATTGCATTTGTCATCTTAACATCGAGGCCACGACACGGGCGAAAGGCCGTTTCACAGGATTTACATGATTTATCAGGGTTATCCTGTCTAATCCTGTAAATCCTGTGAAAAGGATTTTTGATTGCTGCGACGGTTGTGGGATGTGGAGTTCGATGGGCGAGCCGTATCTCGCCCAGGTCGAACAGTTCGTTCGCGAGTCAATCGCAAGCAACCGAAACTAGTTAGTGACGGTAAACTTTTGCGATGGCGACAATGATTGTCCGGTTACGCGATCGCGAATCCGAATCGCGACTTCATATTCGCCGTTACCGAGGTTTCGCGTATCGATCAGGCGCGCCAGTGTTAGTCGCTGACCTGAGTCACTCAGACCTTTCCAGTCTTCAGCCTGTTTGCCCAACTCTTTGCCGTCCTTGATCAGTGCGTATTCGACGTCGACCGAAGGTCTCAACGTAGTTTGATCGATACCGGCATTGTAGACTTGCAGGTAAACACCGACTGGTTGACCGCGATGATAAACGCCGGAAACATTCGGTATGACTTTCGTGGTGCCGATCACGAACTGGCCCACCGCTGGTGTATTGACGAGGCTCTCGAGCTTTGCAGCGAGGATCATCGTCGAGGTTGAGAGTTTCTCCTGATCGTACTTCGGCACTGTGAAGCCGAGTTGCTTCAAGCCGGTTGCGCCTGAAGTAACGTCGCGCACGATCACGTCGACCTTGTAGGTTCCGGGAGCGAGTGGAACGGCTTTTTGATAGGCCGACTTTCTGTCTCTCGCTTCGGTGAGTTCTTCTGCCGTTGCTGTGGTGATTACGGGATCTTCAAAGATTCCGACACGACGGCCTGCCACGGAAGTGATTCGCGCAAAGATGTTCATGCGCGCTTGCTGTAGTCCACCGCTGTCCTGGAAAACGAGATCCTTATTTTCCGCCTGGATCGTGAACGCGGTGATTACTCTCTCATCTGACTGGCGGAAGAAATCAATTCTCAGATCGAAGTTAAGCGGATTCTCTTCGACGACGCCGGTGTTGACTGCGGTCGCGAGATCGTTGAACTTCACTTGTGGCGGTCTGTTTAGATCAGCGAGCAACTGCAACCGTGAGAACGGGCTGTCCTGTTCGCGTTGATACTGCGAGTTGCCGATGCCACCCATTCCGGAGATGCGGTCGGCTTTATCCGAAAGGCCTAACTGTTCAGATAAGGTGAGTCCGGCACCGGGGATCATCAACAGGGCGTCTTTTTCGTTTGGATTTCTCGCGATTCGGTACTCGCCGCTGCCGGTCGGGTCAACAAACTCGATTTCGACTCCAGACCCAACGCCAGCAAGATAGCGATAGAACCAGATCTCGAATGGGTAAGTGCTGGTCGAGCCACCACCTTCGTATGAAGGACGCTCGTAAGAACCCCCCATCGGGTGTGTTTCGCGTTCGTCTGGTTTCCCGTACATGATCCAGATGCGGCCGCGATCGGTTTTCCAGCCGGGTATGCCGGAGGCGAAGTGCTCGTTCGCGTAAGCGATGCGCTCGTAATATTCTTCCTTGAATTCGTTTTCGTCGGTGTCAGGGTCTGGATCGCGGCGGCGCCAAAATTCCTCGATAAAGCGTTCGCGCTCGTCGTCAGTCGCCAATTTCTTGAACGCTTTGCGCTCTTCGTCGGTGATGATGTAGGTGACGTCTTTGTCTAGCCAGTCTTTGTAAGCCTTTTTCAGTTCGGGTTTGACGTTTCGCGCCTTGGTGCTCGGGTCCTGCTGGTCTTGTGTGTATACGCGGGGGATGGCGCTGAAACAAAGGCTAAGAATCAGAGCCAGACGAAGAGCGACTTTCTGGTAAGACATTAGGTACTCCTGACGATGCTGTACGAATTCGTGCGTTACGGACTACTGCCGGCGACCCGTTTGAGACCTTGGATTCTAAGATCCGCCTGAGAACACAGTCAAGGATGCCAGGAGCCGGAGGCTCGTTGCCTTAAAGGCGCGCAAAATCAGTGAATTTGGAGCGTTTAGCTGGCGGTCCGCGGCTTGTTAAAAATCCATGCGACGACGATCGATATGATGTAGAGAACAAACATCGGCGCCGCGAACAGAAGCATGTTTGCAATATCGCTTGTCGGGGACAAAACGGCGGCAGCGATGAGGATGGTGATCAGTGCTGTTTTCCAGATTCGGATCATAAGTCCGGCGGTAACCAGCCCGATTCGCGCCAAAACATAGGTTATGGCGGGCATCTGAAAGACGACTCCCATTCCGAGCATGACGAGAATGATGAAGTCGAAATAGTCGTTGGCCTTCAGGAGCAAACGAAAGTCAGTTCCCAGGCCGAGAAGGTACTTCGCGGCGGGCGGAAAGATTATGTAGTAGGCGAACGCCGCACCCGCAACGAAGGAGATGGAAGACAACATGATGAACGGCGTCACGTACGCTCGTTCATGCGGGTAGAGTCCTGGTGAAATAAAACCCCAGATCTGAAGCAGCAGGAAGGGCACTGACACAGCGACCGCTGCGTACAGGGAGACTTTTATATAAAGCGAGAATGGCTCGAGTGCGGTGGTGACGATGAGTTTGTCATTCACGCCCGAGTACGATTCTGTGGCTGCTGTGCCGAGTTCCGCGGGAAGGCGCACGCCTTTGGGGATCACGGTGTTGCCGGCAAAGAGTGCTTCGTCGGTAAACAGAGCTAATTTGCCTTCGGCGTCCTTAAATACGCGGGCTGTGACTGAAGCACCGGCGGGGATCAAACTACTGCCCAGTTTTGTCTCTTCTGGGAAGACGTAACGGCCGGAATCATTCTCTTTCAATGAGTTCATGGCGCCGATCATCTCGGTGCCGGTTTGACCGGCAATCGGAACTTGTCGTCGCTGTGCATCCGCCAAGGCGCGTTCGACGGGAGCGGCGAGGAACGCGTAGATTTGACCGGAGACAAACCAACTGAGCGTGCCGGCGAGAAATATGAACACGAAACAACGGATCAGACGACGGCGCAGCTCGTCGAGATGCTCGAGGAACGACATCTGCCCGCCGAGTTCTTCTTCTTGTCCCCTGTTTGTGGATAGTGCTTTTAGAAATGCAGACATTGCGATTAGGTTAGAGCCAATCTTGTTTTCGTATGGGCTGCGGTTCTGGTTGAGTAGCTTCGGCAGCGACTGCTTCGGGCGGCGTTTGAGTTTCGCTCTCGCGCGGCACTACCAACTCAGAGTTTGAGGTTTCAGTGACTGGTTGGTCAAATGTTTGTGGGGGTGCGTAGACTGGTTGTTGATGCGCCTCGAGTAATGAATTGTCTTCAAGCTTGGCGCTTTCCAGTGCTACTTCGCGTTCCCACGTTCGTTTGAAGTCGTCTGAGGCCTTCCGAAACTCCGCCAGTCCTTTACCCATCGAACGTGCGAGGTGAGGCAGTTTTCGCGGGCCGAAGAAAATCAGTGCGATTACAAGAATGAAGAGTAATTCAGTGCTGCCGAGACCTTCGAGAATGAATGCAAACACGGCTGTGTTCACCTTTCTAAGAAAATGCGATGTAAAACCTCGCCGGAGCGGGAGTGCCGGAAAGAGTCGGGATTCGGTGACAGCGAATTGTAGCGCGTCGCGATTGAAAGCAGAAGGCCAGAGGGCCATTAAGAGACTTTAGCGGGATCATCTAGAATCTTTCTGATGCAAGACGAGGTAAACATCTCTACTGCCGGGGCTCTTCAGGCTTTCGCCGAGTGCGCTGAAGCAGTTGCGGCTACGACGAAAAAGCTCGAGAAGGCGGCGATACTCGGAAGCTATCTCGAGACGCTTTCAGATCCTGATCTGACTCGCGCCGCGCGATATTTTGCGGGCCATCAGTTTGCGATGTCAGATTCGCGGACCACGAATGTCGGCGGCAGCATTATAAGCGCGGCGTTAAGTGAAGCTACTGGATTTAGTGCTGAAGCTATGTCTCCGCGTTACGTGCGTCTCGGAGATCCTGGTGAACTGGCTGCTGAAATAATCAAGGAGACCAAACGCTATTTTAATCCGACCATCACGCTTGCAGAGACGGAATCGCTCATCGCGCGGTTAAGCGAAACACGCGGCATTAAGAATAAAACTGCGTTGCTTGCCGCTGTGCTGCATGGTGCATCACCGCTTGAAGCTAAGTACATTGTGAAGCTGCTCGCAGGTGATCTGCGCATTGGTCTAAGAGAAGGATTGGTGGAGGATGCGATCGCGCGCATCTTCGGTCAACCGTTGGCTGATGTTGCTTACGCGAACATGTTGTTGGGTGACATTGGTGAGACAGCGACACGAGCTAGAGTTGGCGATCTGCGTGATGTGGACATGCGGCTGTTTCATCCCATCAAGTTCATGTTAGCTACGCCCGCTGCTGATCTGACCGACGTTGCCAGGACCATGCCTGAGGAATTTTTGATCGAAGACAAGTTTGATGGAATTCGTGCTCAAGCGCATGTCGAGTCGGGAAGGGTCGCTATCTACTCTCGGACCATGGACGAAGTCACGCATCGATTTCCGGAGTTGGTCGAACCGCTGCGATCCTTGACAACGGATGTGATCATCGATGGCGAGATAGTTCCCGCGAATGGTGATGTCATACTTCCTTTCAGCGAACTGCAAAAAAGGCTGGGCCGGAAAAACGTCGGGAGCCAGTTGTTGGCGGCGGTGCCGGTCGTCCTGGTGGCCTATGATCTCCTTTATGCAGGCGGAAAAGTTCTCATCGACCAACCCTTGAGCGAGCGACGACATCTACTGGGCCAAGTAGTGCCTGATCGAGGGTCACTGCGGATGTCTCAGGGCAAACTGCTCACCGACGCAGCAGTGCTGGATGAGGAGTTTGAACTGGCCCGAGCCCGCGGAAACGAAGGCCTGATGATAAAGAGCCCCAGCTCGTCGTATAAGCCGGGGCGGCGAGGGCGCGACTGGCTCAAGCTAAAACGAGCCATAGCTACTCTCGATGTTGTGGTGACGGCGGTGGAAGTCGGCCATGGCAAACGGAGAAACCTGCTGTCCGACTACACCTTTGCCGTCCGGCGCTCGGGTGAGGACGATCAACTCCTGAATATTGGAAAGGCGTATTCGGGTCTGACCGATCAGGAATTGACCGAGCTTACCGAATGGTTCAAGAGCCACACACTTCAGGAATACGGGCATGGGCGGGTTCGGGTCGTAGAGCCGACGGTGGTTATTGAAGTAACATTTGACAGAATTCAACCGTCGAAGCGACACAAGAGCGGTTATGCGCTGAGATTTCCGAGGATATTGCGGTTGAGACCTGATAAAACCGCGGCTGAGATCGACACACTTGAGACGGTGCAACGGCTGGTGGAAAGCACGGCCGGAAAGGAGAACAGTCGACCGAAAGAGGTCGAAACAAGGGATGCGGGCTGAATATTATCAGGGCTTTTGTTGCAATTATATAAAGTTCCTATTGCCTCAGAAGGCCGGAAGGCGGTACGATGCTGCGCGTCACCGCCTCCCAGCACGCAGTACAAACTTGATCGGTGAGCCCGGACACACAAAACCACCTGCCGCTAGGCTGCGCCACGGCGTGAGCAATAGTGGTTTGTTTTGGGTGTGCGCTTCTTAATACACTGACAGAAGGGCCGCCAACGCCTCGAACAACAGGTAATCTGAGGTTTCAACTGTAGCAACAGTAGCGTCGGGATCGCCGGAAACAACGTACTTTGTCTCGTCTTGAGCTGTGGCGCCCGGCGGCTTAGCGCCCGGCATATCGAGTTCTCCTGCAAATGCGCTGACTGCGAGGACCGTAACGATCAGCACTGAAAATAAGCAATTTTTGACAAGTTTCATGGATCTTCTCCTCAAATAATGTTGTGTTCAAAGCCGGTGAGGGGGGAGGCAACCAAGTAGAATAATTGGTTAAGTGCGATAATATCCGCCATTTAAAAGGCTTGCAAGGTTCCTTGCCGATTTACAAAACTGGAGCGCTAACATGGATTTCCAACGATCCGTTTTTAATTATGTCATTGACCCAGCGGTAGCGGATGATGTCTTACCCTTGTGTCAACTTGCGAAGAACTTGGAGGAAGCAGGTGAGTTTGAACGAGCTGCTGAAACGCTGAGCCCTTTTTGGAGCGGTTTACCTGATCCTCCAACGACAACGGGATTACAAGAAGAAGCGCACGCAGAATTATTGTTAAGAACTGGAGCCCTGACGGGTTATCTCGGTAGTGCAAAGCAAGTTTTCGGTGCTCAGGAGATTGCTAAGGATCTTATTAGCGAGAGCGCATCGCGGTTCGACAGTTTAGGACTGTCTGAAAAAGTGGCAGAGGCAAGAGTTGACTTGGCGATCTGTTACTGGCGCGAAGGCGGGCTCGATGAGGCACGGGTCACGTTGAAGCTGGTGCTTGACAATTTGGGTGAGGCTCCAAGCGAACAGAGGCTGAGGGCACTTCATAATAGCGCGATTGTGGAGAGGGCAGCGACGCGAGATCAGGACGCATTAAAGATTTGTGCACAAGCAGCACCGCTCTTTGATTTTAGCTCGAATGACGCTCTCAAAGGCAAGTTTCACAACACCTATGCCTCGGTCCTTAGAAGTTTAGGCACGTCACAAAATCGAGAGGAGTACATTGACCGTGCCTTGGTGGAATACGCTGCAGCGAGTTTTCATCTTGAGCGAGCAGGACATCATCGGTATCAGGCACGGCTCGAAAACAACGTCGGTTTCTTATTTGCAACGATAGGAAGATTTGTCGAGGCTCAAGAGCACTTGAACCGTTCGCGCGCGCTGAGTGTTGCTATAGGTGATCGTGCGGGTGTCGCAGGCGCTGAAGACAGCAAGGCGCAAGCGTTTTTAATAGAGGGAAAGTACAGCGAAGCCGAGAAGGCGGCGCGATCAGCCGTGCGTTCGCTGAGAGACGGAGGAGAGCAAGCGATGTTGGCTGAAGCGCTCACTACTCATGGCAAAGCTCTCGCGCGACTGAACGAAGCTCCTGTTGCTCGAGCAGCTTTGGACCGAGCTCTTGAGATTGCTCAAAACGCCGGCAACCCCGACCGGGGCGGCATCGCCGCAATTACGGCAATCGAAGAATTGAACACTTATCTCTCGACCGCCGCACTGCAAGACTATTACCGCACTGCTGAGTCGCTCCTTTCAAACTCTCAGAACGTGGGTATCAAAAATCGTTTGGGCGAATGTGCGCGACGCGTGCTCTCTGCATCACTTGCAGAAGCCATATCAGCGGACGCAACACAATCAACACCCACAGACTTTTCGCTCGATGCCGAAGTGCTTCGCTACGAAGGAAGTCTGATCCGCAAAGCCCTCGAAGAATCCGGCGGCAGCGTCACACGAGCCGCTCGTCGTCTCGGCGTAACACACCAGGGACTCGCATTCATTCTCAACGGCCGTCACAGCGATCTCCTGTCGATCCGAACGCCCGTTAAGAAGAGACGCCGTAGCATCATTCGTCACCATTAGTGCTCTTGTCGACAATGCACTAACATTTATGGCGCTGCTTTCAAAAAAAGGCAGCGCCAATGTTTTCTCCCCGTAATTCGATCCCTGTGAGTCAACCGATGAATTTCAAACTACTTTGCCTCCTGCTGCTCCTTGTGGTGTGGTCCCCCGTCCTCGCGCAAAAGTCGAAACGAAGAGGATCAGTTCACACACCCGTCGTCACGACGCCGCGGCCACAGCCGCAGCCAGGCGCGCAACCGCCCGTAACAACACCACAACCCACTAGCCCCACTTCGCTCGTTGTTGTGAATGGCCAAACCTTTACGACCGCGGATCTCCAACCCTCCTTGCGCCAGGAACTGGACCGCCTGGACCAAAAAATTGCGGAAGCGCGTGCCGCAGTTTTAGACCAGCAAATCAACACCCTGCTGCTTCAGGCGGAAGCTGCAAAGCGGCATATCGATACTGCTCGTTTGTACCAACTCGAGGTGAGCAGTCGTGTACCAACAATCACTCAGGCCGAAATCAAAAAATTCATCGACGATAACAGCCGCGAATTTGCAGGCATGGATCCGGCAGTTGCCAACCAACAGGTGACTGCCTACCTGGGTCAGGAGGCTGAAAACAAACTTGCCGACGACCTCGTGAAGCGATTGCGTAAGACGAATCCCGTTGTCATGGGAGTGGACATTAACTCACCCAATCTGAACCCGAACGCAGTGATTGCGACGATCGCAGGGTTTCCTTTGAAAGCCGAGCCTCTGATCGAGAGATTAAAACCAATCATCTACAAGCTGCGACTCGAAGCTTACGAGCTAACAAAAAACCAGACCAACCAATTAGTAGACGACACGCTGCTTTTGGAAGAAGCAAGGCGCCGCCAGATTGGACCAGAAGAAATTATCAGGGCAGAGATCAGCGACAAGGTCCGACCCCCAACCGACGACGAGGTCGTGAAATTCTATAACGACAACAAAGCACGCATCTCTGGCGATCTGAACAGCGTACGCGACCAGGTGGCGAACTATCTACAGGAGCAATCACGACAGAGTCTCGAGAAAGATTTGTCCGACAAACTTCGCAAGACCGCAAACATTCGCTGGCTGATATCCGAGCCCGCTCCGCCTGTTCAGAACATCAGCACCGACGACGATCCCGCGCGTGGCGATGCAAATGCACCAGTGACGATCGTCGAGTTTACGGATTTTCAATGTCCGGCGTGTGCTGCCATGCATCCGGTTCTTGATGAGGTATTGAAAGCGTATGGCAACAAGGTGCGCTTCGTCGTCCGTGATTTTCCACTGGTCCAGCATGAGTACGCTCGCAAGGCGGCGGAAGCCGCAAATGCTGCTCACGCGCAAGGAAAATTCTTCGAATACGCAGCATTGCTCTTCAAAAATCAGAAGGCGCTCGATGTGCCCTCGTTGAAGAAATACGCGAGCGATCTCGGACTCAATCGTGCACGTTTCGACGCTGCATTGGACCGTGGCACGTACGCCGCGGAAGTGAAAAAGGACATCGAGGACGGCGAAATGTACGGCGTCGGAAGTACGCCGACCATTTTCATCAACGGAGTACAACTCAGAACTTTGAGCGAGGAAGCATTGCGCGAAGCGATCGAGCGAGCGCTGGGCAATGCCGGTAAAACAAACTCTTCGCCGAAATAGCGACTTGGACCAAAACCGTGCGACGTGAACGTTACGTAATACTTCCGTTGCTTAACTGACAAACAGTGAATCTAAATAGATCAAAGCCCCTTTGTAGACGATACGAGCCCGAGTTCTGAGATGGTGGTTTCGTTAAAACCAGAGCGACTCAAGCGTTACAAAGACGTCGCCATGCTCCTAATCAAGTACGGTCGCTCCGATCTGATCAGTGCGGCTGGACTGGAAGGTAGCGTTCTCCCGGACGAGATCGCCGCGGAAACAGAGACCGCTCCGGCCGAGGATCTCGCCAACGATCTGGAAAAACTTGGTCCAACTTTCATCAAGCTGGGCCAGTTACTCTCCACGCGCGCCGATCTCCTGCCAGGTCCTTACCTCGACGCTTTAGAACGACTCCAGGATCAGATCGAACCCTTCCCGTATGAAGAAGTCGAGCGAATTGTTTCCGGCGAACTCGGCGTCAGGATATCCAAAGCATTTGCTGATTTTGAACCCGCACCACTCGCCGCAGCGTCTCTGTCGCAGGTTCACCGCGCTACCATGCGCGACGGTCGAGCCGTGGTCGTAAAGGTTCAACGTCCCGGCATCAGAGAACTCATCGTCGGCGACCTCGAATCACTAGGCGAGATCGCGCATTTTCTCGACCTGCATACAGAACTCGGCAAACGGTACGAGTTTGACAACATGCTCGTGAACCTGCGCAAGAGTCTCTTGCGCGAGCTTGACTTCACGATCGAGGCAAACAATCTTCACATCATCGGACAGAACCTGGCCGAGTTTGAAGAGATCGTCATCCCCGAACCAATCGACGATTACACAACTACGCGCGTTCTGACGATGGAGTACATCTCCGGAAAGAAAATCACCGCGCTCAATCCTCTGCGCCTTTTGGAGATCGACGGTAGTTTGCTCGCCGAAGAGTTGTTCAGTGCATATCTCAAACAGTTTCTGATCGACGGTATATTTCACGCTGACCCGCACCCGGGAAACGTTTTTCTCACTGACGACGATCGCATCGGATTGATCGATCTCGGCATGGTGGGACGTGTAACGCGATCTTTTCAGGACAACCTCTTGCGACTGATGCTCGCAATCAGCGAGGGGCGAGGCGAGATGGCTGCTCAAGCAGCAATCAAGATGGGCGAACCGAAGGAAGGCTTCGATCGCGCTTCGTTCGAGCGGCGAATCACAGATCTTGTTACCGAGAACTCGGATGCGATTCTAAGTAAGATGAACGCGGGCAAAGTGACTCTCGAGATAACCAGAGTCTCAGCCGATTGTTGGTTCCACCTGCCTCCCGAGTTCACGATGATCGCAAAAGCGCTTCTAAACCTCGACCGAGTCGTTTACTCACTTGATAGTCACTTCGATCCGAATTCGATCATTCGCGAACGTGCGAACGAGATTCTGCAACGAAATATCCTGAAGAGTGTTGCGCCAAACAACCTGTTATCGGGTGTTGTCGATCTGAAAGAGTTCGCGGAGAAACTGCCCGCTCGTGTTAATCGAATCCTCGATGCAGCGGGAAACAACAATCTTCGTTTGAAGGTCGATGCGATTGACGAAAAGGTTGTGTTGGAAGGTCTACAGAAAGTGGCCAACCGCATCACGCTCGGTCTGGTAGTGGCTGCGCTTATCGTCGGCGCCGCAATGCTGATGCGTGTCGAGACGTCGTTTCGAATCTTCGGCTACCCAGGATTGGCGATGATCTTTTTCCTGGTGGCCGCTGCTGGTGGATTGGGGCTTGCTGTCAGCATACTTTCTACGGACGTGAAGCGTCGTAAGAAGAATTAGATAAACCTTTCTTTCGCCGAGGCGATTAGGTCCTTTAGTGCCGTGGTTTCCACTTCGCTTAGCGATGTAAAAGAGACTCCAAAACCAACTCCGGGTTGATACGACGTAACGTGACCTCGCAACGGCAACCACACTCCTGAAGGCAGTTGGATCTGCAAATTCACCTCTTCGTTAAGCTCCACTCTGCCAAGTGTGTTTACAAAACATCCACCCACACTGACGTCGTCAACACGAGCCTCGTGTGCGTTGGACATGCTTTCCCATTTCGCGTCCAGAAGAATTCTTTTGCGTTTGCTACTTCTTCGCTCGTCACGCATCGCTCGTCATTCTAAACGATATGACGGCTTTTATTCGCGCGGAAACAGGTTGGCACTGGCGTGGGGTCGTTGCGCCGGCAAGTACTTCGCTAGCAGGCGATACCCAAGTAGAAACAGCACGATAAACGCAAACGTCAACGGCAGACGTGTATCTGACTTGACCAGCATCCAGAAGTGGACCACTCCCGCGATCGCCGCAACATAAACCAATCGATGCAGTCGCGCCCAGCGCTTGCCTCCGAGTCGCTTCACCATCTTGTTCGTAGAGGTGATTGCCAGCGGAACCATTAAGAAAAACGCAGTCATGCCCACGAGGATGAACGGACGGCGAACAACGTCCTGGCCGACGCTTTTCAAATTGAACAGCCGATCGAACCAAATATATGTAAGCAAATGCAGCGAGCCGTAAAAGAACGCGAACAGTCCAATCATTCGCCGGTACTTCACGAGCGAATTGATGCCGAAGATCTTTCGCAACGGCGTAACCGCGACCGTCAAACTGAGAAAAATCAGCGTCAGCATTCCCGTCGTCTTCGTCGCGAAGTCGAGCGGGTTCGGCCCCACTTGCTTGCGGTACACATCCCACAAGAGCAATACCAGCGGAACCAGGGAGTTGATGAAGATGACGAGTTTTGGAAATGTCATATGCTAAAAGTTCTTCACCAGATCCATCCCCTGATAAAGAGATGCGACTTGTTCGCCGTACCCATTGAATAGCAGCGTGTCGCGGCGTCCGTATTCGCCGATTCTTCGCTCTGTAGCCTGGCTCCAGCGCGGATGCGGAACGTTTGGGTTTACATTTGAATAAAAACCATATTCGTCCGGCGCCTGTATATTCCACGTCGTCGGTGGTTCGTCTGCGACAAGCGTGATCTTCACAACTGACTTGATGCTCTTGAAACCGTATTTCCAGGGAACAACGAGTCTGATCGGAGCTCCGTCCTGCGGAGGCAGAGTTTGTCCGTACATTCCCGTGGCCATGATCGTCAGCGGGTGCATTGCTTCGTCCAGACGGAGACCTTCCACGTACGGCCAATCGAGAATGCCCGTACGCTGATTCGGCATTCGTTCGGGGTCGAGAAGCGTTTGAAATGCTACGTAGCCCGCCTGCGAGGTGGGTTCAACCTTCTCCAGGAGCTTTTGCAGTGGAAACCCGATCCACGGGATCACCATCGACCACCCTTCAACGCAGCGCAGCCTGTAAATCCGTTCTTCGAGCGGAAACTTCAGCAGCTCGTCGAGATCGAAAACTTTCGGCTTGTTAACCAGACCTTCGACCGTCACCATCCAGGGCTTTGTAACAAAGCCTTTTGCCGCGTAAGCGACTCCGCTCTTCGACGTGTCAAACTCATAGAAGTTGTTGTAGTTAGTGATCGCGTCTAAAGGCGTCAACGTATCCGATACCGCGTATCCTTCTTTGACCGCCTCCGGTTTGGACGCACTGACCGTCACGAGTTTCTCGCCCTCGACCCGTCCTGCGGGTCGAGGATTAAGCCGCCGGTAGAGCAGCGTGCTCGCAGTCGCAGTTCCAGCCAGAACCGCAGCACGCATGAACGTCCTGCGGTTCAGATAATCGCTTTTCTCAGTAACCTTTAATTTCTCAGCCATTGAAACCCTGTTTTTAGAATACCTCTATTAGTCGCCATTATTAGTCGCCAGGTTCGCCAAATACTTACGCAGCCAAAGTAGCCATCGGATTCCCGCCGATGAAAATGCTTGAGTAATAAGCGGCTAAGGGAATAGTATCGCGCGTTGTTGTGTTCGCCCCAATCGAAGGACGATCGCGTGGAACAACCATCATCGCTACCTCCCGAACAATCCAAAGACGAACCCGCAGATAAAATTGGTTTTCGCAGCAGATTACTGCGGTGGGGGATTGTGCTGGCCGTCGCAGCCGGAATCTTGTTGATTCCGGTTCCCTCGGGCATTACGCCTCAATCGTGGCGCTTACTCGCAATCTTCGCTGCCACCATCACCGGCTCGATCGTACGCCCGATTCCAGGCGCGGCGGTCGTCTTGTTAGGCGTCAGTGCCTTACCCGTCTTCCGAGTGTTAACGATCAATGAATCGCTTACGGGCTACGCAGATCCGGTCGTGTGGTTGGTCCTCGCCGCCTTTTTCATATCGCGAGGGATGATCAAGACCGGATTGGGCCGCCGAATCGCTTTCCTTTTTATCAAAGCGATCGGCCGCCATTCACTCGGACTCACGTACGCACTGGGATCGACCGAGATCGTGCTCGCGACGGTTATTCCATCAACCGGCGCGCGCTCCGGGGGAATAATCTTTCCCATCGCGAAGAGTTTGGCTGAAGCCTACGAATCCAGACCCGGTCCTACAGCAACTCGGCTCGGCGCGTTTTTGATGGCGAGTGTTTACCAATGTAATGTCATTGCTTGTGCGATGTTTCTAACCGGTCAGGCGTCAAACCCGATCATCGCACGGTTCGCACAGGAAGTAACCGGAATCGAAATCACCTACACGCGCTGGGCCATAGCGTCGATTATTCCGGGACTCTTGAGTTTGCTGCTCGTTCCCTGGCTGTTGTATCGAGTCTTCCCGCCAGAAATCAAACACACTCCCGCCGCAAGCCAAATTGCTTCGGAGGAATTGAAGGCGATGGGCCGCATGAAGTGGTCCGAATGGACGATGTTACTCGTGTTTGGACTGGTCGCGATTCTCTGGATAACGAGCAAGCTTCATGGCATCGAATACGCCGCCGTTGCACTGGTCGGAATAAGCGTGCTGCTGATTACGGGCGTGTTGGATTGGGAGGATCTGATTACGGAGAAGTCAGCGTGGGGGGTATTCGTCTGGTATGGCGGTTTGCTTCGCATGGCGGAAGCACTGGGCCAAACCGGAATTACAAAAAGATTCGCTGAAGCGTCGGCAAGTCTGACCACCGGCTGGAAGTGGTGGCTTGCGCTCGCGTCTCTGCTCCTGATCTATTTTTACGCTCACTACGTGTTCGCGAGTATCACCGCGCACGTGACGGCGATGTTTGTGCCTTTTCTGATTGTGATTCTGGCGGCGGGAACTCCGACCTACCTCGCCGTGCTTTCGCTCGCTTATTTTTCTAACCTTGGTGCTTCGCTGACTCATTACGGCACAACGCCAGCGCCGATCTACTTCGGCGCCGGCTACACAACGCAGCGAACCTGGTGGTGGCTTGGTCTAATTACATCTTTGACGACGATCTCGATATGGAGCCTTGTGGGTTTCACGTGGTGGAAAGTTCTTGGACTCTGGTGAGGTAAAAACAAGTGGCAGGATATTCTTCGACGCCTTTAGCAAAGAAACTTGGAATTAAAGAAGGATCTCGGATCGGCCTGGTCAATGCGCCGAAAGGCTTTCAATCGGAATTAGGAGAACTGCCGGACAACGTCGAGTTCGTCGCGCGACTGACAAATTCGCTCGACATCATTCTCTTCTTTGTGTTGACGCACCGCGAACTCGCGAGAGATTTCAGCAAGTTGGCGAAGAAGCTCGTGGCGAATGGCATGATTTGGATTGCGTGGCCTAAGAAGAGTTCAGGAGTCACCACAGATCTTTCTTTTGAATCTGTACAACGCATCGGTCTCGACGCGGGACTGGTCGACGTGAAGATCTGCGCTGTTGACGAAACCTGGTCCGGACTGAAGTTTGTTTATCGCCTCAAGGATCGTCCCGCTCAAAAGAAGAGATGAAAAGTTATCCACAGATCCTGAGGAAATCTTTGTGGAAATCCCACTGAATAGTTTTACAAAGCTGTTACAAGCGCATACTTAGAACACTTTGCACACGTGAGCGGCGCACGCGAAAAGCTTTGTGTATGAACGTCTTAACCTCATCAACACCTTTGTCACTCGACTCACTTGTCGTCGATGGTCCAAGCGTCTTTGAATTGCAACGATCATCCGATTTTTTGCACGCCCTACTAATTGTAGGACCATCAAAAATAAATACGAACTACTTGCGCCAAACATCAGGCGAACGCTTTTTCGATTTTTGGAGAGCACGCAAATTTGCTAAAGAATTCGGATGTCTCGCGACGTACTTTGCGACAGTTAAGACATAAAATCGAAGTTCGAGTTATTAGTGATGTGATCACGTATCCTCACGTGCACGAGTTGTTTGCGTTGCTGAAAAGGTATGTACAAGCAGAGAACGATCGGTAAAATTTCGGAGTTGATTTCCAGTCGAAACAAATCTGAAAAAGATGTTGCAAAAAAAGTCTTGATCACTATAATGCGATTCCCCTCGCTGAACATTGATTGCCATAGACAAGATAGACAAGTAGGGATCAGCGGCCTGTTTTTTACAATCGTTTGAAGGTTAACTAGCTCTCATCTTTTTTCTCGCAATTGCCCGGAAGCCTTCAACGAGATGCAAGTCAGGTAAGTAGTGTGGGGCGCGACTAGTGCGGTAATGTCGCGCGAGGCAATCTAGGCGTTCTTCGCCAAACAATAACCCCCAACTAGAACTTCTCGCCGGAAGAACCAGGTTCCGGACGAAGGTGTAGTGTTGTCCGATTACCGGATTTAGCCATTTTCTTTTTTCTTATTGCCCAGTGGAGTGCGGAAAATGATGGAGATACAGTTAGCCCCCGATGTGAAACACTGTCCGATTTGCTCAAATGATCTGCCGATATCTGAATTTGGAATTTGTCGCGCCAGAAAAGACGGTCGCAATCTCTATTGCAAGAGCTGCATCCGTCACAAAGTCACACAAAGCCGTCGTGCTTTGAAGGAATACAAAACCGCTCGCAAGAAATACATCTCCCAACAAGTTGAACTCGCAGAATTGTTTTCTACTGACTCATCAGCCGCAACTCAATATCCAGCCAAGGCGATGAGCAAGTTATCACCCGTCGAACGCGTCCGCGATGCCATTCGTCGCGGCTCGCGCACGCAACGCGAAATAGCGCAGGAAACAAAACTCGGAAAAGACGAGATCGGAGATGCGTTAGCTAATCTTCTGCTTTGGACCCACGAAATTCGAACCCAGGTTGTTGATAACACTCGGCTTTACTTCCTGAACGATTCCGCAGAGGCGACAACTGTGGATGATGGTCCGCGCCTACCGGCACGGAAACGGGATGTGCCGAGTTCGTTCAGTTGTTTGCATGGATTAATGCCCGGAAGGAACCCTGAAGGTGAACCCGAAAAAATTGGAGGCTGGGTGGCAGCCTAGCCTCCATTCGAGGTAAGGATCATTGGTCATATGTCATTTGACATTTCTCATTCGTCATTGAAGACGTCCGGGTTCGGAAATGACAAATGATATATGACGGCTTTGCCTTCCAAAGTCAGGAATCAGACTTGGAGGAGGTCGGTACCGTAACGCGGTAGCGTCGGGTCAGTCTCGAACATACGAAATTCTTAGCAAAATTAAGAGGCTCTACGTCGACCCGACGCTACCGCGTTACGGTACTGACCTCCTCCAACAATGACTCTCGACTTTTGAGGCAAAGCTATATATGACCAATGACTCCGGTTCACTCAGCAAAAGCCTCGAGGACCTCACTGGCGTGATCTTCTGGCTTGACCTTCTCGAAAATCTTTTTGATCTTGCCCTTCTCATCGATCAGAAAGGTGGTTCGATGGACGCCCATATACGTTCGTCCCATGAACTTCTTCTCTCCCCATACTCCATAAGCCTCCGCGATTGCGCGATCCGTGTCGGCTAAAAGAGTGAATGGGAGTTTGTACTTCGTCTCGAACTTCTTGTGGGATTTTTCGCTGTCGGGAGAAACACCCAGGACGGTGATTCCTCGTTTTTTGAACTGGGAAAAAGCGTCACGAAATGAGCAGGCTTCTTTGGTGCACCCCGGCGTGTCGTCTTTGGGATAGAAATAGAGCACGACCTTCTGCCCACGAAGGTCTTTCAAACTAACAGTTTCGCCATTAGCGTCTTTCGTTTTAAAGGCAGGCGCAGTAGCTCCTTCTTTGATCATGTTTCGTCCTCTGGTTTATCTTGAAATTGGTAAGCCGATTGTAGAGGATCAAGGTCAGTTTCATGAAAGCTACAACAAAGAACAAACATGGCTATTGGATGGTTAAGCAGGAACCTGAAACTTACTCGTGGGACGATTTCGTCAACGACGGCGGCACCGACTGGTCCGGCGTGCGAAATTATCAGGCGAGAAATAACCTGCGCGCCATGAAACCTGGTGACAAGGTTCTCTTTTACCATTCCGGCAAAGGAAAAGAAGTTGTTGGTTTAGCCGAGGTCACCAAGAGCGCCTACCCGGATCCGACTGCGGACGATCCGCAGTGGGTTGCGGTCGATCTCAAACCGGTGAAACCCCTGACAACGGCGGTTCAGTTGGCAGCCATTCGCTACGACAAGCGTCTGAGCCAGCTTCCGCTCATTCGCCAGTCACAACTTTCAGTGATGCCGTTAACCAAGGATGAATTTGACGTGATCGTCGCCATGGGAAACAACAAGGCCCGCCGCCGATCGTGAGATAATCCTGTGTAATCCTGCTAATCCTGTCAAAATCGACTCACTGAAACAGCGCTGGTGAATCATCTTCATTACTCTCCTTCGTCGCCGAATCTGCCAGCCGCGGATAAAACTTAAATAAGGGTTCAGGAGCCGGAACGGGTCTTTCTTCTACAGCCGCTTTGATCTCAACTGCATTCACAACCGCCTGCCCGCGGAAGTGATTGTTTGTAATCACATACGTTTCGCGAGTGTTTTTGGCGACTTCTTTGATCCGCACAAGCCACGGATCGAGCTCGTCGAGCGAATAGAGGTAGTTATAACGCTCGTCGCGAGGCGCTTTGTCGCGAAACCAGTTCTGATAATTCCTTCCGTGAAGCCGTACGTATCCGATGCGCGACGTGGTTAGCGCTGCCGGACGAATCGACTTCTTAAACACCGGCTGATCGATGTTACAAACTCCAACACCGCGTTCTTCAAGCCATTCATAGACTTCTTCGTTGTTCCAGGACGTGTGTCGCACTTCGAGCACGAGTGGATAGTCGTTAAAACGTTCTATCAGGTTAGCCAGGTAAACACGTTCCTCAGCAGTGTTCTTGAACGACCAGGGAAACTGGAGTAACACCGATCCGAGCTTGCCGGCATTCGCCAGCACGTCCATCCCTTCACGATAAGCCCTTTCATCCTCCTTCGTCGCTTTGCCTCGTTCGTGTGTGAATACTCTGTGCAGCTTTGCGGTGAAAGCGAACTCTTTATTCGCCGCAACGCGGTTAGACCACGATTTCGTGGTTGAAGGCACAGGCGGGCGGTAAAAACTACTGTTGATCTCGATCGTGTTGAAGAAACGTGCGAGATATTCGAGTGGGTCGAACGACTTGCCTGGTTTCTTTGGATAAACCACGCCTTCCCAGTCTTTGTATGACCAGCCTGCGGGACCGATGCGAATGATAGGCTTCTTTGCCAAATCAGTTAGCGCGGGGCGGTTGATAGAGATCGGGAACGCTGTCGATTACCTTGGCCGGAAGTCGTTTGAGTTTCAACTGTTCTGTAAGAAACGCAATCCGATCTCTTCTGGCTTCGGCATTCAGGGCGTGTTCCGCCTCGTAGAGTTTGAAACGTTTGGGCTCGCTCACGAGCTTTTCGTAGCCACGGGCGTAATCGGCAGTCATGAACTGTTCCCTGGTCGCAAACTGTAAGAAAACCACGGCTGGCGCAGCGTGCGACACGTATTTCCCCTGATCGAGATAAGAATGCTTTGCCACGAAAGAATCAAACTTTTCGGGACCCACCTGTTGCCGGAATTGTTCCCACCCGCCGAGTTTTTTATCGACCTCGTCCGACATTGATCCCGCCATCAACACAAATGCTTTGAAGCGCCGGTCAACGCCGCTCAAGATCGCTCCGACGGTGGCATTGTAGCTGTGGCCAACATACGCGAGCCGATTCGGATCGACATCCTTGCGCGCCAGTAGCAAATCGACACCCCGCCGAAAATCAATCACCTGTTGCACCATATCCGTCGCTTGTTTCTCGTTTAGCGGCGTGTTGTCCGGCACATACCCTGGACGTGCGACGGGTCCGTCAGTCAAAAGTGAAACGACACCTGCCTGCGCGAGCGCGACCGCCTCGTCGAGAAACTGTTTACGGTTGCGCATTTCCGAGTTGCGCCAATACCAGTGACCCCAAATTACTGCGGCAAATGGACCGTTTCCTTCCGCCGGGACGACGAGATACGCCGGCACACCACCTCCTTTCGGACTCGCGTAAGTGATGTCATAAACAATCGCCTTGCCACGCGTCTTTGCGGAAAGTGTTTGCAGTTCAAGCGGCGCGTTCTTGTCGTAATCAAAGTGCCGCAGTAGGTCAGGGTCTTGCGCAAACACTGTGGGTACAAGAAACACAAAAAGGAAACAGAGCTTGACGAGTAGAAGCGGAAACCTCATAGTCGAACCTCCAGCGATGTGAGCATTTTACAGGATTACTGATGCTAAGAAAGGAGGTCCGATCGATGCGCCTGACTGAGATGGTTTCGTGTTCCGGTTGAGCGGCGAAGCTTAGCCCGAGCTTGCTCGCTCAGGTTTTGAGCGGGTTACCCAAACAACCTGCCGATCCGAATCTGATTGTCGGTTTTGATACAGCCGACGACGCGGGAGTATACCGCCTTCGCGACGACCTCGCGCTCGTGCAGACGCTCGACTTCTTCACGCCGATTGTCGACGACCCTTACGACTACGGCCGCATCGCCGCCCTCAATTCCATCAACGACGTGTGGGCGATGGCCGGGACGCCAATCACCGCTATGGCTATCACCTGTTTTCCAAAGAAGGGCGTCGATCCCGCGATTCTCGGCGAGATCATGCGCGGTGGACTGGAGACAATAAACAAGTATGGCGTCACGTTGATCGGCGGCCACAGCGTCGACAACGAGCAGATCATGTTTGGATATTCGGTGACCGGTGTCATTCACCCGGACAAAGTCGCAACCAACTCGGGCGCGCGTGCCGGCGACGTCGTCATTCTGACCAAACCTATCGGCACCGGTGTGATTTCGACGGGGATCAAAAAGGCACGCGCAAGCGATGCGGTTGTCGCCGCTTCCGTGGAAACAATGCTGACGCCCGGCAAGTATGCCGCTGAAGCCATGCAGGAGTTTGGCGTGAAAGGCGCAACTGACGTGACGGGCTTCGCGCTTCTGGGTCACGCGTGGGAGATGGCGTGCGCGAGCAAAGTCACGATTGAGATTGACGCCATGGCGGTTCCGCTGTTGGACGGCGCCCTTGAACTCGCATCCCAGGGAATGCTCACCAGTGGTGACAAAACAAATCGAGAATACATCCGCGCCGACGTCGAAATCGCCGGTTCTGTTGACCAAAACCTCGTGAAGCTATTGTTCGATCCGCAAACGGCTGGCGGCATGCTGATCGCGCTCCCTGAGAGCAATGCTGAATCCCTGCTCGCAACTCTTCGCGAGAACTACCCCAACGCACAAATAATCGGACGTGTTCATCCCCAAGGCCCCCGGTCAATAGTAGTTAACGTGCTATCGGGATGAATCTTTCCAGCCGCGTCAACACGCTCAACAAAGCAAACGAAAACACTAAAGGCCGCTACGTCCTTTACTGGATGCAGATGTTCAAGCGCGCCAGCCATAACTACGCGCTGAACTTTGCAATCCAAATGGCGAACGAAAGGCGACTGCCGCTCGTCGTTTACGAAGGATTGCAGTTCTACTATCCGTGGGCCAGCGATCGGTTTCACACGTTCATTCTTGAAGGAGTGGCTGAGAAGCAGGCCGAGTTTTCCGAACGTGGCATTCGCTACCTCTTTTATCTGCAACGAAACAAACGCGATCCGAAGCACACAGTAGCGCGGCTCGCCAGGGAAGCCGTGTTGCTGGTTACAGACGACTATCCATGTTTCATAATTCCCGAACACAACACGCGCGTCGCCGAGTTGAACTTGCCGGTCTACGCCGTAGACGCGAATGGCATGGTTCCGCTGTCCGCTTTGCCAAAAGAGGAATTCGCCGCTTACACGATCCGGCCGAAGATCCAGCGCCTACTCCCCGAGTTGCCTCGCTCGATCACGACGCCCCACATCGACGTCCAAAAACCGTCACTCGAAATCGATTGCCCGGAAACGCACGTTTCGCCAAACAACATCGCCGAGCTGGTGAGTCAATGTGACATCGATCACACTGTCAAACCGTCCAACATCTATCACGGCGGCACGAAAGCCGGTCGCAAGCGGTTAACTCATTTCGTGCGAAACATACTGCCGCACTACGAGGAAACTCGCGCAGAACCTTCAATTGACGGTACGTCGCGTCTCAGTCCTTACCTGCACTTCGGATTTCTGTCGATTCAGGAGGTGGTCGGGACAGTCGAGCGCGCTGACGCGCCTGGGGCTGCAAAAGAAGCATTTCTGGAACAGGCAATCGTGCGACGTGAGCTTTCTTTCAATCTCACGCGTCACAATCCACACTACGATTCCCTGAAATCACTTCCCGAGTGGGCGTTGAAGACCATGCGCGATCACGCAGACGATCCGCGCCCGGAACTAATTGACGACGAAAAGATAGAAGCCGCTGAAACGTATGACGAACTCTGGAACGCGGCCCAACAAGAGTTACTCTCAACCGGACTCATACACAACTACGTCCGCATGTTGTGGGGCAAACGCGTAATCGAGTGGCAGCGAAGCTACGAGATGGCTTTCGAGTTGCTGGTGCATTTGAACAACAAATATGCACTCGACGGGCGCGATCCGAATTCATACGCCGGCATTCTGTGGTGCTTCGGTAAACACGACCGCCCGTGGTTTGAACGCGAGATCTTCGGCACGATTCGTTACATGACTTCGCGGAGCATGGCAAAAAAGTTCAGGGCAAAGGACTACATCGCGATGGTGTCGGATGGATTGCAGAAGCGCCAACGGGTATTATGGCCGTAAATCAAATCATGGCTTCAACAGTTCGCCATTTTTCAGGGCAGGGCACCGTCTCACTAGCCGATCTCTACACGCAGGTTCGCGCGCGCACGATGCAGATCGTCGCGCCGCTCGAGATTGAAGACTACGTGATCCAGACGGCTGAATTCATGAGTCCGCCACGGTGGCACATCGGTCATACATCGTGGTTCTTTGAGACGGTCCTGCAAGCCTACCGGCCGGGTTATCGCGTCTATTCCGAGGATTTTCTCTTTTACTTCAACTCGTATTACGAGGGATTTGGTGAAAGAATCGAGCGTCCGAAGCGCGGGACTAAATCACGGCCGACCGTTAAAGAGACAGTCGCCTACCGCAATCACATCGACGAGCAGATCATTTCGCTCGTAAATTCATTGGACAGCTTGCCTAACGCTGAAACAGTGCGGTCACTGATCAGACTCGGCCTCGAGCACGAGATGCAGCACCAGGAGTTACTCGTTTACGACATCAAGCATCTCTTGTGCGATCAGTTCGATGCGCCAATCAAACCCTCGCCGAAGCCGGCCGCGAAGGTTGACGGCATGGCAGAGATCGAGGGAGGACTGTTTTCCCTGGGTTACAACGGAAGCGATTTCGCGTTCGACAATGAAAAGCCCGTGCACCAGGTGTTTCTACAGGATTTCGCGCTCGATAAAGCCCTTGTGACCAACGGTGACTTTCTCGAATTCATCCGCGACGGTGGATATCAAAACTTCCGCTGGTGGTTTTCCGAAGGCTGGGAAGCAGTCAAACGCGAACACTGGCAAGCACCGTTTTACTGGGAACTCCACGACGGTGAATGGATGATTCGCGACTTTTCCGGTCTCAACCCCGCCGCAAGCCGCAAAGACGAACCCGTTTGCCACGCCAGTTACTTCGAAGCATCTGCATTTGCAAAATGGGCCGGCAAGCGACTGCCCACAGAGGCGGAATGGGAGAAGGCGGCGTGTTATGATGCGCAGCGCAACGCGAGGAGTGCATTTCCCTGGGGTGACGCTGACCCCGCTAGCGGCAACTCAAATCTTTTTGAGAATGGTTACTGGTCAGTAGCGCCGGTTGGCGCCTTTCCGGATGGCGCGAACGCGTACGGCTGCCAGCAGATGATCGGCGACGTGTGGGAGTGGACCACTTCCGATTACGTGCCCTATCCGGGATTCAAATCCGAGTTTGACGAATACAACGACAAGTGGTTCGTCAACCAGAAAGTTTTGCGTGGCGGCTCGTTCGCCACACCGCAGTTGCACATCAGAGCCACGTACCGAAACTTCTTCCACGCCCACGAGCGCTGGATGACGTCCGGATTTCGGTGTGCGAAAGATTTATAGTCCACAAATAGGCCCGCCTAACGAAGGAGAAGATCATGTCCCCAGGACTCCGAACACTGTTCGCGTGTGTTGTTTTGGTGGTGTCAGCAGCCGGTTCAGTTTTTGCTCAGACTGAGACACGCGACAATACGACCTCTGACTCAGGAACGAGATCAACTTCCAGTGCGCCGAAGACTGCGACCGCGGTAAATCCGAAGTACACGACACCAAAATCAGCGCTCGACACCGCTTACGGCGCTAAGATCGCCGAGTTCACCACCGAGAAGTACTTCCTGACGGAACTCGTCGATCACCTGCCGCTCTCGGACAAGGTGCCTTCTCCTGAGAAAGTCCTGGGTTATGCCATCGGTACACCAAACAAACTCACGTACACGAAGGACATGTATCGCTATTATCGAGAGCTCGCCGCAGCATCGCCGCGCGTGCGCATTTTTATGGCACCCGAAAAGAGCGAAGAGGGCCGCGACCAGATGCTTATCCTGATCAGCGATGAAGCGAATCTCGCGAAGCTCGATCGTTACAAAGACATAACCGCTAAGCTCGCCGATTCGAGAAAGCTCACCGAGACCGAAGCGCACACGCTCGTAACGGAAGGAAAACCGTTCTACTGGGCCTCAGGATCGATCCATTCTCCCGAAACCGGTTCGCCGGAAATGTTGATGGAGATGGCGTTTCGTCTCGCAGTGGAAGATTCGCCGTTCATCGAAGACATTCGCAAAAACATGATCGTCATGATCACGCCGGCGCTCGAAGTCGACGGCCGCGATCGCATGGTGGACCTCTACAACTATCGCAAGGCGAATCCGGGTAAACCCGTCCCGTCGCTTCTTTACTGGGGCAAATACGTCGCGCACGACAACAATCGCGACGGTTTGGGCCTCGCTCTCGCGCTCACGCGCAACCAGATGCGCACGTTTCTCGAGTATCACCCGACGGTTCTGCACGACTTGCACGAGTCTGTGCCTTATCTCTACACGATGACCGGTACCGGGCCGTACAACGCGTGGCTCGATCCGCTCGCGATCGATGAGTTTCAGTTACTCGCGTACCACGAAATCGAGGAGATGACGAAGCGCGGCGTCCCGGGTGTTTGGACGCACGGTTTCTATGACGGTTGGGCGCCCAATTACATGCTCTACATCGCCACGGGTCACAACGCGATTGGCCGCTTCTACGAGACTTTCGGAAACGGCGGCGCCGACACGCGCGAACGCACACTCGGCGCCAACCAGACTTCGCGCGTCTGGTACAGGCCAAACCCGCCGTTCCCACGCGTCAACTGGTCCATGCGCAATAACATCAACATGCAACAGTCGGCGATCCTGTTTGCGATGAACTTTGTGGCTCGCGACAAGGAGCGTTTTCTCAACAACTTCTATCTCAAGAGCAAGCGTTCCATCGCCAAGGCTTCGAACGAGGGCCCAGCGGCCTACATCATTCCCGGCGATACCCCGCGCCCGGTTGAGGCCGCCGACATGGTCAACTTGTTGCGGTTGCAGGGAATTGAAGTGCACCGCGCAACGAAAGAGTTCAGCGTCAAGGACCAGAAATACGCCGCCGGTTCCTACATCATCCGAATGGATCAGCCGTACTCGCGTATGGCCGACATGCTGCTCGACACGCAGTACTACAACGTCAACGATCCCGCGCCTTACGACGATACCGGCTGGACGATGGGCCCGATGCGGAACGTGAAGACGGTTCGCATCACCGACAAGAGCGTTCTCGACGCGCCCGCGACTCTGATTGCCACGGATATTAAAGTGACTGGTCAGCTTACCGGCGCAGCTTCCGCAGTCGCTTACGTCATCAATCACAACACCGACAACACGCTCGCGACGCTGCGGTTCAAGTTGAAAGACGTGAAGATGAGTGCCGCCGAAGACTCGTTCAAGGTCGGCGAACAGCAGTTCAATAGCGGCTCGTTTATCGTGAAGAAAGACGGCAATCCGCGGGATTTGTCGTCGCGCCTGGAGTCGGCTGTAACCGAGCTTGGTCTAAAAGCAGTCGGCGTCGACAAGCTTCCGGAAGTGAAAACGCACGAACTCGCCGTGCCGCGTATCGCGATCGTTCATACGTGGACCAACACGCAGAACGAAGGCTGGTTCCGCATCGAGTTCGATCGCCTCCAAATCCCGTATACATATATTTCCGATCACGTCATTCGCAACACGCCGAATTTGCGTGAGAAGTTTGACGTGCTGATCTTCCCGCCCGTCGGAGGCAGCGCGCAGACGATCGTCAACGGCATGCCGCGACGCGGAGATCCGATCCCCTGGAAACAGTCAGCGATCACGCCGAATTTCGGTAACTCGCCGGATCAAACTGATGATATGCGTGGGGGAATGTCGGTTACGGGCGTCGCCAATCTTCAGAAGTTCATTGAAGACGGCGGTTTGTTCGTGACCATTGGCACCGTGTCGCAGGTACCCATCGACTACGGCATTACGTCGGGCGTCTCGATTCAATCGGCAGACAAGCTTCAGGCGCGTGGCTCGATCTACAACGGAAGTTTTGCAGACCGCAAGAGCCCGATCGCTTACGGCTACGATGCGACGCTTCCGATTTACTTCAGCCAGGCGCCGCTGTTTCAGGTCGCTGCTGGTGGAGGTGGTGGGTTTGGCGGAGGCGGTGGCGGCGGTGGACCGACTCCACGTGCCTCGGGACGCGGCAGTGTTACGGATCCTGATGTGATACAGGCTATGCCGCAGCCGCGACCGGCTGATCCTTCGGCGCGAGCGGATGCGGACACAGCAGAACAGCGCGAAAGCCCGTTCTTTACGCCACCACAACTGCGACCACGCGTGGTTCTGCGTTTCGCGTCGGATGAAAAGAATCTGCTCGTCAGCGGCATGCTAGCGGGCGGGACCGAGCTCGCGAATCGTCCGGCAGTGGTTGACGTGCCGGTTGGTCGCGGTCACGTGGTGATGTTTGCGACGAATCCGATGTGGCGACATCAAACGCAGGGCGAGTTTTTCCTGCTGTTCAATGCTGCTTTGAACTTCGACAACCTTAACGCCGGACGTTCAGAGGGGCGCGGTGGTCAGCGTCAGACTTCAAGCATAGACGACGATCAGTGACGACCATTCTCACGGACATCGAGACGCGCGTGTTGGGGTCGCTGATTGAGAAGCAGGTGACTACGCCTGAATACTATCCGCTGACGCTCAACGCCCTGACACTCGCGTGCAATCAGAAGAACAACCGGCATCCGGTCACGTCATACACTGAGAGCCAGGTGGCTGACGCCGTGGAGAGCCTGCGTGAGAAGAACCTCTCGTATGTTTTCTACGGCAGCACGAGCCGCGTGCCGAAGTACAAGCACGTGGTGCCGGAAGTGATGCACTTGAGTCCACCTGAAACGGCTCTGATGTGCGTTCTGATGTTGCGTGGGCCACAAACGCCGGGCGAGTTGCGTGGCAATGCTGCACGTCTGCACGAGTTTTCGGGGTTGGAAGAAGTTGAAGCGGTCTTGAATGGGCTCATCACACACGAGCCCGAGCCGCTCGTTATTCGTTTGCCACGACAAGTAGGACAAAAAGAGGTCCGATTTGCTCACCTGCTTTCGGGCGAGATCGACGTTGAGGCGCTCGCCTCCGAACCCGAACGCCCTTCACGGCAAAGCGCGCAAAGCGCCGTCGAACGGCTCGAACAAAAAGTCGACGCGCTGGCGGCTGAAGTCGAACAACTCAAGGAACAATTTGATCAGTTCCGAAAGCAATTCGAGTAGGTTTTACAGGATTTACATGATTATTCAGGATTGACATGTAAATCCGGTCTAAATCCTGTAAATCCTGTGAAGCTGTTCCACGGCTGGGCCCATGTTTCAGCTATGCAAACTATCACGCGCCCGGTATAATGTCCGTCCCTTATGAATCTCGAGATCTTCCATCCGGCGGTGGCGCGCTGGTTTGCCCGGAGCTTTCCCGCTCCAACCGTGTCGCAGACGCAAGCGTGGCCCGAAATCAAGAAACACCGGCACACGCTGATTGCCGCGCCCACAGGTTCCGGTAAGACTCTCGCCGCATTTCTTTCCGCAATCGACGACCTCGTTCGTCTCGGCGTCGAAGGAAAACTCGACGATTCAACTCACGTAATCTACGTCTCACCACTGAAAGCGCTCAGCAACGACGTGCAGCGAAACCTCCAGGTGCCACTCGAGGGCATCCAGGCAGAACTGAAAGCCTTAGGCTTGCCTGAAGTCAACATCCGCACACTCGTGCGCACCGGCGACACGCCTGCATCAGAACGCACAGCGATGACGAAACGTCCACCACACGTCGTCGTCACAACGCCCGAATCGCTTTACATCCTGTTGACGAGCGAAGGTGGACGGCGGATGTTGGAAACAGCGCGAACGCTGATCGTCGACGAAATTCACGCCGTCGTAGGCGACAAGCGCGGTTCGCACCTTGCGCTCTCGATCGAGCGCCTCGAACAGCTCGTGCGCCAGCATTCCCCCTTAGTGCGAATCGGTCTTTCAGCCACACAGCGCCCTATCGAAGAAGTCGCTCGTTTTTTGGTAGGCACCACCAATCCCGACTGCGCCATCATCGACAGCGGCCACACAAGAAAACTCGATCTCGCGATCGAACTGCCGGAGTCGCCACTGCAAGCCGTGATGTCTGGCGAGGTCTGGGAAGAGGTTTACGATCGACTGGCACAACTGATTCGCCAGCACCACACGACCCTTGTCTTCGTGAACACACGCCGCCTGGCCGAGCGCGTGTCACGTCACCTCGGCGAGCGCATCGGCGATGAGAATATCGCCGCTCATCATGGGAGTTTGGCGCGTGAACAGCGACTCGTCGCCGAGCAGCGATTGAAATCGGGCGAGTTGAGCGCGCTGGTCGCGACTGCTTCGCTCGAACTCGGAATCGATATTGGCGACGTAAACCTCGTCTGCCAGCTTGGTTCAACACGCTCCATCGCGAGCTTCCTCCAGCGTGTTGGACGTTCAAATCACACGGTCGAGGGTTTTCCGAAAGGCAGAATCTTTCCGCAGTCGCGCGATGAGCTGGTTGAATGCGCAGCGATTATCGATTCAGTTCGGCGAGGCGAGCTGGATCGGCTGGAGATACCCGAGAAGCCGCTCGATATCCTGGCCCAGCAGATCGTCGCCGCAGTTGCGGCAGAAGAGTGGGGCGAAGACGACCTCTTCGAAATGGTTCGTCGCGCATATCCCTATCGCAACCTGGAGCGCGAGCAGTTTGACTCGATCGTGCGGATGCTTGCAGAGGGTTTCACGACGAAGCGCGGCCGTCGTTCGACGTACCTGCACCACGACGCCGTCAACAAGCGTCTGCGCGGACGCCGCGGCGCACGGCTCGCAGCGATCACCTCCGGTGGCGCGATACCTGATACAGCCGACTATGCAGTCGTGCTCGAGCCGAGCGAGCTCGTTATCGGTTCAGTGAACGAAGACTTTGCGATCGAGAGTCTGCAGGGCGACATCTTTCAACTCGGCAACACGTCGTGGCGCGTGCTGCGGGTCGAGCAGGGCAAGGTGCGCGTGGAGGATGCGCACGGTCAACCACCGTCGATTCCGTTCTGGTTAGGCGAGGCACCTGCGCGAACACACGAGCTTTCTGTTTCCGTGTCGCGTTTGCGAGAGGCGGTCGCGTCGCGAGTGGAGATTGTTGCCACGTCAGACACGGAGTCAGCCACGGATGCAGACACGGATGAGCCAGCTTCAAGAGTCAATCTGGAACCAGCACATGAATGGCTGACGCAGGAAGTCGGAGTTTCACGAAACGCTGCGGAACAGATCGTCGAATATCTCGCCGGCGCGAAGATCGTGCTCGGCGTGATGCCTTCTCAGGACAACCTCGTTTTGGAAAGGTTTTTTGACGACAGCGGCAGCATGCAGTTGGTGCTGCACGCACCGTTTGGGAGTCGCTTGAACCGGGCGTGGGGGCTGGCACTCAGAAAGCGCTTCTGTCGGAAGTTCAACTTCGAACTCCAGGCCGCAGCCACTGAAGACGCCATCGTCCTGTCCCTCGGGCCAACACACAGCTTTCCGCTGGACGAAGTCTTTCATTACCTGAACTCAAAAACCGTTCGCCAGCTTTTGTGCCAGGCGCTGCTGGACGCGCCGATGTGGAATATTCGCTGGCGCTGGAACGTGACTCGGTCTCTCGCGGTGTTGCGGCGTCGTGGTGGCAAGAAGATTCCGGCGCAGTTGCAGCGAATGGATGCTGAGGACCTGCTGACCGCGATCTTTCCTGATCAGCTTGCATGCGCAGAGAATTTGACTGGCGGTGAACGCGAGATTCCGTCGCATCCGCTCGTCGACCAGACAGTGAAAGATTGCCTGGAAGAGGCAATGGACGTCGACGGTCTCGAGCGCTTGCTGACCTCAATCGAGCGAAACGAAAAGAACCTTTTTGCGCGCGACGTTATCGAAGCGTCGCCTTTGTCGCAGGAAATATTGAACGCGCGACCGTATGCGTATCTCGACGACGCGCCGCTTGAAGAGCGCCGCACGCGCGCGGTGTTTCAGCGACGCTGGCTCGATCCTGAAACCGCGAGCGACATGGGCAAGCTCGATCAAGCTGCAATCGATCGCGTGCGTGAAGAGGTTTGGCCTGAGCCGCGGAATGCAGACGAACTTCACGACGCCCTCGTCGAACTCGGTTTCGTGACCGAAGCGGAAGGTGCGAACTGGCAAGAGTTCTTTACCGAGTTAAAGAACGACCGTCGTGCCGGAGTGTTGGCAACTGAAACGGCGCGATTATGGGTCGCGGCAGAGCGGCTGCCGCAGATCAATTCAGTCTACTCGAATCCGAGTTTAGAGCCGCCGATTGTCGCGCCTGAAAGCGTCTCACGCACCGCCTGGACCTCCGAAGACGCACTCGTCGAGATCATTCGCGGACGTCTGGAAGGATTGGGCCCGGTAACTGTCGACTCGTTGGTCGCATCGTCCGGCCTGACGAAACTGAATATCGAAACCGCTCTGCTGAGACTTGAATTAGAGGGTTTTGTAATTCGAGGCAAATTCACACCCGGCGTCACTGAAACTGAGTGGAGCGCGCGACGCCTCCTTGCTCGCATTCACAGTTACACACTGAACCGCTTGCGACAGGAGATCGAGCCGGTTGCAACCACCGACTTTATTCGCTTCCTGCTCGCGTGGCAGAAGGTAGCGCCCGACCACCAGATGGAAGGTCCGGAAAGTCTCAGGGCAATAATCGAACAGTTGGAAGGCGTCGAAGCTCCGGCCGCAGCGTGGGAAGGCGAACTGTTGCCCGCGCGCATGGTTGAGTACGACCCGACGTGGCTGGATGCGCTGTGTCTGTCGGGTGAAGTGGTTTGGGCGCGTCTGACTCCGTTGACGCGATCCGCCGATAGTGCTGAAAGAGCACGCGGCTCTGGTCCGGTAAGAAACACGCCGATCGCGCTTTTGCGACGAAAGAACTTCGCACTCTGGAGCTCCGTGTTTCCGCAACCCGCGCCGGCGAGCACATCAGAATTCTCGACGACTACGCAGATGGTCTACGAATACCTCTCGCTGCGGGGAGCGTCGTTCTTCACGGACATCCTCGAGAACACCGAATTGTTGCGCAGCCAGGTTGAAGAAGCACTCGCCGAACTCGTTGCGAATGGCGTGGTTGTTTCAGACAGCTTCGCCGGATTGCGCGCACTGCTGACGCCGGGAAGTCGAAAGACGCAGGCGGCCTCACGTCGCAAACATCGTCAGCCTGTTTACGACATGGTGAGTGCCGGCCGCTGGTCCATCCTCAAGCGCGGTAACACGATTCAAAACCCCATCGACCCGGCATTGGCTGAAGAGGTCGCGTGGGCGCTTCTCAAGCGCTACGGTGTCGTTTTCAAACGTCTGCTGGAGCGAGAAGGAATGGCGCTGCCGTGGCGTGTGCTGCTTCGCATCTACCACCGGCTCGAAGCGCGCGGCGATATTCGCGGCGGTCGCTTTGTCGGCGGTATCTCCGGTGAGCAGTTTGCCCTGCCAGACGCCATAGGTATGCTTCGATCAATCCGACGTGCGGGCGCGCAAGACAGTTTGATTTCCGTGAGTGCTGCCGATCCTTTGAACCTCGTCGGCATCATTGTTCCCGGCAGCCGCGTCACCGCGCATACGAGCAATCGAATTCTCTACCACGACGGCGCTCCCATCGCTTCGTTCGAATCGGGAGAGACACACTTCCTGGTGGAATTGAGTCGCGCCATGGAATGGAAGGCGAAGAGCGCCTTGATGAGGAAAGCGACTCGACCCGAACTCCGCTCCTACCTACAACGCCCAGCGTGATCACAAAACCAGATCCGCACAAAATCTGCGTAATCTGTGGAACCGAACTCGTTTTATCTCCGCACGAAATTGTATCGAGACACTCCTAAACTGCGCCCCTTAAATCTGGAATCCGCCGTCGATTGGCACTGCCTTTAGATTGGACAGGCGTTAATCCTAGTTCAACAAAGGTGCCAATGAAAGTACTAGCCCCAAAAAATCAAACGATTTCCTTAGAATTCCCGCTCACCAAGCGCCGGGCGTGGCGATTTGCCCTCGTCAATCCGCGAACCTTGGTGCCGTCGACTCTGGACTTCATGCGCGTCAACAACGCAACCGTACGCGAAGGCCGTTCGCATCGCGTGTGGCCACCCGAGGTTCTGCGCAGGTTTCAAACGGCGGAGATCATCACCGAACTCAAAACTCCGCACTACGTGCTCCGCGACAGAAGCATCTCGCCGGTTGCTGCAAGGCAATAGGTCCTATAGGTCCTATATGACCTATAGGACCTATTTTGAAGCCTCAGATCCGCTTGCATTCTGCTGATCAAGCCATGTTTTGAGCGGTGCGAAGTAGTCGATGATCGCGGTCGCGTCCATCTTGTCTTCGCCAGTCATCGCCTTGAGCGCGGCGGGCCACGGCTCGCTTGCACCCATCGCCAGCATTGCTTTCAGCTTTTCACCAGCCTTCTTATTTCCGTAGATCGAGCACTGGTAAAGCGGACCAGTAAAACCCGCTTCACGACACAACGCTCGGTGAAACTGAAACTGGAGAATCGCGGCCAGGAAGTAACGCGCATAGGGTGTGTTTGCCGGAACGTGATACTTCGCTCCCGGATCGAAGTCCTCTTCGGTGCGCGGCGCAGGCGCTGAAACACCCTGATACTTCTCACGCAGATCCCACCACGCCTTGTTGTAATCGCCTGGCTTAATCTCACCTGAAAAGACTTTCCAGCGCCATTGGTCCACCAGATAACCAAACGGCAAAAACGCGACTTTATCGAGCGCTCGATTCAGAAGAAAACCGATGTCCGCTGACTGATCCGGCACCTTGTCGATCAGCCCGAGCTGCTTCAGGTATGGCGGTGTGACTGACAGCGCGATCGTGTCGCCGATCGCTTCGTGAAATGCATCGTTGGCGCTGTCGCGGAACAGGAAAGCCTGCGGCGCGTAGGCCATTTGATAATAGTTGTGCCCCAACTCGTGATGTACAACCGAGAAATCTTCCTCGTTGATCTGTACACACATTTTCAGCCGCACGTCTTTTTCAAAATCGATATCCCACGCACTCGCATGACAGACCACGTCGCGATCCGGAGGCTTCGAAAACAACGAGCGCTCCCAGAACGTCTTCGGCAACGGGTCGAAACCTAAAGACGTGAAGAACGATTCGCCGTAGCGCACCATCTGCTGCACATCCGTGTTTCTCGACTTCAGTATCTGCGTCAGATCGTAACCACGATCGGCATTCGCCGGAGCCAGCAACGGATAGATGTTTCCCCACTGTTGTGCCCACATGTTTCCCAGCAGGTGCGCTGGTATCGGTTTGTCCGGAGCAACTACTTGCGTGCCGTACTTCTCGGTCAACTTGCGGCGCGTGTAGGTGTAAAGCGAGTCGTACAGCGGTTTGACTTGCTGCCACAATCTTTCCATCTCGGCGGCAAAAGCGTCTGGCTCCATGTCGTACTTCGAGCGCCACATCGCGCCCGTGTCGGCGAAGCCCATCTCTTTCGCGCCCTTGTTACTCAGCTCGACAAACCGGACGTACTCTTTGCGAATCGGTTTTGCAATCTGGTGCCAACCCAACCAGGCTTTCTTCAATTCTTCCGGATCACGACTGTTACCGATGATCTCTTCGAGCTCGGTGATGCCGAGACATTTTCCTTTGTCGCCTTCGGGACAATACTTTCCTTTGCCGTACTCGCCTTCCATCGAGGCCGTGAGCTTCGTGAGCTCAGCGCGCTCCGCCGGATCTTTCGGCGCGGGAAGCGTCAGAGAAAGCTTCAACAATTTGAGTTTGCGTTTGCTCGCGGGCGAGAGGTCCGCGTTTTCGTATCGTCGCGACTGCTCGGCGAGTTCGCCCGTGGCGGCGATTAGTGCTTCGTTCGCGGTAGCAGACAGTGCTTCTGTATCGTCAGTGATGAACGTGCTCTTCACCCAGTCCGCACGCGAGGCTTTGATGTTAAGGTCCAGGAGACGCTTTTCAGCCTCGCCGAGAAATTTCTCGGCTTCATCTTTGTTGCCCGATCGCGACGTTGAGTTTGGATTATCGGTACACGACATAAGCGCTAGTCCTATACTCAGAGATAAAAACATACCAAGCCAAAACTGGCGGCGATGATAAAAGGAGCTCACCGTAAACCTCCTGCGCAGTCAAGGTTTTAGATAACTGGGGGTTAGGACCACACTATAACGAGGTTTGCGTCGATGCTCAATGCGAGTGGTGGTGCAGTTGGAGTTTGCGATGATGCTTGGATGAGGTCAGTACCGTAACGCGGTAGCGTCGGGTCAATCTCGAACATCAGGATCTTCATAGGCTGTGTATGCTTAACATCGACCCGACGCTACCGCGTTACGGTACTGACCTCATCCAAGACCGATTCAGCAGTACCATCAATATGGTAGCACTGGTAACTCATCTTGCTTTGTGTTATCTGATAGACAAACACAGGGAGGAAAAGTGACGTGATTATTTTGGGTATTGCCGGAAGTCTGCGAAAGCAGTCTTTCAATCGCGGACTGCTACGCGCTGCGCAGGAACTTACACCTCAAGGCGTTACGATCGAAACTTTCGAATTGGACGGCATTCCCGGATTCAACCAGGACGACGAAGCCAATCCGCCCGCGAAGGTCGCCGAGCTCAAGCAGCGAATTCGCGACGCCGACGCAATTCTTTTTGTCACCCCGGAATACAACTACTCAATACCAGGCGTGCTGAAGAACGCGATCGACTGGGCGTCACGTCCTTACGGCCAGAGCGCATGGAACGGAAAGCCCGTCGCAGTTATGGGCGCGTCGGTTGGCAGCACCGGCACCGCTCGCGCGCAGTATCATCTGCGGCAAACGTTTGTCTTTCTGAACATGTACGCCGTCAACCAGCCCGAGGTCATGCTCGGAAGCGCACACCAACATTTCGATCAGAATGGAAAGCTGACTGACGAAACCGCGAAGGGGCTGATCCGGCAACTACTCGAGGAGTTGGTAAATTGGACCAGGCGGCTGCAAAAATAGTTCGGGCAAAGACAACGAATGGGGAAAACAATGGGTGAGGTCCATCTTCGAGGTCCAACTTCAATTACGAAACGCTACGGACGAACAAGGCCCTTTTTGATGTTTCGCTGCCACGCTTCGTAGTTTCTGATTCGGCGTTTAGCCTGTTTGCGAGTCAGCTTCATTTCCTGGGCTACATAGTCGATGCGCGCCGTTCGATCCTTTTTCTTATCAAAGCGATCGCCCGGCGCTCTAAGGTAATACTTGTACGCGAGGGCCCATTCTGCTTTCACTTCTTCGGTGGCTTGAACGCCCCTTGTCTCTGGCATGCCTGCGGGCTCCCTTCAGGAGGAATTTTTTTGCCTGCGGATTCTACACGCACGATTTTCGAATTGCGAACGGAAACGGCCATTTTCGCCGTTCTATTCAGGATCTTTTACTTCCGTTTAAACCAGCGAATCAAGGAAAAAGTGCTCGCGACGATTGCGATTGCGATTAGACCATATACTACGTAGGAAAGGACATCGGAGTTTATGTACGCGATCAACTGACGTCCAAAATATAGCGCGAGTACCGCTTCAATTCCGAATCGCAAAAGCCGGCCCAGGAAAACAGCTACGAGCAGCGTCTTCCGCGGCGATTGCAAAGCAGAAGCAGTCATTACGGCGGGCGTGAATGGAAATGGCGGCGGCATCAGTGTCGCGAGAAACACAGTGATACCGGCTTTGTTCTCGATCTTGGCTTTGAGTTGTTCGACTCGTTTCTCACTTACAAAACGTTCCAGTCCCTTTTCTCCAGCCTTACGCATTAGCACGTCAATGACGGCGACGCCGACCACCGATCCGATTGCTGATGCAATCACGTAAACGATCCAGGTTAGACCCTGGCGGTGCGAGCTTACCAGCGCGATGAGCAATAAATCGTTTCCGAATGGGAGCACGAGAAAAGACGAGTCGAGCGCGCTCAGGAGAAACAGACCGAATACTCCCAGCCGTGCAAAGAACCGCAAGACTGAACCAGAAGCAATAAGGAGTAGCACACGAGGATGGTCCAACAATCAAAGACTCCTCGCCTAACTCAGTCTCGTAGGTTCTGGAGGGGATGGATCTGTTATCGGTGGCGGTTGATCGGGCTCGCGCACAGGCGCCGGCGGCTGTGGACTCGAATCAGGCGGCAACGGAACGGGCGCAGGATCCTGATTGGGATCGCTCGGATCGTAAGGTGTCGTCGGTGGAATTTCGGGTTTTTCTATGTTCATCATTATTTTCCGCACAAAGACGCATAAAGGCGCAAAGAAGCCAGGCTCTTAATTAGCTTTGCCTCTTTGCGCCGTTGCGCGGAAATTCTCTTTTAATCTTGTCGGACTGTGATTCTTGTCTGATCCGGTGGTGTCTGCGCGAGTAATCCCTGCACGATCGCCAGGCGCGTCATGATTCTCGACTCCGGAACCTGGAAGCGACTCGCCAGGGTTTCCGCGCGTTCAAAATCAGTGCGAGCGAGCACCGCGAGCTCCCGACCGTATTGATTGATGATCCGCGTCAGACCGTTTCCATCCTGGAGCGCCATCTCACCGTCGCGAAACATGTTGATTTCGAAACCACTCAACACAGCGGCAGCCCCAAGCAATTCGTTCAAATGGCTAATGCCCTGATCGAGGATCTCAAAACTGCGCGCCGGATCCACAGGGGCAAACGCGTGCGCGACTCGCAATTGTTGCTCGAAATTGTTGTAACCAGTGGCACGGCGGTTCGTCATTTGTCTTGCTTCGTCCAGCAATTGCACCGCGAGTTTTGGATTCTCCTTTTGTGCATCGTCTGCCACTTGCAGTAGCAAGTTCAGTTTGTCGTCGTCGTTTTGCAGCTTCGCAACAACTTGCCTGATTTCTTCAAGGCGAGCGCCGTCAGGCTTCTTCGCCATTTCCCGGATCTGTATCGCGTCCATCAAGCTGTCACGGGCTTTCTGTGACAAATGGTCCGTCGCGATTTGTCGCGCACGATCCGCGTCGCCTTCTTCCAGCGCCTTGTAAGCCGCCTGTTGATAGAGTCGCGACTGTACCTGCTGCGGAGCCGTCGCCGCAGCCTGGACCAGCGCGTCGGCGGTCGGATTTCCCTGGATGCCGTTGAACGTCATACCAGGATTTGTGGACATCCCCATCTCCGTCAGCTTTTGACGCAGCACGGGAGCCTTTGCGGGAAGATACTGATCGACCATCGGGAGTACGACTTGCAGGCCGGCTAACAGGCGACGAGCGTTGTTCTGTTCGATTTGCGCATCGGTTGGTTGCTGTGGGCCCGTGCGGCCCGGGCCACGCCCCTGGCTTGCTGGTCCACGTTGAATTTGTGCGGGCGTTGCTTTTAACGCTGCATCGATTGCGCTCGACAACAAGTCGACATAAGCGGATTGTTCCAACGACGGGGCGCGTCCACGGAACTGCGTCGTCGCTGTCTGGGTTGCGCTCGACGGTTGTCGTGGACCGGGCGAGAGCAGCGCTTGTACGAGCGCGGCGGCCTCACTGTTAGTCAACAGGTTCGCGGCCTGAACACGTTTGACCGTTTTGTCTGCGAGTTTTTTAGCGGCTTCCGGATCCTGTCGCGCGAGTTGATTGATGACTTCAGAAAGCGTTCGCGGAAACTGGCCTTTCTCGAGCATCTGTTCCGCGTTTTGAGCGGCGAGTTTTGGATCGAGCGCGGCGATTCTCGCGAGTAGTGTCTGTTCCAGATTCTCTTCGGAAGTGAATGGCGGTCGTGGCCCACGCTGCTCGACGGGTTGTGGGGAGGCGGGCGGCTTGGTGGCTGCAAGCAACTGGTAAGCGAGTGCGGCATCGTGACGAGCCGCGGCTAAGACCAACTCCTGGCGCAACTGAAATGCGCGCATGTTGGGCCTGCCACTACCATCCGGATTCTGTGCGCCACGTCGTTCGAACGACGTCTGAATTCGGCCCATCTCGGCGACGCCCTCACCCGCCATCGTAAACATTGAACGCGCACGGCCCTGGTTTTGATCCCAGAGCAGGTCGGCGGCGTTGATCTGCACGCGAACACGATTTTCAGTGAGCCTCAGGGATTGGGCTTCATCGAGCACCTGGTCCAGCAGGCGGTAAGCGTTCTTTTCCCTCTCGGCCTTTTTTTCCTGGTCTTCAGCCGTTGGTTGTTCAGCCGGCTTGTCCTGAGCCAGGATCGATGGTTCCGAAAAGCAAAAAAACCCGAAGACAAGAGCCAGGATACAAAGTTTTTTCATGGGCAAAACCTCTGCGAGATGTCGGCAAATCTTAGCATGTGGAATCCAGCCACAAAAAGGCACAAAAAGCACAAAACGGATTTGCTTGAGTTCTATCTTTTGTGCCTTTTGCGCCTTTTTGCGGCGGAACTTCCCCGGAGACTTGCCGTATAATCCCCCGACATGTACTGCCCATCCTGCGGTTCTGAAGAACGACAACTGAGCCAGTTCTGCCGGGCCTGCGGCACGGACCTGCGGATCGTGCGAAACTCGTTGGAGAACCCTGACGCGATCACGCAGTCGGCGGTTTCGGCGCGCGAGCATATCGGGATGGCCGTGGCAGACAAAATTCGCCAGATGAGCTCGGCGAAAGAACTAAAGAAGGTTGCCGAAGACATCCTGCCGCCGTTCGAAAAGTTTTTGGAATCGCCCGAAGAAAAGCGTCTGCGCAGGATTCGGGCCGGTGTAGTCACCGCGGCGATCGGACTCGGCGCAACCATCATCACCCTTCTGATGGCCCTGGATAAGGTAGACATTTTCCCATTCGTGACCCCGGCTCTCGTCACGTTCCTCGTTGGATTGGGCGTGATTGCCAACGGGCTGCTTTTTACCGTTCCCAGGAAGAAGCTTCCCGGCGATACTTACGACGCCCTCGCGCAGAACTTGCTTGATTCCACTACGAACAAACAGCTTTACGAAGCGCCTGCGCAGAGAAATCTGACGAACGAACTCGCACCCGAGGCTAAATCGCCGGCGTCCATCACCGAACACACCACGCATCATCTGAACACGAGCAAGCCGTAGGAGTCGTCGATGGCCGTAATCCTGGAAGGAGGTTGCCGAGTCTCGACGATGAACGAAGGCGTTCCGCACGTCTCGGGTTCGCTCAAGGTTTGGAATCAGATTGGCAAGGCGAGTGGTGCGCAAGCAATCTCACTGCGCATACTCGAATTTGGACCAGGAACATCGCCTCCGATTCGCAACGATGAATATGACGAAGTTCTTTATCTGCTGGATGAATCCGGTGAGTGCACGATTATCATCAATGGCGATGCGTACGACGTTGGGCCACAAACGGGTGTTTATCTCCGATCTGGAGAGACACTCGTTGTCGAGAACCCTGGATCGGAGCCGGTGCGGTTCGTGAGTTCGCAAGCGGATTCCGAATTGGATCACGTGATTGAATCTCACGTAGCACCGATCGTAAAGCTCTCGGACCGCAGAGCGTTGCCCACAGCGGATCGCTGGTATCGCGTGCTTGTCGATCAGGAGGTTGGGAGCGAGCAGGTGACGCAGTTTGTCGGCTCGATTCCGCCGGGACGTGCGCCGGATCACTTTCACGAATACGAAGAGGTGCTTTTTATTCTGCGCGGCGAAGGAACAATGTGGGCCGGCGAGACCAACACACCAATCGCTCCGGGTTCATGCATTTACTTGCCGAAGAGACAGGTTCATTGCGTCGAAAACACAGGCAACAGTGAATTGCGCCTGTTAGGTGTCTTCTACCCCGCGGGCAGTCCGGCCGTCCGCTACGAAGCCACAGATGAACACGGATGATGAAAACACGGATCGGGATCCGTGTCCGATCATCCGCGTTAATCTGTGGCTTCGAAGTCGCGGATGTCTTTGAACGGCTGATCCGCGTTATTGAAATCGGGGCGGTAGTAATAGGAGGCGCCGTCGAACTCCTGCAGCCAACCCTCCATCATTCCTAACTCTTCGAGTGCAGCCGTCGCTTTGAGCCACTCCGATTCCCTGATCCGTCGCGACAACAGCACGAAGCGTTTGTTTGTTTCCGCCTGGTGCGTCGGGTAGTACTGCGCCATCAGAGAGATCGCCACGCGCGGACTCAGCTCGTCTCTAATCCATTCGATCGACTCACCGATACTGCCGATGTCGTTCGGCAACACGAGCAAACGCACCACCAGCCCGCGCTTCAACAGCCCACTCTCATCAAACACGAGCTCATCGCCCGTCTGCCGAAACATCTCGCGCAACGCCTGCCTCGAAAACTCTTTGTAGCCGCTGACTTTCGAATACAGATACCCCGATTCATCGTCCGCGTACTTCAAATCCGGCAAATAGACGTCGACAATGCCATCCAGCAGACGCAGCACCGCAACTGAATCGTACGCGTTCGTGTTGTAGACCACCGGCACGCGCAAGCCTTTTCGCGCCGCGAGCAGTATCGATCGCGCCATCTGCGGAACGAAGTGCGTCGGCGAAACGAAGTTCACGTTATGACACCCGCGCGATTGCAGCTCGAGCAGCATCTCTGCCAAACGCTCGTGAGTCACTTCGTTTTTGATCTGCTCTTTATGCGTCTGTGAGATCTGGTAGTTCTGACAGTAAACACAGCGCAGATTGCAGTTGCCGAAAAACACGTTTCCGGCGCCTCTCGTACCAACAAGCGGCGGCTCCTCGCCGAAGTGTGGCGTGTACGACGAAACGATCGGCAACCGTCCCGAATAGCAGGCGGCGATCTCGTTGTTGAGCCGGTTGTTCAGACAGTCGCGCGGACAGACCGTGCAGCGTTCGAGCAGCCGCTCGAGCTCCTCGACGCGCGCTTCGAGCAGGCCCTGGTCCAATAAGTTAAGATACGATGGCTGATTATTCATGACGTCTGAAATGCCCGTGCCTTATAATCAGGCGGGTCCCGAATCCTGTCAAATCTCCCATGCGCCTCTGGATCGCAAAAAACAGTGAAGTCCCCATTCGCGAACAGCTCGTTACGCAGTTAGTTCTCGGTATCGTCAGTAACGACCTCAAGATCGCCGAACGACTGCCAAGCACACGCGACCTCGCACGACGTTACAACATACACGCAAACACCGTCAGCGCCGCATACCGCGAACTCGCGCGACGTGGCTGGGTGGAGTTTCGGAAGGGAAGCGGCGTCTACGTGCGAGCGCGAAACGACGAAACACTCGATAGCGGCGTTGCGCTGGACCACCTGATCACGCGCTTTTTCAGAAACCTTCGCGAGGAAGGTTACTCGCTCGCCGAAATTCAGGCGGGCATGCAGCGATCGTTGTCGATGCAGCGCCCGGATCATTTCGTGTTGCTCGAACCCGACCCGGAGCTCCGCGAGATTCTCGTCGCAGAGATCGCGATGGGGACGAAGGCGAAGGTGAAAGGTGTTGGACCAGGTGAGCTGGACGGCGCGCCCGGAGGTGTGCCGTTGGTTTTGTATGGTCACCTGAAAGAGTATGCGGATCAGATCAACCCGGAAACGGATGTGCTCGTGCTTCATTCGGCGTCGATCGTGGAATCGTTTCGAGGTGAAACCAAGCCTTCGCCGGAAGCGCTGGTGGCGATCGTTTCGCGCTGGCCGGAGTTTTTAAAGTGGTCGCGGACGCTGTTGGTCGCGGCCGGGCTGGATGCTGACGCGTTGAGTTTCCGCGACGCACGGGAGCGCAATTGGGATCGAGGATTGCGCTCAGCGGCGTTTGTGATTACGGATTCTTTGATGGCGCCCCAGATTCCGCCGGGCTGCCAGATAAAGCTATTTAGAGTCCTGGCGGAATCGTCGCTGAAAGAGATTCGAGAGTACGCGGAGCGGTTCTTTTAATTCTCTGCGGTCCTCTGCGTATCTCTGCGTCCTCTGCGTTAACGGGACATTTCAACGCAGAGGACGCAGAGATACGCAGAGACCGCAGAGACAACTATTCCTTATCTTTCGCCAGCGTGCGAACGTAATTCACCACGTGCCAGCGCTCTTCTTCGGTCATGCGCTTCTCGCCGGCGGGCATGATCCCCGTGATGCCTTTCGAGATCTTCCAGAAGATTTCGCCGTCCGTCATTGCCGTCATGTTTTCTTTGTTTGTAAGGTCCGCGGGCTTCCGGCGTAGTTTCGGGAGGTTCGCTGTGTTACCCGATCCGGTCTCACCGTGACAGAAGATGCAATTGCCTTTTGTCCGCTCGAGATAGAGCTCTTTTCCCTTCGCGATCGACTCTTCGCTGGCAGGCGTTGGGTTCTTCGTTTTGTCGGCGTCGGCGGGGAGCTCCCAGGTGTTCTTCGAGAAGTCGGGTTGTTGACCGCCGCCTCCGCCCGAAGGTTGCGAGAGAATGGATCGCGAGTTCTCGTTCTGGTTCTTGTTCGTGGTTACCGGACTATTCGCGTTTTGCGCTGACGACGTGATCGCGACGTCGAAAGAAGTCACAAACAGAATTGAAATTACGAGCAACGGTAAAAATGCACATAGGGTCAAACTCGTCGACTTACGCATCGCTTTATTCCTCCCTTGATTAAGGTTTTAACCACAGATGACACGGAAAGAGACGGATTGTTTGTAAACATTAATCCGTCTTTTTCCGCGTCATCTGTGGCTCCTGTTTTACCTGGTCCGCTTTCGCCGGACAGGTCTCGTGCTAGCCGGTTTCGTCTCAGCTTTGGGTACCGCTGTTGGCGCTGTGCGAATCCAATCAGCAACCATTTTGTCGGGGATGTCGGCTTCGATCACGATCTCGCTGTCTCTCGCATTCATTTTAAGAGTCTGCAAGATCGTCTGTGCGTTCTTATCGGGCACGGCGCTCGCGCCCTGTTTCATCAGTCCCGATAGCAGGTTGTTGATGATCTTCGCAGTGTCAGGATTATCGGCATTCATGGCACCGCGCAGAACGAAGTTTGTTCCCGTCATTGTAACCGCGGCGTAAAAGTTACCGAAATTCGTGTCGCAACGCGACTCACGCGGCGTCGTCTCAAGTCCAAGCATGCCGATGCTTTTCGCAAATGCGGTCAGTGGCGCGCCCGACGCAGCAATGAGCGCATTTGGATCTCGCATTAACGATTCGACCGTTGCCGGATTGATCCGGCCCGTGCCGTCGGCCGCGTCGACCGCCGCTTTGATGTAACCCAGGTTGCCGATGGCGAAAGAGTTTGCGCTCAACGCCACGGCTGCGATCTCAACATACGGCTTGAATATCGGATTCTTCGCCGCCTCCGCGGCGATTGGATCGACCTTCCCGATCGAAATCGATTTCGACCCATACTTCTCGACACGCACTTTGTCCTGAAAATAAAGCTGCCCGAGCGTCATGAGCGACTCGGAACTAAAGTCGCCGCCTATTACAGCCATCACGTCCGGCACAACGAAACTCAAATCGTTTGCGGGCTTGTGAAAGCGAACTGCGATTACGAGATACTCAATCGAAGCCGGATCGAAACCGGCGCCTTTCTTCAGCTCGGCAAACGTCTCGCGCATTTTCGTAACGTCAGCCGGCGTCATTACGCGCGGCGCGGCTTCGTTGAGAATCCGTTGTGGGCTGACGTAGATCAGCACGTCTGCTTCAGGGAGTCCGGAAAGAGCTGCGGCTCCGGATTGTGCGAACACACTCGGTGCAAATATGAGAACAGCGATAGCAGCTAACAACAGTAATTTCGAAGACGACAAGTGGAGACCTCCGTTCAAAAAGTTGAACAATACTATCAGACTTCGCGATAACGAAAGCACGTCGTGTCGTGATCGTTGACCATGCCGACGGCCTGCATGAATGAATAGCAGATAGTGGAGCCGACAAACCTGAATCCGCGTTTCACCAGGTCTTTGCTCAGCGCATCAGAGATTTCCGTTCGCGCAACTATCGGCTGCCCGCGCTTTCGGCGCAACGGCTTTCCATCTACAAAGCGCCAGACGTAGTTGTCGAAACTTCCGAATTCGCGTTTCACTTCGAGGAAAGCAATCGCATTGCTGACGGCGGAATTGATCTTGAGGCGGTTGCGGATGATCCCTTCGTCGTTCAGCAACGCGGCGATCTTTCGCTGATCGTATTTCGCGACTTTTGCGGGATTGAAGCCATCGAAAGCCGCGCGATAATTCTCACGCTTTCTGAGAATTGTTTCCCAGCTCAAACCCGCTTGCGCGCCTTCAAGAATGAGAAACTCAAAGAAGCGCGTGTCGTCATGGACGGGCACGCCCCACTCTTTGTCGTGGTACGCGATGGAGAGAGGTGTAGTGGCCCAGGAGCAACGGATCAATGGTTTTTGCATTTTAGCTCGACAAAACAGACTTCACTTCAACCGGACCGCCGGTCTTCACCGATTCGTAAACCGCGTTGACGATCTCGACGGACATTAACCCGTCGTGAGCGGTGACCAGCGGCGGTGAGCCATTAACGATCGAGTCGATGAACGCACGATCCTCCTGCACGTAGCCCCACTTTTCTTCTCGCGGTAGCTGCTGCATCGCCTGTTCGGTGAAGTGGCCTTCGACGTTGGTGCTGCACGCCAGACTTTCCATTTCACTCGTTACGAGCGTCGCGTGATGGCAAAAAACTTCGACGCGCTCGAATGGAAACAACCAGCTCGCATCAGCGGACGTGGCAAACGTTGCGTGCATTCCGCTCCTGAACTTCAGCAGCACTGAGAAATCGTCGATCTCTTTGTACTCGTGAGTCGATCCGATTGCGTGCAGGTTTTCGAGTTCGCCAAACAGAAACCGCATCATGTCGAACATGTGAATTGGTGTTTCGTACAGAAAGCCGCCGGTGATCTCGGGATTGCCGGTCCATTCGGGTTTGAGTAGCTCGCCGCGATTCATCTTCACATGTGCCGAGTGTGGCTTGTGAGTGTCGGTGATGAGTCGCTTCAACTCTGCATACACCGGAGCAAAGCGGCGATTATGGCCCACCTGAAAAATGCCTTGCGCTGTCTGGGCTTTGCGAAAGATCGATTCCGCGTCGGGCACGCTGGTCGCGAGTGGCTTTTCGCAGAAGACATGCTTGCCAGTCTCGATAGCGGCGACTGCCAACGACCGGTGCTTCGTGTTAGGCGTCGTGATGTAGACGGCATCGCACCTTTCGAGAAGCTCGATAAGTGTTGCAACCGGAGTCGCACCGTGCGAGCGTGCGAGTCGTTTGGCAGACTCCGGAATCGCATCGTGCACGGCAGTGATTTGCACGCGCTCGTCACGCGCTAATACGCCGGCATGAACTCCGCCGATGTAGCCTGCACCAATTATTCCAATTCTGACTTTACTCATTTACCTGTGTGCTTTTTGGTGCCCTCTTTGTGGCTCAAAATTCTTTCCGCGGCTGCGTGTGCGTCGCGCGCGAGTTCGAATGGATCTCTTTCCCAGTATTCCGGACGGAATATTTCAACACTCGCAACCTTGTCGTATCCAATAAGTCGAAATGCAGAGACGATCTCAGGCAACGGGAGAATTCCGAGTCCGGGAAGCAGCCGGTGTCGATCTTCCAACTGACCGCGCGGAAAATCTTCGGCGTCGTTGATGTGAAAAATCTGAATGAGTTTCGGATCGAGCGCCTCGATCATCTCCACTGTTGACCCGCCGGCGTAGAAATGAAAACTGTCGATCACGAGACCTAGATTCTCGCGTCCCGATTCACGCACGATCTCATGCGCAAGATCCAACGTCTGCACACTGCAATCCGTTTGACCGAGAAACTCGAATGCCAGCGTCACCCCGTGGCGGCCCGAGATGTCGCACAGCTCATTCAGTACTCTGACCGACTCGTCAATCACCGTCTCGCGGGAAGCACCGCCTTCCGGCAAACGACCAGGTACGACGACGATGCACGGACACCCGATCGCGGCAGCAATCCTGCTCAGCTCGTCGCATTCCTGCTTGATCGATTCATACGCGCGCGCGTCGCGAAAAGTGATGTGCTCGATCGAGTTGATGCTCAGCGGCGGTGGGCCGTCTGGGGTGAAGAGATCCCTGAGTTGTGACGTGGAAAACGCTCCCAGTTTCGCTGCCCAAATCTCGAGGTAATCAAAGCCGGCGGCTTTGGCCGCGCGGCAATCGGTCACGAGGTCGGCCCTCATCGTTGTAGCGCCGTTAAGTGCGAGTTTCATAGGTTGATTATCGGCGAGAATAACATAGCCACAGATGACACGGATGAAAATGGATCATCCGCTTTATCCGTGTCATCTGTGGCTTAAGCTTGGCGTTTGACTTGGCGCTTCCATAGTTGTAAAAGTGGCAATCAAAGAAGGAGATACCAAAATGGCTCTACGACTTGGCGACATAGCACCCGATTTCACAGCGGACACTACTGAAGGTCCGATTAATTTTCATGAGTGGATTGGCGACGGCTGGGCCGTCCTCTTCTCCCATCCGAAAGACTTTACGCCCGTCTGTACCACCGAGCTGGGTTACGTAGCACGCTCCAAACCGGAATTCGAAAAACGTGGCGTGAAAGTGATCGGCCTCAGCGTCGATCCCGCAGACTCCCACAAGCGCTGGGCTGAGGACATCAAGGAGACCCAGGGTTCCGAACTCAACTTCCCCGTGATTGCCGATCCGGATCACAAAATCTCCGAACTCTACGACATGATCCACCCGGAGATCAGCGACGTGTTCACAGTTCGATCGGTTTTCGTGATCGGTCCGGACAAGAAAGTGAAGCTGATGATCACGTATCCGGCGAGTTGCGGACGCAATTTCGACGAACTCCTGCGCGTGATCGATTCACTGCAATTGACCTCGCAGTACAGCGTCGCGACGCCCGTTAACTGGAAAGATGGCGACGACGTGATCATCGTCCCATCGCTTTCGGATGACGCTGCGAAGGAGAAATTCCCGGCCGGCTGGAGAGCACCAAAGCCCTACCTGCGAATCACACCGCAGCCGAACAAGCAAGCCAAGGGCGCCTCGTAAACAGCGGTTTTAACCCACAAGAAAGCACAAATGCTCGTAAAGATCGTTTGTGCTTCTTTGTGGCAAATCCTCTATGGCTGAATCTCGGACCGCACTACCACGTGGTCGTCTCGGCGCGTCGATGCGTCGCGATGCGTGGTGGCTCGAAATCCTGCCGGTCGTGCTCGTCCTCGGCGCCTTCAGCGTTTACGCAACCTGGCGAGCCTTCGAAAATCAGTATTACGAATTCGGTCCATACCTTTCGCCATTCTATTCGCCTTTAATCAAACCAAGCTGGTGGCCGCTCTCGCCTGCGATCTTGATTCTTTGGGCGCCGCTCGGTTTTCGCGCGACGTGTTATTACTACCGCAAGGCTTACTACCGTGCGTTCTTTCTCGACCCGCCCGCGTGCGCCGTCGGTGAAGCGCGCGGACACAAGTATCGCGGCGAAAGTGCGTTTCCACTGATCCTGCAAAACCTGCATCGCTACTTCCTCTACGTTGCTCTCATTTTTCTGATCATTCTCTGGTACGACGCGATTCACGCTTTCTTTTTCAACGGGAGCTTTGGCATCGGTGTCGGCTCGCTCGTGCTCACAGCAAACATTACATTGCTCACGCTTTATACGTTTTCATGTCACTCGCTGCGTCACATCGTCGGCGGTAAAGTCGACTGTTTTTCATGCGTCGCGTTTGGTGGTCCAAGGCACAGTGCGTGGCGTGGTCTAACTTTTCTGAACGAGCGCCACATGCTGTTTGCCTGGTTGAGTTTGTTTTCGGTTGGACTGGCCGATCTGTACATCCGGCTGGTCTCGAGCGGTTCAATCCAGGATTTGAGACTGCTGTGAATGCCTTCACATGAACGAAAAGTTTGAAACTCACGAGCACGATGTTTTGATCATCGGCGCGGGCGGAGCGGGCCTCCGAGCGGCAATTGAAGCGCTTGGGCAGGGCGCACGCGTCGGCGTCGTTTGCAAATCGCTGCTCGGCAAAGCGCACACAGTCATGGCCGAAGGCGGCATCGCGGCGGCGATGGCGAACGTCGATACGGCTGACGATTGGCGCACACACTTCCGCGACACGATGCGTGGCGGCAAGTTTCTCAACGACTGGCGCATGGCCCAGATCCACGCGCAGGAATCTCCGGATCGCGTTCGTGAGTTGGAACAATGGGGAGCTTTGTTTGACCGCACGAGCTCCGGCGACATCCTGCAACGAGCATTTGGTGGACACACGTTCAAGCGTCTGTGTCACGTCGGCGACCGCACGGGTCTGGAGATGATTCGCACGCTACAGGACCGCGGCGTACATCTCGGTATCGACGTCTTCATGGAATGCGCCATCACCAAACTGATGAAGGATGGTGAACGTGTTTCGGGCGCGCTGGGTTACTGGCGCGAAAGCGGGCGCTTCGTCGTGTTTAAAGCGAAGTCGATCGTTATCGCCACCGGCGGCATCGGCAAAGCATGGCGCATCACGTCGAACTCGTGGGAGTACACGGGCGACGGGATGGCAATCGCGTACGAAGCGGGTGCTGAGTTGATGGACATGGAGTTTGTGCAGTTCCATCCGACCGGAATGGTCTGGCCGCCGGGTGTGCAGGGAATTCTCGTGACTGAAGCTGTGAGAGGCGAAGGCGGGATACTGCGCAACAAAGACGGCGAACGATTCATGGAGCGCTACGATCCGGAGAAGATGGAACTCTCGACGCGCGACGTCGTGGCACGCGCTATCTACACCGAAGCACGCGAAGGGCGCGGGACGGAACATGGCGGCGCTTATCTCGACATCTCGCACAAGCCGGCGGATTACGTGAAACGAAAACTGCCGAGCATGTATCACCAGTTTCGCGAACTCGCGGACGTGGATATCACGCAGGGACCGATGGAAGTTGGACCAACGTGTCATTACATGATGGGCGGCATTCGCGTCGATGCCGAGACCGCGCAATCGACGGTGCCGGGTTTGTTCGCGGCGGGCGAGGCGGCGGCGGGTCTGCACGGCGCGAACCGGTTGGGAGGAAACTCGCTTTCGGATTTGCTGGTGTTTGGACGTCGCGCGGGAGTGGCCGCGGCGGAACATGCGAACCGCAGTGGGCCGGTTGAAGTCGATGCACAGCAAGTTCTCGAAGGAACGCGCGAAGTGCTCGAGCCGTTTGAGAGGGCAGCAGGTGAGAGTCCCTACCAGATTCATCGAGAGCTCGAAGACACGATGCAGAACCACGTCGGGATCTTTCGAAACGAAGAGGATTTGAAAAGAGGTCTCGGGGAGTTGGAGCTTTTGAATGCGCGAGTCGCGCGGCTGAAGGTCGACGGTTCGAGACTGTTCAATCCCGGCTGGCACCTCGCGCGCGATCTGAAGTCGATGTTGACGGTTTCGGAGGCGGTGGCTGTGAGTGCGCAGGCGCGCAAAGAGAGTCGCGGCGCGCACAGCCGGATCGATTACCCAAACTACGATGAGTCGTGGGCGAGGAATCACAATATCATCGTGCGTGATGGCGATCGGATGACGTTGAAGCAGGCACCCGTGCCCGAGATGCCTGATGAGTTGAAAGAGATCGTTTTGTGAACCGCGGATTACACGGATCTGTGCGGATTTTATCGGTGTAATCTGTGGCTAAAAACCTATGATTGAAGCGACGTTCAGAATATTTCGGGGCGATAAGCTGAAGGGTGAGTTTATCGACTACCAGGTGCCGATCGCGCCTGGAATGGTCGTGCTCGACGCTTTGCACTACATTCAGGGCCATCAGGCGCCGGACCTCGCCGTGCGTTGGAACTGCAAGGCAGGGAAGTGTGGTTCCTGCTCCGCGGAGGTCAACGGCCGGCCTCGTCTGACGTGCAAAACACGCCTCGACTCACTGCCGGTCAACGAACCCATCACTGTTCAGCCGATAAAGAGCTTTCCGGTAATCAAAGATCTCGTTACGGACGTGTCGTGGAATTTCAAAGTCAACAAAAAGATCCCGCCGTTCTCGCCGCGCCCAAACGTCGAGTGGAAGATGGACCAACGCGACGTCGATCGCGTGCAGGAATTTCGCAAGTGCATCGAGTGTTTTCTTTGTCAGAACGTCTGTCACGTGTTGCGCGATCACGAACGGCACGAGCAATTTGGCGGCCCACGTTTCTTCGTCCGCGTAGCCGGACTCGAGATGCATCCGCTCGATGGTCTCTCGCGAACAAAGTTGCTGAAAGAGGAATTGGGTATTGGTTACTGCAATATCACGAAGTGTTGCAGCGAGGTTTGTCCGGAGGACATCCACATCACTGACAACGCCATCATTCCTTTAAAGGAGCGTGTCGTCGACGATTATTACGATCCGGTTAAATGGTTCCTGAGGAAATTGAAACGAGGTGAGTAGCGATGGAATACAAGCTAAAACCAATATCGCACGCGGGGATCAATGAAGCGATTTCGAAGATCGAGCTTTATCGCTATCTGAACGAGCCGGGCGAAGCCGAGTCGATCTGTCGCGACATACTCTCGCTCGAGCCGGATCATCAAACAGCGTTGCGCCTGCTCGGCCTTGCTATCACCGATCAATTTACCGGAGGAACGTCTGACCGTTACGGCGAAGCGGAGCACATCTTCCGTTCGTTGACGAACGATTACGATCGAGCCTACTACAGCGGAATTCTTCACGAACGCAAGGCCAAGGCGCAGCTTCGCGCCGGGCGTCCGCCACACACCGTCACCCCTTCATTTGAAGCAGCGCTGAAATGCTTCGAAGAGGCAGAGAAGATCCGTCCGCCAGACAACGACGATGCGATACTACGCTGGAATCGCTGCGTGCGTTTGCTTCAGAGCCGCCTCGGAACGGAGTGGCGGAAAGAGATGGATGAGTTCGACGCGAGTGAAGGGCCGCCCGTATAGGTCCTATTGGTCCTACAGGACCTATTTGCTCCTGACATCCTCAAATGAGTCTGCCTCCTCAAACACAACTCGGACGCTACGAAATCCGTTCGCTTATCGGCGCAGGAGGTATGGGTGAAGTCTATCTCGCGCACGACTCGAGCCTGAATCGCAAGGTCGCGCTGAAAGTACTGCCGCGCGAGGTTGCCACGAATCAGGACAGAATGCGGCGCTTCAAACAGGAAGCAACCTCTGCGGCTTCTCTCAACCACCCAAACATCGCGCATATCTACGAGATCGGCGAAGCCGAGGGCCTCAACTACATCGCGATGGAGTACGTCGAAGGCACAACCCTCCGCACGAAGATTCACACCGAGCACGAAGAACTCCCGAAACTGCTGCGCACCCTGCAACACGTCGCGGAAGGACTCGCGAAAGCACACGATTCCGGAATCGTCCATCGCGATCTGAAGCCCGACAACATCATGATCACGTTTGACGGTCACGCAAAGGTGCTCGATTTCGGGCTGGCAAAACTCGTCGAATCACAAACGAACACCGGCAGCGAAGAGCCCACGATCCTGCAACATTCAACTCCGGGTTTGATTCTCGGAACGATGGGCTACATGTCGCCCGAACAAGCGCAGGGAAAAACGAAAGAGATCGATCATCGTTCAGATATTTTTTCTTTCGGCTGCATCCTGTTTGAAGCAATCACCGGGCAGAAGGCTTTTATCGGCAAAGATCCAATCGAAACACTGAATAAGATCGTTCGCGAACCGGCCCCACCACTGGCCGCGTTCACTCCAAACGCACCGGCTGATTTGCAACGCATCGTCCGGCGCTGCCTGGCTAAGGATCCCGGTGAGCGTTATCAGAATATCAAGGACGTCGCGATTGAATTGAAAGACGTGCGCCATGAGATAGAGGGCACGGGCGAAATGACTGTGCCATCCGTTTCCATGCCGCACAGCGAAGCGCGGACAGTGTGGCACTCCGAAGCCACGCGCGTGCAATCGGCGCCGCCGGCAACTGGCGAACCGCCGAGTTCGCCTGCAACACGCGCATCGAGCGCTGAGTTCATTGTCAGTGGCATAAAACGACATAAGACAGCGACGGCAATCGCTGCTATCTTTGTGTTGCTCGTATCACTTGTTGTTGTGCTTGGGATTCGCTCTTACCTGCACGCAAGCAGCACCGAGGTCGCAGTTGAATCTATCGCCGTCATTCCTTTTGAAAATCAAAACAAGGACGCAGGTTCCGAATGGATCTCGGATGGTCTGACGGAGAGCATCATCAACAACCTCACGCAGCTTCCAAATCTCCGCGTCATCGCACGTAGTTCAGTGTTTCGT